>Ga0318524_10000736_pt1 | contig 11542 bp, 11 predicted proteins | sample GRESIP052b4f22_FD_203685 | JGI IMG/M metagenome (GOLD analysis project Ga0318524, IMG submission 203685) | Tropical soil microbial communities from Luquillo Experimental Forest, Puerto Rico - GRE.SIPMG.052b4f22 | ecosystem: Environmental > Terrestrial > Soil > Tropical forest > Bulk soil... | reverse complement strand
GCCCAGATCTCCAGGTCCTCGGCCAGCCAGGAGTTCGACTACGTGACGCTGGCCGACGGCTACAGCCGGGCCAGCGTGCTGATGCCGCAGAAGCGGAACCCGTACGCGCTGTCCATCATCCGGGGCGCCGCCGGGTCGCAGATCGGCCGGCTGTCCGGGCTGCTCGCGGTGGCCAAGACCCCCTCGGCGCGCAGCGACAACCTCATCTTCGCCTACGGCGAGGTGCCCAGGGCGCTCGACCTGGCGTGGCGTGCCACCAGGCTGAGCACCGGCGTGGTCCGTACGCTCCAGGTGAATACCGAACGGATGAGGACTTCGCTCGACAACGGCTTCTCGCAGGCCACGGACTTGGCCGAGTTCATCATGCAGACCTGCGGGATCGACTACCGGAGCGCCTACCGGGTGGTCGGGCACGCGGTGCGGCGGGCCAGCGCGGCCGGGCTGCGCGGCGCCGACATCGACGGCGCCCTGCTGGACGCGTGCGCCGCCGAGATCACCGGGCGCCCGCTGGGCCTGGCCGGGCGTGACCTGTCCGCGGTCCTGGACCCCGGCCAGATCGTGGCCAGCCGGACCGCGCTCGGCGGCGCCGCCCCCGCCGAGGTGCGGCGGATGGCCGGGGAGGCGGGCGCCGAGGCGGGCCGGCTCGCGGCCGAGGCCCGGCGCTGGCGCGACGTCTACCAGGCCGCCGAGGACGCGCTGATCGAAGCGGCCAGGGAAGGAGCCCGGAAATGAGCGAACCCCTGGTCCTGCCGGACCGCGTCGGCGTGGTCAACGTGGGCCTGTCGCTGTTCGCCGACGCGATCAGGGAGCAGGGCGCGCCGGTCATCTCGGTGGACTGGCGGGTGCCCGCGGGCGGCCAGCCCGCCGCCGTCGCAGCGCTGAGCCGGCTGTACGGGGTCCACGCCGAGCGGATCGAGGCGGCCAACGCCGAGGTGCTGCGCCGCCTGGACTCCGGGACGCCGCTGCTGACCGGGGTCACCACGGTGGCCGCGGCGGCGCCCGGCCTGGCTCAGGGGTCCGGCCGGACGCTGCTGCACTGCGGGCCCGCGATCGGCTACGCCGACGCCCCGGACCCGCTGCGCCGCTCGATGCGGGCCGCGGCGGTGGCGGAGGGCTGGGCGGACGACCCGGAGCAGGCGGACGGCCTGCTGGCCCGCCGGGCGATCGCGCTGACCCCGGCCAACGAGCACCGGGTGGTGGTGCCGATGGCGACCGCGCTGGGCGCCAGCGCCCCGCTGTACGTGGTGGAGAACCCGGGCGGCGGCACCACGGCCTACGCGCCGATCTCCCAGGGGCCCGGCGAGGTGGCCTGGTTCGGCTGCGCCAGCGCGGCGTCGGTGGCCCGGCTGGTCTTCCTGCGGGACGTGGCCGCCCCGGTCATCGCCGCGATCCTGGCCCGGACCGGCCCGCTCGACGTGCTGGCCCTGGCCGCGCAGGCGGTCGCCATGGGCGACGACGTGCACGTCCGGACGCAGGCCGCGACCAACCTGCTGATCAGGGAGTGGCTGCCGCACCTGGCCGAACTCGGCGGCCCGGACGGCGTGGCCTTCGCCCGCTTCCTGGCCGGCAACCACCTGTTCTTCCTGACCCTGGCGATGGCGGCCGCCCGGTCGCTGACCGAACACGCCGCCCAGGTCGGCGACGCCTCGATCGTGACCACGATGGCGCGCAACGGGACCACGTTCGGCATCAGGCTGGCCGGCTCCGGCCGGTGGTTCGTGACGCAGGCGCCCGAGGTGGGCCACGCGCTGTACTACCCGGGCCAGGGACCGCGGACCAGCGCCAGGGACATCGGCGACAGCGCGGTGCTCGAGCTGTGCGGGCTCGGCGCGGCCGCGGCGGCGGGCTCGCCCGCGGTCGCCCAGCTGCTCGGCGGCACGCTGCGCGCGGCCGCCGGCCTCACCGCGCGGCTCGCCGCGGTGTGCGCCGGTCGCTCCAGCCGGTTCAAGCTCCCGGCCCTGGACCACGCGGGAACCCCGCTCGGGGTGGACGTCCGCAAGGTGGTGGAGCTGGGCCTCACGCCCGCGGTGACCACCGGCATCCTGCACGTCTCGGCGGGCACCGGCCAGGTCGGCGCCGGGGTGGCCGAGGCGCCGCTGGCCTGCTTCGCCGACGCGCTGGCCGACCTGGACCGGCGCCTGAGCGCTTAGCCCAGCGTCACCTCGACCGGCGGCGAGAGCGCGATCGTGTTGGACACGTAGCACACCCGCAGGGCGGGCTCGAGGAGCGGCTCGACCTGGCCGGCGGGCGCGTCGCAGGTGACGGTGAGCCGCAGCCGGCCGAACCTGGGGCCGTCGTAGGTCCCGGTGGCGGTGACGGCCAGGCCCGGCAGGGTGAGGCCGCGCTTCCGGGCCGCCCAGGCGAGCGCGAGGGCGTAGCACGAGGCCAGGGCGGCCAGCAGGTACTCGGTCGGCATCGGCCCGGTGCCGGTGCCGCCCGCGCTCGGCGGTTCGTCCACCACCAGGTCGAAGCCGCCGGCCTCGACCCGGCAGCGCCAGTCGCCCTCCCACCGGGCGACCACCGAGTTCGTCCCTGCTGGCTTATCCGGGGCCGGCTTATCCGGGGCCGGCTTACCCGGGGCCGGCTTACCCGGGGGCCGCCCGTCGCCGGGGGAAGGCTCAGACCGTCCAGGTGTTGAGCTGGAAGGCACCGGCTCGCCAGGCGGTCAGCGCGGAGTCGAGGACGTCCAGCGGGTTGAACGCCTTGACCCCGTCGATGAGGTCCTCCTCGCGGAACCCGTACAGGGCGCCCATGGCGAACCGGCAGGCGTAGACCGTGGCGCCCTCCTTGAGCAGCGTCTCGATCTGCCGGTTCCCGGCCAGGTTGCCGGGGAAGCCCTCGGTGCCGATGGTCGGGTAGCCGCGGTGCCGCGAGGCGAGCAGCACGCCCGGGCCGTACAGGATGATCGACACGTCGAAGCCCTTGCGGACCAGGCGGGTCGAGGTGAGCAGGTTGACCAGGGACACCGAACCCTCGAACGGGACCGAGTGGATGAAGACGAAGGCCTTCTCCCCGGGGTTGGCCCTGATGTCCTCGAACAGCTTCTCCTCGGTGTTGTACAGCGAGTCGACGCCGGCCTCGCCGCGCGGCGAGCCAATGGTGATCGGCATGAAGCCTCCTGATGGTTAGTTTGGTTCACGCGGACGCTGGGTCTTGGTCCACGTCATGCGGTGGCTGCCCGGCATGCGCCGCATCACCGCGGACCGAACCGGCCACGGCACCGCCCGGTAGGCGGGGACGTACACCCGCAGCCAGAACACCTCCGCCCCCCGCGGCGGCCGCGGCGGGGCGACGCCGTACTTGGCCGCCATCTTCTGCTGCGCCGCGACCATGAGGTAGTGCTCGGACCGGGCGCGCAGCCAGCGGGCGAACGACACCTCAGGACCCCAGCCCGGCCAGCAGGTTCTGCGCCGCCAGCGCGATCGGCTCGTTCAGCGCCCCGATCGGCGGCGAGTACACGTTCTCCATGGTGGCGAGCTCGCTCGCGGTGATCCCGGTCCGCACCGCCATGGCCAGGAAGTCGGCCCGCTCCTTGATGCCCTCACGCCCGACCATCTGGGCGCCGATGAGCCGCAGCGAGCCGGGCTCGGCGAGCAGCTTGACCCGGAGCTTCTCCACGCCGGGGTAGTAGCGGGCCCGGGAGATCCCCTCGGCCACGCCGACGACGTGCGGGATGCCCAGCGCGGTGGCCAGCGTCTCGCTGAAGGACACGCCGCCGATCATCCAGTCCCCGGCCATCATCCCCCAGGGCACGCTGACCGGCTGGTAGCGGCGCTCGCCGCCCGCCGCGTTGGTACCCGCGACCTTGCCCTGCGCGTAGGCGTGGCTGCCGGACAGGCCCTGGATCGGGATCTCGGTCACGCTGTGCGGCACCTCGACGCAGTCGCCGGCCGCCCAGACGTCCGCGGCCGAGGTGTGCATCCGCTCGTCCACGACGATGCCGCTGGCCGAGCCGATCCGTATCCCGGCCGCCGTGGCCAGCGCGGTGTTGGCCGCCTTCTTGGTGCAGACCACGGCCAGGTCGCAGGGGATGTCGCCGTCCGAGGTCCGCACCGCCCGCACCGTGCCCTGGCCGGCGAAGCCGGTCAGGGTGGTGTTGAAGTGCAGCTTGGCCCCTTTGTCCTGCCAGGAGTCCTGCACCGGGGCGACGATGTCCGGGTCGGTGGCCACCGACAGCGCCCAGGCGCCCGGGTCCACCAGGTGGGTCTCGATGCCGCGGTGGCACAGCGCGGTGACCATCTCCAGGCCCAGCGGGGAAGCCTCGACCACGACCGCCGCGCGCACCCCGTCCAGCACCTTGTCCCACTCGATGGCCCGGCGGATGTTCTTCACGTAGTACAGATGGCCCAGGTCGGTGCCGGGCACCCCGGGGTCGGCGTAGTCGAACCCGGTGGCGACGACGAGCTTGTCGTAGCCGACCTCGCCCTCGCCGTCCACGGTCACGGTCTTGTGCCCGGGGCTGAAGCCGCTGACCCGGGTCTCGTAGTGGATGTCGATGCCGGCGTTGTCGTAGGTCTGTCTGGTCGCCAGGAACAGGCGCTCGAAGTCGGGTATCTCCCGGCCGTGCACATACGGGATCCCGCACGGGCTGTAGCCGACGTCCTCGAACTCGGTGTAGACCCGGACGTCCGCCGAGGGGTCGGTGCCCTTGGCCGCCCCGGCCGCGCCGATGCCCGCGGCGCCGCCGCCGATCACCACGATCCGCTGCGCCATCAGTAATCTCTTCTCATGGAACGGGACGCGACGTTTAGTATCCGTTATGAGTCGTACACTATACTGGCGGGACTAAACCTGAACGTCAAGGGGACGGTGGCCCGTGAGCGTTAGGCAATACCGACTCGCGAGTGCAGGCCCTTGGGGCCTGCGCGAGCGATCGGTGCAGGTGAACGGCCAGCAACCACAGCGGGTTCTTTGCATGACGCGAACTATTGCGGCAAGCACTGTGGACCCAGCTGAGGCCGGATGAACCGGGTGCCACGTACGCAGGGGCCGCCCTGCCTGGATGCCCAGGCCAGCGGCCGCGCTGACACCGGCGGCGGCGCCGGGGACGTGCAGCGCATCGTCGGCTCCATCGGCCTGAAGGTGTTCAGCCACCGCAAGCGGATGGGCCTGTCCCTGCAGCAGCTGGGCGAGCGGTCCGACGTCTCGGCCGCCGCGATCCACAAGATCGAGCAGGGCGGCATGGTGCCCACCATCACCACGCTGCTGAAGCTGGCCAGCGCCCTCGGCCGGCCCGTCTCCTACTTCGTGGAGGAAGAGGGCGGCCAGGACGACGTGGCCGTCTTCACCCCGGTGGAGGAGAACCGGCCGGTCTACACCTCGCACCAGGGCATCGACCTGAGCAGCATCTCCGGCCCCTACGGCCGGTTCCTGCTGGCCGGGGCCAGGGCCACGGTGGCGCCCGGGGCGAGCAGCGGGCGCAAGCCGATGCAGCACCCCGGCGAGGAACTGGTCCACGTCACCAGCGGCGTCCTGGAGTTCACCGTGACCGGGCAGCCGTACCGGGTGGTGCCGGGGAGCACCCTGCACTTCCAGGGCGACCAGCCGCACACCTGGCGCAACCCGGGCGAGGTCGAGGCGCATGCGGTCTGGATGGCGCTGCGGCCTCAATAGCCGGGCTCCCAGCCGCCGGGTCTCCGGGGTGAGGCCGCGGCCGGTTTCAGTCGCGAAGGATCGCGGCGGTGCGGCGGGAGCGGCGCAGGCCGAGGACGCCGACGGTCATCAGCAGCAACCCGGCGGCCAGCGAGGCCAGCCACGGAGCCGAGCCGGGCGCGGCGGGCGGGGCCATCCCGCCGAAGCCGGCGGCGGCTCCGCCGATCGGCGCGTGCGAGCCGCCGGCCGCGTCGGTGAGGGTATCGACGCGGAGCCCGGAGGCGGTGTCCAGCACGACGATGGTGTGGGCCGAGCCGGCCGCCAGGGTGACGGGCATCTCGGCCTGCTGGCCGGCCGCGCTGAACGCCACGGTCTGGGTGCCCGGCGGGACGCTCGTGTACGACGTCACGGCGCCGAAGGCCAGCTGCTGGGCGAGGACATCTGCCCCGTAGGTGACCGTGACCTGGTGCTGCTTGAGCGAGGCCTGGATGACCCGGACGAGCGCCGATCCGCTCGGCGCGGCTGTCTGGTCCTTGAGCACCTCGATCCGCCGGGCCGTGGCAGGCCCGAGGCTGACCAGCGTGTAGTTCATCCCGGCGCTCACCATGAAGTTGGCGGAGACCACGGGAGGGCTCGACGCCGGGGCGCCGACCGGGCGGAACGCCACGGTGTACTCTCCCGCGCCGACCGCCCGGTAACTGGAAACATCGCCGTAGCTCACGTGCCGCGGCGGCAGCGGCTTTCCGGGGTTGCCGAAGGCCACGAGGTAGGTTTCCACGGCCGGGCTGCCGGGAGACAGGTTCGCGCAACGCACCCGGCCGGTCGCGGGCGCGGCGGAGGCCCCGGGCGCGGCGGAGGCCGCGTAGCCCAGCACCACCGCGACCACGGCGAACAGGGCGAGGATGCTCCGTAGCCTCACGGTCAGCTCCCCCCATGGGATCAGCGCCCGGCGGACCACCCGCAACTCGATGAGAAATCCAGCCGGAAGCAGCCGGGCGCGGCAAACCTGGGTCGCCACGGCGCCCGTTGCCCGCTCATACCGTCCCCGTCGCCGTGGCTGTCGGAGAACAGCAGAGCACATCGGGCCAGCCCAGATCAACCAGAACGCGCCGTTGAGTCGGATGTGTTACGGTCCGCGCCCCTTGTGACCGGCCGATTCGGGCATCAACCGCCCAGCTGGGCATACACCTGCCAGCTCAGCGGGAACGGTCGTACAGGGCCGCGAAGTTGTCCCGCAGCATGGCCTGGCCCAGCTCGCCGTCCCCGGCCGCGGTCCGCATCCGCACCACCTCGCCGCTGAAGTCGCCCCACGGCTCGTCGCTGGCGAACAGCACGCGGTCGTGCCCGATGCCGCGCCGCTCGATCTCGCTCGCCAGCCACCGCGGCGCGAAGCCGATCGTCCAGCTCGTGTCGGTGTAAATCTGCTTGCCCGCCTCGATCCAGTCGAAGAACCGGCTGCTGATGAGCTTGATGTGCCCGCTCATGCCGCCGCCGAAGTGCACCAGGTGGATCTTCACGTCGTCGGCGTACTTGTCGACGAGCAGGCCGACCTCGTTGATGTCGGAAGTCCCGCCGGGCGAGGTGTGCACGTGCACCACCAGGTCGTGCTCCCGCGCGGTGGCGAAGATCTGGTCGAGCTGCGGCTGGCAGGCGGGGTCGTCGGCGCGCCCGCCGAGCAGGAAGCTGGTCTTCAGGGCCACCACCCCTGGCTCGTCGGCCAGCGCCAGCGCGGCCGCGTTGAGCTCGGCGTCCTGCGGCCGGGGGGAGACCCAGAGCCCGCACCGGACCCGGTCGTCCGCCGCCGCGGCCTCCAGGACCAGGGGATTGAAGCCGAACGAGACGGAGGCATCAGGGACTCCGTAGTTGGGGAGCACCAGCGCGCGCTCGACACCCGCGCTGTCCAGATCGGCGAGCAGCTCCGCCACGCTGCCGCGGGCCAGCATGTCCGGGTGGCAGGGCGGGCCGCCGTAGAACGGGAAGGCGGGCATCTTGCCCAGGTGCCGGTGCGCGTCGTTAACCAGTTGCGTTCCCATGCCGGGATGCTATTCCTCCAACGTTTCCGATACAAGATGTCCATCTCGCATAGGAATCGTCCAGCGGGTCTCGACGTCGCCGAACCGCCAGTAGGCCAGCGCGGCCGCCCACACCACGACGAACAGCGCGACGATGGCGAATCCGGCCGTGTTGATGTTGAAGTTCGCCATCGCGTCCCAGAAGGCGCCGCTCAGGTGCAGCTCACTGGTCAGCACGCCCAGGATCTCGATGGTGCCGACGATGAACGCCGCGCCGATCGACAGACCGGTGATGACCAGGTTGTAGTAGACCTTGCGGACCGGCCGGGCGAACGCCCAGCCGTAGGCGAAGCTCATGAACAGCCCGTCCAGGGTGTCGAACAGCGTCAGGCCGCCGGCGAACAGGAACGGCAGCGCCAGCACCGCGTAGTACGGCAGCCCCTGGATGGCGGCGTAGGCCGTGGCGGCGAGGAGCACCACCTCGGTGGTGGTGTCGAAGCCGATGCCGAAGACCAGGCCCACGAAGAACAGCTGCCACGGGTGGTTGATGGACTTCATGAACCGGCCGAAGAACCGGTACATCAGCCCGCGGGCCTGCAGCTGGGTCTCGAGCTCGGCCTCGTCGTAGGCGCCGTGCCGCATGTTGCGGAAGACCTTGAAGATGCCGGCCAGCACGACCAGGTTCAGCAGCGCGATCAGGTACAGGAACCCGGCCGAGACCAGCGTCCCGGCGGTGCCGCCCGCCGTCTCGTAGGCCGAGTCCGGGTTGACCACCGCGCCGAACACGGCCCGGGCCGCGATCGTGATGCCCGCGCCGACGGCGACGATGATCGTGGAGTGGCCGAGCGAGAAGAAGAACCCGCCGCTGAGCGGGCGTTTCCCGTCGGCCATCAGCTTGCGCGTGGTGTTGTCGATGCAGGAGATGTGGTCGGCGTCGAAGGCGTGCCGGAAGCCGAGGAACCACGCGGTGACGGCCACGCCGAGCCCGACGCCGAGACCGGGGCCCGGCCCATTTCCGGCGGCCTCGCCCCGGTAGTCGAAGTGGTGCGGCATCACCACCAGGACGTAGAGGCCCCAGCCCGCCGCGTTCAGCGCCAGGATGAACGCGAACATCGCGGCCACGTGGGCCCGCTCGCGTACCGAAAGCTCCGCGCCCATCCGGCGCAGCCGCCCCTGGCCGCCCGCTCCGCCCGTTCCGCCTGGCATGCGTTCCGCCCTTCGCCCGAGGACTGGTGTCCGCCGGCACGCCGGCCAGGCGACCGGACTCGTCCCTCACTTCGAGGGCTTCACCGTTGCGGGACAGTGCCGGGTTTGCACCGGACTTCGCTGGGCTGGCGGCCACCCCCGGCGACCCGAGGGCACGGCCAACCTACAAGCCCCGGCCGACCGCCGTCAAGGTTGATCAGATGATCAGCTTTCAGGGCCGGCGCGCCGGGTGCGCCCGGGTATGGAATCCTGATGCGGTGCACCTGCTGCCCGCCGACCGGTCCGATCACCGGGTCATCGACGCCGAGCGGATCTGCCAGGCCATCGCCGCCCTCGGCAGCCCCGAGGCGATCGCCGCCCGCGCCCGGCAGTTCGCCGTGCTCGCCGATCCGACCCGTCTCACGCTGCTGACCTGCATCAGGGCCGCCGGCCCGATCAGCGTCTCGGACCTGGCCGCCGCCACCGGGATCAACGACGCCACCGTGTCCCAGACGCTGCGCCACCTGCGGGCCAGCCAGACGGTGATCGCCGAGCGCGAGGGCCGGGTCGTCCGCTACCGGCTGGCCGGCACCCCGGTCTCGGCGCTGCTGGCCGCGCAGGCCTGAGGCGGCCCGTGACTGACCTCGTGCTGGTCAACGCCACCGTGCTGACCATGGACCCGGCCCGGCCGCGGGCCTCGGCGGTGGCCGTGGCGGGCGGCCGGATCACCGCCCTGGACGAGGTCCCCGCCGCGGCGCAGCACGTGGTGGACCTGCGCGGGGCGACGGTGACGCCCGGGTTCCACGACGCGCACAACCACATGATCGGGTTCGGCATGTCGCTCAGCGAGGTGGACCTGAGCACGCCCCCGGTCGGCAGCCTCGACGAGCTGTACGCGGCGGTCGCCGCGCGGGCCGAGACGACCGCGCCGGGGGAGTGGGTGGTCGGCTCCGGCTACGACCAGAACAAGCTGGGCGCCCACCCGCACCGGGACGCGCTCGACCGGGCCGCGCCCGGCCGCCGGGTCTGGCTGCGGCACACCTCGGGCCACATGTGCGTGGTGAACGGCGTGGTCCTGGCCGGCCTCGGCCTCGACGCGGCCGCCATCGACCTGCCCGGCGGCCGGGTCGCCACCGATTCCGGCGGCCGCCCCACCGGGCTGCTCGAGGAACGCGCCCAGGTCCTGGTGGGCAGCCTGGTCTACCCGTACCCGCTGGCCGAGCTGACCGAGGCGATCAGCCGGGCCGCCGGCCAGTACCTGAGGGAAGGCATCACCAGCTGCACCGAGGCCGGCATCGCCGGCGGCTGGGTCGCGCACAGCCCGGCCGAGCTGGCCGCCTACGTCGCGGCCAGGGACCAGGGGCGGCTCGGGGTCCGGGTCGAGCTGATGCCGGCCGCGGAGGTGCTGCACCCGCTCGGCGCGCACGCCGGCGACGACCTGGTGGCCGGGCTCGACCTGGGCATCAGGAGCGGCTTCGGCGACGACTGGCTCCGGCTCGGCCCGGTGAAGATCTTCGCCGACGGGTCCCTGGTCGGGCGCACCGCTGCCCTGCACGACCCCTACGAGGGGTCCGACGGAACCGGCTACCTGCAGGCCGACGCGGCCGAGCTGCGCGCCGCGATCATCGCCGCGCACCGCTCGGGCTGGCAGGTCGCCACCCACGCGATCGGGGACCTGGCCATCGACGTGGTGCTCGACGCCTACGCCGACGCGCTGGAGGAGTACCCGCGCCGCGACCCGCGGCACCGCATCGAGCACTTCGCCGTGGTCCAGCCCCGGCAGGTCGCCCGCGCCGCGGAACTCGGCGTGACCGCCGTGCCGCAGGGCCGGTTCGCCACCGAGCTCGGCGACGGCATGCTCGCCGCGGTCGGCCCGGACCGGCACGGCTGGCTGTACCGGCAGCGCTCCCTGCTCGACGCGGGCATGGTCCTGCCCGGCAGCTCGGACCGCCCGGTGGTGGCCGGCGCGCCGCTGCTCGGCATCGCCGACATGGTGAACCGCCGCACCGCCTCGGGCGAGCCGTTCAACCCGGCCGAGGCGATCACCGCGCAGGAGGCGCTGCGCGCCTGGACCTGGGGTTCGGCCTACGCCAGCCGCCAGGAGCACGTCAAGGGCTCGATCGCCCCCGGCATGCTCGCCGACCTGGTGGTCCTGTCCGAGGACCCCACCGCCGTCAGCCCCGGCCGCATCGCGAGCCTGTCCGTCCTGGCCACCATCGTCGGCGGCCAGGTCCGCCACGATACCGGCGCGGTCGACGGGCTCAGCAGGTGACTACGCCAGGGCCACGGTGACGTAGATCAGCCAGGCGATCCCGCCGAGCCCCAGGCACCACCCGAGGGCCCGGTCGGAGGGGCCGCGGGCGTTCGGGTCGGTGACCGTGCGGATCCGCGTCCGCCGCCGCCCGGCGACGTAGATCTCCACCCGCTGGCCCGGCGCATAGCCGGTTTCCGCGCCCGGCTCGCCCAGCCGCAGGGTCTTCTCGTGGTGGCGGCCGTCCAGAGTGAACGCCAGCCGCACGGCCGGCGGGATGGCCCGCCGGAAGCCGGACGCGCCCGGGTTCAGGGCGGGCGCCGTCAGCCCGCCGGCCTCGGCGGACACCACCGTCGCGGTCACCCGGCGCCCCCGGCTCAGCACACGCGCCGACGACCGGCGGGTAGGCCCGTGCACCGCGGCCCCCAGACCCACGAACAGCAGGCCCATGGCGCCGCCAACCAGGGCCCGCACCGGCAACGGCAGCATCGGCCCGCCATCC
>Ga0318524_10000735_pt1 | contig 11553 bp, 14 predicted proteins | sample GRESIP052b4f22_FD_203685 | JGI IMG/M metagenome (GOLD analysis project Ga0318524, IMG submission 203685) | Tropical soil microbial communities from Luquillo Experimental Forest, Puerto Rico - GRE.SIPMG.052b4f22 | ecosystem: Environmental > Terrestrial > Soil > Tropical forest > Bulk soil... | reverse complement strand
GGCGGGGGCGGGGGGCCGCGGTGCTGGCGGTGCTGGCGTGACTGAAGTCCCGGTTTCCGGTCTCCCGCGGCGCCGACGGCGGGCATCACGCTGCGGGCGGTGGTGATAATCCGGGCGCTGCGCAGGTCAGGGTGCCTCCGACTCGGCGGAAACGCTTGCATTGCCAACCGGGAACCGGAATCGTATGCCTTGTCCACGAACGCGGTTGCCGGCGCAATTGCGAAGGGGGGTACCGGCCAGAATACGGGGCGGCGGTCAGGCGCCGCGCCGCAGGACGGGATATCGCGAAATCGGAGAGGGAATATGAGGGGCTTCAAGAATTTCCTTATGCGCGGTGACGTGATCGTTGTCGCGGTCGGGCTCGTCGTGGCCTTGGCGTTCAGCATGCTCATTACCGCATTCACGACCTACATCATCAACCCGATTATCGCCGCCGCTCAGCCGGGAACGGCCAATGGCCTGGGCGTCCAGCTAGGCAAGGACCACAATGTCAAGACCTTCCTAGATTTCGGCTCGTTCATTTCCGCGATCATTTACTTCGTCGTCTTCATGGCGGTGGTCTACTTCGTCATCGTCGTGCCCTACAAGGCGGTCCAGGCCCGGCGCGGGCAGGTGGTGTTCGGCGATCCGGCCCCGGTCAAGACCTGCCCGGCGTGCCTGTCTACCGACCTGCCCGCGGCTGCGTCCAAGTGCAAGTACTGCGGCACCGACCAGCCCGCCACGGCTGCCTGACCTAGGGCGGACCGTCGTCTTCCGCGTCGCCGCCGCGGAAGGGACGTGCCGCCCCGGCCGGGAGAACCGAGGAGCGTTGATGCCGCTGGACAGGCCGGCGGCCCTGGTCACCGGCTCGGCGAGCGGGAGCCGCCGCGCTGCGCCTGGCCCGGGCCGGCTACGACGTCGCGATCAACTACAGCCGGTCGGAGGCCGCCGCCCGGCAGACCCTGGCCGGCCTGGAGGGCCTCGGCGGCAAGCCCGTGGCGGTGCGCAACGTCACCGTCAGGAACGTGGCCGAAACGATCTTCTCCCTGATCACCTCCAGCGCGCTCGTCACCGGCGAGACCGTCGTGATCGACGGCGGCTGCGCCGCTACGAGCTGACGCCCGGGCTCGCGGCCCTCGGGGCGAGGTCGCCGGTGAGGTAGCGCTGGATGGTCGGGCCGATGGCGGCGATCAGGTCCGGCGCCGGCGACGAGGCGATGGGCTCCAGGCCCAGCACGTACCGGGCGAACCCCAGGCCGATGACCTGGCTGGCGACCAGCGTGACGCGGTACCTGTCCTCCGGCCGGTCGCCCAGGCCCGCCACCTGGCTCAGGCTCGCCAGGATGGTGCTGGTCACGAACTCCTTCAGCATCGCGGCGCCCTGCTCGCTGGTGGCGGCGGAGCGCATCAGCCCGAGGAACGCGGTCCGGACGTCGACCATGTCCCAGGCCCGCAGCAGCGCGCCGATCAGGACCTCGCCGAGGTGCGCCTCGAACTCGCCGCCGAGCCGGTCGCGCTCGGCGCCGAGCACCAGCGCCAGCATCTCGCTCGGCACCACCGGGAGCCGCATCGCCGCGGCGAACAGCCGCTCCTTGGTCCCGTAGAAGTGGTGCACCAGCGCCGGGTTGACCCCGGCGTCGGCCGCGATGCTGCGGATCGTCGCCCCGTCGTAACCCTGCTCGCCGAAGCGCCGGCGGGCGGCGTCCAGGATGGCCTCGCGGGTCCGGCTCTCCCCGGCCCGGCGGCCGGGGCCGCGCCTGGGTTCGTCAGCTGTCACCCCATCGACGCTATCCACCCGCCGCCAGCTCGAAGAAACGCTCCTCCAGGGTGGCGGGCCCGGCGGTGACGCTGGCGGGCAGGTCCCCCAGGGCCGCGGCGGCCTCGGCGGCGGTCCGGCCCGGGATCCGCAGGCCCGTGCCCGCCAGCACCGCGCGCAGGCCGGCCGCCTCGAGCCGGCGCAGGGCCGCGGGCCAGTCCGCCGCGCGCACCACCGCCGTCCGCCGCTGGCCGACGATCTGCGCGGACGTGCCGACGGCGACCACGCGCCCGGCGGCCAGCACCACCAGGCGGGTGCACTCCTGCGCCTCCTCCATGGTGTGCGTGGTCACGATGACCCCGGCGCCGCCGTCGGCCGCCTGCGAGATCGTCTCCCACAGCCGGGCCCGGGCCAGCGGGTCGACGCCTGAGGTCGGCTCGTCCAGCAGCAGCAGGTCCGGCGCGTGGTCGAGGACCTGCGCGAACGCGGCGCGCCTGGTCACGCCCAGGGGCAGGTCGCGCACGGGGACGGCCGCGTAGCGCCGCAGCGAATCCGAGCCGCCTCGGGGGCTCCGGGGCCCGGCCCCCGCGCGGGCCCCGGCGGCAGCGAACACCGCGCGGGAGAACGCCAGGTTCTCCGCGACCGTCAGGTCGTCGTAGAGGCCGAGGCCCTGCGGCAGGTACCCGACCCGCCGCCGGGTGGCCCGCGACGGCGGCCGCCCGAACAGCCGCACCGACCCGCCCGAGACCGGCAGCAGGCCGAGCAGCATCCGGATCAGGGTGGTCTTACCCGCGCCGTTGGCGCCGAGCAGGCCGACCACCTCCCCGGGGCCGACCGCCAGGTCCACCCCGTCCAGCGCGGTGAACCGGCCGAACACCCGGCGCACCCCGGCCGCCTCGGCGAGCATCTCAGGCACCGGCGGCCTCCAGCCCGGCCCGGGCCAGCTCGGCCCGGGCCAGCTCGGCGCGCAATTCGGCCACGCACACCGCGTCCTGCAGGTCGGGCGTTACCGTGGCGCCTGTGCCGGCCGCTGGGCCGGCCGCCGGGCCGGGATGCCAGACCCGCCAGGTGCCCGCGCGGCGCCAGGCCCGGCGCCTCTCGTCCTCGTCTGAAGGAGGCCGGGGCGCCACCGCGATGGTGCCCGGCACGGACGCCACGATCTCGTCCGGGGTGCCCGCGGCCAGCGCCCGCCCCGCGTCCAGGACCAGCACGTGCGCCGCCCGCGCCGCCTCGTCCAGGTAGGTGGTGGACATCAGCACGGCCGCCCCGCCGGCCGCGGCCCGGGCGATCAGCCACCACAGGTCGGCCCGGCTAACCGGGTCCACGCCGGTGGTCGGCTCGTCCAGGATCAGCAGCTCGGGCCCGGGCAGCATGGCCGCGATCACTCCCAGCTTGCGGCGCATCCCGCCGGACAGCTGCCCGGCGAGCCGGCCGGCGGCCGCGGCCAGCCCGGTGCGTTCCAGGTACTCGCCCGCCGTAGCGCCCGCCGCGCGGTAGACGGCCGAGCGGAACGCGAGGTTCTCCGCCACCGACAGGTCGTCGTACACGCCGCCGCCCGGCGGCAGGTACCCGATCCGCGCGGCGCCCGGCCTGCGGACGGCGCCCGCGGCCGGGGCCAGCGCCCCGGCCACGCAGCGCAGCAGCGTGGTCTTGCCCGCGCCGTCGCCGCCCACCACCGCGGTGACCTGGCCGGGCCAGGCCCCGGCGCTGACCCGGTCCAGGGCCTGCACGGCGCCGAAGGCGACCGAGATCTCCGCGGCGCCCCAGCCCGCGCTCACTTCGCCTCCCCCGGCGCGAGGAAGGCGCGGAACCGCCAGGTGGCCAGCGTGGTCACGGCCGCCCCGAGCAGGGCCAGGTAGACGAACGGCGGCCAGAGCGAGCCGATCGGCTGGGCCCGGAGCATCACCCCGCGGGAGATCTGGGTGAAGTAGGTGAGCGGCAGCAGGTAGGCGATCCAGCGCACCCCGGCCACGATCGAGGCCAGCGGGAAGATCAGCCCGGAGAGCAGGATCTGCGGCAGCATGGTCATGACCGCGAGCTGGATGGCCTGCCCCTGGGTCTGCGACACGCTGGAGATCAGCACGCCCACGCCCAGGGTGACGAAGACGAACAGCAGCGCGCCGAGCCCGAACACCGCGGCCGACCCGCGGAACGGCACCCCGAACACGGCCACCCCGACGGCCAGCACGATGGCCAGGTCGGCCACTGCCACCGCGAAGTAGGGGACGATCTTGCCGAGGAAGACGTCCGCCGGCCGCAGCGGCATCACCGCGAGCTGTTCGAGCGTCCCCGCCTGCCGCTCCCGCACCACGCCGAGGCTGGTGATCACGGTCCCGACGAACACCAGGATGACGCCCGCCAGGCCCGGGATCATGATGTCCGACGTCTTCAGCTGCGGGTTGTACAGCACTCGCGTGACGACGCCGGCGGTGCCGCCCCTCGAGCCGGACAGCGCGCGCTCGGCCGCCTGCGCCGCGAACAGCTGGCTGCCGTCGACCAGGACCAGCGGCCGCGGCCCGCCGGTCACGATCGCGACCGCCGCGTGCTGGTCACGCAGCTGGTCCGTGGCCCAGGCCGGCGAGGACGCCGGGTAGGTGCCGGCCAGCCGCAGCGGCTTCGGCAGGGCCCGGGCGACGGCCCCGGCGCCGGGGCCGGCCACCACGGTGGGGACCTCGGAGACGTCGAAGCTGGCCGCGTAGCCCAGGATCACCAGCAGCAGGACCGGCATCACGATCATCATGGCCAGCGTCCGCCGGTCCCGCCGGAGCTGGCGGAACTCCTTCACGATCATCGCCCGCATGGCATCCTCCTCGGCCGCGCCGTCGGCTGAAATTATACGCATGGTTAATTTAATTGGCCAGCGGCGGGTTGATCTGGTCAGATGGCTCACATGGCCAACGGTGCGCGGCACGCGGGGCGGTGGACGCTGGAGGACCGGTTCGCCTCGCCCTGGCACTACCTGCCGGTGGAGGTGCCGCCCGGCACGGGCGCGCTGCGGGTCGAGCTGGACTTCGACCGGGCCGCGGGCACGGTGCTCGATCTGGGCTGCCTCGGCCCGGACGGGTTCCGCGGCTGGTCGGGCGGTGCCCGCGACTCGTTCGTCATCGCCCGCGAGGCGGCCACGCCCGGCTACCTGCCCGGCGAGATCGAGCCCGGGACCTGGCAGGTGATGATCGGCCTGCACCGGGTCCCGCCGGAGGGCGTGCGCTACCGGCTGACGGCGCAGGCCGGGCCGCCGGGCGCGGGCCCGTGGCCGCCGCGGGCGCCGCCCGCGCCGCCGGCGCCCGCGGAGCGCCCGCCGCGCCGGGTCCTGCCGGCCCGGCCCGGGCACCGCTGGCTGGCCGGCGACCTGCACGCGCACACCGTGCACTCCGACGGCGCGCTCACCGTCGACGAGCTGGCCGTGCTCGCGGCCGAGCGCGGCCTGGACTTCCTCGCGGTGACCGACCACAACACGGTCAGCCACCACGGCGAGCTGGCCGCCGCGTCCCGGCGGTACGGGATCACCCTGGTGCCCGGCCAGGAGGTCACCACCGACGGCGGGCACGCCGGGGCGCTGGGCGACGTGGGCTGGATCGACTTCCGCCGGGAGCCGGACGACTGGCTGGACGCCACCGAGGCGGCGGGCGGCCTGCTGTCGGTCAACCACCCGTTCGCCGGGCCGGTGAGCTGGACCCGGCCGATGCGCCGCCGCCCGCCGCTGATCGAGGTGTGGCACTGGAGCTGGCTCGACCCGCGCTGGACCCTGCCGTTGTCCTGGTGGCTGGCGTGGGACGCCGCGGCGATCCCGGTGGGCGGCAGCGACTGGCACCAGCCGGGCTCCGACGCCCCGCCCGGCCGCCCGACCACCTGGGTCGAGTGTGCCGGGGACGACCCGGCCGACGTGCTCGACGGGCTGCGGGCCGGGCGAGTGGCCATTTCAGCCGAACGGGCCGGGCCGGTGCTGATCCGCCGCGACGATGCCCTGCTGGCGGTCGGCGCCGACGGGCTGACGCTGGCCGGGCCGGAGGGACCGCGCGCCCGGGTCCGCGGCGACCCGGCCGTGCTGCCCGGCGCGCCCGGGCCGCACCGGCTGCTGGACGGCGGCTGGGCGACGCTGGCCCTGTGCGGTTAACGGCTGGCCAGCCGCCGCTGGCGGGCGATCTCGTACAGCACGGCCGTGGCGGCGCTGGCCGCGTTCAGCGAGCCGGCGGCGCCGGTCATCGGGATCCTGACGGTCAGGTCGCAGCGCTCGCGCCAGGCGCTGGCCAGCCCGGTGGCCTCGTTCCCGACCAGCAGCAGGACGGGCCGGGTGAGGTCGGCGTCGAAGCAGTCCACGTCGCCCTGCTCGTCGGTGCCTATCAGCAGGACGGGGAGGCCCTCGGCGCGCCGGGCCGCCAGCCAGGCGGTCACCTCGCGGTGCGAAGGGCAGCGGACCACGGGCCGGGCGAACAGCGAGCCGGTCCCGCCTCGATCCGGCCCAGGTCGTCGGCGGGCATCGCGACCACCGCGACCAGTTCGGGCGGGCCCGCGTCCTTCTCGCCGAGTTCGGCCGGCAGCGCGGGCGACATCGCGACCCGGTCCGCGCCGGCGTCGCGCAGCATGGCCTGCGCCCAGCCGGACAGCGGGCGCTCGGCGTCGTACAGCAGCGCACGGAACGGCCAGCCGAACCGCGCCGCCAGCGTGATCGGCCGCACCCCTGGACCAGGAACTCCCCGGCCCGCTGGCGCTTGGCGCGGTTGCCGAGCAGCGCCTGCCACTGCTGGAAGCGAGCGTTCCGCGACGAGACCCGCAGCACTAGGTCAGGGCGGTCAGCAGGTCGAGGCGGGCGCGCAGCAGCGCGCGGTGCGCCACCACGCCGTCGACCTGATCGGGCTGCTCGGGACATTCGCCGGCGCCGATCGCCCGCTCCAGGCGGTGCCGGGCTCCGGCCGCGTCGATCAGCTCGAACACCACCAGCGGGTCGCGGCCGGCCTCGCGCTCGGCGTCGGCCCGCAGCCCGGCGCCCTTGGCGACCCAGGTGTCCCTGATCTTGCCGCCGCGGCCGTGGTCGACGAGCACGCAGACGGCGTGCTGCCGGCCGCCGTAGCCGAAGGTCATGGTCAGCGACTCCTGGCGGCCGGCGACGTCGGCGTAGTGCCAGCAGGACAGGACCTGCGGGGCGCCGATGGTCCCGGCCCAGGGCGGATCGGCCACGCCGTGCGCGGACAGCCGCCCGGCCGCCGCCGCGGCCGCGGCGCGCAGCGCCGGCGCGCCGACCGCCGCGAGCACGCGCAGCAGGGCCAGGGCCTCCGGGGTGGCCGCTGCCTCGGCCGCGGGCACCAGCGACCCGGCCAGCGCGCCGGCCAGCGAGGCCGGGCCCGCGGCCGACGACGCCAGCGCGCCGATCAGGTCGGAACCCCACAGTTCGGCGTCCACCGGGTCGTCGAGCCCGCCCAGCACCTGACCGGCCTCGGTCAGCACCCCGGCGAAGGTGTCCTCGACGGCGACCGGCGCGAACAGGCGCGCTACGTCGGGCTCGCCGGGATGGTCCGCAGTCATGCCGTGCATGATAAGCCAAGGACCCCGTCCGGGGACAGGGTCCTCGGCGGCCGGCGGTGGCTAGTTGCCCTGGCCGGAGGTGTTGGTGGTGAGCGAGTTGCCGCCGGGCAGGCTGCCGGTGACGTTGTTCAGCGTGCCGGTGACCGAGCCCAGGCCGGTCGAGCCGGTGACCGTGCCGAGGCCGCCGGTCCCGGAGCCGGCGCTGCCGCCGGAGCCGTCGCCGGGGCCGGAGCCGAAGTTGTTCACCGCGGCGCCCTGGCTGGCGCCGGAGACCGAGCCGGCCTGGGGCAGGGTACCGGTCACGTTGGACACCTGGGGCAGCGCGCCGGCCGTGGAGCCCAGGCCGGGGATGGCGCCGGAAACCGAGTTGAGGCCGGTCAGGGCGTTGCTCGTGCTGCCGGAGTCGCCGGCCTGCATGGTGCCGTTGGTCATGCCCGTGCCGGCGGAGCCGTCCGTGGAGGCGCAGGACCCGCCGAGGACGCCGGCCGCGGCCGAGATGCCGGAGACGGGCAGGCTGGGCAGGCCGCAGAGGATCCCGCTGACGCCCGATCCGCCGAGGCCCTGACTGAGGCTGCTCAGCGCCGCCGTCGGCGAGTCGGCGCGCGCGGCCGGCTGCGCGAACGCGGGCGCGGCGATACCGACCGTCAGGATGGCCGCGGAGGCGGCACCCCCGAGCAAAATTCGCCAGTTATTCACGAAACACTCCATTTCGATTGAGTAATGGAAACGGCCGCTATCTGGGAATTCACACGGCCTGGGGCGAATTAACCTGGAAGCCGACAATCAGCAGCCTGGCCACAGGATTTGCGGCGGGCCGGCTGAATGACCGGCCCGCGCCCCCGATATGGTGACACAGGCAGCCTGATCGCTCAGGCCGCCGTGCGACGCCGGTGGCCGGAAGAAACCATCCGGGCATTACGGTGACGTTCGCGGTTAATTCGCGACATGTACACGATCGCTCCATTCCAGCTTGGGGTCTGGAAATTGACGTGGGCCGGGATTCGGCGGACTGTGATGAGCCGAGTCCAGACCCTAGCACACTCTGAGTGATTGATAAGTGACTCTACGAAGTATCTACTCGTCACCGGGCGTGTCGGTCGACCTGCACCACGTCGAGCAGCCGCTCGTAGGCGGCCAGGTCCACGTGATCGCGGTCCTCCGCGCCGCCCGGCGCCCTGGTCCACGCGCCGGCGCCGCCGGCCGCCAGGGCCAGCGCGTGCCGCAGCCGGTCCGGCCAGGACCAGCCGAGGAGCTGCCCGGGCACCAGCCCCGCCACCAGCGCGCCACGGGCCGGCGGGCGCCCCGCCTCCGTCCCTGGCGCGCCGCCGGCCGGCGGGCGTGCGGAGTCCGTCCCCGCGGCGTCCGCGGCCCCGACCCGCGCCGTCCACTCCCCGGTCGCGGTGACCGCGCGGACCAGGCCGCCGCCCGAGACGGCGGCCGCGGCCGCGCCCGCCCGGATCAGCGCGGCGCCGAGCTTCCCGGCCGCGCTCGCCCCCGCGCCCGGGCCTGCCTCCGCGACCACCAGGTCCGGGCCGTGCCCGACGGCGTGCTCGAGTTCCTCGCCGCCCGCGTCCAGGATCACCGGCACGCCCGCCTCGGCGGCGTAGGTCACCAGCGAGCCGTAGGTGTCGGCGGGCAGGCCGTCGGGCAGGCTGCCGCAGAGCACGACGGCCGCGGCGCCCGTCATCAGCCGCCGGTAGTCCGCCGCGAACCGGCCGAGCTCCTCGGTGGTGATGTACGGGCCAGGCTCGGAGAACCGCCTGACCGGCCCGTCCCGTCCCCGGCCCGCGAAACGGAAGAAGCGCCGGGACTCGCCGCGGATCAGCGTGAACGCCGTCGGCACGCCCGACCTGGCCAGGTCCTGGATGATCACCTCGCCGGACGCGCCGCCCACCAGGCCGGCCGCGAGCACGTCGTGCCCGAACGCCCGCAGCACCCGGGCCACCGTCACCCCGCGGCCGCCCGCCCGGTAGCCGGGCCGGGACACCGGGACGATGCCCTCCGCCGCCGGGGCGCCCGCCGTGTAGGCCACGTGCAGCGCGGCGTTCAGCGTGATCGTGACGATCACGTCGCCGCTCATCGCTCCCCGCCTTTCGGTGCGCTCCCGGGCAGGCCCGTTCGGCCTAATTATGCTTTGCCCATGCACCACGGATTCGAGGACCTGGACCTGGACCGGCTACGGCGCCGTCGCAGCGAGAAGTGGCGGCTCCACCCGCCGGATGTGCTGCCCGCGTTCATCGCGGAGATGGACTACGACCTGGCCGAGCCGGTGGCCGCGGCGCTGCGCGCCGCCGTCGGCCGCGGCGACTGCGGGTACGCCGCCCTGGCCGGCCTCGGCGAGACGTTCGCCGCGTTCGCCGCGGCCCGGCACGACTGGGCGGTCGACCCCGCCCGGGTGCACCTGGTGCCCGACATCATGGCCGGCGTCGACGTCATCTTGCCGCTCGCCACGGAGCCCGGCGACGGCGTGGTCATCAACACGCCGGTGTACCCGCCGTTCTTCGCGCACATCGCCAACGGGCACCGGCGGGTGGTAGAGGTGCCGCTGATCACGGCGGACGGCCGCTGGGAACTCGACTTCGCCGGGCTGGAGGCGGCCTTCGCCGCGGGGGCTCGCGGCTACCTGCTCGCCAACCCGCACAACCCGACCGGGCGGGTGTTCAGCGCGGCGGACCTGACCCGGATCGGGGCGCTGGCCGACCGGTACGGCGTGCTCGTGCTGGCCGACGAGATCCACGCCTCGCTCACCCTGCCCGGCGCCCGGCACACGCCGTACGTCTCGCTCGGCGGCGCGGCGGCCGAGCACGGCGTGACGCTGGCCTCGGCGTCCAAGGCCTTCAACGTGGCCGGGCTCAAGGGCGCGGTGGCGGTGGCCGGCTCGGCGACCATGCAGCGGCTGCTGGCGCGGCTGCCCGAATCGTGCCAGTACGGGGCGGGGCTGTTCGGCGTGCTGGCCTCGCTGGCCGCCTGGGAGTCCGGCGGCGAGTGGCTCGACGCGCTGCTCGGCCAGCTCGACCACGCCAGGACCGAGTTCGGCAGGCTGCTGGGCTCGCGGCTGCCGCAGGCGCGGTACACGCCGCCCGAGGCGAGCTACCTGGCCTGGGTGGACTGCGCCGGGCTCGGCCTGGGCCCGGAGCCCGCCGAGGTGTTCCTGAACCGGGGCCGGGTGGCCCTGAGCCGGGGGCTCAACTTCGGCGCGCCGGGCGACGGCTTCGTCCGGGTGACGATCGGCACCAGCAGCTCCCTGCTGGCCGCGATCGTGGACCGGATGGCCGCCGCGGTCCAGGGTTCCGGCCGGCGGTCCGGCTAGCGGTTCCGGCAGAAGCAGGCGGCCAGGTGGTCGTTGACGATGCCGCAGGCCTGCATGGTGGCGTAGGCGGTCACCGGCCCGGTGAACGTGAAGCCGTGCCGCTTGAGCTCGGCGCTGAGCGCCTTGGACGCGGGCGTGGACGCCGGCAGGTCGGCCATCGTCCGCGGCGCCGGGCCCGGCTCCCCGGCATACTTCCACACCAGCGCGCTCAGCCCGTCGGGCAGGCCGAGCGCGGCCCGCGCGTTGGCGATCACCGCGTTGATCTTGGCCCGGTTCCTGACGATGCCGGTGTCGGCCATCAGCCGGGCCACGTCCTGCTCGCCGAAGGCCGCCACGGCCGCGGCGTCGAACCCGGCGAACGCGGCGCGGAAGTTGTCCCGCTTGCGCAAGATCGTCAGCCAGGACAGCCCGGACTGGAAGCCCTCCAGGCAGAGCCGCTCGAAGATGGCCGTGTCGCCGCGGACCGGACGGCCCCACTCCTCGTCGTGGTAGGCGAGGTACTCCGGCGCGCTCAGCCCCCAGGGGCAGCGCATCTTGCCGTCGGGACCTTCGGCCGCGCCCTGCTCCGGCTCGTCGCTCACCAGCTCTGCTCCTCGGCCGCGGCCAGCGGGTCGTCCTCCGTGCCCGGCCCGGCGCCGGGCTCGGCCGCCTCCTCGCGCGCGGCCGCCTTCTGCTCGGCCCACCAGCCGTGCGTGTCGAACGCGCCCTGCGGGCCTTCCGGGTCTTCGCGGCTCTCGGAGCGTTCGGGGTCCTGGAGGGCTTCGTTGGGCTGGGTGGCCTCGTGCGGTTCGGGTTCGGGGGCCGGGGGAGCCTTGGCGGCCGCCGAGGCCTTCAGGACGAGAGGGGTCCGCGGCGGCGCGGCGGCCTGGGCGGCGGCCTCGGTTCTGGCCTCGGTTCCGGCCTCGGCGAGCGTTTCCGGCGGCACGGGTATCTCCGGGTCGGTGGGGATCTCCGCGGCGGCCTCCAGGGGCTCGGTGTCCTGGGCCGGC
>Ga0318524_10000727_pt1 | contig 11608 bp, 24 predicted proteins | sample GRESIP052b4f22_FD_203685 | JGI IMG/M metagenome (GOLD analysis project Ga0318524, IMG submission 203685) | Tropical soil microbial communities from Luquillo Experimental Forest, Puerto Rico - GRE.SIPMG.052b4f22 | ecosystem: Environmental > Terrestrial > Soil > Tropical forest > Bulk soil... | reverse complement strand
ACCATCACATGGGGCAGTCATTACAAGGCCGCGGGCGGTATCTCTACTGTCAATCTTAGCGGCGTCGGCGGCATAGATTATTTCGCCTACTATTATCACAGCTCTACCGAAATCGTCATTACGCCCCTGCTCAACGTCTCATGATTACAGGTCTCTGTTCGCTTCTCAACGCAGGGCCTAAATCAGTCGGCGGTTTACAAGTCAATGCCCACCCGGCACTGATCGAGACAACCGGAAACGGCTCGCTCACTTCGGGGTCATTCACCGCTGCGCATATCGGGGGAACGGCCGCCTTCACTTATGCATGGTCGGTTGTGCATGGCGATCCGACTATCACAATCACAACTCCGACAAGTCAAACCACCACCACGAAGGCAACTGTTGGGAACGGCGATTTCAAGCAGGCAATCTTGGCCTGCACCATCCACGACAATGGCGGTCTGGTCATAACCACCAATCAAGTCACCACTCAATTCGAGTTCTCCTGATGGCAATTGGCATCATCCCGAACGCGCAGAACCAGTTCATTGATGAGAACGGCGCCCCGCTCGTCGGCGGCTCCGTCTATATGTATGTGCCGAATTCTCTGGTTCCGAAAGACACATGGCAGGATATAAACCTGTCAATCCTCAATACCAATCCGATCATTCTGGATGCGCGCGGCCAGTGCAATATATGGGGTAATGGACAGTACAGACAGAGAGTCTTTGATTCCCTCGGGAACCTGATCTGGGACCAGAATACCGAAACACCACCCGATGTTTCGTTCCCATCCTTCCTCGTCGCGGAATGCACGGTGGATGGCGACGGCTCAACACCGGGAACAGGCATCTGTGCAGATAGCTATGTTCCGGTCGCCTGCACGATTGTCAGCGCGGTTCTGCAATCAACGCTTACTGGCAGCATTTCAATGGACGTATGGGCGGCCCCGTTCGTCGCCAATTCCCCGCCAACGGTCGCCAATTCCATTGTGGCCTCTGATCCGCCCGTACTCGTTTCTTCACAATCCTCCATTGATAGTGTGCTGACTGGCTGGAACACCAGCCTCGCAGCGGGAACCGCTCTCAGGTTCAATATCAATTCAATTAGCACTCTCACCCGTGTCACGCTCAGTCTGGTTGCGACCATCCCGTGACGTTCCAGACCAAGATACAAGCCCTAATCAGCACACACACGCAAAATTCCGGCTCCGGGCGCCAAGCCGCTGCCGATTGGGTGAATATGGCCAACTGGCAGACCGGCCCATCCACGGGCGGCGTGTCGGGGAACTTTCTCGTAAATATGAATATGCTCACCGGGGCCGAAACCGGATTTGAGAACCAGACAACTTATTCCGCAGCCACGGAATTTCCGGCAGCAATAGACGCTAACGGGGTTTATATCGCGCAAGGCACACTCAACATTGTGCAGATAAACCCCAGCACATTTGCTGAAATTCAGAATTTCAACACCGGGCTTTCGGTTGATTTGGGATCAATCGCGCCGATCACGGCAACAAATGGCTCGCACTGGCTTTTGATCGCCGGCGAGCCGGGGGCAACAGAAGTATTTACTTGCATAAATACTGATACCAACCCGATGACGAGCTGGAGCCTCGGGACGGTTGCCTACAGCAATACCGGCGCTGATGCCTGCGCCGGACTGCCGAATACCGGTATCGGTTATCTCATGTCCGGTGGCACCAGCATCAAGCTATTCAAAATAAGCGTGAACATATCACCTAGCGAATCCCTTCTTGCTACCCATGCCGCAACCGATTTCGACACGGGATGGAGTACGGCGACAAATAAGGGAATTTGTCTGGATCAGACAGACGGCAATGTTCTGGCGTTCGTGGCCGGGAATACCTCGCCAGTCAGCTACATGATCAAGTTCAATGCCACGACCGGGGCAATAATCTGGAAAGTGTCCATTCCGACAACCAACGCAATCGGCGGCTTTAATATCAATCAAAGCCTCATTAAGTCTCAGCAGTTCGTCATTCTGGGAAACCCATTGGGCGTTACGACCGCCTATATCATCAATACAGGCACCGGCACGATAACAAGCAGTTTCACAACCGGATTAAGCGGCGTCCTGATATTTGGATCGCAAGCCTATAACGATCAGATTGGCGCAAATGTCGGGGAATGGTCGGCGTCAACCGGGGGTGCTAATGAGCCCGTCGCGTTAAATTCAACTCCTTCAAGCTTCAACGGCTGGGGATTGCTTTATCTTGTTCAGCCAAGCAACCCGCCTCCGGCATCCGGCACACATGCATCCTATATCAGAGTGTGGGGGCACATGACCTCATGAGCCGGATCATTAATTCAGCCGGGCTCGCACTCATCAAGGAATATGAGGGCTGCAAGCTTGAGGCTTATCAGGATGGGAATGGAGTATGGACCATTGGTTTCGGCCATACCGCGGGCGTCAAGGAGGGCGATACATGCTCGCAGGAACAGGCCGATGCGTTTCTTGAGCAGGATCTGATCGCAACCGAATTGTCCGTTTCCAGTCTGGTCAAGGTTCCTCTCACAGACAATCAATTTGCAGCCCTTGTGTCATTTACATTCAACGAGGGCACCGGACGGCTCGCGGATTCCACGCTTCTGAAGAAATTGAATGAGGGCGGTTATCCGGTCGTTCCCGCTTATCTCAAGGCATGGGTATTTGTAAACCACCAACTCAGCCAGGGCTTGGTGAGGCGCCGTGCCGCCGAGGCCGCGTTATGGAGCATGGGATGAATATAAAGCCCGTTCCCAATTGGCGTGACTCTTGGCGTTGGCTTTCCGTCCAACTCTCCATCATCGGAGTTGCCCTGGAGGGCGCAATCGTCACTTTCCCGGCAATACACGATTGGCTTGGAGAAAGGATCTCGCACTGTGTCGGCATTCTTATTCTGGCTGGCGTTGTGGCCGGTCGCCTCAAGGATCAAACCAAACAGGAGAAGTGATATGGGAACTGTAATGGATTTTGCGAAGGCCGCATGGGCTAAGATCGTAGTTTCCTCGAAAGACCCGGCATTCTGGACGGGTGCCCTGATCGCCTTCATCATCGGCAAATTGCTCTGAGCTATGGGCTTCCTGACCAGCTTATTCGGTGGCTTTGGTGGATATGCGGTCGCCGCGCTGCTCGCCGCTATCTTCTCAGGTGCCGGCGTAGGCTGGATAGTCCATGAGATAGATCAGGGCTCATATCAAAGGCTCGTTGCGTCCGATGCAAAAGCACAAGTCGCCGCAGTCGAAACCGCCAGGGATCTTCAATCCAAGGGCGACGCTGTTGCCCTCGCCATGGCGCTTCGGGAAGCCAAGGCACAACAGCAGATTGTCACCCAGACCGTTACAGTCACCAAGGAGATACCCGTCTATGTCACAACCAAGGCAGACGCTATTAGCTGCATTCCTGTTTCTCTTGAGCGGCTGCTCAGAGCCGCAGCCGAAGGTAATAGTGCAGGCTCCCTCAGTCTCGCCTCCGGCCAATCTGATGACTCCTGCTCAGACGTATCCGCTTCCGAGATGGCCGGTTGGTTCACGCAGTATGCTGGCGCAGCCCGCGCCAACGCCCAACAACTGAATGATCTAGAGGCTACAATCAAGGCGTGGCCATAATGACTCATCAGGATCATTCTTCCGTGAAGGGCCTCGCAGATATGCTCTCACTACTCATTGCGGGTGGGACATTGGCCTCGATATTGCCGCCACTCGCCGCAGTACTCTCCATAATTTGGACACTAATAAGAATATTTGAAACACGAACCGTTCAACGGTGGTTGAACAAAAGGTAAGCCTTCATGTCATCAACAGGAACAACGGTAACGACAGTAACCCCCCTCATGGTGCTTTCTGAATTGCAATCGGAAGCGGCCATAATTGATGCAGAACTCAAGGCGCAAATCACGTTATTGCTAGAGCCAAATTGCATTCCTGATCTACAGATCAGGCAGCAGGCCAATTCGATCCTTGTGGCCGCAGTGACGGCTTATATTGCGTCACAGATTTCTGCAACGACAACGACGACCACCACAACAACCGCTCCGGCGCCCGCACCAACGCCAACTGTAGCGTCCGCGCCGACACCAGCCACATTCAAGCCGGCAAGCCAAACACCAAATGACATTTACACAAGCGCCGCGACTTTGGCGATCACCGACACATTGAGCCGAAACATCATTTGCACGGGCTCAACTGCAACTCATGTCACTAGCTTCAAGGCTTCCAATGTCTGGGTCGCTCTGCCGGACACCCCGGACGGTGGCAAGGTTTGGCAGGATCAGCACTCGGACGGGCAAACGCTTACGCTTTATTTTTGCGCACCGGGAATCGGCAACACGCCATGAGGGAATGGCAATGGTGCAAGGATTGCCCAACGATCATCACTGGCATTCTTCGCAATCGCGTGCGCTGTAAGTCATGCCAGGCCAAGCGCAGGGCAAGAATGAAATACAGAACCGATAAGATATACCGCCTGAGACGAAAGTTGCGTTTGCGTGAAGCTGCATGACAAATCGCGGAACGCCTGACGATGTTCTATTACACATGCTCGAAGTCTATAAGAACTTCAGCAATAATCAGGTCCAGGCGGCTAACTATCTAGGGCTTGATCGGCGCACATTCGGCCATCGCCTGAGGGCAGCCCAGCTTAAACTTGAACGGGGAGAGTTACGGGCAGAAAAGCCCTTCGAGATTCCGCGCCTCCCCGATGGATCGCCCGATGCGGAAGAACTACTGGAACGTCGCAAGAAGGATTTTGAGCGGACCAGAGCTGCCAAGGTTGCGCGCAAGCTCATTCCCATTACTGTCAAGGCAGACGGGCCTATCGGGATAGTCCATTTTGGCGATCCTCATGTGGACGATGATGGCACCGACATTGGGCTTCTGGAATCTCATGTTCGTATCATCAACAAGACGGAGGGCCTATTCGGCGCCAATCTAGGCGATCTCCAGAACAATTGGGTGGGAAGGCTCGCACGCCTTTATGGCGAACAATCAACAAGCCACGCCGATGCGTGGGTTCTGACCGAATGGCTAGTCAAGGCAGTTCAGTGGCTATATCTCGTCGGGGGAAACCATGACGCCTGGAGTGGGGTTGGCGATCCGCTCAAGTGGATAGCGGCACAGTCCAATAATCCCCTCGAATACCATGGATGCAGGCTCAATCTGCAATTTCCGAACGTCAAACAAATTCGCATAAACGCGCGCCATGACTTCGCCGGCCATTCCATGTGGAACCCGGCCCACGGCCCCATGAAAGCCGCGCAAGGGGGCTGGCGGGACCACATCCTTACTTGCGGCCACAAGCATGTATCGTTTGTCGGAGGGCCGCTCAAAGATCCTGCGAGCGGCCTTCTTACATGGACGATACGCTGCGCGGGCTATAAGACCTTTGACCGCTACGCGGAAGAACGCGGCCTGCCGGACCAGAACGCATTCCCGGCGTGTGTGACCATCATTGATCCACAATTCGCTGATGATGATCCGCGCCTTATCACGGTAATACCAGACGTTGAGGAAGGCGCTGCATTCCTGAAATTCAAACGCAAGAGGGCGGCATGATCTGGCTTCTGCTCGTTGTGTTCTTCACGGCTGACGGCGTGAAGGTTCAGGTAAAGACGGAACCAACGCTTCAGGGCTGTCAGACTGACGTTGCAGAAATCAAAGGATCTCTAAACGGCCCAATGCCGGAAGGAATCTATGGTGTAGGTCTTAAATGCGACGGCCCGATACCCGATCCAACCATCCGAATGAATGACGCCAACAAATGAAAAACGAACGCTGGCCCGCAACGATCGTCACCCATCTGCACAAGGGCAGGGCATGGAATTGCAAGATCGACTTTCATCCTGAGACGGGAAAGCCGCATGGCTTCTACATCTACCGGGGCGACCGCAGCAAGGATGAGGAAATAGATGATATCCTTGACGAGATAAGCCGGAAGGCATCGAGGGCCATGCAGGGACGCTGGCCATGAGCGAGATCGACGCCACGCTTGAGGAACGCAACAAGACGCATGGCGACTTTCTGGATGACGCATCCTTGGCCCAGCATCTCAAGAGAGTGATACACCGCCACAAGGGTTGGGAGCGATTGGGGCCGGATCAGCAGGAAGCCCTAGACCATATCTCCACCAAGATTTCCCGTATCCTGAACGGCAATCCAAACCACTTCGATAGCTGGCACGATATAGCAGGGTATGCCCAGCTAGTGGCAAAGCGGCTTGCCAAATGACGCTGAAGCTCCATCCCGATCTGTTGGCTGCTGGGTATGAATATCTGAGGCAAAGCACGCCGTTCCGGGGATGGGGATTGCCTGAAGCTGATGATATAGGTTTCGGCGTCGTGAAAGACACCACTATGTTCGCAGATTTCATGGTAGTCGATGGTATTCCGATGATTCGGGTCAGCGAGAGAATGCACGGGCATACGACCACGCTACTGCAAACCATAGCCCATGAAATTATCCATCTTCACCAGCACCTAAAGAAACTGGACACTGGCGGGGAACATAACGCTGACTTCTGGCGTAGGGCTAAGAGGATTTGCGCGGCCCACGGATTTGACCCGCTCAACTTCTGAGCCATCCCATCCTCTACAGCTTATGGCTTTCCGTCTTTTGAGGTTGATTTCCATTTGTCGGGTCCATGGTTCATTTCGTCATCTCAGGTGGATTTCGTTCGAGAGAACAGTCGCAGAGACCGTTCGGCATCGCAGGTTCGTTGTTGGTGGCACAATCGGAGTCGTGCTGCTCCGGATGGCAGTCGGCACAGACCCAGAGCTTGGAAGACGCTGACAGCTTCCGCATCCGGATGGGCAGGCGACGATTGGCGCAAGATGGGCAATCCGACATCACATCCCCGCGTGGATAGCGTTTCTGATGTCGAGTCCGCAGAATGCGCACTCGTCTATGTCGCGCCCATGGGTTGTACCCGCCACGTGCGTGTGCTTTGTCCAGCGCCGGCTTTTCTCGCGGAACTCCGCAATCGCCTTACCTCGGCTGGGACCGAACGCCTCCTCACATTCCGTGCATTCTGGATCGCCACAATCGTAAATGGGCATCAGAACCTCCCTCTGAACATGCGGATTTTGTAAAATTCTCGCAGAACCTGAGTGTGGAATTTGGGCGGCAGCGCTCGATCAGCGGGCCATGACCTTAACCATTCCATCGAATAGAAGGGCTGCCAGTAGGCGATGGCGCTCAAGACTGCTTGTTTCAATGCGGCCTCTCGGTCCATTAGGCAGCCATCGCTTCTTCGAGGCTGTAGCAGCGAACCAACCCGTTATGGGGCACGAACTGGTAGAACTTGCCGTTGCTTTCGAGCGCATAGGCATCGGGGCGGTAATCGCCGGGTGTCGGGACCTTGGCTATGACCTTGAGGGTCATAAATCCGACCTTGACTTGCTGCCCGATTTCCCAGTTCTGCTTGGTGTTGCGGATCATGACGGCCTCCAAATTCATCCTGAATAGATGATTACACCTATTGGTCTCGGAATGCAATAGGTGATAACAACTATTTTGAGGATTGACCGGATAAATGTAATCACCTATTGTTACAGCCATGGGCCGGAAACAGATCAACGAGGAACAGACCATCATTCGCCTGCCAGCGGGCACGCTGGAGCGCGTGGACGCCGCTCTTGAGGAGAAGGAGCCGCGTGCTGGGTTCTTCCGAGAGGCTGTCGAGCAGGAGCTAAAGCGCCGAGAACGAAAGGTTAAGTAGGCTCGCCCTAGATTTCGCCATTCAGGGTTGGTGGGCATAACATTTTGACGAACAACGATTTGTTGCGGCTCGATGGCTTCCGCACGGTGGGCACCGAGCAAGCCGGTGACAGCCTCATTATTGATGTCGAACTGATCGTCCCGGAGATTCACCCCTGCCGGTGCGGCGACACGCGGTGCAAGAAGGCCATAGTATACTTGACGTACCATGAAAACACCCCTACCTACCGCTAGACAGGCCGATACCCTAGAAATAACCCCGGGCATGATCGCCGCCGGGGTCGAGGCTCTTTTTAATGTGGTTGATCCGGCGTCCTGCGCCGAGGCGACCGTGGAGGACGTTTTCCGCGCGATGCTTGCTGCCGCTGGGTCTTCATGGCGGCATCGATCTCCTTCCCAATCCGGTTGACGTTTTTCACTGCCATATCGATGGCGCGGACTGTGTCCCTCAAGCCTTTGATTGGAACCTCCAGCCCCCGGGGATCGATTCTGGCTCGGACTGAGGTATTGCTTCCGTCAGGATCGGGGTAATTGCCAGAAGTGTGCTGAATTACGGGAATCTTACTGGCCGTGTGGTAGACCCAGAGTCCGTGGGAAAGCAGATCGCGAGCGTTTTCAAGCTTTTTGAATGATTGTTTTAGCTTCGAAATATCAGTCGGGATTTCGAGTTTATGAATGGTGAGAAGGTCTTGAATTACGGTCAGTGCCGATTCAACTCGCCCCATGCGGACGGCTACCCGGCCCTCTTTCTTGCCGATTTTCATTATAACAATGGCGCAGTAGGATAGCTTTGCTTCTAGCGCTGCAAAGCGGGTGATGATGCGACCTATTTCAGTGCAGTACTTCTGAGGCAACCGATACCGAGACCGGAAAGTGCCCATAGCCATGGTAAAAGCCCCCGACAATTCCCGCGACGCGGTCCTTGCCAGGATGCTGAAAACCCCGCCAAAGCCCTTCACGCCCAAGGCGAAGCCTACGGCGAGTCGGGCTTCCACCAAGGCCCCTTCCTCAAAGGCGGGCGGCGGAAAGGCGTAACCTTGTATCCCCTCGCCTTGCGCCAGCGGATAAAGGCCATTGCTTGCTGACGGATTGTCTTAGGCTGCGTTAATCCGCCGATACGTAAGACGCTTTCCGGCGATGCCTTCTAGGGCCTTAACGGCGCGCATATCATCTGTATAGCCAAGCTTGGCGCGGTGGCTCATGCGAAAGTCAAATTCTGCCAAATAACGCGACAAATGTTGCTCGCTCATGTGCTGGTAGGTACCGACCAGACCGCGCTTGAAGATGCTGAAATAGCCTTCGGCGGTGTTGCAATGGACCGTCTCAGCCAGCTTCCCGGGGCGCGCGAACTGCTTGTTGTGATCGACTGCTTCATGCGTGAGGTTGAACTTCGTGTATTTGTAGTGCTTAGCGCCGTCCGTATGCAGGATGCTGGCGGGATCGACGTTGGCATACAGCGCTTCTGTAATGTCCATGCTGATCGGGCGATCTGCGCCCGTGATCTTGCGCGAACGGACCTTCCCGCCACGCTCGATTAGCGAGACGAATTTCAAATTGTGCTTGCGGCCCCTGGAACGGGATTTGATGGACTTGCCAAGTTCGGCTTCGTCCGCTTCCACAACTTGGCCCTGCCCGCCCAGCGGTCCCTCATTAGCTTCCGGCAGGAATGCCTCGCGGATACGGTGCGACATGAACCAAGCGGTCTTATAGGTCACGCCCAACATGCGGTGCAGTTGATGGTTGGAAATGCCCTTCTTGGAGCTTGTCAGAAGCTCCGTAGCCAGCAGCCACTTGGTCAGCGGGATCTTGGAACGCTCAAAAACGGTGCCCACCGTGACGCTGAAGGGCTTCTGGCAGGGGCGACATTTCCAGACGCCAGGACGGGTCGATTTGCCCGCTAAAAGCGTGGCTTCGTTTATTGCGCCACAGTGGGGGCAGATCGGGCCTTCCGGCCACTGGATAGCCTCAAGATGTTCGCGGGCGGCGTTCTCATCGTTATAGATTTTTGCTTTTAAATTCAGCGTCATAGCGGTAATTCCTAGGATATTGCATTATTCTAGGGTATTGCGTCTGGTACGTCAAGTATATAATCGCCAAGTGGATGTGCGGATATGTGCATAGGATCGCTCGCGGCTTCTTTCTCTGCATCTTCGCGGGTATAGACACCGGCGGCTTCAATGTAGGCCGTGTAGCCAGCCCGGAGCGGTCGATAAAACGCGCCACCTTTACGAATTACCCAAGGTTCGCTCATCCCACCCCCTCAGTCCGGGGAGGGGCGGGGAGATTCTGTCCAGAAGCTATTTCTTCTTGCGTGGGGTGGTCGCTATCAGACATTTCTTATCCTTATGCTGTCAGGATCGCGCGACCTTGGTCCAGCGCCCGAGTTTCCAAAATCTCAATATCAGTTGCCGCATCACGTTTGGCCTTCGAGCCTTCCGTGTAGAATGCCAGACGGTCGCGCGCCTGTTGCAATAGGAACAGCGTCTTGTTCCACCGCTGCTTTGCTAGAAACACTTCCCGCCGCATCAATGCCTCCGCTGCTTTCTTGGCTTATTCACTGGCCAGTGAAGATGGGGGTTTACCAACCATTGTCGTCCCGATCTTCTGCGGGTATTGGATCGTGACCGTAGATTGTTTCCAGGGTCTCGCGAGCACATTGTTCAGGCGATTTACCTTCGATGGCGGCATGAAGGCAGCGAAGGGCGACCTGCAAAGCCTTGGCTTGAGGATCAGAGGCGGGAGCCCATAACACAAAGCATTCAGCTTGCTCGTCCACAATTGCTTTCAGGTCGTTCATCGTCCCGCTCCCGTCGCATTTTCAACAGCAGTCCGCAGGCGCTCAAACACAGGCGCGGGATTGTGACCGGCGTCTGCAAAGGGGCCGAGCATGTCGATAAACTCCAGAACGGCTTTTGAGGCTTCAATGAGTTGATCGGAATGAGTGGCCTCAAATGCCGACTGACCGATAGCCCCGAAAATCTCTTTCCAGATTTCACCATCTTCAATACCAAGCTGGTCGTCTCGGAACCCGCGACGGTAATAAAGCGCGGCGCTGTAGATTGTCCTCCCCGCTTTTTCCTCGCGTGTCGCAAGATCAACGTCGTAAAAACCCGGGCTATCAGGAAAGTCCTCTGAATCCGCCATTATCACTCACCTTCCTGCTGTTGGTTGGGGCGCAGCGGCTCGTTCGTCATCGGCAAGTTTTTGTAAAATGGCGATGATAGTATCTTCGATGACTGGCGCCATCGCCTGCTCACGTTCTGGCTCCGATCTGTATGGCGCATTCCGGCAGAGTACAAATCGGCAAAGCAAATGGTCATATGTCAGCATCACTCGCCCTGCTTTGGTTGGGATTGGAGGGCTGGCGCTCTCTGCTTCCACCAGTTTTGGTCGAAATCAGCCATTGCGGCTTCCATTGTTTCCCCGAAGCCAGCACATCCGGCCATTAAATCCTCACCGTACAGGGCGCAGTACATATTTCCATCCAATGAAATGACAGGGCGATAGACTGCACTGGGGCGTTCATAGGCGCGGGTTAGGATAGTTATAGCTTCCTGCGCCAATGGGACGAGATTGCCAGTGTCAAAGGCTTGGCGCGCGGCGCTTTCAACTATGCTGCCAATATCACAGCTATGAATGCGACTGCGCACCGCGTCATAGATTGGCTGATAGCTGTCCATCTCTCCTATTCCTTCTTCTGGATTTTGAGGGCTGCGGCCAATTCTTCCCGAAGGCGAATAATTTCTGCCTTAGCCTCCCGCAAAACATCATACCGGTCGCATTTCGCAGTTCCGATATATTGATCCAGCCTTTTTAGATCAAACATTAGTGAGCTCACTTTTGAGGGCGCGGATTGCGGAGGCGCAATTGTCCAGACCAAGGTTCGCCGCCACCTTCGCCGCATCTTCCAGCGC
>Ga0318524_10000713_pt1 | contig 11686 bp, 8 predicted proteins | sample GRESIP052b4f22_FD_203685 | JGI IMG/M metagenome (GOLD analysis project Ga0318524, IMG submission 203685) | Tropical soil microbial communities from Luquillo Experimental Forest, Puerto Rico - GRE.SIPMG.052b4f22 | ecosystem: Environmental > Terrestrial > Soil > Tropical forest > Bulk soil... | reverse complement strand
GTTCACGTCGAAGCCGAGATCGGCGTACAGCGCCCGGATGGCCGGCAGGTCGTGGTCGGACGCCCGCTGGATGCTGGCCCGGTCGTAGCTGAACCGCCACACCCGTAGGCCGCGGCGCCGAGGACGAGGAAGCGCAGGAACCGCTCCACCGCGAACACGCGCAGGATCAGCTCGTCGCGCAGCTCCCGGCCCTGGCGCAGCAGCGGCGCCGCCGCGGCCGGGCCGCGGCCGTGCGGGTCGCCCGGCACGAACGCACCGCAGCGCAGGCAGCGCCAGGCCGTCCCGGCCGTGGTCGGGGCCGTGAGCCGTTCCCGCAGGTTCGGTTCGTCGGGAGCGTAGGTCACGTGTCCCCTGCGGGCACAGCCGAACGTGCTCCAGTCCGCCAGCGTGCTCCTCTCGGGCGGGTTTGTGTATTCCGGAGCCGCGGGGTGGCGCCCAGATACATGTATCAGCGCCGAGCCTCGGTGCTCTGCGGAGCCGAAGGGCAGGCGAGGGAAGGACAGGAAAGTGAAAGACCGCGGTATCCCGATCCAAAGCCAGTCGGCTCGTTTCCGGCTGGGCAGGACCGGACGAGGGCAAGGCATCGTGCTGCTCTACCCGGACAAGCTGGCCGCGGTGCGCTCCGTGGCCGATCTCTGGGGTATCTTCCTCGGGCCGCTTGTTCTCGCGGCCATCGCCTACCCTCTGGTCCACGGCCTGGGGGCGCTGGGCGCAGTAGTCGGAGTCCTGGTGGGCAGGTGGATCGGCGCAGGCATCGGCAAATGGCTGGCGGCCGGCAAGGTGGCCGCTGGCGGCGAGGGCGTCACGGTAATACCGCTCGACGTGATCACCAGCCTGCGGCTGAGGAAGCACGCCGGGATCCGTGGCTTGCTGACTGGCCAGGCCCTGCTCGTGACGACCGCGGGCGGAACAGAGTACGAGTTCCGCGGCATGATGAACGGGTGGCAGGCCGACCTCGCCACCGCCTTGACCGTGCACGGCCGCGAGATCAGCGTCACGCCTGACAGCATCACGGTCGCGCAGGCCACGCCCGAGGCAGGCTGAGGGGTCGGCCGTGCACCGTACGCCATGAAACTGCGCTTTCAGCGCGTTCGAACGCTATCGAACTGCGGTTTCATGTCGTTCGCAGCGGGCTGGGAGCGTCCGGGCCGCGGTGCTGGCGGTGCCTCGCGTGACTGAAGTCCGGCTTCCGGCGCCGGGTAACACCCCGGACCGCGGAGCGTCAGCGGATGCGGCGGCCCATCTCCTTGGTGGAGTATCCGCCCAGCTCGGTGACCGAGGCCTGGAAGCGGTCGGACCGCAGCAGCGCCCACAAGGGCGCGAGCAGCGGGCTGTCCATGGCCCCGGCGGCCACCACCAGGTCGTAGGGCTCCTGGGTGACCGGCACGAAGTCGAGGCCGAACGCGCGGGCCGCCGCCATGATGCCCAGGCCCGCGTCCGCGCGGCCGGCGGCCACGGCGGCGGCCACGGCCAGGTGGGTGGGCTCCTCCCGGGGGTAGCCGTCGATGGCGCCGGGGCTGATCCCGAGGCGGCCGAGCTGGTAGTCGAGCAGGACGCGGGTGCCGGCGCCGCGCTGCCGGTTCACGTAGCGGACGCCGGGCCGGCCCAGGTCGGCGACGCCGGCGAGGGCCAGGGGGTTGCCCGGCGCGACCATCAGGCCCTGGTCGCGGTGGGCCAGCCGGACCACGCAGACGTCGGCCTCGAGGATGCGGTCCAGGTAGGGCAGCGTGTACTCGCCGGTGGCCGGGTCCAGCAGGTGGGAGCCGGCCAGGTGGCACAGGCCGTCGCGGAGGGCGACCAGGCCGCCGAGGGAGCCGACGTTGGACGAGGCCAGCGTGACCATGGGGTCCTCGGCGCGCAGCGCGGAGGCGGCCAGGTCCAGGATCAGGTCGTGGGAGCCGATGGCCACGATCGTGCGGGCGATCTCGTCGACGCCGCGGAGCAGCTCGATGTCGACCTCCTCCCCCGCGTGGTGGCCTTCGAGACCGGCCGGGACGACCAGCAGGCCGTCGGCGCGGACCAGCGAGGTCAGCACGCCGGCGCCGCGGGGGAGCGGGGTGGCGACCATGGCGCCGCCCACCACCCCGAGCCTGACCCGCACCCAGTCGTCCAGGCCGAGCGGGGAGGCGAGCTTGCGGGCCAGCCGGGCGGCGGCCCGCGGGCGGCGCCGGGGCGGGGCGCCCATCAGCTCGGCGAGCAGCGGCTCGGCGAAGATGTCGAAGGTCAGCGCGGCCGACACCGGGTAGCCCGGCGCGCCGAGCACCGGGGTGCCGCCGACCGCGCCGAGCACCACCGGGTGGCCGGGGCGGACGGCGACGCCGTGCACGGCGAGCGTGCCGTGTTCGGCCACGATCCGGGCGGTGTAGTCGTCCCGGCCCGCGCTGGAGCCGGCCACGATGATCAGCAGGTCGCAGCCGGTGACCGCGGCCTTGACGGCGGCCGCGATGCGGTCCGGGTCGTCCGGCTCGATCGGCAGGCAGTGCGCCTCGCAGCCCGCCTCGCGGGCCTGCGTGGCCAGCATCAGCGAATTGGTGTCGGTGATCTCCCCCTCGCCGGTCTGCGCCCCGATGGGCCGCACCTCGTCGCCGGTCGGCAGGATCGTGACCACCGGGCGGCGCCGGACCAGCAGGTGCGTGGCGCCCGCCGCGGCGGCGGCCGCCACGTCGGCGGCGCGCAGCCGGTGCCCCTCGGGCAGCAGCAGCTCCCCCGCGCTCACGTCCTCCCCGATCGACCGGACATGCTGGTAGGGCGGCACGGCCGCCCGGATTTCCGCGGTCTCGCCGGCGTAGTGCACGTGCTCGCGCATCACCACCGCGTCGCGCCCGCCGGGCATCGGGTCGCCGGTGTCCACCACGTCGTAGGCGTCCGGCGGCAGGCGGACCGGGGTGGTCTCGCTGGCGCCCAGGGTGTCGGCGGCGCGCACCGCGATGCCGTCCATGCCGGCCGCGTCGAACGGCGGCGACGAGCGGACCGCCCACACCGGCCCGGCGGTGACCAGGCCGGCGGCCTCCTCGACCGGCACCCGGATCGCCGGGAGCCGGGCCGGGCAGCCCGCGGCCTCGCGCGCGTCACGCCAGGCGTCCAGCGCCCGGGCGGCCGGGACGTCGCGGATGAACGGGCTGCCGGGAATGGGCACCGCACCGGGAAAGGGCACTAGCCTCCTCAGCGGTAGAGGGTGACGTCGACCTCGGTGCCCGCGTCGAGCCCCGTGGCCTCCTCGGGAATGATGACATAGCCGTCGGCGGCGGTGATCACCGACAGTAGCGCGGACAGGCCGAACACCGGCGTGGCCACGCCGTCGGCCACCGTGACCTGCACCACGTCGAGGCGGCCGGCCGCCGACGGCAGGTCGCGCGCCAGCCGGGCCCGCGCGGACGGCTCGGGCGGCGGGACCGTGCAGCCGCCCACCAGGCGCACCAGCGGGACGCCGAGCAGCCGGAACACCACCAGCGCGGACCGGGGGTGGCCGGGCAGCCCGATGAGCGGGACGCCGTCGCACTCGGCCAGCAGCGTGGGCTTGCCCGGCTTGACCGCGAGGCCGTGGCACCAGATCGCGCCCAGGCGGCGCACCACGCCGGCCGTCTCGTCCCTGGCCCCGACCGACGAGCCCGCCGAGATCACGATCAGGTCGCTGGCCGGCAAGGCGGCGCGCAGCGCCGCCTCCAGGGCTTCCGGCTCGTCGGGCACGATACCGCCCGGGACCGGCTCGCCGCCCGCCTCGGCCGCCAGCGCGGCCAGCGCGACCGCGGTCGCGTCCCGGACCTGGCCCGGCCGCAGCGTCGCCGCCTCGGGCGGCACCACCTCGTCGCCGGTGGAGAAGATGCTCACCCGCGGCCGGGCGTGCACCGGCACCGCGGTGACCCCGGCCGCGGCCAGCATGGCCAGGTCCTGGGCGCGCAGCGGCCGGCCGGCCGGCGCGAGTTCGGCGCCCGGGGCGGCGTCCTCGTCGGCGCGGACCACCCCTTCGCCGGGCGCGACCGGCCGGACCACCTCGATGGTGCCGGGCATGACCTCCTGGGTGTACTCGATCATGACCACGGCGTCCGCGCCGGGCGGCAGCACGCCGCCGGTGGGCATGCTCACCGCGGCCCCGGGCCCCACGGCGACCGCGGGCGAAGCACCCATCACAACAGCCCCGGTCACCTGGAGGTAGCCGGGCAGGCCGTCGGAGACGCCGTAGGTGTCCGCCGCCCGCACCGCGTAGCCGTCCACGGTGGAGCGGGCGAAGCCGGGCAGCGCGTGCGGCGCGGTGACCGGCGCGGCGGGCACCCGGTGCAGGGCGCCGGCCAGCGGCACCGGCTCGGCCGGGGTACGGCGGGCGGGACGGAACCCGGCCAGCGCCTGCGCCACCGTCCGGGTGGTGAAGAATTCCCGCCCCGCCTGCGCCGTTATCGGGACTCCCCGGACAGCCGCAGCACGCTGGCCACGGGACCGAGCGCCACCTGGCCCAGGCCGCAGATCGAGGTCCGGCGCATGACCCGCTCCAGCTCGGAGACGCGTTCGGGCACGTCGCCGGCGCCGCCGCCGGCCGCCAGGTGATCCGCCAGGATCTGGTGCGCCTTGGTCGAGCCGACCCGGCACGGAACGCACTTGCCGCAGGATTCGTCGCGGAAGAAGCGCAGCACGTTGGTGGCCGCGGCGAGCAGGTCGGTGCCCTCGGCCATCACCACCAGCGCGCCGGAGCCGAGCATCGACCCGGCCTCCCGCAGCGAGCCGAAGTCCAGCGGCACGTCGAGCTGGTCCGGGCCGAGGAAGTTCGACGAGGCCCCGCCGGGCTGGATGGCGCCGAGTGGCCGGCCGCCGGACACCCCGCCGGCCAGCGCCAGGAGCTCGCGGGCGGTCGTGCCCATCGGCACGCAGTACACCCCGGGCCGCTCCACGTGCCCGGAGACCGCGAAGAATTTCAGCCCGTCGTGCTCGCCCGCGCCCTGAGCCTTCCACCAGGCGGCGCCGCGCCGGGCGATGACCGGGACGTGCGCGAACGTCTCGACCGAGTTCATCAGCGTGGGCTGGCCGTGCAGGCCGTACACGCCGGGGAAGGGCGGCTTGTTGCGCGGCTCGCCGCGGTGCCCCTCCATGCACTCGATCAAGGCCGACTCCTCGCCGAGGATGTACCCGCCCGGCGAGGTGAAGACCTCCACGGACAGGCGCCGGCCAGCCCCGAGCACGTCGGGACCGGCCAGCCCGGCGGACCGCAGCCGGGCGATCTCCCGGCGGACCACCGCCTCCTCCGGGCCGTACTCGTGCCGGATGAACACCCAGCCTTCCTCGGCCCCGGTGGCCAGCATGCCGAGCAGCATGCCCTCGAGCACCAGGTGCGGCTGCTCGGCCAGGATCTGCCGGTCCTTGAACGTGCCGGGCTCGGACTCGTCGGCGTTGCAGATCGCGTACTTCGGCGCCGCGGCCTGCGCCGCGACCAGGTCCCACTTGCGCCCGGTGGGGAACCCGGCGCCGCCCATGCCGCGCAGCCCGCTGTCGGACAGGGCCCGGGTCACCTGGCCCGCGCCGAGAACGCCCGACAGCACGTCGCGCAGCACCCCGTAGTGCTCCCGATCCGAGGCGTACGGGTCGTTGGGCCAGCGGCGGCCTCCAGGCGGTACCGCACCGGGCGAGACCCCGCCGTCGCGGGCCGCGTCGATCAGGGCGTCCACGCCGGACAGCGGCACCGGGACCTCGTTGACCGCCGCGGCCGGGGCGGCGTCGCACCGGCCGAGGCAGGATCCCTCGATCACCTCGACGTCGTCGTGGAGCCCGTACTGCGCGCGGATCGCGTCCAGGCCCGCGTCCGCGCCGCGCAGCCAGCAGGACAGGTCGTGGCAGACCCGCAGCGTCACCCGCTCCGGGGGCGTGGTCCGGAAGTGCGGGTAGAACGAGATCAGCCCCTCGATCTCGTACAGCGGGCGGCGCACCTCGCGGGACAGCGCCACCAGTTCCTCGCGCGGCAGCCAGCCCTCCCGCTCCTGGATCGCGTGCAGGGCCGGGATCAGGCTCGGCCCGGGGAACTTCCCGGCCCGGGCCTCGACCCCGGGCACGCGCGGCGCGACGTCAGGCATGCGCTGCCTCGATGCGCACCGCGCAGAACTTGAACTCGGGAATCTTGCCGAACGGGTCGATCTCGTCGATCGTCAGCAGGTTGGCGGCCGCCTCGCGGAAGTGGAACGGGATGAAGCAGTTGCCGCGCGCCTCGCGGTGCGACACCTTCACCTCGAGCTCGATGGTGCCGCGCCGTGAGCTGACCCGGGCCAGGTCGCCGTCGGCCAGGCCGAGCCCGGCGGCGTCGTCCGGGTGCACGTACACCAGGGCCTTCGGCGCGATGGTGTCCAGCGCGTAGGACCGGCGGGTCATCGAGCCGGTGTGCCAGTGCTCGAGCATCCGGCCGGTGTTCAGCACGAACGGGTACTCCTCGCTGGGCAGTTCCCGGGCCGGCAGCCACTCGGCGGGCACCAGGTGCGCCAGCCCGTCGTTCGTGTTGAACCGGTCGCCGAACATGACCACGGTCCCGTCGCTGTGCTCCGGGTCGGGGTTCGGGTACAGCTTGCCGGTCTTGCCGAGGTTGTCGTAGCTGAGGTTCGCGTAGCTGGGGATGACCGAGACCATCTCGTCGAAGATCTCCCGCGGCGAGGCGTAGTCCCAGCCGAGCCCGATCCGGTTGGCGATGTCCTGGACCACCTGCCAGTCCAGCCGGGCCTGGCCGGGCGAGTCCAGCACCTTGTGCCCGAGCTGCACCCGCCGGTCGGTGTTGGTGTAGGTGCCGTCCTTCTCCAGGTAGGAGGAGGCGGGCAGGATGACGTCGGCGAACTCGGCCGTCTCGGTCAGGAAGATGTCCTGGACCACGAGGAACTCCAGCGCGGCCAGGGCCTTGCGGACCTTGTTGATGTTCGGATCGGACAGGAACGGGTTCTCGCCCAGCATGTACATGCCGCGCACGCCGCCCTTAAGCGCCGAGCCGATGATCTCGGTGACGGTGAGCCCGCGCTCGGGGTCCAGGTCGCCGGTGCCCCAGGCCTGCTCGAACCGGGCCCTGACGGCGGGATCGTCGGCCTTGGCGTAGTCCGGGTAGAACATCGGGATCAGCCCCATGTCCGAGGCGCCCTGCACGTTGTTCTGCCCGCGCAGCGGGTGCAGGCCGCTGCCCGGCCGGCCGATGTTGCCGGTGATCGCGCACAGCGCGATCAGGCAGCGGGCGTTGTCCGTGCCCGTGGTGTGCTGGGAGATCCCCATCCCCCAGAAGATCACGCCGGCGCCGGCCTCGCCCCAGACCCGGGCCACCCGGCGGATGACGTCCGCGGGGACGCCGCAGATCTGTTCGGCCCGTTCGGGGGAATAGTGCCGAACGGTCTGGGCCAGAGCCTCGTAGCCGGACGTCCGCCTGGCGACGTAGTCGTGGTCGACCAGGTCCAGCCGGATGATCTCGTGCATCATGCCGTTGTAGAAGGCCACGTCGGTGCCCGGCTTGAGCTGGCAGTAGATGTCGGCGTGGTCGGCCATCTTGTCGGCCCGCGGGTCCACGTAGACGATCGTGGTGCCGCGGCGGCGGGCCTGCTTGAAGAAGCTCGACGCGACCGGGTGGTTGGCGGTGGAGTTGCTGCCGGTGACGATGGCCACGTCCGCGTTGATCACGTCGCCGTAGGTGGTGGAGACCGCGCCGGAGCCGATGCCCTCGAACAGGGCGGCCACGCTGGAGGCGTGGCACAGCCGGGTGCAGTGGTCCACGTTGTTGGTGTGGAACCCGGTCCTGATCAGCTTCTGGAAGAGGTAGGCCTCCTCGTTGGAGCACTTGGCCGAGCCGAAGCCGGCGATCGCGGCCGGGCCGCCGGCGCTGAGGATCTCGGTCAGCCTGCGGGCCACCAGGTCCAGGGCCTCGTCCCAGGTCGCCTCGCGGAAGTGCGGCAGGACCTCGGCGTAGTCGACCAGGCCGCCCGGCTTACGCCGGCGTTTGCCGTCGGGTTCCTCGCCGCGCACGTCGGCGGAGAGGGGCCCCTTGGGGTAGGAGCCCTCGCGGCGGATCAGCGGGGTGGTGAGCCGCTGCGGCGAGGCCGCGTAATCCCAGCCGTACCGGCCCTTCACGCACAGCCGGCCGTGCGAGCCCGGCTGCTCCCGGCCCTCGGCGAAGGAGATCGCGTTGTGCTCGCGGTCCACGTAGTAGGTCAGCGCGCAGCCCACGCCGCAGTACGGGCACACGGTGTCCACCGCGTCGAGTTCGGTGCGCGGCCGGATCGGGATGTCGCGGATCGGCTTGTTGGTCAGCGCCCCGGTCGGGCAGGCCGCGACGCACTCGCCGCAGGACACGCACGAGGAGTTCCCCATCGGGTCGTTCAGGTCGAACGCGATCCGGGTGGCGTAGCCCTTGCCGCTGCGCCCGATGACGTCGTTGCCCTGGATGTCGTCGCACGCGCGCACGCACCGGTCGCACAGGATGCAGGCGTCGTGGTCGACCGCGATGACCGGGCTGGAGAAGTCGGTCCCCCGCCCGGAGGCCCGCGGCAGCCCGCCCTGGTCCACCCCGAACCGCCCGGCCAGCTCGAGCAGCTCGCTGTCGCCGGTCGTGACCTGCTTGGGGTCGTGCTCCCGGTCCGGCTGGTCGGACAGCAGCATCTCGGTGAGCACGGCCCGGCTGCGCTCCAGTTCCGGCGTCGTGGTCCTGACGTCCATGCCGTTCTCGCACGCGCGCACGCAGGACGCGGCGAACGCGGGGGCGCCGACGTCGACCACGCACATCCGGCAGACGCCCACCGGGTCGAAGCGCTCGTTGTGGCACAGGACCGGGATGTCGATGCCGGCCGCCTTGGCCGCCTCCCAGATCGTGGCGCCCTCGGCCGCCGTGACCTCGTGCCCGTCGATGGTCAGCGTGATCGTCGTGGTGCGGTCCGGCGCGGTGATTGCCATGTGTGCAGTATCCGTCGTGGCGTCAACTCAGCTCAAGCGGAGGTCGGCCAGCCGGGCCGCGTCCGGGCGGCCCTGGCCGTCCAGGCCGCGGGCGGCGTAGTAGCCGTCGATCATGGCCCGCAGCCGCTCCGGGGTGAGCCCGGCTTCCCGGCCGGAGGCCAGCCTGACCGGCTCGGCGAGGAGCCGTCCGGGCAGCCAGTCGTCCGCGGGCTGCCACCCCTCCCGCAGGTTGAAGACGCGTTTGGCGAGGACGATACGGCGGCCCGTTCGGCGCAATTCAGGGCCGTCCACCTCCCATCCGGTGACCGCGGACAGCAGCCCCGCCCACTCGGTGAACGGGTCGGTGAACACGCCGCGGAGGAACTTGCACAAGATCAGCGAGTCCATGACCGCGGCCCGGTCCTCGGTCTCCACCGCGGCGGCCACGTGGGCCGCGCCGCCGTCGAGCCGGTCCAGGTCGCCGGACAGGTCCGCCTCGTACGCGCCGGACCGGTTGTGGTCGGCGCCGCGGGCGTTCACCGCCAGGCCCAGCGCCATGGCGTGCAGCGTGCGCGGCTCGTAGCCGGGCATCTCCAGGCCCTTGACGTGCGGCGCGAAGGCTCCGGAGCCCTGGCCGACCCGCTGCGCGGCGCGCCGGGAGCCCTCGGCGAGCAGGTCGCCGAGGCCGTCCCTGGCGCCGATCTCGTCCACCGCCCGCAGCAACGCGGCCGCGTCGCCGAAGCGGAGCCAGGGCGCGTCGATCAGGCCGCGTTCGGCGCACTCCATGGCCCACGCGATCGTGCCGCCGGCCGAGATGGTGTCCAGGCCCAGGTCGTCGCAGCGGGCGCTGGCGGCCAGCACCGCGTCCGGGTCGGACACCCCGCACATCGGGCCGAGCGCGAACACGTTCTCGTACTCCACCCGGGTGGTGCGGCTCTTGGTCTTGTAGATGTGCTCGCAGCCGATCGTGCAGGAGGCGCAGCTGTGCCGGGCGACCTTGCGCATGGCGGCCAGGTCCTCGGCGGCCAGGGCCGGCGCCTGCTCGAACGTCGCGGCCTGGAAGTTCCTGGTGGGCAGGGCGGCGATGGCGTTGAAGGCGAGCAGGTTGGCCAGCGTGCCGAGCTCGCGGTACTTGGCCGTGGCCGGGCCGAACGACCGGGCCCGCAGGTCGCGCGCTGCCGCGAGCACCGCGTCCGGGTCGGCCGGGGCGACCGTGGCCGCGGCGCGGACGGCGATGGCCTTGATCCGTTTGGCGCCGAGGACCGCGCCGAGCCCGCCGCGGCCGGCGTGCCGCCCGTCGTGGGAGATCGTGGCGTAGCGGACGCCGCGCTCGCCGGCCGGCCCGATCGCGGCCACCCGCCAGCCCCGGCCCAGGCGGCGGCGCAGCGCGGCCGAGGCCTGCGCGGCGGTCAGCCCGGCCAGGTCCGCGGCGTCCTCGAAGCGCGCGCCGGCGCCGTCGACGAGCAGGACGGACGGGGCGGGGCGGGCGCCGCGGACCACGATCGCGTCGTAGCCGGTGAGCTTCCCGGCGATGGCGAAGTGGCTGGAGGCCAGCGCGTCGGTGAGCATCCCGGTCAGCGGGGACTTGGCCACCACGGCGAACTTCGCGCTGGTGGTCAGCGGCGTGCCCACCAGCGGGGAGAACACGTAGGCCAGCGGCGCCTCCGCGCCGAGCGGGTCCGCCCGCGGCGGCGCCAGGCGGTGCATCAGCCAGGCGCCGAGCCCGGCGCCGCCGACGTAGGCGCGCAGGATGTCCTCGGGGAGGTCCAGCGTGCGCGCGGCGCCGGTGCCGGCGTCCGCCACCAGGGCCCGGCCGAAGTAACCGCCTGCCGTCATGGTCCGCTCAGCCGCCCGCGTCGGCCGACAGGAAGAACACCGTGTCCCCGGCGGCCAGCGGGGTCTGGCCGTCCCTGGTGATCTGGTCGCCGTTGAGCGCCGCGGTCACGTGGGCGAGGTCGACGCCGGCGGCCGCGGCGGCTTGCGCCACGGTGGCCGCGTGCACGGTCTGCGGGGCGCGGTGCCCGTCGGCGCCGGCCAGCACGCCGAAGCGCAGGACGGTGACCGGGGGTGCGGGCTTTTCCCGGGCCGTTCGGTAGTCAGCTGGCTCGTTGACGTTGACCACGGAGTCCAGCCCGGGGTCGAGCGCGGCCAGCACCGGATCGTCCCGGAGCGCGGCCTCGTCCAGCCGGGTGACCCGGCACTGCTCGAACAGGAAGGCGGGGCGCAGGCGGTCTTGTGTGACGAGCTGCTCGGCGACCGGGGCGAGGCTGATCCGGTACGCGGCGGCCAGCGGCTGCGGGTGGCCGCGGGCGACGGGGAGCCCGACGTCGGCGCCCTCGTGCACGGCGCGGAGCACCCGGCGGACGAAGGCGGGGTGCAGGAACGGCAGGTCGGTGGAGCTGACGAAGGCCACGTCCGCCTGCTGGCCGGCCAGGGCGCCCAGGCCGGCGGCCAGGCCCTGCACCGGGCCCTTGCCCTCGCGCGGGTCGTCCACGACACGGACGCCTGCGGGCAGGTCCGGCAGGTCCTGGCCCCGGGCGCGGACCACGACCACCGGGCCGCCGGTGGCCCGGGCCAGGATGCCGACGGTCCGGCGCAGCAGCGTGGACCCGTGCCACTCCAGCGCCGCCTTGGGCGCGCCCATCCGCGAGGACCGCCCGCCGGCCAGCACCACGCCCGCAGAACCCGGCATTCCCCCATGCTAGTTGCGGTGCCGGGCACGGACCATGAACAGCGCGGCGCGAGGGGCGCTCGTTTGCAGGATCGAAGGCTGGGGCGGCGCCAGGTCGGGAGCGGTCAGGGGTCGGGTTCGGGGATGTAG
>Ga0318524_10000700_pt1 | contig 11808 bp, 8 predicted proteins | sample GRESIP052b4f22_FD_203685 | JGI IMG/M metagenome (GOLD analysis project Ga0318524, IMG submission 203685) | Tropical soil microbial communities from Luquillo Experimental Forest, Puerto Rico - GRE.SIPMG.052b4f22 | ecosystem: Environmental > Terrestrial > Soil > Tropical forest > Bulk soil... | reverse complement strand
CGTTCCGGCAGATCGGCCTCCTGAACCCGCGGCTGACCGACGACGGCAGCGCCATGATGCTCGCCGCACCGGACGGGATGCCGAAGTTCGGCATGGGGGAGCGGGTCCTTCTGTTCCTCTCGCCGCAGGCCCAGCTGACCGGCCTCCGCACGACGGTCGGCCTCGGGATGGGAAAGTTCACTCTCAACCCCGGTAGTGCGGAGAATCAGGCCAGCAACGCCGGCATCTTCCAGAGCGTCAGCCTCGCCCCGGGGCTCGCGACGCCGAACGACTCGCGAATCCTCTCGACCACGATCGGCGCGGTCAACGACGTCGATCTCCTCTCGCTCGTCCGCCGCGCGGTCAGCGAGGCGTGGGTCGACGCCTGCAACATGTGGGATACCGACGAGACCGGCACGTGCACGCCGCCGACCTCGCACGGACGGACGAAGCCGTCCCCTGTCAAGTCCAACCCGATGTCCCGGCCCGCCAGCGGTCTTGCGCCTTCCGGCAGCACCCGCATCGGCATCAAGTGAACAGGAGAGGTGAAGCCATGAACCGACTTGTAACTCGCATTCTCGGCGCCGCCCTCCTCGCTGGAGCCGCCGCCCCTGCCGCCCTCGCGGGTGGTCCCAACTACGTGTACGACAACGCGAACAAGATCCCCTACGTCTGGAAGATGGAGAACTGGCCCGGCGGCCAGGTGCCGGTTTACACCGACCTGGGGAACTTCAAGAACGCGAACCCGCTGATCCCCAACTCGGTCGCCACGAACTGGGCGATCGGCGCGTGGGATCAGTGGAACAACGTCCCGACCTCGACGTTTCGCGCGCACGTGGTCGGCGACGTCTCCCTCCTCGGACTCGGCGACATCACGGCCGCGAACGTGGCCCAGGTCTATCCCAAGTTCAACGGCGGTGGCATCACGGTCGTCTACGACGCCGACGGCACGATCGCCAAGAACTACCTGGGCCTTCCCGCCGGGGTCCTCGGCATCTCGTTCATGGAGTTCGCCAAGCCGAACACCAACGAGATCCTCGAAGGCACGGTGTTCATCATCGGCGCGTCGACCCGGACGAACGACCCGACCGCTCTCGGAATGTCAGGCGTGTTCACGCACGAGTTCGGCCATGCGCTCAACCTGGCGCACACGCAGGCCAACGGCGCGGTCTTCAACCGCTCCGTGCAGGACACCCCGTTCCCGACCGGGTGCACCAGCGGTCAACCCTATGCCGGCGGCCCCGGCGTGGGTCCGACCGGTCAGCAGATCGAGACGATGTACCCGTTCCTGGACCAGACCATCGGGACCGGATCGTCGCAGTACCAGTACACCGTGGACAAGCTCGAGGACATCGCCGCGATCTCGGACCTCTACCCGGCACCGGGCTGGCCCGAGAACTACGGCACGATCAAGGGTACGGTCCGCGAGCTGACCAAGATCCTCGGAAACGGCACGGGCCCGACGCAGGAAGTCACCGGCGTCAACGTCATCGCGCGGAACATCGCTGACCCGTACAACGACTTCACCTCGATCGTCACCGGCGGGCTGACGCGTGGCCTCGCCGGCCCCGACGGAACGTTCGAGCTGCACGGCCTCATGCCGGGCGCGTCCTATGTCCTCTACGTGGACAACCTCGCGGCCGGCGCCTTCCCGTACCCGCGCCTTCTCGCCCTGCCGGGACCAGAGGAGTGGTGGAACGGAGCCAACGAGAGCGGAAACGGCGAGACCGACGACCGCTGCGCGTGGACCCCGATCCCGGTCTCGGCCGGTACTTCCGCGACGGCCGACATCACGTTCAACAAGGTCAAGGGCGCCCCGTCCTGGACGCTGTCGGACTTCATGGGCAACCCGTCCGCGCTCACGGCAGACGGGTCGGCGATGGTCGGCACGAGCTCGAATCTCACCGGCTACTGGCTGTGGTCGCAGACCGGGGGATACCAGGAGATCGGTGGCTTCGCGATCGCCGGCGGCCTTCCCGGAATCAGCGACGACGGTTCCAAGGTGGCCGGCAACGTCCGGGACACCGACGGCGTCGTCAAGTGGGGGATCTGGGACCGGGCGACGCAGACCTGGACGATCCTGCCGCCCCCGGCGACGACCCCGCAGAGCCCGACGTGCATCGCCTCGACCGCCCAAGGAAATTTCCCGAGCTATGGCTCCGTCTTTGGGATCTCGGGAGACGGCTCGACCGTCGTCGGCAGCACGTATCAGAACCGCTCTTCGAGTGGCACCTGCCGCAAGAGCCGCGCGACCGTGTGGACCGCAGCCGGCGGGGCGGTGGTCCTCCCCAAGTCCGCGCCCGACCTCACCACGAACAATAGCCGCGCCAACTACGCCAGCTACGACGGTTCGGTCGTCGCGGGATATGACGAGGCCCCTTCCCACGTCGGGACCTACTGGATCAACGGCGTCGAGAATTTCGTCGGTGCCTACCCAGCGACATTATCTACACCTCGACCGACCCCACCATCCTCAAGACCATCGCTTGGCGCAGCGACGATTCGGGGAACATCGTCGGAGGATTCAACCAGGACAACGGCGGCAATTTCTCGGCGAAGATATGGACGCCGCAGATCGGCTGGTCCAACCTCGTCGACTTCCTGAACGCTCAGGGGTCCTACCTCCAGGGCACTTTCCCTGGCTCGATTCAGGCCATGAGCGCCGACGGTCGTGTCTGGGTCGGCGTCTCGGGGACTTCCGCAGGGACCGTCCCCTTCCGGGTCGATATCCCGAAGGCGATCGTTTGCCACAAGTCTCCGGGGAGCCCGAACGCGAAGGCCAAGAACCTCGACGTCTCTTTCCCCGACGGGCTCGCCGATCACCTCGCACACGGCGACACGATCGGTCTCTGCCAGGACGGTAGTAACTGATAGCAGTCGCGCCTCAGCATGAAGCAGAAGCCCGGGCGCAAGCCCGGGCTTCTGCATTCTTCCACCGCCTGATGAGGACGATCCGCCATGCAAAGCACACCGAGCACGATCCTAGTCGCGGATGACTCCCCGCACTTCCTCGCGGCGGCCTTGGCTTGGATCGACACCCGCCCCGAGCTCCGCCTGGCCGGGACCGCGCGCGATGGACACGAGGCCGTCGAGGCCGTAGCCCAGCTCTCGCCCGACATCGTCCTCCTCGATGCGTTCATGCCCGTGATGGACGGCTTCGAGGCGGCGGCGCGGATCAAGCGCTCGGCCTCCGCCCCCCTCGTCGTCATTCTCAGCGTTCACGACGGCGCCACGATGGAGCTCACCGCGAAAGCCTCGGGGGCCGACGCGTTTCTCCCGAAATCGGATCTCGCATTCCGCCTTCCCGCCCTCCTGCGCGCGCTGCTATCCGGGACAGAGTCCCGCTGAGCGCCACCCTGTTAGAATCCGGCTCGCGAATTCCGCTTGCCGAATGGGACCCGTCAAGATCCGCAACCGCGCCCGTATCGCGCTGACGCTCGTGGTCGCGTGCGCCGTGAGCGGCTCCCCTCGCGCGCGAACCTCCGCATCCTCTCGCCTGCCCACGCCCGACGCCGGTCTCGAGGTCGAGACGGTGACCGCGATCCACCCGGATCGCGCCGGGTTTCTCTGGATCGGATCGCGGGAGGGGCTGATCCGCTACGACGGCTACACGTCCGTCGAGTTCCAGCACGACGCCTCTAATCCGGAATCCCTTTCCGACAACTCGATCCGTACCATCGAAGAGGATCATGAAGGCGTCCTCTGGATCGGGACCAACGCCGGAGGCATCGACCGTCTCGATCCCGTCACGTGGAAATTCAAGAGCTATCGCCACGCCGCGAGCGATCCCGGCTCCCTGGTCAACGACAGCGTCTACGCCGTCGCCGAGGATCGGGACGGGAAGCTCTGGGTCGGCACGCAGGGCGGGTTGAACCGTTTCGACCCGGCAACCGGGCACTTCGAGCGATTCCCCGCCGGACCCTCTGGGCCGGAAGGCGACTATGTCACTGCGCTCCTCGTCGGAAAGAGCGGCGAGCTGTGGGTCGCGACACTCGGCGGCGGGCTCTCGCGGCGCGACCCCGCCTCCGGATCCTTCGCGACGTTCCGTCACGACCGGGCGGATCCACGCTCCCTCCCCGACGACCGCGTGTTCGCCGTTGCGGAGGACGGAAGCGGGAATCTCTGGCTCGGGACGGCGTCGGGACCGTGCCGCCTCGACCGGGGCACGCGCACGTTCGAGGCGTTCCCCTTTCCCGTCGGTGCGGAATCCGGTGCGGCGTTCACGAGCGGCGTGATCGTCACTGCCGAGCAAGGGGTGTGGGCGTCCTCCCTCGACCACGGCCTCTTCGTTTTCGATGGGACGTCGAAGCGGTTCGTACGCCGGCCGTTTCGTCCCGGGATTCCGGGCGGAGCGCGAACCCGCATCGTCGCGCTTTCGGGGGACCGTCAAGGAAACGTGTGGGTCGGCACCTGGGGAAACGGCCTCGGCCAGGCGACGCGCGAATCGCGGAGCATCGTCGCCCTCGACGCTCCGATCACGGGATCGAACGCTCCGGATGTGACGGCGGTGCTCGAGGACAGCCGCGGCCGCCTCTGGATCGGCGACATCGACTCGACGCTCCGCGCGATAGGCGGGGAGCCGACCCCGACCGTGCCTGTTCCCGGAACGCCGATCTCGCTCGCCGAGGATTCGCGGGGAGGCTTGTGGATCGGGACGACCGCTGGGCTCACGCACCTCGACGTCGCGAAGAACAAGTTGACCGACGTGCCGCTCGGGCGGACACCTTCGGGTGAGCCCGCGCGCGCCTGGATCTGGAGCACGCGCGGCGACGGTCGAGGGCGTCTGTGGGTCGCGGCCGGAGAGGCCGGGTTGCTGCGCCTTCACCCGGACGGCGCGATCGATCGCTTTCCCTATGACGCCGGCAATCCGAACGGCCCGAGCGACGGCTACGTGACCGCAGTGCTGCCGGATCGCGCGGGTACCGTCTGGGTCGGGACGCGATCGGGGGGACTCGACGCATTCGACGAGGCGGCCGGCCGCTGGAGCCGCTACCTTCCCGATCCCGACGACCCACGATCGCTCTCGCACGTCAACGTGACCGCGCTCCTCGAAGCACGCGACGGAACGCTCTGGGTCGGAACCGGCGGGGCGGGTCTGAACCGGCTGGAGCGGGACCAGGGCACGGGACGCGTCGCCTTCACCCGGATTTCCGAGAGCGACGGGCTGATCGACAACAACGTCGTCAGCCTCGTCGAGGATTCCGACGGCTCGATCTGGATCGGGACTCGTCGAGGGCTGAGCCGGCTCGATCCGGCGCTGCGGACGTTCGAGAGCATCGGGACCGAGGACGGGCTCCCGAGCGGCGATCTGCACATCGGGGCGGCCGCTACCGGGCGGGACAGCCTCTACTTCGGGACGCATCGCGGCGTGGTCGTCGTCGCGCGCGGGACGCCGTTCCCCGCGCAGTCCGCGTCGCCGATCGCGATCACCTCGATCCGGACGCCGGCGGGCGCCCTGGAGCTGGATCGCCCGCCGTGGGAAGCGACGCACATGGCGGTTCCGTACGGCCGGATCGTCTCTTTCGAGTTCGCGACGCTCGACTACGGCGACAGGCGCCGCCATCGCTACGCCTACAAGCTCGAGCCCTCGGACGACGATTGGATAGACCTGGGAGCCCGCCGCGAGGTGACCTTCACCGGGCTCGAGCCGGGAAGCCACACGCTGCGCATTCGCGGGCGCAACGATCAGGGGGTCTGGAGCGAGGCGGAGCATCCGCTGGCGATCGCCGTCGTACCGCCGTTCTGGATGACCGGATGGTTCCGGGCTCTCTCGGTGTTCGCCCTCGCCACCGCGACGGTCGGCATTCACCTCTGGCGGACCGCGAGGCTCACGCGCCGGAATCGCGAGCTGACCCGCCTGAAGGAGCAGCGCGAGGTGGCGCTCGCCGAGGCCGATGCGAGCCAGCGCGCACTCTCCGAGTCGTACCGGAGGCTTCGCACTCTCGGGACCCGGCTCGACAAGGCCAAGGAGGAGGAGCGCAAGTGGCTCGCCCGGGAGCTCCACGATGAGCTGGGAACGGGCCTGACGACGACCAAGCTCGTCCTGCAGCTCCTCTCCGAGTCATCGACCCCCGCCGAGCGCGAGAAGCGAATGGGCGAAGCGATCGGATTGCTCGACCGGATGATCGGGCACTCGCGCGCGCTCTCGGTCGACCTCCGCCCGCCGCTCCTCGACGAGCTCGGACTCGCCGCGGCACTCCAGGGATACGTCGAGTCGCTGTCCCGCCGGGCGCGCCTCGACATCGGCCTCGATACCGAAGATCTTCCGCGAAAGCTGCCGGAGGACACGGCGATCGCCGGGTTCCGGGTCGTCCAGGAATCGCTCAACAACGTCGTCCGTCACGCCGAGGCGAAACGCGCGGACGTGAACGTACGGTACGATTCCGGGTGGCTCGACATCCGAGTCAGGGATGACGGAAACGGGTTCGACGTCGATGCGGCGCTCGAGCGTTCCGCCGCGGGCGGGCACGCGGGGCTTGCCGGCATGAAGGAGCGCGTGACCTCGATGGGAGGCGATCTCGCGATCCGGGCGGCCGCGGGAGGCGGGACGGAGATTCATGCCCGGCTTCCCGCGGAGTCCTGAGGCAAGGCGGTGATGAAGGTGCTGCTGGCGGACGACCACACGCTGTTCCGGGAAGGGCTGCGCTCCCTCCTCGAGCGGGACCCCGCCGTCACGATCGCGGGTGAGACGGGGGACGGCCGCGAGGCGCTCGAGCTGATCGACCGGCTGCGCCCCGACGTGGCGATCCTCGACATCAGCATGCCGAGCCTTTCCGGGCTCGAGGTCGCGGCGCGCGCCCAGCGTGCCTCTCCTTCGACCCGGATCGTCATGCTCTCGATGCACGCCGGGGAGGCGTACGTCGCACAGGCGGTTCGGGCCGGGGTCGCGGCCTATCTGTTGAAGGACTCCGCCGCGGCGGAGCTGGCGCAGGCGCTCCGCTCGGTCGCGCGCGGCGAGATCTACCTCAGTCCCGGCATCTCGAAGCACGTCGTCGACGGCTTCCTCCACGGGGCCCAGGGCGAGGCCGACCCGCTCGCCGCGTTGACCCCGCGCCAGCGCGAGATCTTGCAGCTCATCGCCGAGGGGAAGGCCAACAAGGAGATCGCCGCGGACCTCAAACTCTCGGTCAAGACGGTCGAGGCGCACCGCGCGCAGCTGATGGACCGGCTCGGCATTCGCGACGTCGCGGGGCTCGTCCGCCTGGCGATCCGCGCCGGGCTGGTGCCGGACGCCTGAAGCGAGCCGGCGCACGGTCCGGCGGTTACCGCGATGCCTGTATCGGGGCGGTGTCCATCTTCCGGATCGTCTCTTCCATCTGAGCCCGGCGCGGCGTGTCGGGGACGAGCGCGAGATAGGCCCGGAAATGCTGAACGACCTTGGCCGGGTCGCGGCGCCGGCTCAGGTAGATGATACCGAGGTCCATGTGGGCGGACGGATTGCCGGGCTCGAGCGCGAGCGCGTGCTCGAACGATTCGATGGCCTCGTCGATCAGCGCCGCTTGCCGCCGCGTGTCGATCTCTCGGTCGGACTGAGCGACGAGGACCGTTCCGATACCCAGGAACCCGCGGCCCGCGCGCGGCTGCAGCCGAGCGGCCTCCCGGAACTCCGCGAGCGACTCGTCCAATCTCTTCTCGGCAAGCAAGCGGTCGCCGTTCGTGGCGTGCCGGTCGGCGAGCGCTCCGGGACCACGCGTCTCCATGGGCGCCGCGGAGGCGAGGGCGGTACGCATGAGCATCGCGTCCTCTCGCGCGGCGGCACTGGTCGGATCGAGAACCAGGGCGCGCTCGAATTGCGCCAGAGCCGCTCGTCGCAATGCCTCCTTGCTCTCGGGATCGCTCGCGTCGTCGGCCTGCATCGCCAGCGCGGCGCCGTAGCCCGTGATCGCGGGCTCGTAGTCGGGTGAGGTCTCGATCCCCTTCCGGAACGTCCGCAACGCCTCGTCCGCCCTCTTTTCATCGAGCGCCAGGCAGCCGAGCATGTTCCACGCGTCGGCGAGGTCGCGGCCGCCACCCGGGGATTGTGCGTAGAAGTCGATCAGCCAGCGGGCGCGCTCGGATGCCTCGCCGCGCAGCTCCGACTTGCGCGCGGGGTCCTTCTCTTGCTTGGCGATCTCGCGCAGGCCCCGGGCCAGCGTGTAGTGCGCGCTCGGGTAGGACGGGAACACCGCCAGCGCGCGACGGGCCAGAGGCACCGCGGCTTCCGGTCGTTTCGCCGCGAGCAGCTGCGACGCGTGTCCGTTGAGCGCCTTGCACGAGCGAGGGCTGGCCTCCGCCGCGGCGGCAAACAGAGACCCGTCGTCCTTCCAGTCAGAGTTCCTCGACCAGGTGCGCACCCCGCAGAGGACGACGAGGACGGCGATGACGAGGGCCGCCAATCGCGGCCCACCGAGCCATCTCCCCGCGGCCATGAGCCCGCAGGCGGCCGCAAGACAGAATCCCGCCGACGGAAGGTACAACAGGCGCTCGCCGAAGATCGTCCCGATGACGACGAAGAGGTTCGACGTCAGCGCCCAGGAGAGCAGGAAGAAGCCGAGGCCGAAGCTCGCGACCGGCACCCTCCGGCGAAGAAGTAACACCCCGGCGACCGATGCGAGGAGGACGAAGGCGCAGCCGATCGTGGCCGCGTCGACGGACGTGACGAGCGGGATCTGGTCGTACGAATAGTCCGCCGAAAGCGTCCGCGGGAAGACGAGGACGCGCAGGGCCTCGCCGAACACGCGCACGGGAGTCAGCACGCGAGCGATGCCTTCGGCGTTCGACACGGGGTTGTCGACGAGGATCGGCACTCGATCGCTCGCCCTGATCGCCACGGGAGAGCCCAAGACCGCGGCACGCGCGCAGAGATAGAGCAGCGTCGCGGCGCCGAGGGCGCCCACCATCCACCGGAAGCTCGGGCGACGAATGAGCTCGCGCCGCTCGTCGCGCTCGAGGGCGAGGATCCAGAGAAGCGGCACGGCCGGGATGACGATCGCCTGTTCCTTCGAGAGGAGCGCCAGCAGCAGGAACGCTCCGGCCAGCATGGAGCGCGGCGCCCCCTGCGAATCGTCGCGGACCGCGCGCCAGGCAAAGAGGAGGGATAGAAACGAGAAGCACGCCGACATCAGCTCGGCTCGACCCACGATCCCGTCGACCGCCTCGGTATGAACGGGGTGCACCGCAAAAAGGGCGGCGGCCGCGAATGCGAGGACAGGGCTCGCGGAAAGCTCGAGGACGAGCAGGAAGAGCGCCACGCTCGCCGCCCCGTGCCACAAGAGGTTTTGAACGTGGAACGCCCGCGCCGCATCGGGCGGCAGTCGCACCGGAATCGGACCGGCGACGCCTCGCGTGGCCACCGCGCAGTCGATCGCGAAGGTTGCCATCGTCAACGGCCGATAGAGGAGGCTCTGCGGATGCTTCCCGTCCCACCAGTCGGTCGTGAACGCGCGACCGATGCCCGACATCGAACGAATGCGCGGATTCTGAGCGGCGATCGTCACGTCGTCGAAGGTGAACCCGTTCCGCAGCCCGTTGAGGTACGGAACCATCGCCAGCAGCACAACGACCAGCGGAGCCGACCAGCGGCTGCCGTTCATGCCCCCTCTCCCCCAAATGACGCTGGGGCTGAACTACGCCGTTGCCGCGGAAATGTCAATCGCCTACTTGACCTGACCCTCGTCCGGCCGAAAGTGCGGATCGATTGCAGCGAACGGTCAGAGGATCCACGGGACGATCGCTCTACGGACTGGCGGATAGTCGGGAAACCGATCGCGGTACCAGCGGTGATTCGCGAGAGCGCGGGGCAGCAAGTTCGCGAGCGTCCAGACCGCGAACGACAAACCGGCGAGCGACCAGGTTGCAAGGGCCCAACCCGTCCACTCGACGATCTCCCCGAGGTAGTTGGGGCACGAGACGAGCTCGAAGAGGAACCCGCGCGGAATCTTGTAGTCCGCGTCGACCGTTCCCCTCAGGCGCGCGAGGAGCCGATCCGCGCGAACGTGGGTCGCGAATCCGGCGGCGAAGAGCAGGGCCCCGATGCAGAAGCGTGGGTCGGTCAGCCATTCCACGTTTCGCGCGGGACCGAGCGCAAAGATCCAGCGGCCGTTCAGGTACGCGTTTCCCACGTTGAAGACGCCCGCCATCAGCGCGATGGCGACGGGCATCGGCCGGCTGCCGCCGCGGCGCAACAAAGGGAAAACGAGCGACCGGTAGACATAGTGACCGATCCACGCCGAGGCGAGCACGACGGCCACCGTGTCGGCTCGCCGCGGTCCGGCGGCCCAGAGCAGAGCCATCACGACGGCCGAGGGGGCCTCCATCACGATCCAGCCCACGGTGCTCGGAATCGTGGGCCCCCACCCGCTCCGCACGTGCCGCCCGTACGGCGCCGCGATGAACAACAGCGAGAAGGCGGTGATCGCCGCGAGCGCGAACCAGGACAGGAGGAGCAGATCGTAGAACCGTGGTTCGGTCATGCCCGCAGGAGCCCCTGTCCGCGGAACCACGCGAGCGTCTCCTCGATCGTCTCGTCGAGGGGCCGCGGCGCGTAGCCGAGCTCGCGCTCCGCCTTGTCGCGTCGGATCTCGCGATGCTCGCGGAGAATCTGAATCGACTCGCTCGTGTAGAGGGGGCTCGTGCCGGCCCACCGCGAGACCGTCTCGACGATCGGCGCGCCGAGGCGAGCGAGAGCCGCGGGGACGACGATCCGTGGGGGCCTCGTCCCGGACAGGCGCGCGATGTCCTGCGCCAGGCGCGTCATCGACCGCCAGGACCCCGGCAGGAGATAACGCTCGCCCGTCCTTCCGCGCGTGGCGGCGGCGATCGCGCCTCTCGCGACGTCGCCGGCGCCGACGAAGTTGAACCCACCCTCGACGAGCGCCGGCAGGCGACCCCGCGCGACCGAGAGGACGAAGCGCCCCATCCGCGACGGCTTCCAGTCGTGGGGCCCGATGATGCCCGTGGGATTCACGATCACCGCGTCGAGACCGTGCGCGACGCCCTCGAGGATCTCCTTCTCGCCGAGGACCTTGCTGCGGCCGTAGTCCGATGCGTGACGGTCGCCGTCGATCGACCCGCGCGACTCGTCGGTCGGGGCATCCGTGGGGCTCGCCGAGAAGGCGTGAATCGAGCTGACGTGCACGAGGCGCCGCACGCCCGTCTCGAGACACGCCGCGACGACCGCGCGAGGGCCGAGCTGGTTGGTGCGCCGGACCTCCCCCGTCGGATCGCGCGTGATCGCGATCTTCCCGGCCGCGTGGAAGCACACCTCAGAGCCTTCGAACGCTCTGCGAAGTGCGGCCGGCTCGAACAGGTCGCCGCGGATCCGTCGCACGCGTAGCCCTTCGAGCGCCCGCACGTCCTCACGCACGAGTGCCACTACTTCGTGTCCCTCCTCGAGAAGAGCGCGAACAAGGTTCGCGCCGAGGTGCCCGGATGCTCCTGTTACGGCGACCCGCATTCGGGAATCCTACTCGCGTCGCTGCAACGCAAATTCCTTCATGCAAGCAAGTCGGTCGGATTCGTCGCATCTCGGACATCGACCCGATCAAAGTCCGGGAGTATCGGCGCACGTCGAGCGACCGGATTGCGTCATTCGAGCTTGGGTACCGCTCCCGTCATGAATGTGGGGAAGAAACGAATACCGCGGTCGTGACGATGTCGTACTCTTCGTGAGTGCAGTCCCGCCGGGCACAGGCTGCACATCCCGACCGCGACTCGTTCGACTGCGCGACATTCCGCCGTGCCTTCATCGAGGGGGGGGATCCGCCTTGGCTCGAAAGGAGGTGAGCGACTCCACTGCGTGAGAGTCTGTTGCCGGAGTGTTTCCTGCGGGGCGCAGGCACCTGAAGACTC
>Ga0318524_10000696_pt1 | contig 11827 bp, 27 predicted proteins | sample GRESIP052b4f22_FD_203685 | JGI IMG/M metagenome (GOLD analysis project Ga0318524, IMG submission 203685) | Tropical soil microbial communities from Luquillo Experimental Forest, Puerto Rico - GRE.SIPMG.052b4f22 | ecosystem: Environmental > Terrestrial > Soil > Tropical forest > Bulk soil... | reverse complement strand
ACTTACTAATATATATAATATACTAATATATATTACTTAATATACTTATATATATATATATATTATACATCTCATTCGCTTCGCTCATTCGATGTGTTAGTGTATCATATGAGTTTAAATTTGTCAAGTATTGACTTCTTTAGGTGCAAATAGTATTATACTCTTAGTGCAAATTCATGTGCATGGCGAAGCCGCACATAACTGTTATGGAGGAGAGAAATGGAAACTTACAAAGTGGTTTTTAAGGATTTGAAGGGTGTAATAGGAAGGATTGAAGTAGAAACTGATAGTTTTGAGGATGCAATTTTGCAAGTAAAAGAGTACTTAGTGTCTACTGAAAGAGGGTATTCTGGAGGTGTACTAGCTTTGGTGCCAGAAAGCAACTTTGAACCAGAAGTTGACTTAGTGGCATAAATGTGTTACAATCCTTTCTGACATGTCACAAAGAGAGGAATTCCTATGAAAATGATTGATAAACTTGTAGAAACATTACATGAAGGTGGTGTGCACGGAGCACATTGGGTTATGGCTGAAGCTGTTGATGCTGAAGATGGTTTAAAAGAAGACTTGAAGGCTGCTGAAGACAAAGTGGCCTCTATTGAAGCTGAAATTAAGCAAGAAATTGCTCCTGTAGAGCAAGAAGCTAAACACATAGAAGAAGCTATTGTAGCTCCGTTTGGAGGTGCATAATGGAATTTAAAGAACTTATAGAAACCAATTTTGCTACCTTTGCACAACGACTACAAGAAGCTGTGCTTGAAGGTTGGGTGTTGGATAAATCTAATCCCGGTGATGTAAGCCCATTCGGTTTTTATTTTGCTGCTACATTGCACAAAGATCATAAAAGTGCTGAAGCTTTGAGACAAGCTGCTGTTGATATTGATGCTCCAGAAGCTCCTACAAGGGCTGAAATCCTTGCTAAAGCTCGTGCTGCTAAAGCAGCTAAACAATCTGCTACACTTGATGTAGAGAATATCCAAGAGGTGAATAATGCCTAAGACACCAATACCTTTCAATCATGCTTCCCTAGCTACAGCTTTGGCTAGTGCTGGAAGTGCTGATGTTGATAAGGTGCATAATTATGTTCTTGTGACAGACGCTAAAGGCTACCTCCATCACATGGAACAGCATACAGGGAAATACACCTCAAGTGGCTCTACTGTCACTGTCACTAATGCTGTGACAATGCTTCGTAATGATGCCACTGATTAAGAGAACAAAATGTCTAAAACATCTATACCATTCCGCACTGTAACGCCAGCTATGCTCACTGCTGCTGGTAGTGCTGATGTAAACCCAATTCTAAATTATGTGCTTGTAACTGATGACAGTGGAAATCTTCATCACATGGAGGTTCATGCAGGAAAATACTACGCAAGTGGTGTTTTGAATTCTGTAGCTTCCGCTGTTACAATGCTGCGTAACCCAGCCACTGACTAGGAGCATTAATGGCAAATACAAATTTCGATATCACCTTCAATCTGAGTAATGGTTGGACTGATGCTATTGCAGCCACTAATGCTGCTAATGCAGCTAATCCCGGCTACACAACAATTGCAAACCCAACTACAGCACCATTGACGATTTACAACAAAGGTGTTGAGCCTATTTTTGTCGTAATTAGCTCCACACAACCCGGAAGCACACAACCCACTGCTGGCCCAAGTGTTACAATGGGGATTCCTGTATATCCTGCCGATCATGGTGGAAGTGCATCGTCCACGTTGACAATTCCTACAGGGGCTTCAGGTGTTTGGATGAAAACTAATTACTTGCAAGCTTACGTGCTTGTACAGAATTAATAAAGAGAAAAGCCCACTACATTTCTGTAGTGGGCTTTGTTTTTATATTGAGAAATAAAGCCTATTAAAGAGGCATAATGAGCTTTGTTTCTATACTAAGTAATAATTCACACCATCACTTGTCACTGTAGTGGTTTGCAATGCAGAAGATAATGTAAAATTGGCAGAGCCATCAATTGTCTGAGATGCGGCAGGAAGAATGACAACATTGCCAGCACCAGCACGTTTAATTATTTCCAACATTCCAGCTACGGGAGGTGGGAGAGTTACGTTAATAGAGGAGGCATTACTACAAATTGTAACTCTTGGAGGGCTATTAGCAATAACACTCAATGTAGTGGTTGCAGAAATAGAAAGGGCAATAGTTTGTGGCATTGCACCTAAGCTTGCAATTGCAGCAGCAGCCGTTGCTCCACCAGAACCACCTTGTGCAATCGACAGTGGCGTTGTAATACCAGAAAGAGAAGTGATGTCACTGTTTGCTCCAGATGCTGCACGGCCAACATTGGGGCCTGTGAGTGCAATATTGTTTCCATTGGATTCCAGAATGTTAATACTCATACCTGAACTCCCAATGCTGTATTGTTGTTACCTAGCGATTTACACCATAGGTATTCAGTGCCAGCAGGAGTGATGTTGTACATTTTGAAGTCATTGGCTGCAATCATCATACCAGAGTTGTCTGTAGGTGCTGTAGCAGCCACAAAGAACAGCACAGCATCCCTAGATTTGCTTTGAGCAAGCAATGTTGTTCCTACAGAAGCACCTACAGCAGTGTGAACATTAGTCCAAGAGGAGTTGGAGATTTGAACGTCAGTTTTGGTTGTCATTTAAAGCCTTTCATTGTGGTTTGAGGGTACATTGGATGAGGGTGCAGGAGTCAAGTACACCTCCTGTTGTGAGTTGTAATTTAACAACACACGTTTTCGGTGAAGATGGCAGAATTATGGATACAGAACTGTGTGTTGTCACATTTCCTGCTATAGTGAAAGAGCCAAGAGTGGTGGAGTCTGTCATATTCGACACTGTAACAGTGGCTATGTCTCCAGAAGCAGAACAACTCCCATAGGCTTCAAAAAGGATTGAGCCGCCACTGGTTGAGAAATCAGCAGGGTCTAGTATGAATGAGCTAGAAGTGCTCATAGACAGCCCTGAAGCTGTCATATTAGCTGCTACAGGCACTTTAACAGCCCGTATTTGTTTTGGGTCATAACTCATTATGTTATCCAATACATGTTGCTATTAAAATCAGCTACAAGAGTGAAGCTTTGAAATGGTGTGTGCCATGCTAGGCTTGTTCCTCCATCAATTGGGCCATTAATAGTGAGTGTGTTACTATTTGCACTATCAATCTTCTTAAAAACAAAATGTTTACCATTCAATAATGCTGTTATTGTAGGAAGGGTGACAGTACCAGCACCAGCAGTGCAATCTACAGTGGTGAGGCCCGGAACAGCAGCAATAGGAGAAGCTGCTGCTAGATAATTGATTACAGAATATGGTGTGTCCCTAAGTCTTTGACCCCAAGCTGTCCAGCTAGTCCCATTATATGAACGTTGGAATGTATCATGAAGTGTTGTTAGGAGTTGTAATGTTATTCCAGCCTCTGTAATCACCATCATATTCCAAGGAAATGTTGCTCCATCAGGATAATTAGCAGAAGGTGCTGTATTCCCCACATATACACCCTTAAGTGTCAATGTGTTATAATCAATAGCTGTAAGAACAGGCGTAATTTGCTGAGGGAGCCTATCCCATGATGTACCATTAGAAACAAGCCAATCACCAATGCCCCAAAGATTATTTGTGCCTACGGAAGTTGTCCCTGCTACGCTCGTTACATAATAGTTCCCTTGATTTGCCGCTGAAGCTGCCGGAATAGCTGGCGTATTGGTCGAAGCATTCCAAGTAGAAATGAATCTCTGATATTGAGAGCCGTTTGCCTGTACGCCTGTGGCCGTTATCGCCACGTTTTGAGTAATTGAGCTTGGAAGCCATACATCCTCCATTCCATAAGTGATAGATAGAGCATTAGCAGGAACACCAGCCGTCAATGTTGTAGATGCACTACTAGCTGATGGATTACCATAAAGCATATAAATAGTGTTATTACCAACAGCTAAAGTAGTAGTTACTAAGATAGTTGTTGTGAACGTGTTAATACCAGAAACTAAGTCGTAAGAAAGAGGAATTGTTCCTGTGCTGTCTACAAATCGAATGCCATTGCCTGAAGATTGCATCCTTCCAGCACTAATTGGATATGCTGTGTTAATTGTCAATGTTACGACAAAATTAGAGAGCACACCATTTGCAACAGGGTTGTTTATTGTAATAGGAAGCTGATAGGCCCAATTTGGATACAGGCTTGTTCCAAATTGTGCTATGTATGGAGCCGAAGCACTTTGATAAATGCTTGGTGATTGAATTGGAGCTTGAGTTTTCTCATCCCGAGAAGAAGCTACACCCAAGTCTGTAAAAGCTTTGTAATTTATTTGATACCAAGGATTGCCGGGGTCTTGCACACTTGGTCTAAGAGACAAGTTTGTATTTGTTCCATCTTGCTTTTGAATAAAAGCATTAATCATGTTACCTACACGTACATCAACAGGGTAGGTGAGAACAACAGTGAGAGGGACATCTGCCACAGCACTAATCACTTCATCCACTGTAAGAATATTCTTATTACCAAAATTACCAAAGAATGTAGCTTGCCCACTCCATGTTTCTGCTGGCACCACTGTTACAGTGTAAATATTGTGATTTTCTGTTGTGGTGTGATTTATTATTGTTGTATTGCCTGCTGAATTGGCTATACCATTACTCATTACCTGAATGCCAGACAAATACAACCTAGAAGCTGGAGGAAACACTGTAGAGCCATCCATACTACCACCTTGCCAGACAGGAAACCAAGCCACTAAGCTTGCTTCATTCTTGAATACAACGTTCTCACCAGCCGAAGCCATCGAGTGAACATCGCCAAGATGAACAGAACCTACACCTGTCTTCACACTCTTAACAATTGTACTTCCAAATTCATCAGATTTGTCAAGGTTTACCCATTGACCATGCAATAGTTTTTGTAAACTTAAAAATTGCCCATCGAATATTTGTCTTACACTACCTTCTGTAACACTGTCACCAGAGAGAAATACTACTCCTGTAGGATTTGCTGAAGCTATGCCATACAATCCTGTAGGTGCAGGAGTGCCGACACGCATGATATCACCACCATTAGAGGCTTCAATAGTCATTGTTGCACTCCCATCGTTCCTGTTGTTGTGGAGAAGCTTCTAGTCCACAAATACTCATTAGTTCCGGGTGTTACTAACAGGAAAGTATAATCATTACCGGCAACCACCATACCTGATGTATCAGAGGGCATTGCAATGCTCGTATTGAGGAGGATGGGGGCACTTGTTTTATTTTGCACGTACACTTGTGCTCCTGCTACAAGTCCCCTAGACGTATGCACGTTAGTCCAAGAACCAACAGGCACCGTTATATCTTGAAGGGTTGCCATTGTTGCTCCTTTAAGGAGAATTTAAGTCCCTAGAACAAGGGACAGGAAGAGTGTGCATGTGTTGCACATATTGTATTATACTCTGCTAAATGTACATTGTCAACACTTTCTTTGACAAAACATGAGATGTGTGTTATTATTGCATTGCTTGTACAAGGCACATTCCTTATGTGGGAATGAACATTCCTGCAATGGGAATATTCGATAATTATTGAAAGGAAATAAAATGGCAGTTATTGGACAAAATTACGCAACCTATCCTGACCCAACTCTGGCACCAGCACCACGCTTTGATCCTGCTCCGGGATATGACCCAAACAATCCCTCTGCTGGTAAGCCAAATGATGTTCCAGCAGGAGCATTTGGTAATGCTGGTGCTGTACTAGAGCAGCCAAAAATTGGGGATGTTTTGGGTAATAAAGAACAGACAGACACCAAAACAGCTAATGGTGTAGAACAATTTGGCACCACTACAGCTAATGCTAAAGTGGCTCAAGCTGTTGCTTCTGTCAATACATTCCAAAACTACTTGCAAGCCTCCATCAGCCCAAGTGGCATGGTGAGCTACGGCGTCTAAGGAATAATATGGCCGTTATAGGTAATTCCTATTGGAACGGCACTGGAAATGGTAATTCACGTCAAGTAAATCAAGATGGCGTGAATTCCTCCAATGGCTATTCCTTTGATACATCTAAGGGTGTAGGCGCTCAAAGTTCTCAAGGCCAAACAAAGGCTACAGGAGCTAAACAACAGCCTACAGGCTCTCAAATAGGAACAAGTGAGAAAGGCGGCTACCCTGCCAAAGCTCTAACCATCTCTCCTAAGAATGCCACTCCAGCTACAACACCACATGCTGTAGAAGGTGCTCAAGCTGGCGGCTCTGTTCAAAGTAAGCCTTATAGCCCTATGCCAAACAATCAATTGGCTCAAAATCCACCACTCAATCGTCCTCCTGTTATTACAGCACAGCAACATTCTTCCAGCCTTAATAACAATATGAATCACAATAGCGGCAATCCTGCTTATGTTCCTGACACGGGACATTACAGGCAACAAACTGTTGCTGGTGATTTATTTTCAATTCAGGGCTTTACAAGAGGCACTGGAGGGTGATATAATTAAATAGCTGCACAGGAAATTCCTGTGCAGCTATTTTCATTTCTACCACTAAGGAGAATAACATGACTTACGAATATGACTACCGACCAATTGAAGGCCAAATGTACGACCAAGGGCAACTAGGCTCTTGTGCAGAGAATATGTTTATGGCAAACATCAACATCATTGACCATCAGCTAGGGCTGCCTGATTTGAATGGTTCACGTCTTCAAACATATTATGATTTTAGGGCTATTTATGGTGGAGCTAACATCACCACTGATACAGGCACAGACATTACAATGATGTTGAAGAATGCCCAAACAATTGGTGTTGCTCCTGAGACAGACGACCCCTACATTATTTCTACATTCACACAAAAACCGTCTGCACAAACATATACAGATGCTGCTCAACACAAAGTGCTTACATTCTATCATGAACAAGAACCTGCTGCACATAATTGGGTGACAATTCGTGACATGATGAGGGGATGGCTTGACGAAGGTAAGATGCCAGAAATTGGATTTACGTGCAAGAGTTGGTATCCATCTGAGCATGGAACTATTGGCACAATCGACCCTGCAAATGCGCAAGGAACAGGTGGAAGCATTCTAGGAGGTCATGCTGGATTGGTTGTTGGTATGGATGATTCTTTGTGTGGCGGAAGAGGTGGGTATATTGTCCAGAATTCTTGGGGTACAAGCTATGGTGACAATGGAAACATGGTGATACCATATGATGAATTTCCGGGAGGTAGTTATGCTTATGGGGGCTACACAGTGAATATTAATACATTAGATGTTATTACAGGCTGGCAAGAAGGTAGCAAGGTGTTTGATCTTACATGGACAGATGCTAAGAAAGCTGTTTCTAATTTGTATGTGGGTGAGATGGGCAGGGCTGCTGACATTGATGGCCTAACATATTGGGCCGGACGTTATTCTGACACGACAAACCCAATGACATTGAAACAAATTGCACAAAGCATTTCAGTGTCTGGTGAATATAATACAATGTATTCTGGATTGGATGTTTCTGCTAAAATTGACCAAATATATGTAAACTCATTTGGACATCATGCAGACTCTGCTGGCTTGACATATTGGGCAGCACAATTCAACAATGGTACAGGTATTGGTGAAATTATTGTTGACATACAGACAGGCGCTATAGGAAATGACCTTATTGCTCTAGGTAACAAACAAGACATGGCAATGTATGCTTCTGTGACAAATCAATTGAACAATTTGACAGAATTGCAGAAGGCTATGGGATTTAATGCTTTGAGCCATGATGCTTTGCAAGCAATGAAAATAACAATTACCAATGACATGCATAATTTTGCACCTACAATTGCTCCAGCTACATCATTGGTGACAGGAAATTTCAGCCACGATGTTCAAATTGTTGGTGTTAGTGATGTGCACTTGCTGACAGGTAATCATATAGCATAAAAGAAAAGCCCTGAACGAAAGTTCAGGGCTTCTTTGTATTAAATATCAATATTATAATGTTTAAAGACATTATTCTGCTTAATAATTAATATTCTAGTAGTTAATGTATAACATTGCCAGCATATGTCTTAGGTACCACCTCTACAGATTCTAGTAGGTATGTTGCCCATCCAAGCCAATACAAAGCTGAATATGTAGGCTCAACCCCTTCTTCAACATTTTCCTTCAGGAAAAATTCTTTTGCACGAGAAAAGCCTATTTGTTCTACAAGAGCTTCAGCATCAGCATAGCCAATTATTGCGTAGTCTTTAGTCATTTTGATCCACTCAAAAATATGCCTGCCAACAAAGCTACACAAAACCAAGAGAATCCGAAATTAAACCAAATTATTGCCAGTAAAATCCATATCAATATAACTGCAACATTATCCATCAATATTCTCCTTATATTTGTCTGCTATCATCTAATTTTCATTACGTGGTGCAATCCTTTTTCATAGTTGCCATCGCTGGTGCAGCCAACGATAACGTTCTACATCTTTTTTCAATGATGCATTTTCAATTCGTAGTTTTTCATTTTCTTCATCAAGTGATTTATTATCTTTCATGACACACTCAATCTCATCAGACAATTCATTATATGCAATTTCATATCCTTGATACAAATTGTCTGTAAGAGTGCTTCCATAAACCATGTCTCCGGGATAATTACTTTTTGTTAAAGAAAGACTTGGATGGTGAGTGGAAATTATTGTCTCAAATGATCTTTGCATTTCATTCATTAATATTCTCCTTTTTAGATTGCTCTAATGCTTTGATTCCACATGGTCTATTGCCACAAGCTTGTCTAACGTATTTATCACATTCTCCACAATGCACTGTTTGGCTGCATTCGATAATATCTTCATCCCATTTTCCACGATGCACAGACAATAATCCTGAATGATGTGCAGCTTTGTATAATTCCCACGCCTCTTGTACTATTAGGTTGCTGTATTGGGCATGAGCTACATCATAATACAAATCATTCCAACCCTTAGTGTTCTTCACCCAATTTTCAAATTCCTCTCGTAATTGTTTCATAGAATGCCCAAATTCTTAATGTCTTCATCAGACAAACCAGCTTCCTTAGCCTTCTTTATTGCTTCATTACGAGCATCAATTTTCTTTTGCTTGCCCACATCTTCTTGAGAGGGAGTGACTAAATTAAATGGAGCAACCCATTCACCATTCACTTTAATGCATGTGTATTCAACTACATTGGCATCACTACCCATCACACCTTTACCTTTGGCAAGACGCTTTGCTGTAGCTAAAGCTTCACAATATGCAATAGGATATTGAAATCCTCTACCTTCTGTCAAGTCTGTATTTGTTTTGACAAGATAAATTTTCTTTTCTACATCATTCATTTATTTCTCCTCTGTTTTTTAGTGTTTCATATACCCTTAAAAATTAAATTATACCACAAATAAAAGACAACAAGAGCCAATTACAAAAATAAGGATAGCTAGTGCCAAAATGGCAGAGGCTATTGCTGCCATATAATTTTTATACTTCCATTCATTTATTGCCGTCTCAATAGGAAGGAGCGAAAAACTGAGCATAGCAAGTGCTGTAGCAATAATTGTTGTTACTATCATAAAATGTGCCATTATATTCCTAACATAAAACATGTAATACAGGATGTGAAGAGGAGTATAGATGTTCCTATACATGCAAAAACAAAAGCTGCTTCAAATTCTTTAGCTTTAAATTCTTTTACAGCAATGTAGAATATATTGAATGAAAGAAGGGTGCAACTAATAAGAACTATTGACACTAATGTAAATGCTAAATATACCCAAATCATGTTTTCTCCTTATCCACAATAGCACTGTCTACCCATTCCTTCATGTGTTTCCATCTCTTCCTAGCTAAAACATCTTCTGGAACCTTCACTTGCACTTCTCTAATATGTGAGCCATATTCAGGCCAATGTTGTCTTACAGGCCCACATATTTCATGCTCCACCCATTCATATGTATGTAAACATTCATCATTCTCATAAACAATTTCTCTCACCATAGCTGGAGCCATATTAAACGTCTGCGCAACTTCATCCCAATCATCAGGGTTAATATTTTCCATATCAATACCACGAGCTTTGCCTAAGACACCAAGAGTGCAGAATTCACCCTCTTCAGACACTAGGGAGGCAGCAATTAGGCGCTTATCAGGCATATTATCTAATGCTTCAGATATTTTTTTAAGGCTTGCTGTCCTCTTTTTCCTCTAATAGCACTTCTTACAGCACCACGCCATAAGCCTAATGTATTGTCTTCATCTTCTTCATAGACATATCCACTTCTACTCATTTATTCTCTCCTATTCTGTTGGAAGCTTCCCTTTACATAGGAATATTTGGCAGAGGCATCCAATGAGTTATTTCATGAGAATCATGTTCTACCCATTGTATCCCAATTTCTATAAAATGACTACTCCAGCTTACAGGATACTCATAAGCCATAGACAAAACATCCAAATGGATTTTGCCACATCTTCCTTCAGGTGTATAAACAAGAACCACCTCATCTTCTGGAGGCATTCTTTCTTCACATCTAATCCACTCTGTCATTTATTTCTCCCTTTTAAATGTGTTATAATGTGTATTATATTACAAATAAAGTGCAACAAGCACTAATTGCAAGAATAAATAAAGCTAATGAGAAAATGCCAGCAACAATTGCTTCAATATGATTTTTACACTTCCATTGAATAAGTGACAATCTAAACATAGCGAGGGCAGCAATAATTGAAATTAATATCATAAAATGTGGCATATTTTTCCTTATTTCAAAATAACAAAATCAACACTCTCGCTATAATATCCATTTGATGTTCCACACCAACGTATGTCAACATAGCCTTTAATAGTGGCTAATTTGTAATATGTCCATGTAGAAGATTCACAACACTCGTTGTCATAAATACGTTTACGACTTTCTTCTGCACGAACAATTGGGCTTCCAATAACATCATTCCAATCACCGACAATATCTTCTACCCATACATCTTCACAACAATCTTGTTCATGAAACATCAAATATGTTTCATTGTCTGTAGTGGTGAAACGTATTACATTTTTGTAATCATTTACATCTACAGACACTAATGTTTTTCCTAGCAATGTTTTGAATGGCACAAGAGTGTATTCGTCATATTCTGGCTTGTCAATGCTCACTGTATTCGTCATATTATTTCTCCTCAATTGTTAATTCTAGAATTGTATATTCTGCAACATCCATATTCTCTTTAAGGAATTTAACATATTCCTCTGCTTGCTCTTTGCTTTCATATGTTGCAGCTTCGTTTATATTAGTGACGAATGAAAAATACGAATATGCAGACTTTCTTCCCACCCACCAATCGTTTCCCCATTTTATAATATACATTTATTTCTCCTTTGAATTAATAGAAGAATTATGGCACATGAAAAATATCCTGTCAAATATTTTGAAAAAAAATTTTTTTTTTTTGTTTATGCCTTTTAGGGCATTCAAATGACATTCATTTGAATTGTAGCAGAGGAATAGCTCATGAACAAGAGCTTATGCACGAGAAATCCATTATTTTAAAATTTTGTATAAGAATCAAACACTTAGAAGTATAGAGGGAGGTGCAACGTTGCTTGTGAGTTTTCGTTATTTTAAAAATTTTGTTATTAATCAAACACTTAGAAATGTCAGAGGGAGCTGTAGCAGTGCTTAACGGCGCGGGGCATCGAAAGGCAGGCAAGCCATGCCGTCAAAATATCCGCTAGGGAGGTCAAAGACCCTCACATGCCACTACCCTACATGCCACTAGCTAATACTCTCTAAAGCCTTGTAATGGCGTCAGAAAGGATTTACACAAAGCCATACGCTCATTCGTCATTGTGTATTTAGGACTAGACAACCCTTAGTGAGT
>Ga0318524_10000695_pt1 | contig 11836 bp, 11 predicted proteins | sample GRESIP052b4f22_FD_203685 | JGI IMG/M metagenome (GOLD analysis project Ga0318524, IMG submission 203685) | Tropical soil microbial communities from Luquillo Experimental Forest, Puerto Rico - GRE.SIPMG.052b4f22 | ecosystem: Environmental > Terrestrial > Soil > Tropical forest > Bulk soil... | reverse complement strand
CGAACAACACCGCCACGGTGCTCGCGCTCGCCCTCGGCGTGGTCGGGTGGCTCACCGGGATCGGCGCGCTCACCTACCCGCTGCTGAAGCTCGTCGGGCGCGAGCCCGCGCCTCAGATCCCGTCGACGAGCTGGACCCGGTACTTCAGGATGACCGAGGACCACAAGGTCGTGGGGCTGCAGTACACGGTCGGGGTCCTCATCTTCTTCTTCACCGGCGGGCTCTTCGCGATGGCGATCCGCACCGAGCTCCTGAGCCCGACGCGTCACATCTTCGAGCCTGGCGTCTACATCGCCCTCGTCTCGGAGCACGGGACCATCATGATGATGATGGCCACGTCGGTCATCGTCGGCTCGCTCGGCAACTGGCTCATCCCGCTCATGATCGGCGCCAGGCGCATGGCCTTCCCGCGCGTGGAGTCCTTCTCGTTCTGGGTCTTCGAGGCCGGGTACCTCGTGATCCTCACCGCGCCCTTCCTCGGCGGGTTCCCGACGGGCTGGACCGGGTACGCGCCGCTCCAGACCCAGTCGTCCGCTGGCATGGACGCCTACCTGGTCGGGTTCGCGACGATCGGCGTCGGGATGATCGCCGCCGGGTTCAACCTCGGGGTCACGATCGTCAACTACCGCGCCCCGGGGATGACCTGGAGCCGCGTCCCGATATTCGTGTGGGGGATCCTCGCGACGTGCGCGCTGCTCACGCTCGCGACCCCGACGCTGATCATGGCGGGGTACCTGGGCATCCTCGACCGCACCGCCCAGACCGCCTTCTACGTGCCCGAGCACGGCGGGAGCAACTTCCTGTGGCAGAACCTCTTCTGGTTCTTCGGCCACCCCGAGGTGTACATCATGGCGCTGCCCGGGTTCGGGATCGTGATGGAGCTCCTCCCGGTCTTCACGCGCAAACCGCTCTTCGCGTACAAGGTGGCGGCGGCGGGGATGCTGGGCGTCGCGCTGCTCAGCTTCTTCGTCTGGCAGCACCACCTGTTCCAGAGCGGCATCAACCCGGACATGCGGCCGCTGTTCATGCTCACGACCGAGCTGATCTCGATCCCGACGGGGTTCCTGTTCCTCGTCACGCTCGGCACGCTCTGGAAGGCGAAGATCCGATTCGAACCTCCGATGCTCTTCTGCCTCGCCATGCTCTTCAACTTCCTGATCGGCGGGATCACCGGGGTGTTCCTCTCCGACGTGCCGGTGAACGTGACCGTGCACGGGAGCTTCTTCGTGATGGCCCACTTCCACTACACGATCATGGGCGGGCTGATCTTCGCGTTCTTCGCCGGGCTCTACTACTGGCTGCCGAAGATGACCGGGTACCAGCTGAGCCGTCGGCTGAGCCTCTTGCACTTCTGGTGCATGTTCCTGTTCTTCAACCTGACGTTCTTCCCGCTCTTCTTCGTCGGGCTCCTCGGCCAGCCGCGGCGGGTCTTCACGTACGCGGCCAACCTGCAGACTTGGAACGACGTCTCGTCCGTCGGCGCGTACCTGCTCGGGGCGTCGTTCTTCATCTTCGTCGTGAACTTCGTCTGGTCGATCTGGATCGATCCGAAGCCAGCCACCCAGAACCCGTGGAGCTCGCTCGGGCTCGAGTGGAAGGCGCCGACGCCGGTGCCGTGGTTCAACTTCCCGCGGATCCCGGTCGTGCTCTCGGACCCGTACCACTACGGCGAGCGCGACGTCGTCTCGGTCGCCGACCTCGGCGAACCGAGCCCCGCGATCGCCGGGGCCGGAGGAGGCTGACGCCATGGCCGACGTGCTCAGGCGGGCGGAGAGCTTCCCGACGTTCACCGAGACGCCCGAGGAGGTGGCGTTCGAGCTGCGCGCCCACGAGGGGGCGCTCTGGACCGGCGGGCGCCTGCTGGTCGGGATCTGGTCGTTCGCGTTCGCGGCGCTCGCCTTCGCGTACTTCTACCTGCGCTCGGCCAACAACGGCGACCTCTGGCGGCCCGCGTCGGTCACCGCCCCGACGGCGACCGGCGCGGCGATCATGGCGCTCTCGCTCGGGTCCGTGTTCCTCGTGTGGCTCGGGTTCCGGCGGTTCCGCCGTGGCATGGTCATCGACTGGGAGGTCGCCGGGTGGATCGCCGTGCTCGGCGGGCTGTGCGTCGTCGGGCTGCAGATCTGGGAGCTGACGCAGCTCCCGTTCTTCCCGGGCTCGAGCGGGTACGCGTCCTGCTTCATCGCGTGGGCCGGCACGAACATCGCGTTCGTGCTCGCCGCGCTCTACTGGCTCGAGACCTCGCTCGCCCGTGAGGTGCGGCTGCGGCGCGCAGCCGCCGAGGACGGCGGGACGTCCGCCTCGCAGCTGCCCAACGCACGGATGCTGCGGATGAGCGTCGACGCGTGCACCACGTTCTGGGTGTTCCTCGCGATCGTCGAGTTCTTCTTCTGGATACTCTTCTACGTCCTGTAGCAAAGGAGCGCCATGACGAGCAGCTGGTACCAGACCCAGGTGCTGACCCTCGCCATCCCGCTCGGGTTCTTCCTCCTGGTCCTCATCTTCGGGTTCTTCCAGCGCCGCCCGACGCGGTGACCGGCCGGGTCGCCGCGCCCGTCGTGCGGACGCGACGGCCCGCACCACGCGCCCAGCTGCTCCTGGCCCTCGGGCTCGCGCTCGGCGTCGCGGTCTGCTGCCCGCCCCTGGCCACGCTCGCCCGGCGAAGCGAGGTCGCGGACGCCGTCCAGTTCGGGGTCCTCGCGCTCGCCGTGCCGTCCCTCGTGGCCCTCGGCGCGCCGTGGTGGCTCGGGCTCGACGCGGTCGCCCGGTGGATCGCGCGGCATCGGCGCGGGGCAGCCGCGGGGGTGGGCGCCCTCGTCGCCGAGGTCGGGGTCGTGGTCGCGTGGCGCACCACGAGCGCGGTCGGGGCGGTGCAGGCGTCGCCCGCGCTCGTCGTCCTCGAGGCGGCGTCCCTCCTCATCGCAGGCGTGGCGCTGTGGACCGCGCTCGTCACGTCGCCGCCGCTCGAGCCCTGCGCGCCGCCCCGCCGGCTCGTGCTCTCCGCCGTCGCCATGTGGGCGGTGTGGATCGTCGCCTACGTCCTCGGGATGGCCCACGGGCAGGGGTACTCGGGGTTCGCCCACACCCCGGGCGGGTTGAGCGGCGCAGCGGACCGCCAGGCCGCGACGGCGGTGCTCTTCGCCGCCGCGGCGGCCGCGTACCTCCCGATCGTGTTCACGAGCCTCTTCGCGTGGCTCGCCGCGGAGGAGCGCCGCGGCGCCGCCGACACCCGGCGACGCCTCGCGACCCCGGCGACGACCGGGGTCAGGCGCGAGGACGTCCGGCCGGCAGGCTGAGCCGGCTCACCCTCCCGGCGGCGGCACCGGAGGGATCGCGACCTGGCGCAGCGTGGCGCCGAGCTGCAGGTCGGCCTGGTCGACGAAGGCCCGGGCACGCAGCCGGTCTGACTCGAGGGCGCGCGTGTCGCGCGCGAGCGCCCGCACACCGGCCGCGCTCCCGGGGTGCCGCGTCAGCGCCTGGATGTCCGCGATCGCGCCGACCGCGTCGTGGGCGGCCCACGTCGTGGCGGCGGCCATGGCCTGGCCGAGCTGGTCGGCGACGGAGGTGCCCGGGCTCTCGATCCCCGTCGTCAGGTCGTAGATGGAGGGGTTCGCGATGGTGCAGGCGTACCGATCGTCCTGCAGCATCCTCGGGAGCTGGGCTGCCTCCGACGGGAGGAGCCCTCCGCCGGCCTGGTCGGCGCGGAGCGTGTACGCCTCGGTGACCGCGTACCCGCACGGCGCGAGGTCGCTGTTCACCTCCTTCAGGAACGCGTTCGCGCCGGCGATGTTCGATGCGCGCGACTGCGCGGTGGGGAGGTCGGTCACGACGGCGATCGCGACGACGAGGGCGACCGCGCCGCCGAGAAGGACGCCCCGTCGCCGGAACCACGGCGGCCGCGCACCCTCGTGCTCGGGCGGCGCCGCGGTCACCGGCGCGCCACCAGGAGCGCCCTGATCGACGCGGCGAGCCCGTGGCCCGCGACCGCCTCGAGCGGGGCCGGGAGGCTGAAGACCCCCTTCGACGACTCGTCGGAGAAGGGGGAGCCGCGCGAGACGAGCTCCCCCGCGGGGCTCTCCAGGTAGATGACGTCGTTGTGGACGACGACCCTCGTCGCCTCGTAGACCGAGATCGTCACGCCGAAGGCGCGCCAGATCGGGTTGAGCGTGCGCAGCGGCCCGGTCAGGTAGTGCCAGTTGGGGAGCGCCGCGAGCCCGGTGCGGGTGACCGCGGCCGGCGTCGGCGCCGCGCCGAGCGCGAGCGGGTCGGTGTTGACGGTGAGCAGCCGGACCCGTCGCGCGAGCGGGCCGAGGTCGTGCTCGGCCGCACGGAGCTCGTCGGCGACGACGGGACAGGCGTCAGCGCACGACGCGTTGAAGAAGGTGATGACGGTCACCTCGCCGCGTGCGCCGGCGAGCGGGACCGCCCGCCCGCGCTGGTCGCGCAGCGAGATGCGGGGGGGCGCGGCCGGCGTGAGTGGGGTCATGGCGAGCAGCGCGTTCGACGGGGGGATCGTCGGCGGCGCGGTCGTCGTGGTGGTCGCCGTCGACGGGTTCAACCCCGCCGAGGAGAACGCCCGCTCGAGGGCCGTCCCGCCGAGCGCGAGCACCGCGGCTGCGACGAACCCCCACGCCACCGCCCTTCGCGGCACGCGCGGCGCGCCCGCGGCGAGCGCCGCTGCACGCTCCTCGGCGGTGACGCCGCCCTCACGGGGCTCGGTGTCGGTGCCGGTCGGTGCCGTCGCCTCGGTCGCGACGTCGCCGGTCTCGGGCTCAGCCATCGGTGCGAGTCACCGCGGCTACGACGCCGCCCGGTAGGGGTCCTCGAGCACCTCCCACCCCTGCGTGCGGCGCTTGCGCGCGCGGAAGTGCTCGGGGTCCTCGTGGACGAGGTGCCACCACCCGGCGATGGCGAGGATCGCGAAGGCCGGCCACTCCAGTGAGTAGAACCAGCTCAGCCCGTTGCCCGAGAGGGCGCGGGTGACCTGCCACCACGCCGCCGCCCCGCACGCCGCGACGATCAGCAGCACCCGGATGTGGAGGCTCACCGCGCGCTTCGAGAGCCACCGGGCCCGCACGACCCGAGCGTAGGCGTGGACGGCGCCCCCCGGCGGGAGCGACCGGACCGCGGGGCGGAGCGGCGCCGCGGACCCGCTCTCGGCTACAACGGCGCCGTGGACCTGACCGCCAGCGACCTCAGGGCGACGACGTACTCGGTGGCGGGCAGGGTGGCGACGATCACGCTCAACCGACCCGATCGGCTGAACGCGTGGACGGGCCGGATGCAGGCCGAGTACCGCTGGGCGCTCGCCGAGGCTGCGGCCGACGGCGCCGTGCGCGTGATCGTCGTCACCGGCGCCGGTCGGGGGTTCTGCGCGGGCGCCGACATGGAGGCGCTGGCCGGGCACGTCACCCGCGGCGCGTACGACGCGGGGTTGCCCGATGCCGTCGCGACCCCCGGGTACGGGACCGACCCGCGCTTCGACGCCGACTTCGCCTACCACTTCGGGATCCCGAAGCCGATCGTGGCGGCGATCAACGGCCCGGCTGCGGGCGTGGGGTTCGCCCTCGCGTGCTACTGCGACGTCCGGATCGCCGCCGCGGGCGCCAAGCTGACGACGTCGCACGGCCGGCTCGGGCTGCCCGCCGAGTTCGGCCTCTCGTGGCTGCTGCCCCGGCTCATCGGCGTGGCCCGCGCCATGGACGTGCTGCTCACCAGCCGCGTGCTCATCGCCGAGGAGGCCCAGGAGCTCGGCCTCGTCGCGCGCGTGGTCCCGCCGGATGCCCTCGCCGACGCGGTCGCGGCGTACGCGGGCGATCTCGCGACCCGGGTCGCACCGTCCTCGCTCGCGGCGACCAAGCGTCAGCTCTATCTGGACCTGCACCGCTCGGCCGTGGAGTCCGTCGCCGACGCGGACCGCCTGCTGCGCGAGATGATCCCGAGCCCCGAGTTCGAGGCGGGCGTGGCCGCGCTGCGCGAGCGACGCCCGCCGGAGTTCTGAGCGTCGGGGGGCGACCACCCCCGCTGCTACATTGGCCCACGGTCGTGAAGCGGGTCCCGTGAGGCCCGGACGACGAGGAGGAGCGGTGGCAGCACCGGATGGGCGGCGGACGCGCCCGGGCGGTGCCGTGTTCCACTCCCGGACCCGGCTGCTCGACGCCGACGACGTGGCCCGCGCGCTGCGTCGGATGTCCCACGAGATCGTCGAGCGCAACGCCGGCCTCGACGGCGTCGTGCTCGTGGGGCTGCAGCGCGGCGGGGTGCCGCTCGCCGAGGCGCTCGACGCCAACCTCCGGGAGATCGAGGGGGTCGACGTACCGGTCGGCGCGCTCGACGTCGCCTTCTACCGCGACGACGTGGCCACCCGACCCGTCCTGCCCGAGGCGTCGAGCGCGATCCCGACGGACCTGGGCGGGGCGACGGTCGTGCTCGTCGACGACGTCCTCTTCACCGGTCGGACGGTTCGCGCCGCCCTCTCGGCGCTCTCGGAGTTCGGCCGGCCGGGGCGGATCCAGCTCGCGGTCCTCGTCGACCGCGGCCACCGGGAGCTCCCGATCCGGGCCGACTACGTGGGGAAGAACCTGCCGACCGCCAAGGACGAGTCGCTTCGCGCGACGCTCGACGGGGTCGAGCTCGGGGCGATGGTGCCCGCGTGATGGCCGACTCGCTCCGCGGTCGTGACCTGCTCTCGGTCGCGCAGCTCTCGAGGGACGGGATCGTCGAGGTCCTCGAGGTCGCCGAGGCGTTCGCCGAGGTCTCGCGCCGCGCGGTCCCGAAGGTCCCGACCCTTCGCGGCAGGCAGGTGACCTCGCTCTTCTTCGAGGAGTCGACGCGCACGCGGCTCAGCTTCGAGACCGCCGCACGACGCCTGAGCGCCGACGTCGCGAGCCTGGCCGTCGCGGCGAGCTCGGTGAAGAAGGGCGAGAGCCTCCGCGACACGGTCGAGACGGTCGAGGCGCTCGGCGCCGACGTCCTCGTGGTCCGGCACCGCGCCTCGGGCGCGCCCGAGCAGGTCGCGCGGTGGTGCAGCCGCGCTCGGGTGGTGAACGCGGGCGACGGGTGGCACGAGCACCCGAGCCAGGCGCTCCTCGACGCCTTCGCGGTGCGCGCCGCGCGGTGCGCGCAACGAGGGACGTCATCGGAGGGCTCCGGCGCGGCGGCGTTCGACGGGTTGCGGGTGCTCATCGTCGGCGACGTCCGTCACTCGCGGGTCGCGAGGTCCGAGGTCATCGCGTACCGGACGCTCGGCGCGACCGTCACGCTGTGCGCGCCGGGGACCCTGCTGCCGCGGGACGCCGAGGGGTGGGGCGTCGAGGTCTGCGCCGACCTCGACGACGCGCTCGGCGAGGCTGACGTGGTCTCGCTGCTGCGGCTCCAGACCGAGCGGGGGAGCGGCTCGCACGTCCCCTCGCTCGCCGAGTACACGGCGACGTTCGGGCTGACCGAGCGCCGTGCGGCGCGCCTCAAGCCCGACACCCTGATCACGCACCCCGGTCCCATGACCCGCGGCGTCGAGATCGCCTCGAGCGTGGCGGACGCGCCGAACGCGCTCGTGACGAAGCAGGTGGCCGACGGGGTGGCGGTGCGGATGGCGATCCTCTTCCTCGTCCTCGGCGGGGAGCCGGCGCGCCTCGGCGGGGCGCCGTGACCACGCTCGTCATCGAGGGCGGGACCGTCGTCGCCCCGACCGGGTCGGCGCGCGCCGACGTCCTGGTGAGAGACGGGGTCGTGACCGAGGTCGCGCCGCGCATCGACCGCCCCGCCGCGGCGACCGTGCTCGACGCGACGGGGTGCGTGGTCGGCCCGGGGCTCGTCGACCTCCACGCCCACCTGCGCGAGCCCGGCGACGAGGAGGCAGAGACCGTGGAGACCGCGGCGCGCGCGGCCGCGCTCGGCGGGTACACCGCGGTCGTCGCCATGCCGAACACCCGGCCCGCGTGCGACTCGGCCTCGGTCGTCGCCCAGGTGCTCGAGCTCGCGCGCGACGCGGCCTGCGAGGTCGTCCCGGCCGGGGCGATCACGGTCGGGCGCCGAGGCGAGACGCTCGCGCCGATGGCCGAGATGGCCGCGCTCGGCGTCACGCTCTTCACCGACGACGGGGCGTGCGTGCAGGACGGGGACCTCATGCGTCGTGCGCTCGAGTACGCCGGGGCGTTCGGCCTCACATGCGCGCAGCACTGCGAGGACGGGGCGATCGCCGCGGGCGGCGTCATGCACGAGGGGCCGTGGTCGTCCACGCTCGGGCTCGCCGGCCAGCCCACGCTTGCCGAGACCGTCGTCGTCGCGCGCGACCTCGGGCTCGTCGCACTGACCGGCGCGCCGCTGCACCTGCTGCACCTCTCTGCGCCCGACTCGGTCGCGCTCGTCGCCGCCGCTCGTGCGCGGGGCCTGCCGGTGAGCTGCGAGGTCGCCCCCCACCATCTTGCGCTCGACGACGCGTGCTGCAGGACCTACGACCCGACGTTCCGGGTGAGCCCGCCGCTGCGCCCGCGCGCGCACGCCGACGCGCTCGGCGCGATGCTTCGCGACGGGGCGATCGACGCGGTCGCGACAGACCACGCGCCGCACCCGGCCGAGGCGAAGGACCAGCCCTTCGCGGAGGCCGCCCCCGGGATGCTCGGGCTCCAGCACGCCGCCGGGATCACGGCCGAGGCCCTGACGATCGACGGGGCGACGGACCTCGTCGCGCTCTTCGCGGTCTGCGCTCGGCACCCCGCGCGCATCGCGCGGCTGCGCGCGAGCGACCGCCGTCTCGGCGGGCACACGGCGCACGGGGGGGACGTGGTCCCAGGCGAGGCGGCGAACCTGTGCGTCCTCGACCTCGGGACCCCGCACACCGTGACCCAGGGCTCGCTCGCCAGCCGGTCGCGGAACTGCCCGTACGTGGGGCGGACGCTCCCGCTCAGCGTCCGCCACACGGTGCTGCGCGGCGAGCCGACGGTCCTCGACGGCGTGGCGACGCGATGAGGCGGCCCGCGCACCTCGCGCTCGCCGACGGCTCCGTGCTCCGCGGCGAGGCGGCAGGGTTCCAGCCCGACTCGGGCGTGGCCACGGGCGAGGTGGTCTTCAACACGGCCATGAGCGGGTACCAGGAGGTGCTCACCGACCCGAGCTACGCCGGGCAGATCGTCGCGTTCACCGCGCCGCACATCGGGAACTACGGGGTGACCCCGCTCGACGAGGAGTCGCACCGCCCGGCGTGCCTCGGGCTCGTCGTGCGCGAGCTGGCGGACCACCCGTCGAGCTGGCGCAGCGTCGGACCGCTCGAGGGGTTCCTGGTCCAGCACCGGCTGCCCGCCATCACCGGCGTCGACACGCGTCGGCTCACCCGGCTCGTCCGCGACGCGGGCGCCATGGGGTGCGCGTTCGGGACCGCGTCGGTCGACGCCCTCGTCGACGCGGCGCGGACCGCGCCGATGACCGACGGGCGCGACCTCGCGACGGAGGTGAGCTGCGCCACGCCCTACACCGCCGGGGAGCACCCGGTCCGCGTCGTCGCGCTCGACTACGGGATCAAGGCCACCATCGTCCGCCAGCTCGCCGCGCGGTTCTCGGTGACCGTGGTGCCGGCCACGACTCCGGCCGCGGCGATCCGCGCGCTCGAGCCCGACGGTGTCTTCCTCTCCAACGGACCGGGCGACCCGGCGGCCCTCGCCGGGCCGCGCGACACGGTGGCCGCCCTCCTGGGCGACGTCCCGATCTTCGGGATCTGCCTCGGCCAGCAGGTGCTCGCCGCCGCGCTCGGGGCGTCGACCTACAAGCTCCCGTTCGGGCACCACGGCTCGAACCACCCCGTCGCGCACCTCGCGAGTGGCCGCGTCGAGGTCACCGCGCAGAACCACTCCTACGCCGTGGCGCGCGAGACGCTCGGCGCGGCCCGGGTGACGCACGTGAACCTCAACGACGGGGTCGTCGAGGGGTTCTGCGTCCCCGAGGCCCGTGCGTTCTGCGTGCAGTACCACCCCGAGGCCGGCCCGGGACCCCACGACGCGCGGTACCTCTTCGACGTCTTCGCCCGACTCTGCGACGGGCAGGGGATGGACGGGCTCTGATGCCGCGCCGCGACGACCTCGACTCGATCCTCGTCATCGGGTCGGGCCCGATCGTGATCGGACAGGCGTGCGAGTTCGACTACTCGGGCACCCAGGCGTGCCGGGTGCTCCGCGAGGAGGGGTACCGCGTCGTCCTCGTGAACTCTAACCCGGCGACGATCATGACGGACCCAGCGACCGCTGACGCGACGTACGTGGAGCCGCTCGACGCCGGCGTCATCGAGGCCGTGATCGAGGCCGAGCGTCCCGACGCGCTGCTCCCGACGCTCGGCGGACAGACGGCGCTCAACCTCACGATGGAGCTCGTGCGGAAGGGGACGCTCGACGCGCTCGGCGTCGAGGTGATCGGCGCGCGGCCCGACGCGATCGCGACGGCCGAGGACCGGGAGCGGTTCCGCGAGGCGATGCACGGGATCGGGCTGCGCACGCCCGAGGCCGGGTTCGCGCGCACGCTCGACCAGGCGATCGCGACGGCGAGCCGGATCGGGTTCCCCGTCATGATCCGGCCGAGCTTCATCCTCGGCGGGCTCGGGACCGGGCTCGCACCGGACCTCGACGCGTTCGTGGGGATGGCCCGCGACGGGCTCGCGGCGAGCCCGATCTCCGAGATCCTCGTCGAGCGGTCGGTCGCGGGGTGGAAGGAGTTCGAGCTCGAGGTCATGCGCGACGCCGCGGACAACTGCGTCGTCGTGTGCTCGATCGAGAACGTCGACCCGATGGGGGTGCACACCGGCGACTCCATCACCGTCGCCCCCGCGATGACGCTCTCGGACCCCGAGTACCAGGCGATGCGCGACGACGCCTTCGCGGTGCTGCGCCGGGTGGGTGTGGAGACCGGGGGATCGAACGTCCAGTTCGCCGTCGACCCGGCCACGGGCGAGCGGCTCGTGATCGAGATGAACCCCAGGGTCTCACGCTCCTCGGCGCTGGCCTCCAAGGCGACCGGGTTCCCGATCGCGAAGATCGCGACGCGCCTGGCCGTCGGGTACCGCCTCGACGAGATCGCGAACGACATCACCAGGGCGACGCCGGCGAGCTTCGAGCCGGTCATCGACTACGTCGTCACGAAGGTGCCGCGGTGGCAGTTCGAGAAGCTCCCCGGGGCCGTCCCGCGGCTCGGGACCCAGATGCAGTCGGTCGGCGAGGTGATGGCGATCGGCCGCACGTTCGCCGAGAGCCTGCAGAAGGCGCTGCGCTCGCTCGAGCAGGGCCGCGCGGGGCTCAACGCGGACAGCCAGGAGGCCGCGCTCGATGGGGTCGACTCCGACGAGCTGCTCGAGCGCGTGGCGGTGGCGTCACCGGACCGCGTCTTCGAGCTCGAGGCGTTGCTGCGGCGCGGGGTGACCGTCGAGCGCCTGGCCGAGGCGACCGCGATCGACCCCTGGTTCCTCCGCCAGCTGCGCCTGATCGCCGGCGCGCGCCTCGAGGCCCAGCGCCACGCCACCTCGGGCGACCCGCTCGCCGCGCTCGGGGAGGCGGCGCTGCGGAGCGCGAAGCGGCTCGGGTTCTCGGACGACCAGCTCGCCTGGGTGCTCGAGGTCGGCGCCGACGAGGTGCGCGAGCGACGGCTCGCGCTCGGGGTCACCCCCACGTTCAAGACCGTCGACACGTGCGCGGCCGAGTTCGAGGCGCACACCCCGTACCACTACGCGACCTACGAGGAGGAGGACGAGGTCGCGCCGTCCTCGCGCGACCGGGTCGTCATCCTCGGCTCGGGGCCGAACCGGATCGGCCAGGGCATCGAGTTCGACTACTGCTGCGTGCACGCCGCGCGCGCGCTCGGG
>Ga0318524_10000686_pt1 | contig 11915 bp, 15 predicted proteins | sample GRESIP052b4f22_FD_203685 | JGI IMG/M metagenome (GOLD analysis project Ga0318524, IMG submission 203685) | Tropical soil microbial communities from Luquillo Experimental Forest, Puerto Rico - GRE.SIPMG.052b4f22 | ecosystem: Environmental > Terrestrial > Soil > Tropical forest > Bulk soil... | reverse complement strand
CCCTGGCCCTGCCCCCCTCACCGGCCTGCTGGTCCGCTTCGTCGGCGAACTGCGCGCGGCCGGGCTCGCGGTGGGCACGGGGGACGTGCTGGTCTACTGTTCGGCGCTCAGGGCACTGGACCCGTCCGATCTGGTCGACCTGTACTGGGCGGGACGGGCCACGCTGGTGAACCGGCGCGACGACATCGCCCGGTACGACGAGGTGTTCCGCCGGTTCTTCCTGGGCGCGGCGGGCCCGGACGACGAGCTCACGCTGATGCTGCGCGCGTCGCTGGCGGCGCGGGGGGCGCTGGCCCTGCCCTCGACGCAGCCGGGCGAAGCCGACGAGGAAGACGACGCCGTGCTGGGCTGGATGGCCTCAGGCGTCGACGCGCTCAAGCACAAGTCGTTCGCGGCCTGCACGCCGACCGAACTCGCCGCGCTGCGCCGGATCATGGCCAGGATCCGGCTGACCCCGCCGCGCCGCCGGACCAGGCGCACCGCCGCGGCCAGGTCCCCCGGGCCGCGTCCCGATCCCCGGCGGACCATCAGGGAATCGATGCGCATGCACGGCGAGCCCGCGCGCCTGTACTGGCGGCGCCGGAAGGTCAGGCTACGGCCGCTGATCCTGATCCTGGACATCTCGGGGTCCATGGCGGACTACTCGCGGAACCTGCTGCAGTTCGCGCACTCGGCGAAGCGGTCGGCCGGGCGGGTCGAGGTCTTCTGCTTCGGCACCCGGCTGACCCGGGTGACCGGGGCGATGGACTGCCGGCGCCCGGACGAGGCCCTCGAACGGGCGGCGCGGGCGGCCTTCGACTGGGACGGCGGGACCAGGATCGGCGACAGCCTGGACGCCTTCGTCCGCGGCTGGGGGCGCCGCGGCCTGTGCCGGGGCGGCATCGTGGTGATCTGCTCCGACGGTCTTGACCGCGGCGACCCGGCGGTGCTGGCCGCGGCGATGGAGCGGCTGGCCCGGCTCAGCCACACGCTGGTCTGGCTGAACCCGCACAAGGGCGACGACCCGGCCTTCCGGCCCAGCACCCTGGGGATGATGGTCGCCGCCCCGCACATCGACCTGCTGCTGTCCGGCCACGACCTGGCCAGCCTGGAAAAGCTCGCCGCCCTGCTGCCCGGCCTGAACTAACCCACCCTCCGCCGGTGCTTAACTACTTAACGAGGAGAGTGCCATGAGGTGGAGCGTCGGGATCGAAGCCGAAAGCGACCGCGTGCTGACCCGCGAGGAGGTCGTGGAGCTCGCGGACGCGGTCGCGGCGGCGAACGGCATCGCCACGGGGATCGGCACCAGCCGGTACGGCGCGCAGCTGGTCGTGGAAGCGGCCAGCCGTGAGGAGGCGATCGCCGCGGCGACCGCCGAGTTCACCAGGGCTGCCGCGGCGGCCGGGCTGCCGGCCGCGCCCGTGGTGCGGACCGAGGCGGTCGGCGAGGACGAGGACGGGGCCGGATGATCCGGCTCGGCTCGCTGGCCGGATACCCGTTCGAGGGCCCCCGGCTGCTGGCCGGCTGGACCCCGCCCGCCGCGGCGGCCGTGTACGCGGTCGCCTACAAGCCCGAACCCGACGCCAAGCCGGACAAGTACGCGGTCATCTACGTGGGCCACTCCGACGACCTGTCCGCGGAGCGCTTCCCGTTCCAGCACCCCCGTGCGCACTGCTGGATCAAGCGGGCCGGCTCGAAGTGGACGGTCTATATCTGCACCTACGAGGTGCCGGGCGGCGGCCGGCCCCACCGGGAGCAGATCGTCAGGGAGCTGACGGCGATCTACCGCCCGCGTTGCAACGACCAGCAATACGACCAGGGCTGGAAGGACGAGTGGATCGGCTCGTCGACCTCGGCGGCCCCCAGCCTGGCCAGGGACCCGGCGCGCCCCGGCGCCGGGCCCGCGATCCCCGAAGGGCCGGGCCTCCCCTAGCACCAGCATCGCACCGGCACCACCGGTAACGTATTCCCGGTTCAGCTGAAGCTGATCATGGGGATGCGCCTGGCGCCGCGCGACATGAACCTGGGCTTTCACCGCGTCAGAACGCTATCGAACTGCGGTTTCATGCCGTTCGCAGCGAGCCCGGAGCGGGTCGGCTGCGGTGCTGGCGGTGCTGGCGGTGCTGAAGTCCGATTTCTGATTCTCGCGGCGGCGGCCGCGGGCAATCAAGCGAAACTACGGTCCCGGGCGGAAACCTACGGCGTCGAGCAGGCGCGAGCGGCGGGTGCCCGAGGCTGGCCGGGCCGGCTCGGGTACCGCGGGCGCCTCGGGCCGCGGGGTGACGCCGGTCACGATGTCCTCGGCCATCCCGTACAGCAGCGGCAGCGCGCCGGCCACCACGCCGCCGGTCTCGTTGATGTGCTCCACCCCGGGCCCGATGAGCTTGGCGTGGCCCACGATCGTCCGGACGGTCTCGGCGCACTCCTCCAGGTTCCCGGCGATGCGGGTGAGCAGGGTGCCCACCCAGAACAGGTAGAACGCCAGGCCCGCGATCAGCAGCAGGACGTCGATGACGGTCCAGACGACAAGCCCGGTCATGACTTCACCTTCCCGAGCACGCGGCCGAGGAACAGATGGTGCTGCAGGCCCTCGGCGAGCACGGCCTCGACGCCGGTCGCGACCTGCGGGATCAGCACGGTATCCGTGGTGTTGGCGGCCGCCGCCTTGAGCGTGTCCCGCACCGTGACGACCCGGCGGTCGATGACCTTCACCAGGTAGATGAGCAGGCTCAGCAGGGCGGCGACCGCGACCACCACGACCAGGCCGAGGATGTTCGCGATCGTCCACAGGTTGTGTTCGGTGGAGGACATGGCCACTGCGTGCATCGTCACCCTCCCAGCCGGGCGCGGCCGCGCTGCAGGCCGCCGATGATGATGGTGGCGTGCTCGATCGTGGTGCGCAGCGCGCCGAGCGGCGCGGTGTTATGCACCGCCTCGGTCAGCGCGTCGTTGATCTTCGGCGCCTCGTTGCCGATCGACCGGGCCAGGACCAGGATCGGCACCACGAGCGCCACCACCGCGACCACGACGATGACGCCGAGGGTGTAGCCGATCACCCAGCCGGTGGTGCTGGTGCCCGCCGCGGCCAGGGCGGCGCCATGCGGTTCCATGAGTGGCTCCTCCTAGACGGTTTCGCAGAAGTCGCGTACGGGCTTCAGGCTGGCGTTGACCGAGGTCAGGCGCTCGGGCACGGTGCTGGTCAGGCTGGCCACGGCCTGCACTCCCCCGGTGGTCGCGACCAGCGTCTTCCGGATCGCCCTGAGGTGGAAGATGACCCGGAGCAGGCCGACCGCGGTGATCGCGATGATCAGCGCGGCGACGATCAGTGTGAACCAGGCGGCTGCCGGCATCGCCGTTCTCCTTCCGCTTAGCCGAGTAGCTTGGCCACGGAGCCGGCGTACCGGACCGCTCCGGCCGAGACTTCCCTGACGGTGGTGTCGGTGACGGCCAGCGCCTCCGGCACCCCGTTGAGCTCGCCGACGAGGGCCACCCCGCCGGCGAGGATGTCGTCGGTGGCGTGCCGGATCCGCTCGACCGCCGCGAGGACGCGGTTGAGCAGGAAGATGACCACCGGCAGCACCACGACCAGCAGAATCACGTTGCCTATCCACCACAGGACCATGACTGGCGCTCCTTCGTCAGCTCGCGGGCTGGTATGGGAGGAAGAACCGGCGGAAGACGCGGCTCAGCGCCATCAGCGCGGCCCGCAGGCCCAGGGTGAAGCCGCTGGCGGCCGAGCCGGCGGACGCCGCGGCGATCTGCTCGGCGGAATCCCCGCGCTCGATCCGCTCGATCCGGTCCTGCATGTTCGCCGAGAAGTCGCGCATCAGCACGGCGGAGACGTCGGAGATCATCCCCCGGCCGTACTGTGCCGCCGCGCCGGACAGCTGCAGGTCCTGGCTGACACCCACCTTGGTGCCCCGCCCGGCCCGGGCCAGCGTCGCGGTCACGACCATGCTGGCCTGGCCCCGGCCCTTCTCGTCGGCGCCGCTGGCGTGCACGACCAGCCGCTTGGCGTCCTCGTCGCGCTCGGTGATGTCCGCGGTCCCGGCGAACTGCAGCCGCACCGGGCCCATCCGCACCGCGACCGTGCCCTGGTACTTGTCGTCCCCGAGGTCCTCGGTGAGTTCAGCGCCCGGCAGGCAGGAGGCCACCTGGGGGATGTCCCGGAAGAACTGCCAGACCTTCTCGACCGGCTCCGCGACCTCGAACTCGTTCTTGATCAGCATCGGGTCTCTCTCTTCGGGTAGGCGCCAGGGTCCTGCTCGAACGCCTGGCGGCAGCCGGCGCAGCAGAAGTAGTAGTCGGTGCCCTCGTACCGCACCGGGCGGCCGTCCGGGGCCACGGTCATCCCGCAGACCGGGTCGATGGCGTCCTGCCGCGCGGCCCCGGCCGGCCTGGGGGCCAGCGCGCCGGAGGCCCGCAGCTTGACCAGCTCGGCCAGGATGGCGACGGCGATCTCCTGGTGGGTGGTGGACCCCAGGTCCAGGCCGGCCGGCACCCGCACCCGGTCGAGTTCGTCCCGCGGCACGCCGCGATCGGCGAGGTAGCCCAGCACGGTGGCCCCGCGCTTGCGCGAGCCGACCAGGCTCAGGTAGGCGGGCCTGGCGGCGACGGCGCGCTCGAGCACGTCCTCGTCGTCGTGGCCCTGGGTGGCCACCACGACCATGGACCGCTCGTCCGCGCTCCCGGCGGTGAAGTCCGGCCCGCGCACGTGGTCGGCCCGCCAGCCGAGGGCGCCGGCCAGGCTGGCCAGCGTCCTGGTCATCGGGGAATCCCCCACGATCACCAGGTGCGGGACCGGCAGCACCGGCTCGATGTAGACCTCGAGCGCCCCCTCGCTCTGGCAGGAGATGGGGATCACGGTCATCCCGTCCGGGACCGCCGCGCCGAACTGCTCCGGGGTGCCGAGCAGCAGCAGCCGGGCCCGGCCGTCGGCCATGACCTGCTGCGCCTCACGGATCACGACCGGCTCGGCGCAGGCGCCGCCGATCCAGCCGTGCAGGTCGCCCGCGGCGGTGATGATCGCGCGCGAGCCCGGCTGGCTGGACGACGGGCTCTGGCGCCAGACCACGGTCGCGAGGGCGAACGCCTCGCCGCGGCGGGTCAGCTCGCCCATCTCCGCCAGCACGCCGAGGCCTTCCATGTCAGTCATCCGCCCGGACCGGCGGGGCGCCGGACACGTCGCGACGATAGGTGATCGCCTCCCACACCCGGTCGGGCAGCAGCGGCATGTCGATGTTGCGCACGCCGGTGCCGGACAGCGCGTCCATGACCGCGTTGACGTAGGCGGCCGGGCCGCCGACCGCGGCGCACTCGCCGATGCCCTTGGCGCCGATCGGGTGGTGCGGGCAGGGGGTGACGACCTCGCTGTGCAGCTCGAAGCCGGGCGTCTCCCAGGCGCTGGGCAGCAGGTAGTCCATGTAGTTCGAGCCGACGCAGTTGCCGTCGGCGTCGAACGTGATGAACTGCATGTTGGCCATCGCGTAGGCCTCGGTGAGCCCGCCCATGATCTGGCCCTCGACGATCATCGGGTTGATCCGCACCCCGCAGTCGTCCACCGCGACCAGCTTGAGCACATCCCACACGCCGGTCTCCGGGTCGACCTCGACGGTGGCGATGTAGACCGCGAACGGCCAGGTGAGGTTGGGCGGGTCGTAGTACGCGGTGTTCTCCAGGCCCGGCTCCATGCCGTCCGGCATGTTGCTGTACGCGGCCATCGCGCACTCCTGGATGGTGACGCCGCGGTCGGGCGCGCTGCGGACGTAGAACCGGCCGAGCTCCCACTCGACGTCCTCCTCGGACACCTCGAGCAGGTGCGCCGCCAGCTTGCGCGCCTTGGCGCGGATCTTGCGGGACACCATGGCGACCGCCGCGCCCGCGACCGGGGTGCTGCGGGAGGCGTAGGTGCCCATGCCGAACGGGGCGGTGTCGGTGTCGCCTTCTTCGACCACCACGTCCTCGGCCGGGATGCCGAGCTCGTGGCTGACGATCTGGGCCCAGGTGGTCTCGTGCCCCTGGCCCTGCGTCCGGGCGCCGGTGCGGACGATGGCCTTGCCCGTCATGTGCACCTTGAGCTCGGCCGAGTCGAACATCTTGATGCCCAGGATGTCGTACTCGCGGCTGTTTCCCGCGCCGAGCGGCTCGGTCATGGTGGAGATGCCCAGGCCCAGCAGGCGGCCCCGCTCCCGCGCTGACGCCTGCTCCCGGCGGAAGTCCTCGTAGCCGATGGCCTTCAGGCCGACGTCGAGGCACTTGGCGTACTGGCCGGAGTCGGTCAGGAAGCCGAACGGGGTCCGGTGAGGGAAATCCTCGTCCCGCACGAAGTTCATCCGGCGGAATTCGGCCTGGTCCATGCCCAGGTCGTCCGCTGCGGCCTGCATCATCCGTTCCTGGAAGAACATCGCCTCGGTGACCCGGAACGAGCACCGGTAGGCTACTCCGCCCGGCGCCTTGTTGCTGTAGGTGCCGCGGACGGTGAGGTGCGCCGCCGGGATGTCGTACGACGCGAACGCCGAGTGCAGCAGCCCGATCTTGAACTTGCTCGGCTGGGCGTCGGAGAAGAACGCGCCGTGGTCGGAATCGCAGTGCATCCGCACCGCGAGGATCTTGCCGTCCCGGCGCAGCGCCATCTCGCCGTCGAGGTAGATGTCGCGGGCGAAGCCGGTGGAGATCAGGTTGCCCGTCTTGTCCTCGATCCACTTCACCGGCCGCTCCAGCAGGATCGAGGCCAGGATCGAGCAGACGTACCCGGGGTACACCGGCACCTTGTTGCCGAACCCGCCGCCGATGTCCGGGGAGATGATCCGGATCATGTGCTCCGGCAGCTCGGCCACCAGCGCCACCGCGGCCCGGATGATGTGCGGCGCCTGGGTGGTCATGTACACGGTGAGCTTGGAGGTGGCGCGGTTGAAGTCCGCGATCGACCCGCAGCACTCGATCGGCGACGGATGCGAGCGCGGGTAGTGCAGCTTCAGCCGGGAGATCACGTCGGCCTGCTCGAAGGCACGGTCGGTTCCCGCCGCGTCGCCGACCTCCCAGTCGAAGATGACGTTGCCGGCCTGCCCGGCCTTGTCGTCCCGGATGACCGGCGCGCCCTCGGCGACCGCCTGCCCGGGGTTCACGATGACCGGCAGCGGCTCGTAGTCGACGTCGATGGCCTCGCACGCGTCCTTAGCGATGTACGGGTCGTCGGCGATGACGCAGGCCACCTCCTGGCCCTGGAACCGGACCTTGTCGGTGGCCAGCACGGCCTGGGTGTCGTAGGACAGCGTCGGCATCCAGGCCAGGTTCCTGGTCGCCATCATCTCGCCGGTGAGGACCAGGTGCACGCCGGGGATGTCCCACGCCTTGCTGGTGTCGATCGATCTGATCCGCGCGTGCGCCATCGGGCTGCGCAGGATCTCCATGTGCAGCATGCCGGGCAGCGTGATGTCGTCGGTGTAGTTGCCCTTGCCCCGGATGAAGCGGTTGTCCTCGACCCGCTTGCGGCTGGCTCCCAGCCCGCCGATCTTGATCTCGTCGAGTGCTGACACGTCATGCCTCCCCGGACTCGGACCCGGCGCCTCTGAGCTTCGCGGCCGCCCACAGCACCGACTTGACGATGTTCTGGTAGCCGGTGCAGCGGCACAAATTGCCGGACAGCGCCCAGCGCACGTCTTCCTCGGTCGGGTCGGGGTTCTCGGCGAGCAGCGCCTTGGCCGCCATCATCATGCCCGGGGTGCAGAACCCGCACTGCAGCCCGTGCTCCTCCTTGAAGCCCTCCTGTAGCGGGTGCAGTTCGCTGGCGCTGGCCAGGCCCTCGACCGTGCTGATCTCGTGGCCGTCGGCCTGGACGGCCAGCATGGTGCAGGACTTCACGGGGCGCCCGTCGACCAGGACGGTGCACGCGCCGCAGTTCGTCGTGTCGCAGCCCATGTGGGTGCCGGTCAGGCCGAGCCCGCGGCGGATGAGGTGGGCCAGCAGCAGTCGCGGCTCCACCTCGGCGATCTTCTTCTCGCCGTTGACGGTGAACCTGATCCGGCGGACCGGGACGGTGCCCTCGGCCTGGCCCTCGTGGTCCTCGTAGACGATCGTCATGATCAGGCCGCCCTCTCCTGCGCCTCGTCCGGTGCGGCGCCGGGGCGGCTCAGCAGGCGCTGCACGAACGTGCGCACCATGTGCCGCTTGTATTCGGCGCTGCCGCGGTGGTCGGTCCTCGGACGCGCGGCCTGGGCCGCGAGTTCGGCGGCCGTCTCGATGCTCTCCGCCGTCAGCGGCCGCCCGATCAGCGACTGCGCGGCCTCGGTGGCGCCGATGGTGGACCCGCCGACGCCGGTCAGCGCGATGCCCGCCCTCGTCACGCTGCCGCCGCTGGTCTCGATGGCCACCGCGACCCCGACGGTCGCGAAGTCGCCGACCCGGCGCTCCAGCTTGAGGTAGCCGCCGGACCTGGCGCCCTGCGCGGCGGGAATCACGGCCTCCACGGCGATCTCGTCGGGGTCCAGGACGTTCTCGAACGGCCCGGTGACGAAGCCGGCCAGCGGGATGGTGCGGGTGCCGCGGGGTCCGCGGGCGACCACGGAACCGCCCAGCGCCAGCACCACCGAGGCCCAGTCGCCCTGCGGGTCGGCGTGGCACAGCGAGCCGACCAGGGTGCCGCGGTTGCGGACGATCGGGTCGGCGATCAGCGGCGCCGCCGACGCCATGGTGGGCTGCGTCGCCCTGAGCAGGCTCGAGCGCTCCAGGTCGGCGTGCCGGCACAGGGCGCCGATGCGCAGGGTGCCGTCGGGGTCGGCCCGGTGGTAGGCCAGCCCGGGCACGTGGTTGATGTCCACGACGAGCTGCGGCGACGCGAAGCGCAGTTTCATCAGCGGCACCAGGCTCTGGCCGCCGGCCAGCACCTTGGCGTAGTCCCCGCCGTCGTGCAGCAGGCCGATCGCCTCGTCGAGCGACCGCGGCGCCTCGTACCGGAACCGCGACGGATACATAGGATCCTCCAGGTTTCCTTCGGGCGCGGGCTAGGCTTCCGGGTCGGGCACGGCCGTCGGGAGCGACTCATAGTCGGGATCCGGCCGGGGCTCCTGATGCGGCGGCCACGGTCCCGCCACCGGCTGGCCCGCCACCTTGAGGTAGTCGATCAGCTCGGGCCAGGCCCAGACGGTCGGGCTCTTCCCCGTCTTCGGAGCGTGCTCGATCAGCTCATAGAGGCGTGGGTTACCCCGGCTGTGCCCGTCGGATTCGATTCGCATGCGCGTGCTCCTGCCGCTGGACGAGCGCCGTCACTCGTAACGGGTCACCATGATTCACGGGCGTTTATGGGCCCGCAACGGGCGAATAAGTGCTTGCTTAAGGCGCGGCCCGCCGGGCCTTTCCCGCGCGTCCTAGCAGGTAAGAACGCCCGTGATGTCTCGCTGTGACTAGCTCCAGATCGTCACGTAGACCGGCGGCCGGAACCGGGACGGGGGCACCCCGCCGGCCGGCGAGCGCATCAGGTGCATGGCTTCTGGCGTGCCGAGGTAGCGCCGGAAGGAGCTGGCCGCGGCGCTCTGGTGCTGCCGGTCCAGCAGGGTGATGTGCCAGCAGGCGTCCAGCTTGCAGCCGGGCGCGTCCACCCGGGACAGCTCGCCGCGGCGCAGCCGCTGGGCGACCAGGTGCTCGACCGCGGGCGCGACGCCGGTCCCGTCGGCCGCGGCGGCCCAGGCGGCGGTCTGGTTCGGGAAGACGCGGACGTGATCCTCGGCAATGCCCAGGCTGGTCAGCAGCTGACCGGTCTCGCTGCCGGGGTCGGTGCCCGACGGGTCGACGAACCACAGCCACTGGCGCGGGCCGCCGCGCAGCCGCGGCTGCCCGGCCGTCACCACCACGAGCCGGTACTTGAAGACGGGCTCGGTCGCCAGGGCCAGGGCGGGATCGTCCGGTATCGCCGAGGAGATCGCCACGTCGGCGAGCCGGTTGGCGATCAGGACGCTCATCTCCTTGGTCACCGCGACGCCGGCCGACACCTCGACCGAGCCGGGGAAACGCCGGGAGAACGCCTCGGTCAGCGGGCTGATCACGAACTCGGCGATGGTGGAGGTGGACACCACCCGGAGCTGCTCGGGGGCGCCCTGGGCGGCCCGGACGGCGGCGTGCGCCTCGGCGCCGAGCACGACGATCTGCGAGGCGGTGGCGAGCAGCCGGGACCCTCCCGGGGTCAGCGTCATGCCGACGGGACCGCGGGTGACCAGCTGGTCGCCCAGGTGCAGCCGGAGGGCGGACAGCGCCTGGGAGACCGCCGACTCGCTGACGCCCAGCGCGCTGGCGGCGGCGGTCACCGAGCCGAGCCGGGCGACCAGGACGAACGCGTTGAGCTGGGTAAGCGTCATGTCACGCCCATTATGCCCGCCGCCGGGTACAAATGACCGCCGCGCGGGCTGGCGAGCCGTGGGAAACTAGCGGTGATGGGCACGGACTATCCGGAGCACCTGCTCGCACGCGACGCAGCGCCCCCCTACGACGGGGAAGGCCCGTTCGCGCTCTGGCATTTCAGCGAGGACCCTTTTCTCGGCCGGTTCCTCCCGCACGTACCGGCCACGAACCAGGAGGCTCCGCCGCTGGTCTGGGCGGTCGATACCCGGCACGCACCTATGTTCTGGTTCCCGAGGGAATGCCCGCGAGGATGCATCTGGCCGAAATCGGCCACCACGCCCGAGGATCGTGACCGGTTTTTCGGGCAGACCGCCGCGAAACGGGTCCACGTCATGGAGGCCGGCTGGCTGAAGCGCATGCAGGAGTGCCGCCTGTACGCGTACCGGCTGCCAGCCGAGCCGTTCCGGCCGCACGACGTGGGCGGCTACTGGGTCGCCGGCGAGCCGGTGGACGCGATCGGCCAGGTGACCGTCGACGATCTCGTGGGCAGGCACGCCACGGCCGGCATAGAGCTCCGGATAACGCCGTCTATCTGGCCGTTCTGGCGGCAGGTGGCGACGTCGACCGTCTCGTTCAGCGGCTCCCGGCTGCGTAACAGCGCCCCGCACCAGGACCGGCTCGGCTAGCACTCCGGGCCGGGGCCGCCGCTACAGCCCGCGGATGGCCTCGGCGGCCGCGGCCCGCAGCCGGGCCCGCAGGCCTGCGCCCGCGGTCCGGCTGGTCTGCGCCTCGACGATCCGCAGGCCGGTGCCCTGCAACGCCTTGACCAGGTCGGCCGGATGCTCCAGGCGCTGGTACGGCAGGCCGAACGCGGCGGCCAGGTGCGGCAGGCCGGTGCCGTGCGGGGTGCCGAAGAGCCGCTCGAACGAGCCGGGGAAGGCGGCCTGCTCCAGGGCGGAGAAGATGCCGCCGCCGTCGTTGTTGACCACGACCAGGCACAGGTCGGGCCGCGGCTCGTCCGGGCCAAGGGCCAGCCCGGCCGCGTCGTGCAGGAACGCCAGGTCGCCGATCAGCGCGACCGCGGGGCCGCCGTGGGCCAGCGCGGCGCCGACGGCCGAGGAGGTGGTGCCGTCGATCCCGCTGGTGCCGCGGCCGGCGAGCACCCGAAGGTCGGCCCGGGGCGGAAGAGCACAATCTAGATCCCGAACGGGCTGGCTTGATCCGCACCACAGCAGGGTTCCTTCGGGCAGCGTGGTGGCCAGATCGCGGGCCAGCCGCGGCTCCGTCAGGTTCTCGCCGTCGTCGAGCACGGCGTCTACCGCGCGCCGTGCCACGTCGTCCGCCCGCCGCCAGGCGTCCAGCCAGGCGGTGCGTCCCGGGGTCCCGGTGAGCCGGATCGCCCGCGCGACGTCGGTGGCGGCCCGCTGCGGATCGGCCCACTGGCCGGGCCCCTGCACGACCGCCACGTGCCTGCTCGCCGAGCCGGCCCCGAGCAGGGCGGACTGCGCGCGGGACAGGCCGGGCCGGCCGGCCGAGACGATCAGGTCGGGCCGGTGGGCCCGGACGAACTCCGGTGCCGCGAGCAGGTACTGGTACGCGGGCAGCGC
>Ga0318524_10000678_pt1 | contig 11979 bp, 9 predicted proteins | sample GRESIP052b4f22_FD_203685 | JGI IMG/M metagenome (GOLD analysis project Ga0318524, IMG submission 203685) | Tropical soil microbial communities from Luquillo Experimental Forest, Puerto Rico - GRE.SIPMG.052b4f22 | ecosystem: Environmental > Terrestrial > Soil > Tropical forest > Bulk soil... | reverse complement strand
GGGGCGGCGAGCGCGCCACGTTGCGCGACTGGGAGATCCACCTCTCGACGCTGTTCCCCGAGGTCCGCCTCAAGCGCTACATCGAGGTGCGCGGCGCCGACGCCGGCCCGATGCCGATGGCCGGCGGCCTGGCCGCGCTCTGGCGGGGGCTGCTCGAAGAGCCTTCGGCGCGCGCCGCCGCGTGGGCGCTCACCGCCCAGGCCTCGTACGACGAGCGCCAAGCCCTGCGCCGCGACGTGACCCGCCTCGGGCTCCGCGCCCGCCTCCGCGGCCGCAGCCTCCGCGATCTCGCGGTCGAGCTCTGCGGCATCGCCGACGCCGGCCTCGCCCGCCTTCCCGGCGGCGACGGCGATCGTCCGCTCCTCGAGCCGCTGCGCGCCTATGCCGAGGCGGGCCGCTCGCCCGCCGACGACCTGCGCGACGACTTCGCCGCCGCGAGCGGCGATGCCGCCACGCTCGTCCGCAAGTGGGAGCTCCGCGCTTAATCGCCTGGAGCGGAGCGCGCCCTCGCCGCGCGTTCAAATCGTTTCAGACGCCGTCGGCCGCACCTGCGGCGACGTCGGCGCGCCCACGCGCAGATAGCGCGAGGCCATGTCGAACTCGAAGAACGAGAACATGCGGGTGTCGATCACCTTCTGCCAGAGCTGCTGGGCGTCGTCCGCGCGGCCGTCGCCGAGGCGCCGCATCCCCTCGTAGAAATAGATCTCCGCCCGCTTGCCGGCGGTGTCGGCGGCGGCGAGGGCCTGCTCGTAGCTCATCTTGCCGACGGCGTAGCGGGCGAGAAGGTGGTACCAGGTAGCGCCGCGGTGCGGGCGCAGGTCGCCGTGGCGCTGATCGAGCGTGCTGAGGTAGCTCTCGGCCTTGCTGTCGGGCGCCTTGTTGCTGCGCCGCGAGAGGTCGAGGACCCAGAGCGAGGTGTAGACCTTCACGTACTCGGAGACCGCCCGGCCCGGGCGGCCGAGGGCGCGGTGGTAGACGCTGAGGGCGGCCTCGGTCTCGCCGCTCTGGACGAGGAACGCCACGACGTCGATGTACGTTTGATCGCGGTCGGCGTCCTGCTCGATCGCCTCGTCGAACTTCTGCAGCGCCTCGGCGTGCCGGCCGAGGAGGTAGAGGAGCCGCCCGACCTCGACGGTGGCCTCGGCCGATTCGGTCAGGCTCTTGCGGCGGAGGTACTCGACCATCAGCCGCTCCCAGCCGATGACGGCGCTCCGCCAGGAGGCCGCCGCCGCGTCGTGGTCGCCCACGGCGTCGTAGCTGTCGCCGAGCAGCCGCTCGAGCCGCGCGCGCCCCTCGACGGAGCCGATGGTGTCGTGGCCGCTGGCCTGCCCCCGGAGGGCGTCGAGCCCCTCGCGCAGGATCTGCGTGGCCCGGCGCGGGTCGCCGCGCTTGGCGGCCAGGTTCGCGAGCTCGATCGTCACCTCCGCCTTCGGCTCGCCTTCGTCGCGCGCCTTGAGAAAAAGCGGCTCGGCGCGATCGATCTGGCCGGCGTTGACGTAGCTGCGCGCGACCTCGAAGTCGATGTCCGCGTCCTTCACCTTGAGCTCGGTCCCTGCGAAGCGGCGGCGGGTCTCGGCGAAGCGCTGGCGGAGCGCGTCCGCCTCGGCGAAGGCCGGCGCGTCGCGCTCCGGGTCGAGGCGGAGGCGGAGGCGGAGGAAGTAGAGCTCGATGAGCTCGGCCGAGATCTTCGCCTGGAGCTCGCTCGTGGCGCCGGTGCGCTCGAGCACGGCCTCGGCCTCCTCCAGCCGGCGGATGGCCAGGAAGTACGACGACAGCAGCCGGGCCACGTGCCCCGACAGGATCAGCAGCTCGGGGTCGGCGGGGTGTTTCACGAGCCCGGCCTCGAGCACCCGGAAGGCGATCACCGGGTCGGGCGCGTCGGTCGCGGTGCCGCCCAGGAGGTCGACGCGCGGGAGAAACCGGCGGGCGAGGGCGAGGGAGTCGGCCGCGCTCGCGCTCGGCCTGGCCGCGGCGACCAGCAGCGCGCGCAGATCGGGGTCGTCGCCCGGGTTGCCCGCCATGGCGGTGGCCCGCGACGCCGCTTCGCTGACCAGGCCCGCGCGGAGGTACGCCCCCGCCATGCTCACGACCGCCCGCTGCATCTCCTCGCCGTGAGCGACCAGCAGGTCGCCGAGGGCGCGGCGGGCGTCGCTGCCGCCGATCGGGCGGCGGAGCACAGACGAGAAGCGCTGCTGGCGATCGGTGTAGAGCGCGTCGAGCCGGTGGACGACCACCGGGGCCGGCCAGTCGCCGAGCGCCTCCTCGAGCGCGTCGACGGCGCTGGCGTTGTGGCGCAGGCCGCCCCGCTCGCCCTGCAGGCTCGCCTCCTCGGTCCAGCCCAGCACCTGGCCGAGGCGCTGGTCGTAGTCGCGGTTCTGCGGGACCAGCGAGGCGAGCGCCGCCAGCGCCAGCGTGACCTGTTCGTCGCCCCCGCGCGGCGAGAACACCGCCACGATCAGCTCGGCCGCGGGGACGAGCAGCCGCAGCTCGTCGGGCGCGATGCGCGGGGGCTGGCTCCAGAGCTCCGCCGGATCGTAGAGCGCCAGCGCGTCGCGGAAGGACTGGAACATTACCTCGTAGACGTCGTCGCTCTCGAGCTCCTGCACCTCGCGCTTGAGGACGGCGGGGTTGAGGGCCAGCACCGGATCGAGGAGGTAGTGGAGCAGCTTGGCCCGCAGCGCGGGGCGCGACGGGGCGGCGATCGGCAGCGCCTGGAAGATGAGGCGCGCTTCCAGGAAGTCGTCCTCGTACTTGATCCCCCCGATGCGTCCGGCCTCGGCGGCGAGCGCCTGCTCCGGGCCTTGCGGGGCGGGGGCCCCGCCGTGCGCGCAGCCGGCCGGCGCCATCGCGAGGCCGGTCAGCGCCGCGAGCGTGACCCATGCCCCGAGGGTCCGCGACGCCCCGGGCCAGCCTCTAAGCACCATGGACTCCGATTTTAATTCGGCGTCGCCCCGATGGTACGCTTTTCGTGTGTGGGCGCGCCCGAGCGATGCAGACGGGGGGCACCCGCGACCGCTCGTGATCGGCCACCGGGGGGCGAGCGCACTCGAAACGGAGAACACGGTCGAGGCCTTTGCGCGCGCGCGCGCCGACGGGGCGGACGGCGTCGAGCTGGACGTGCGCCTGTCGGGAGACGGCCGGATGGTGGTGTTCCACGACGACGATCTGACGCGCCTGGCCGGGGATCCCGCGCGGATCGACGGCACGCCGTTCGCCCGGCTTCGTGAGCTCCCGCTCACGGGCGGCGCGCGCATCGCCACACTCGAGGAGGCCTACGAGGCGGTCGGCCCCGATCTGATGGTCAACGTGGAGCTCAAGACGGAGAGTGTCGGGGCTCCGCTCGCCGCGCTCGTCGACGAGGTGGCGTCGGTCGTCGACCGGCTGGGCGTGGGCGAGCGCACGCTGGTGTCGTCCTTCAACCCCTGGGCGGTGCGGCGCTGGATGCGGCGCGCGCCCCGGATCCGCGCCGGGTATCTGTTCGAGGGGTGCTCGCCGCTTCACGCGTTCACGGCGGCCTGGCTCCGTCCGTTCGCGCTCAACCCGGAGCTCGAGCTCTGCACGCCGGCGCGGGTGGCGCGCTGGCGCCGTCGCGGCGCGTACGTCGTGGTCTGGACGGTCGACGCTCCGGAGGCGCTGCGCGCGTGCCGGGACATGGGCGTCGCCGCCGTCATCGCGAACGATCCGGCCCGGGCGCGGGCGGCGCTTTCGGCTTGAGGATCGCGTGCGTCGCCGTCGCGATGGCGACCACCCGCCCGCTGTCGTCGGTGGCTTCCGCCTCCACGACCGCGACCCGGCGGCCGCGGCGGCGGACCGTGGCCCGGGCGGTGACCGTCCCCTCCCGAACGGGCTCGAGGAAGTGGGTGTTCATCTGCGCGGCGAGGTTGAAGGCCCCGTCGGGGGCCACCGCCTCGGCGACGGCGTACCCCATGGCGGTGTCGAGCAGCGCCATGATCACGCCGCCGTGGAGCACGCCGTGCGGGTTGAAGTGCTCGGGCCGGACGGCGTAGTCCCACGTCGACGAGCCCGGCGCGGCGGCGCGGGGGACGAACCCCAGCACCCCGTGCGGGACCCCGATCTTCGCCCGCTCGCTCATCGCGCCCGCCCGCCGTCGGCGTCGACGAGGTAGAGGCCGGCGTAGAGCTTGGGATCGACGGCCAGCCCGCGCGCCGCGCAGGCGGCGAGGAACGCATCGAGCTCCGGCCGCGGCACCTCGTGGACGGTGATGTCCTCGGTGTGATCGCCGCCGCCGGGGCCGACCCGCGAGAGTCCCCGCGCGTGGAAGAACGAGACCACCTCGTCGCTCACGCCGACCGCGACCGGCCCGGCGGCGAGCGGCACCATCTCGCGGGCCGCGTACCCGGTCTCCTCGACGAGCTCGCGCGCGGCCGCGTCGGTGAGGGCCTCGCCGGCGTGCGCCGCGCCGTCGCCCACCAGCCCCGCCGGCAGCTCGATGACCCGCCCGTGGACGGCGGTGCGGTGCTGCTCGACGAGCACGAGCTTGCCGTCGTCGGTGATGGCGACGATGACCACGATCCCCGTCACCCCGCGCCGCGTGACGTACTCCCAGCCCGCCTCGTCGACGAGCGTCAGGTACCGCCCCTCGGCGAGCACCCGCGGCGGCTGGTTCGGCGCGCCCCGGCTCATCAGGTCGCTGAGCCTAGCACGAGTCATTTCGTGTTTCGGCCGACGGCGCGGCGATCCGGTTGCCCGCCGCGCTCGACGAGTGAGGCTCAGTAGCCGTCGTAGGGGACGACGTCGATGGCGCTGTCCTCGATCTTGGCGTCGCGGAGCAGCGGCTTCATCACCGGGGCGGAGGCGACCATCGTGATGGCGAGGTCGCGGGCGCGGACGTGCCGCTTGATGGCGGCGTTCACGGCGTCCGGCGTGACGGCGCGGACGCGCGCGGCGAAGCCGTCGACGTGGTCGGGCGGCAGCCCGGCCATCTCGGCGGTCACGCGGGCGGCGAGGCGATGCTCCGGCTCGTCCATCTCCGCGGCGTGCGTGCCGGCCACGTAGCGCGAGAAGAAGGCCACCTCGTCGGGGCGGAGGCCGTTTTGCATGAAGGCGACGTAGAGCTTGAGCACCAGCTTGAGGGTGGCGACCGTCTTGTCGGTGGCGGAGAACACCCAGCCGGTGGCGGCGCCCACGCCGCGGCTCTCGCCGAGCTCGAGGTAGGCGCCGTAGGCGAGGCCGCGCTTGCGACGGACCTCGCTCATCAGCGTCGCGTTCATGCCGTGGCCGCCGAAGGCGGCGAGGCCCACGGTGAGCGGCAGGTAGTCGGGATCGGTGGCCCGCAGCGCAGGGTGGCCGAACATCAGCTGCGTCTGCTGCCGGTCCGGCTTGTCGACGAGCTGGACGCGCCAGCCCTTGGGGGGGACCGGGTCGCGCAGCTCGAGCGCGTTGGGCGGCGGCGCGGGGCCGGCGTCGAGCCCCTTGAAGGCCTTGGCGAGCGCCGCGGCGACGGCGTCCGCGTCGACGTCGCCGGAGAACGCGAACACCAGGTTGCGCCCGCCGAAGTGGTGCCGAAAATGTCCGGCGGTCTCGTCGGCCTTGGCGGCGTCGAGCGCCGCCTTGGTCCCGTCGGGCGGGTGGCCGTACGGGTGGTCGCCGTAGAGGTTCCGGACGAAGAAGCGTGTGCAGAGCTCGCGATCGTCGTTGCGCTGCTCGTCGAGCTGCGCCTCCGTCTCGCGCCGCGTGCGCGCGAACTCGCCGGCGGCGAACGTCGGTCGCACGATCATGTCGCCGAGCAGCGCGAGGTAGGCGTCGAGGTTGCGCGCCAGCACCTGCCCGCTGAAGGCGGTGGCCTCGGCGGCGGTCTCCACCTCCAGCGTGGCGCCCAGCCGATCGAGCGCGACGTCGGTCTCCTCGCGCGAGCGCCCGCCCGCGCCGCGGCGGGCCCACTCGGCGGCGAGGTTCGTCAGCCCCTCGCGGTGGCGGGGGTCGGCTGCCGAGCCCGAGCGCGACGCGACGATGACGTGGACCAGCGGGACGCTGTGGTTGCTCTCGACGATGAGCAGGCTGCCGGCGGGGCCCGGCCGCCGAACCACGCCACCGCCTGCGGGGCCCGCCGCCCCCGCGGCGCCGGCCCAGACGGCGCCCGCGCCCGCCAGCGCAGCGCCGATCAACGTCCCCGCGGCGATCACGACCGATCCGCCTTGCCCCCCTTGGGGCGGGCGACGACGACCGAGCGGGCGCCGGTCGCGAGGTACTGGGCGGCGACCCGGCGGACGTCGTCCGGCGTCACGCGGGCGTACTCGCCGCCGCGCCCGAACAGGCGCCGGAAGTCGCCGGTCGCGATCTCGAACTCGCCCAGCGCCTCCGCGCGCCCGTGGCTCGAGGCCAGCCGCCGCCAGAACGCCGTCTCGAGGCGGGCCGCCGCGCGCGCGAGCTCGGGGGCCGGGACCGGCTTTTGGGCCAGCTCGGCGACCGCCGCGGCGACGACCGCCTCCGCCTGGGCGGCGGTGTGGCCGCGCGTCATCTGGATCCAGAGGGCGTAGAGGCCCGGATCGCGCGTGGGGGCGATGTCGCCGTGGACCGAGGAGGCCCACTCCTTGTCGACCACCAACGTCTTGGTGAGGCGGGCCGACGGGCCGCCGGCCAGGAGCTCGTTCGCGATCTCGTACGCCGCGCGGTCGGCGTCGCCGAGGCCAGGGGCCGGGAAGCCGATGACCAGGCGATCGGCCGGCACCGGGCGGACGAGCGACGTCTCGACGGCCGCGGCCGGCGCCCGTTCGGGGCGGACATCGTCGGGCGGCAGCGTCTTCGACGGGCTGAGCCCGCCGTAGCCGCGGGCGATGGCGTCGAGCGCCGCCGCCTCGTCGATCTTGCCGGCGACGATCAGGACGGCGTTGTTGGGCGCGTAGAAGCGGCGGTAAAAGGCGATCGCCTTGTCGGGCGTGACCGCCTTGATGTCCTTCATCCGCCCGATCACCGGCCAGCGGTAGGGGTGGACGCGGAACGCCTGCTTGTACATCAGCTCGTCGAGCAGGCCGTCGACGCTGTCCTCCACGGAGGCGAGCCGCTCCTCGACGACGACGTCGCGCTCGGTCTCCACCTGCTTCTTGCCGAGCTCGAGGCCCGACATCCGCGCGGACTCGAGCCGCACCGCGAGGCCGAGCTCGTCGGGCGGCAGGTCGTCGACGTAGGCGGTGAAGTCGTAGTAGGTCATCGCGTTCGCGCTGGCGCCGACCTCCTCCATCGCGTGGTCGAAGGCCCCCTCGAGCCCGCCCTTGGACTCCGTGAACATGAGGTGCTCGAACAGGTGGGCGAGCCCCGTCTCGCCCGCCGCCTCGTTCTCGCTGCGCGAGCCCACGCGGAACCAGGTCGTGTAGCTGACCGCCGTCGCCGACGGATCGGGCAGGAGGATGACCTCGAGGCCGTTGCCCAGGCGCCACTTGCTCGCGGTGAGCGGGCCGAGGCTCGCGCGCGCGACCTCGACCGGCCCGCCGCCGGGCGGCGGCTCCCCGCCGGACGTCCCGGGCGCGCCGGGCGCCGGGGTGGCCGCGGCGCCTGGCGGCGCGCCGATCGATCCGGCGCCTCCGCGTCCCCGGGCGGCCGCGCAGGCGAGCAGAGGCAAGAGCAGCAGCGATCCACCTTGGCGCATCAGAACCTCGCCGTGAGGGTGAGCCCGAAGTCCTGCTGGAAGAGCGTGTAGCGGCCGTCGGCGGAAGGCCGGCCTCGTCCGGCGGCCTGGGCCTGACAGCCGGCATTGTTGATGTCGCCGCCTGCGGCGACGCAGCCGCCGGGATCCGTGGCGGTCTTGGGGGCGGTCACGTAGCCCGGGTCGAAGGTGGAGTCGGTCACGTTCACGGCGGGCATGATCGTAAGGCCGTAGCCCCCGCCGAGCCAGAATCGGCGCGCGATCCGCACCTCGGCCAGGAGCACCGGCTCGACCTTGAAGCCGTCGACGGCGGCGGCGTTGACGGCGTTCGCGTCGACGGCGCTGGTCTCGAAGCGGACCATGGCCCCCACGCGGATCCGCTCCTGCCACCAGTACGAGACGCGCAAGCGGCTGTCCCAGACGTCGTGGAAGCCGCGGTAGAGGACGATGTGCTGCGGGAGCCCGGACTGGTCGAGCGTCGGCGCCGAGACGCGGATGTCGATGCGGTCGTGGACGTGCAGCCACAGCCAGCGCACCATCGCCGTGACCTCGACGCCGGGCGCGACGTGCCAGGTCGCGCCGCCGATGACCACGTCGGGGAGCCGGTAGGCGATGTCGCCGAACACGCAGCGACCGGACTGACCGTTGGCGCAGGTGAGCGGGATGCCCGGCGCGTTCGCGTCGCGCGGGGGGAGGTAGATCGTCGTCGATGGGGCGGCGACCTCGACACCCGGGACGTCGCTGCCGAGAGGGCGGCTCTGGTAGGAGAGCCCGAGCTCGAGCCGCTTCCAGCGGTAGTAGGCGCCGGCGCCGAGGGTCACGGAGAGCTTGGCGTTGCCGAGGCCGTTGCCCGAGGCGATGTCGTAGCGCGCGTCGACGGCGGGGGTCTCGACGTTGGCGGTGCCACCGTCGAGCGCGGTGTCCTCCGCGAAGGTGAGGTGGCCGGTGGTGAACAAGAATCCCGTCGACACGCCGATCCGGAGGTTGTCGCCGAAGCGGATGGAGAGGGCGGGGACGAGCGCGGTGTTGCGGAGATCGATCGTCAGCGCCTGGTAGCGCGACGGTTCGTCGCCCGCGGGCGACAGCGCGAAGTGGACCTCCTGCAGGTACGGCATGTAGGCCGCGAGCCCGAGCGCGAAGCGATCGCCGCCGAGGTCCGAGGAGATGCCGACGAAGCCACCCGGCCCGAGCGGGAAGGCCAAGGGGTTGGAGAGATCGTGTGCCGTCGCGCTCTGGGTGCCGACCGGCCCGGCGGGGTCGGCGGACGTGTGCGTCATGCCGATCGTCGTCGACCGGAAGCTGGGGGACACCATCAGCTGGAACCCGCGTGCGAGCCCCAGCGCGGCCGGGTTCCAGTAGATGGCGGCGACGTTCCCGGAAGTCGGGCCGCTGAACGACAGGCCGCCCACGAAAGGCTCGTCGAGCGGCGAGGCGGTCGTGCGCCCGGGCAGGAGCGCGACCGCGGCGAGGACGGCGCCCGCGAGCCCGACGGCGCGCCGCCCGGCAGGGGCGGTGCGCTTCGACCGGCACCGCGCGCGCCCGCGTCCATCCATGAGCTGCCGCGACGTTATCCGATGCCTCCGACGGCGGCAACAGCGGCAGATCTCCAGGAGATTTTGCCAAAAAAGCTTGCGGGCATTTGCTTGACGCTCGGATCTTCGCGTGGCTAACATTGCCGCACATGGCTCTGGCGCCGACGAGGCTGAGCTGGGCGACGGGCATTGCGCTCGGTGCGGCTTTTGGCCTGGCGTCCGCCGGCTGCAACCGTCCTTCCTCGGAGAACATCCAGCTCTGGAAGACGACGCAGAAGGGGCCCGACCGCCTGCACGAGACGCTCGCCGATCACGGCGTCGAGCCGCGCCTGCGCGCGGAGGCCGCGGTCGCGCTGGTCGACATCGGCCGCGCCGAGGAGGTCGACACGGTCGTCGCCGCGATGTCGGCCGACGATCGCGCGGAGGTCGCCAAGACGCTGGTGCCGGCCTACGAGGTGGCGATGAAGGATCCGGCGCCCGAGCGGGCGCTCGCCTACCGCGACGCGCTCTACTCGCTGCGCCAGGCGATGCCGCCCGACGAGCAGAAGCGGATCGACGGCGCGATCCTCCCCGTGCTCGAGGAGTCGCTCAAGGCGGGCAAGCTCCGGCAGGGGCGGCACTCGCTGGAGAAGATGCTGACGGCGATGGGGGCCGACGGCGGCGCGATGCTCGCCCGCCTGTGCGCCGAGCCCGACGTGCCCATCCACCAGACGACGGAGCTCCTGGCCAAGGTGGGGGACGAGGCGGCGCGCGAGCGCTGCGGGGCGGCGCTCGTCGCGCGAGCGCCCAAGGCCGGGGACAAGGACAAGGGCCACACCGACGTCTACTTCAAGGCGGTCGGGACGGTGGGCGGACCGTCGGCGGTGAAGTTCCTCGAGGGGAAGGTGACGGGGAGCGACAAGGACGAGGCGGTCCTCGCCACGCGCGCGCTCGGCGAGCGCCGCGATCCCTCGGTGCTCCCCTTCGCCCTCAAGGTGGCGGCCGACACCAAGGCCGACCGCGGGCTCCGCGACGAGATGTTTGGCGTCGTCGAGGGGATCGGCGGGCTCGAGGCCGAGAAGGGGCTGGTCGCGATCATCTCGTCCGACAAGGACGAGATCGTCCGCTACCGGGCGTTCGAGTCCGTGCTGGCCGCGCGCAAGGCGGACGGCATCCAGGCGGGGCTCGAGGCCTTCCCCGCCAGCGCCAGCTACAAGAAGGTCGACGTCGACGATCTGCTGGTGAAGCTGATCGAGAAGCTGGGACCGCCGGCGCGGCCGGCGCTGGTCAAGACGCTGAGCTCCCGCGCGGCGCTGGCGCGGATGACCGCGGTCATGGCGCTCGAGCAGATCGGGCGCGCGCCCGACGCGGCGGATCTGGAGAAGCTCCAGAGCGACAGCGCCCCCATCAAGGGGTTCCCCGCGGGCGACACCATCGGGAAAGCGGCGGCGCACGCCGCCGACGCCGTGAGGAAGCGCTCCTGATGGCGCCGCCGGGACGGAGAACGAACCGCCAGTTCCAGTGCAGCGACGCGCTGTGGGAGACGTTCCGGCGGATGGCCGCCGACCAGGAGAAGGGGGTCGACGAGCTCATCAACGACGCGCTCGAGTCGTACGCCCAGCTCGCCGGCTACCAGACCGGCATCGACGCCGAGCCGGCCTTTGCCGGCGTGAGCTTCGGCGACGACGGGCCGAGCACGCCGCCCCCGGTGCATGCCCCGGCGGCGCGCCGCGGTCCTCCGGGCCTGCCGCCCCCTCCGCCGCCGCTCCCCGGGGTGCGCGCGTCGCGCGGCACGGCGCCCGTGAGCACGGGCCTCGGCGGCATGTTCCAGCCCGGGCCGACGCCGCCGCCGCTGTCGGCGTCGTACATCAGCGCCTCCGACGGCACGCCGGGGGTGCCGGCGCCGCCGCTCTACCTGGTCTTCGACAACCAGAAGTACCGGATCGACAAGGACCAGTTCATCATCGGTCGTGGCGCCAAGTCGTCCGACCTCCCGATCAAGGACGGCAACATCTCCCGCAAGCACGCGGCGGTCGTCCGGCGCAACGGCACCTACTTCATCAAGGACCTGGGGTCGACCAACGGGATCGACTTCAAGGGGATGCGCATCGACAACAAGCGCATCGACGAAGGCGACGTGTTTCACCTCTGTGATTACGAGCTGCGGTTCACCTACAAGAGATGAGGCGACGGGCGCGCGGGTCAGGGTCGCCGTCCGGGGGATAGACGCCCCGATCTCGTCGCTGCCCGGCGGTGGGCCGGTCACCGCGGCGCGCCTCGCGGCCTCGGGCGTCGTCACCGCGCGCGATCTCCTGCTGCGGCTGCCGCGCGGCTACGACGATCTCCGCCGGGTGACGCCGCTCGGGGCGGTGGGCGCGGCCCCGGACGGGGAGGTGGTGCTCGTGCGCGGGACGGTGAGCCGGGTGCGGCGGTCGCCCTGGGGGCTGCTCGACGTCGTCGTGGCGGACGCCGACGGGGGCGACGCCAGCCTGCGGGCGCGCTGGTTCCGGGCCCGCGCCGCGATGGCGAAGAGCTTCGTCAAGGGGGCGGCGGTGGCGCTGGCCGGGCCGCTGCGGACGGCGTCCGACGGCACGCGCGAGCTCGCGCACCCCCGCGTGGTCACCGCCGCGGTCGGCGCGGCGGCCGCGGCCGGCGCGACGCCCGGGCTCGGCGTGCGGCCGCGCTACGCGCCCGTCGACGGCGTCCCCGCGCGTGCGCTCGAGCGGCTCTACGCCGGGGCGCTCGCGGCGCTCCCCGCCGAGGTGCCCGAGCTCTTACCGCCCGCGGCGCGCGACCGGCTCGGGCTCCCGCCGCTCCCCGCGGCGCTGCGCCGGCTGCACGCCCCCGACGAGGCGAGCGGCGCTGCCG
>Ga0318524_10000677_pt1 | contig 11979 bp, 9 predicted proteins | sample GRESIP052b4f22_FD_203685 | JGI IMG/M metagenome (GOLD analysis project Ga0318524, IMG submission 203685) | Tropical soil microbial communities from Luquillo Experimental Forest, Puerto Rico - GRE.SIPMG.052b4f22 | ecosystem: Environmental > Terrestrial > Soil > Tropical forest > Bulk soil... | reverse complement strand
TGCGGAGTCCACGGCCAGCGTTCGCCTAAGCGGAGGACGTCTGGGAATCCACACGAAAAGAATGGACGAACGGCCCACGGCGCACAACCCAGGACGCAAGATGTCGCGCGCTAGCCGCTCGCGGCCGGGGACCGACGCGCCGGCCCGGGCCTGAGCCTGGTGCCCGCACCATCGCCGTGCGCGGGGCACGGCGGTGGTTTCACGAAAGGAGCTGGTTATGTCCATCGAGGGCGAGACGGCCGCCGAGGGCGGCACGCCGACGTATATCGTCCGCTTCGACGGCGTCCGCGTCGCGGCCACCGACTACTATCCGGTTTGGCTGGCCAGCCTGGCCGACGACGTCACCATCGAGGGCTCGGCGATGAACGGCGTCGCGCAGGGCGCCGAGGCCGTCCGGTCCATCGTGACCTCCATCCGCGCGCTCTACTACGCCCAGGAGTTCACCTTCGCCGGCCCTTATGGCGAGAACGGCTTCCTGGAGGACTACACCGCCCAGGTCCGCGGTGGTGAGCAGATCGGCAACGTCGTCCTGGTCACCCGCAACGCCGCCGGGCAGGCGCAGCACATCGTGGCCAACTACCGGCCCCGGACCGCACTGCTGCGCTTGTCCCGGCTGATCGGCGAGCAGCTCGCTGGCACCCCCTACGCCGAGCACTTCGCTACCAGCGCTCTGGAGTGAGGGTGGCGTTGTTGCTGGGTGCCTGCGCGCTCTTCAAACCGGGCGGACTGGCGCACGCGATTCCTCACCCGCATGCCCACCGCCGGGCGCCCATGGGTCAAGCAGCCCACGATGCGGTTACCCCGCGTCCGGCTCACACGAGCGCGCCGCCCGGCGCAGCCGCCCAGCACCGGTAACCAACGCAGCCGGGCAGCGGGCGGCAGGCGGGAATCGGCCCCGGCCGGCGGGGCAGATCGGTCAAGGGCCTTTGGCCGGCCTATGCCAGGTTGGCCAGAAGGGAACCCTTTCCGGGCATCGGCTATCGGGCGTCTGGCGGGCCGCGCCGATCATCCAGTTCCGCGCCGGGTGCGGGTTACCCCGCAACGCTCCGCTCGGCGTGCAGAACGGCGGGAGTGCGCGCGCTGACGCTGACCAGCGCTTGTGACAGATTGTGACTCGATTCGTCGGCCGACGCCACGCCTATCGCTTAATACACGGGTGATCCGTGTCGCTCCTGTGTTCTCACGTTACGCAGCGGGATGGTGCTGAAATGAGCAGCTTTCCGTGTCTTGTGCGTGTCGTGTCGGGGTCTGGCGAGGTCCGGTATCGGCTGGGTGAGCGGCTGGTGGACCGGTATCTGGAGTTCGTGGCCGGCCGGTGCCGGCCGAACACGCTGCGGGCGGTGGCCTTTGATCTGAAGGCCTTCTTCGTGGTGACCGGGCAAGACCCGGTGGCGGTGACCGCGGCGGATGTGTTCGAGTTCTTGGCTGATCAGCGCGGCGACCGGACGGTGGTGCGGCTGGCGGACCGGGAATCGGGGCTGTCGGCACGGACGATCGCCCGCCGGCTGTCGTCGGTGTCGGGCCTGTATGCCTACCTGGTCGCCCGTGGTGATACCCCGGTGCGGGTCAACCCGGTGCCCCGTGGCCTGATGACCCGCCGCCAGGGCGGGACGATGCGATCGCGGATGGCCCCGCTGGTGCGGGTGCCGCGGACGCTGCCGAGGATCTTGTCGCCGGAGGAAGCCGACCGGCTGGTCGGGGCGCTGCGCAGGCACCGGGACCGGGCGATGGTGCTGGGCATGCTGCTGGCCGGGCTGCGCCGGTGCGAGGTGCTGGGGCTTCGGTTCGAGCACGTCCAGGTCGCTGACCGGCGGCTGGCCGTGGTGGAGGGCAAGGGCGGCCATCACCGGGTGGTCCCGGCGGCGGGCCGGTTCTTCGACGAGCTGGGCGCCTACCTGCATGACGAGCGCCCTGCCACGGCGGCCACGGACCGGGTGTTTGTGGTGCTGAAGGGGCCGCGGCGTGGCCTGCCGCTGTCGGCGGAAGGGCTGGATGAGATCCTCGACGGCGCCCGCCGCCGGGCCCGGCTCGAGCACGCGACCTGCCACGAGCTGCGGCACACGTGCCTGACCCGGTTGCGAGAGGCCGGGATGTCGCTGGAGGCGGTGCAGGCCCAGGCGGGGCACGCCTCGATCGAGTCGACCCGGGTCTACCTGCATCTGGCCAACGACTGGCTGGCGGATCAGTACCTGCGGGCGGCCGAGTTGATCGATGCGGACACTGCCGTGGTCGCGCAGATGCTGGCCGTGCAGGAGGCGGCGGCCCGGTGAGCGCGCTACCTGCCCGGCAGCGGCCCTTGCCGGGCTGGCATGCCGGGGCTGAGTGGGCGCAGATCGAGGCCGCCGCGCCCCAGGCGGCCGCGGTGATGCGCCGCTACTTGCGGCAGCTGGGCACGTTCTTGGCGCCCCGGAGCGTCGATGCGGCCGACAGCGCGCTGCGCCAGCTGGCGCGGTGGATGGTGACCGAGGCCGGCCTGGCTGCGGTCGGTGACATCCGCCGCGATGACATCGAGGACTACAAGGTATGGCTGGCCGCCCAGCCGCGGGGCGGTGGCCAGACGATCACCTCAGAGACGCACCGGCAGCGGATGCGGACCGTGCGCCAGTTCTTCGAGCGGATCATCGAGTGGACTGGCCCGGCGCACCGCCCCGCAACCCCGTGATCGCCTGGGACATCCCCAAGAAACCCGAGCCGCTGCCGAAGTTCCTCGACGACCGGGACGCCGCCAGGCTGATGACCGCCGCGAGGGCCAGCACCGACCCCCGCGACCGGCTGGTAGTGGAACTGCTCGCCCGCACCGGCATGCGCGCCGGGGAACTGGCCGATCTCGACGCCGATGCGGTGGTGCGGATCGGCGCCGGGCACTGGCTGCGCATCCCGCTGGGCAAGCTCCGCAACGACCGGTACGTGCCCCTGCACCCCCAGCTCGTCGAGCTGCTCACCGCCTGGACCGCCGCCAACCTCGAGCACATCCGCCGCCACAAGCGGCTGATCGCCGACCACCGCGGCCCGCTGGACCGGCACATCATCGCCCGCATCGTCGCCCGCGTCGCTCGCGCCGCCGGGGTTCCCGGCGTCCACCCGCACCGGCTGCGCCACACCCTGGCCACCCAGGCGATCAACCGGGGCATGCGGCTGGAAGCCATCGCCGCCCTGCTCGGCCACCAGAAGCTGGAAATGACGCTCATCTACGCCCGGATCGCCAACCGGGTCGTCGCCGACGAATACGCCGCGGTCACCGCCAAGATCGACGCCCTCTACGGGCAGCCGCCCGCGCTGCCGGCCGACTACGAGACCACCGGCATGGCCCGGCTGCGCCGCGAAGCCTGCGCCCGGATGCTCGGCAACGGGCTGTGCACCCGCCCCGCCGAACTGGACTGCCGGATGGAATCGGCCTGCGAGACCTGCGCCTACTTCCGCACCGGCACACAGTTCCTCCCCGTCCTGGTCCGCCAGCGCGACCACGCCCGCGACCACGGGCAGGCCGGCCGGGCCGCGCTGTTCGACGGGCTCATCCAGCGCACCGAGACCGAACGGAGCTGACCACCAATGCCCCAGATCACCCTCGACATGAGCGATGCGGCCGAGCTCGCCGAGACGCTCACCTTCCTCGCCAGCTGGCTATCGGGCAGCCAGAAACAGATCCTCGCCGACAGCTTCGCCGCCTTCGTCGGCCATCCCGCCTACAACACCGCCACCCTCTGCGCCGACCTGCACCGGTTCGCCTTCCTCCTCGGCCAAACCGACGGCGAGGAACTCTTCGGCGAGGCGACGCCATGATCATCACGATCGGCGCGGCGCGCGAGCTTGACAGGATCACCCGTATAACGCCGACTCGGCGCGGCCTCCCGAGCGAGGGTGTTCAGCGGGATGATCGCAGATTGTCCGATTCTGATTGCGATGATTTCATCGGCGAGTAAGCACGGCGGTCGCGAAAAGACCCGGCGTCCGGTAACGACGCCGGGTCTTCGCGGTGGGCGGCTGAACCCGGTGGTCAGGTCGCCGGGCTGGTGAGCATGGTGTGGGGTGGCGCCACCGGTGCCTGGCTCTTGCCGGCCGGGGGGAGCCACAGGTGAAGGGCCTTCGGGGTGGTCCGTGCCTCCGGCGTCCGCCGGACGTGGCGGCCGCCTTTTCCAGCGGCGCTGGCCTTTCCGGCTGCGTCGGCCTTCGGGAGCAACTGGCTGGCGGGGGTGACGCCGGCGGCGGCGTCGGCGCGCTGTATCTCGGCGTAGCCGGCCACCGCGGCGGTGGCTGCCGCGAGCCAGTCGGACTGGTGGAGCGCGGCCACGGCGCGGCTGAAGTCGGCGTCGGCCTCGGCGAGCTGGGCATCGATCTGGGGACTGTGGTTGCCGCTGAGGATCGCGGCGGCGTCGGTGTCGGCGAGGTCCAGCAGCCGCCCCACCTGCCAGCGGCTCATATTGTCGCGGTCGAACCGGTCGAAGGTGAGGCTGCCGCCGTTGGGGAGGTAGCTCATCGGAGTCGCGCTCTCATCGCTGTCCCAGGAAAAGTTGAAGGCGCCCTCGGGGTTGAAGTCGATACCGCTGGTGGAGTCGTACCCGTCGTGCGGGTGGGACAGGCCGACGAAGTGACCGGTCTCGTGAATGGTGGTTTCGATCATCGGATAGAGAGTGATGTAACCGGGCGGCGGCGCGACGTCGAACTCGGTGATGAAGGTCGGCTCACCGGTCTGGAAGTCAGGGTCCGTGGATCCGATAAAGGGGAACGGGTATTGCGGGACGGTGAAGTCGGCGACCGGGATCACGGCGTCACCGGGTGACGCGGGGAAGTACTGGGCGCGGTGGTCGCGGAAGTAACAGTCCAGTTCCGCCTCCGGGAAGCCGAGCGGGCCGAACGTTGTGAAGTCGCTGCAGCCGGGCGCGTTGCTGATGCCGGCGGCGATGTTGTAGGCGTCGAGTACCCCGTCTGCCAGTGGCTGGTCGGTGACACTGGCGGTGACGCCGTAGTAGGGCTCAAGAGCCTGTGCGTTGTTCTGGATGATGCCGGCGAATATGTGGCTGAGCCCGTTGTTCGGGGGGTCGCCTTCGAACACGTCCGCCTCGATCCGCTTGACGCTGCCCGGGCTGGGCACGGTCGCGGCCGGGTCGTAGATTGGTGACGGCGTGAACAGAATGTCGATGGCGTCGTAGCGAATTACTTTGGCCAGGTCGCCAGACAGGTCGGTGAACGGCCGGTAGGCGCTGGTATTGCCGTACTCCCAGATTGGCGGTATCCGGTAGTCGGGCTCGCCGTTCCTGTCGAGGTCGGCGGTGTCGACGTTGTAGCTGTTGTCGTCCCAGTCCGGTCCCGCGGACAGGTCGTAGAACCAGGTGGGACCGGAGTTGCCGCCCCACGCCCGGGTGAGCGATTCGGAGAGCCGCCCATAGTCGAAGCCGGTGGCGGGGTCGATGTTCCCTAGGTGGTAGTAGTCGTGGAACTGGAAGTCCGCCCGCCCGTACCAGTTCACGAGGAAGACGGTGTACTGGTCGGCGGCGATGCCCAGCCGGGCCTGGGACTGGTTTTCCAGCCAGGCCTCGGTGGCGTTGGCGTCGATGTAGGCGGTCGTGGGCCCGACGTCCAGGGCGTTGTGCTGCTGCTCGTTGTACAGCTTCTGGTAGTAGTCGATCGGCCCAACCTTCGCGATGGAGGACAGGTAGCCGAAGAAGGCGTCGTCGAAGGCTTTGCCGGTGAAGCGCACGCTGTAGTGGTAGTCGTAGCGGAGGCCGACGTCTTTGGTGATGCCAAAGAAATTGGGGAAACGGACCAGCGGATCGCCGTGGGCTGGAAGCTGGCTCAAGATGCGGTGCAGATCTACCGTGCTGGGCTGATAGCCGACAAAGACCAGGTTCACGGGGGTGGCCAGGTGCAGTGCGGGATGCTGGCCCGGCTGGATGGTGGCAAAGTGAACAACAGAGCCAGCGCGCGCGCCAGCGGCCGCCGGCTGCGCGGGCGGCAGGATCAGCCCGGCCAGGACCGCAGCGGCGGCCGCGCCGGATGACCACGCGCCAAGACGCTTCAACATGGGTTACCTCCTCGGCGGCGCGTCACTGCCGCACCGGGGAAGAGGGACCGATGATCACTTCGGGGCATGACACCCTCCCTGATTTGGCTGTCCGCACGCCACAGCAGCGCGGGGCAATTGGAATTACCTTTGGAACAGGCTTGGACCGGAGCATGGATCTGCGGCGGCCTCGGCTGGCTGATTGTGGTCGGGCCGGTCACGCCGATGCTCAGCGTGCCGGGCGCGGCGCGGCTGCCCAGGCCAGCGCCGGGCGGCGGCCCGACTGGCCCGTCGCGGCTGATTCCACTGTGGGCAGCCGTGGGGGGTGCGCACCACACGCGACCACACGCGCAACAGCTCACACAATCGGCCGCTGTGGGTCTTGCGGGGCGCAGCTTGTCCAGGCCGCGCCGCGCGGTGTAGGCCATGGCGAACCTCCGCTCTGGCCGAGTAGGGGCATGGCCGCTGGCCTGCCCCGGTAAGGTTCAGAAGGGGCAGTTACCCGGATCCGGGGCGTCTTGCCGTCGGGGTGCACCGGCGGGGATGAACTGGACCGCGATGGTTTTGGCGACGGCGCCGCTTTCGTCGCGGATGATGTGGACGTGGCCGTCTCCGGGGTCGATGAAGGCGTTGTCAGGGGTGCCCGCGGTGTATACATGCGGTCCGGCTGGCTTAGCTTCCCCCCCCAGCTGGCTGCCAGCTGGGGGCGCGGGCACGAGGGTTGTCGCCTTCTGCTGTCGGCTGTGTCATGCACGATCGCATGCCAGGGCGGCGGTATGCCGGTCATGGGCTGCCGCCGAGCACGGTGCGCAGGCGGCGCGCCACCACGGCGGGGAGCCCGCGGGCGTGCGGGAAGGGCGGGGAATGGCGGGCCCGGCCCGTGGCCCGGGCGGGTGCAGCACGCTGTGCCTGCCGGTCACGGTTTGCGGCCCGGGTCTGTGCCAGGCAGTAGTAGAAGAGGGCTGGGCGCATCGGGGTCTCCTCGGCGACGTGGCCAGGTTCGGCGGAGTTGCGTGGTGCCGGCCGCTGATCAGCTCAGCGGGCCGGTATCGCGGCTGGTTCCACCATCACCAGCGGCCAGCGCGTGCACCACACGCGACCGCCCACGCAAACACCCACATAATTGGCGCCCGCCCGGAAGCTGCGGCGGTGGCTGCCTAGATGCGGACCGCGACAGCGCGGGACCGGCAGACCGGGCGGACCCGGCCGCGGTACCACATGAGGCAGCCGCGCGCGGCTGGCCTGTGCAGGCAGGTGACGGCGTGACCGGGTCTGCGTAGGCTCTTGGGCGTGAGTCTGGTCCGGGCCGAGGGGCGCGGACGGGTTTAGGAGATGTGGGGGGCGGTGGCGGAGCAGCCCGGAGGCGGGTTCGCGGGGCTGCTGCGGCAGCTGCGGGCCGAGGCCGGGCTGACCCAGGAGGAACTGGCGCAGGCGGCGGGCCTATCCCCGCGGTCGGTCAGTGACCTGGAACGGGGCATCCACGCCACCGCCCACAAGGACACCGCGCTGCTGCTGGCCGGGGCGCTGGGCCTAGCCGAGCCGGCGCGGGCGCAGTTCGTCGCGGCGGCCCGCGGGCGGGCCCCGGCAGCCGGGGTGCTGGCGGCCCGGCAAGGCGCAGCGGCGGGAGCGTTCGCGGCCTCGGCCCGGGGCCTGCCGCGAGATATCGCCGCGTTCACCGGCCGGCAGGCCGAACTCGCGCAGCTGATGGGGACGCTGACTGCGGTGGCCTCCAGCGGCGGGGTGGTGGGCATCTGCGCGATCGATGGGATGGCGGGGATCGGCAAGACCACCTTCGCCGTGCACGCCGCGCACCAGCTGGCCGACAGCTTCCCGGACGGGCAGTTCTTCTTGCCGTTGCATGCCCATACCCCTGGCCAGCGGCCGGTCGATCCGGCCGATGCCCTGGCTAGTTTGCTGCTGACCGCCGGGGTGCCCGCGGCGCAGCTACCGCCCGGTTTGGAGGCCCGGGCTGGGCGGTGGCGGGACCACGTGGCAGGCAAGAAGATCTTGCTAGTGCTGGATGATGCGGCCGGGCACGAGCAGGTGCGGCCGTTGCTGCCCGGCACGGCGGGCAGCCTAGTGGCGGTCACCAGCCGCCGGCGGCTCACGGCGCTGGAGGACGCCGCGGTGATCAGCCTCGATACCTTGTCCGCCGGCGAGGCGGTGGAGTTGCTGGCCCGGCTGGCCGGAAAGGCAGAGCTGGCCTCTGGCGCGGGCCCCGCCCGCGAGGTGACTCGCCTGTGCGGGTACCTGCCGCTGGCGATCGGGATGCTCGCCCGGCAGTTGCGGCATCATCCCGCCTGGACCGTGGCGGGCACGGCCGCCGAGCTGGCCGCGGCCCGGGACCGGCTGGCCCTGATGCACGCGGAGAACCTGTCGGTCGCCGCCGCGTTCGACCTGTCCTACGCCGACCTCTCCGAGGACCTGCAGCGGCTGTTCCGCCGCGCCGGCCTGGTTCCCGGCCCCGGCTTGGACGCTTACGCGGTGGCGGCGCTCGATGACACCAGCCTGGCCACCGCCCGGCGCGGCCTTGAGGAGCTGTATGACCACCACCTGCTCACCGAGCCCGCCCCCGCCCGCTACCAGCTGCACGACCTGCTGCGTGAGCACGCCCGCGCCCTGGCCGCCTGTGAGGACCCCACCGAATCGGATGCCGCGGTCGGCCGGTTGCTGGACTACTACCTGCACACCGCCCTGGCCGCCGGCCGCTACTTCGACACCTGGGCCATCACCTTCCGCCGCCCGCTGCCCGGCCACCCGCCGGCGCAGGCCCCGGACCTGTCCACCTTGGGGCAGGCGGCCGCGTGGCTGGACGCCGAACGCGCCAACCTGCACGCCGCCGCGGACTACGCCGCCACCCGCGGACACTCCCGGCATGCCATCGCAATATCCGCCGCGATGGGCGGTTTCCTGGCTGCCCGCGGTCACTGGGACCAGTCCGCTGCCCTCCACCAGAGCGCCTTGGCCGCGGCGCGGCAGGCCGGGGACCGGCTCGGCGAGGCCGACACGCTCGGCACGCTGGGCGAACTGCAGCGGGAGGCCGGGGATTACCCGTCCGCCGCGGCCAGCCAGCAGCAGGCCCTGGCGTTGTTCCGCGAGGCCGGGGACCAGCCCGGCCAGGCCTACACAATCGACCAGCTGGGCCTACTGAGGACCCTGACCGGGGACTACCCGGCCGCCGCCGCCAGCTACCAGCAGGCCCTGGCGCTATTCGGTGACCTCGGCGACCTGCACGGCCAGGGATGGGTCCTCAACGGACTGGGCCACCTGCAGCAGGTGACCGGGGACCACCCGGCCGCCGCTGCCAGCCTGCGGCAGGCCCTGGCGCTATTCGGTGACCTCGGCGACCTGGAAGGCCAGGCTCAGGCTCTCAACTCCCTGGGTGTCGTTCAGCAAGAGACCGGGGACTACCCGGCCGCAGCGGCCAGCCAGCAGCAGGCCCTGGCGTTGTTCCGCGACCTCGGTCACCGGCTCGGCCAGGCCCAGGCCCTCAACGACCTCGGCCTGGTGCAGCAGCAGACCGGGGACTACCCGGCCGCCGCCGCCAGCCACCAGCAAGCCCTCGAACTGTTCCGCGGCCTCGGCCACCTGCTCGGCCAGGCCGAAGCGCTGAACGGTCTCGGCGAGCTCTCGCTGCGCACCTCGGCCACCGGCCAGGCCCACGGCCAGCACACCAGGGCGCTGGCCATCGCCCGCGACATCGGCGCGGCCCCACAAGAAGCACGCGCCCTGGAAGGAATCGGCAACACTTACCTCCGAGAAGGCAACCCAGCCCAAGCCGCCGCGCACCTGCAGCGGGCACTCACCATCTACCAGCGCATGGGCGCCCCCGCTGCTCAGCGCGTCCAGGAAACCCTCCAGAATCACCAGCTGACATCCACCACTCCACAGCCCCAGGCAGCCACTTCCGACACCGGAAGCGATCCGCCCTTACCCGCCCCGCCACGCCCATGAAGCGTCACACATGCGACGGTCTGGCCCAGGCGCCCGGGACGCTGGATGGTCATGGTCGGGATGCCGTCTGCCCGTCCGAGCTGCCGTCCTTCCCAGCCGGCGCAGAATCAGCTAGGTTGCTGACCCGGGCCGCAGGGGGCAAGAGACATCCACGTCTGTCCGCCTGGGGTTCCGGTTCTGCACAGCGCGCAAGATCTCCCGTACCCACCCGTACGTTGACCATCAATCAGGAGGCCGCCATGGCTGCGTTCCCGCCGATCACCCACGTCGCGGTGACCGTGACTGACCTCGAGCGGAGCACCCGCTGGTACGGCGCGCTGCTGGCCGCCGGGCCGGTCCTGGACGAAGACGAGCGGGCCGGGGGCTTTCACCACACCGTGTTCGCGCTCGGCGGAGGGCAGCTACTCGGCCTGCATACCCACCACCAGGCCGCCGGTGACACCTTCGACGAGCACCGCACTGGCCTTGATCACATTGCCTTCGCCTGCCGCGACCGCGACGAGCTGCAGGCATGGGCGGCGCGCCTGGACGAGCTTGGCATCGCGCACGGCGGAATCAAAGACGCCCACTACGGCTCGGGTGTCTCCTTCCGCGACCCGGACGGAATCGCCCTGGAGTTCTTCGCGCCACCCGCCTGACCCACGGCCGCCCAGCCGGCGCCCAAGCCGCAAACCGGTGTGCGGCGGGGTGATCGAATGAAACGTTCCCGGCCGATGAGGCCACGGTGACCGCCTTGGCAGCTGCCCGAAACGCTGCCCCGGGGCAGCCAAGAATTCCACCGCCTCGATGAGCACGCGGAGCGCGAGCTGGACTGCCTGGTCGGCGGCCACAACCGCGACACCATCCGTAAGCATGCGCCTGCTTTTGGGCGTTTTATGCCGATATACGTAGAATGAATGAGACTACGCGGCCTTTCGGGCTCATGACCTGCTTGATGTATTGCCTGGTCAGAGTTGGCGGAGGATAAGAGATTCGAACTCCTGAGGGGTTGCCCCCAACACGCTTTCCAACAATGCGCCTCAGCGTTCATGCCAGGCCGGGGCCCTCCGTGGCCTGGGAGCACCGTGGCCATTGGGTCTCGGCGGACGCCCGCGAATCCCGGTGAATGAGACTACGAATGAGACTGCAGCCGAAAGCGGGCGACTGACTCTGGCGAGCTTGAGCGCCGGTATCTTGCTAGGCCTGACGCGCGGCAAGGTCGGCCGCAAAGCCGGTCACGCCGCGTCGCGCCGACAGTCGGCATCAGGGCTATGCCGAGGGACGGCATCACACTGGGTGGTCGGAAGGTTCGCGAAGGACGCGCGCCGAGCCGCCTACATGCGCCTTCACGGCGCTCCGCCTGGCAGCGCCGCGGCCTGGCGAACGGGCAGATCTGTTTCTCGGGGATCGGGCTGGCCACCACACAAAGACGGCCCCCAAGCCTGGGCTGTCGTGACGGTGGCGGGATCAGCCGCTTAGCTTGGGTGCGGGGCGGCCCGCCGGGGACGGACGATGTCACAGCCGGAGGCGCAAATGGCAACTAGGGACATGAGCACTGAGACATCGGCGCCGGCGATGACGCTCTCCGAGCGGCTGGCCGCGGCGAGGACGTGGTCGCGCACGCGGCCGCGGAAAACGCTGCTTGAAGAATTCGAGCAGCTGTACCTGCGCAACGTCGACGTCCTCATGGGCTACTTCGCGCGCCGGTGCGGCGATCCGCACACGGTCGCCGATCTCACCTCCGAGACGTTCGTCCGGGCCATGGATGGCTTCGCCAGGTTCGACCCCCGCCGGGGATCGGACCGGGCGTGGCTGTTCGGCATCGCCGCGCACGTGTTCGCCCGCCACTGTGACCAGTCGGCGGGCGGGCGGGACGCGGTCGCGCGGCTCGGCGGCCATCGGACGCTGGACGAGGACGAGATCGAGGAACTCGCCGAACGGATCGATGCCGAGCGCGAGGGCGCAGCGCTCATGCGGCGATTCGAGCGGCTGCCCGCTGTCGAGCGGGCAGCGATCGACCTCGTCGACCTGGTGGGGCTCACCCCGAA
>Ga0318524_10000665_pt1 | contig 12061 bp, 8 predicted proteins | sample GRESIP052b4f22_FD_203685 | JGI IMG/M metagenome (GOLD analysis project Ga0318524, IMG submission 203685) | Tropical soil microbial communities from Luquillo Experimental Forest, Puerto Rico - GRE.SIPMG.052b4f22 | ecosystem: Environmental > Terrestrial > Soil > Tropical forest > Bulk soil... | reverse complement strand
CCGGGTGCCGAGGTAGCTGACGCCGGCCAGCGGCCGGTCGTGCACGGTGCCGGTGCCGACCACGACGGCGTCCGGGCGCCGGGCCAGGACGCGGGCCAGCAGCTCCCGCTGCCAGGGCAGCCGGTGCGCGTCGCGGACCACTAGTACCAGCGGCCGGGCGCCGCCGCGCGCGATGATCTCGTCCAGTTCGTCGGGAAGCCGGGTGAGCCGGATCCCGTCCACCTCGGGCCGGGCGCGCCGCAGCACGCCGAGCAGGCAGCCGACGGCGTCATCCGGCACGCCCCGGCCGCCGGCGTCCAGCACGTATGGCGGGCCGGCCAGCGGTACCTCGGCCAGGTCCACGAGCAGGCCCCGGCGGGCCGCTTCGGCACCGAGCGACGGCTCGGGCGGGCCGGCCGGCCTGGCCCGGGCCCAGCCGGCCAGGGCCCGGACCCGGGCGGCCGACTCCTGCACCCGGCGGGCCGGCACGGTGCCGTCGCGCACCGCACGGGCCAGGCTGTCCCGGGCCCGCTGCTGCGCGGCCCACTGCCCCGGCAGGCAGAGCAGGTCGGCGCCCGCCGCCAGCGAGCGCACGGCGCCCTCGGCGCTGGCCGCGTTGTCGCCTATGGCCGCCATCTCGAGCGCATCGGTGACGATCACGCCGCCGAAGCCGAGCTCCTCGCGAAGCAGCCCGGACAGGATGCGGGGGGAGATCGTCGCGGGGACCGTATCGACCGCCGGGAACACCACGTGAGCCGTCATGATCGAGCGGACTCCGGCGTCGGCGGCGGCCCGGAACGGCACCAGGTCGGTCTCCCGCAGATCGCTCAGCGAGGCCTCGACCACGGGCAGCGTGAGATGAGAGTCCGTATCGGTGCGGCCGTGACCAGGGAAGTGCTTGGCGCAGGAGGCGACCAGGTGGGACTGGAGGCCCTCGACGAACGCGGCGGTGTGCGCGGCTACCGGGCCGGGGTCGGGGCCGAACGAGCGCACCCCGATGACCGGGTTTGCCGGGTTGCTGTCGAGGTCCGCCACGGGCGCGAGGTCGAGGTTGACCCCGCCCTCCGCGAGCATGGCGCCGATGCTGGCCGCGACCCGGCGGGTCAGGCCGGTGTCGCCGGCCGCGCCGAGCGCCGCGTGGCTCGGGTACGAGGAGCCGGTGCGCGCCTGCGCCCGGGTGACGGTGCCGCCCTCCTCGTCGGCGGCGATGAGCACCGCCGGGCTGTGCTCCCGCAGGGCCGTGGTGAGGGCGCGCAGCTGCGCCGGCCCGGTGATGTTCGTCGCGAACAGCAGGACCCCGCCCAGGCCGTCGTCCAGCCACCGGCGCAGCCAGTCAGGTGGCTGGGTGCCGGGGAACCGGGCGAGCAGGCAGCCGTCAAGCTCACCCACGGCCAAAACCTACATAGGTGCTCTTCATGGGGGACCATCGCTGACATTACACAGATCCGGAACCCACCGCCTCGTGGTCGGCCACGGCTCGCCGCCGGGGGCCGGTCCCGCCGCGGCCGGCCGCCGGCCGTCAGGAGCGCCGGGTGGCCGCCTGGGCCAGCCGGACAGCGCCGGCCACCGGCGGCCGGGCCAGAACCCGGATGTCGCTGCCGGGCCGGGCTTCCCCGATCGCGATCCGGACCGCGGTCTCCAGCTCGGCCGGGCCGAACACGCCGCCGGCCAAGACCACGGGAAGGCCGGGAGGCGCGCCGAGCCGCTCGGCGGCGGACACCGCGAGGCCGGCCAGGGCGTCGGCCGCGGCCGCGGTGATGGCCGCGGCCGACGGGTCGGCGCTGCTCAGCACCAGTGGCGCGTAGCAGGCCCAGTGCCGCGGATGCGTCTCGGCGTAAAACAGCTCGTGCAGGGCGCCGATATCACGAGCGCCGGTGGCCGCGAGCAGGCGGTCGCCCAGCTGGCCCAGGGGAGCGCCGCGGTCACGGCGGTCGAGCAGCACGCGCAGCGCGGCCCGCACGATCCAGTACCCGCTGCCCTCGTCGCCGAGCAGGTATCCCCACCCCCCGGACTGCACCTCGCGGCCCTGGTAGCGGCCGATGGCGACGGAGCCCGTGCCGCAGACCAGCGCGATCCCGGCGTCCAGCCCCGCGGCGGGCAGGACGAGCGCGGCGTCCTTGACGATCATGACCTGCCCGGACCGGGTCAGCCGGGCCAGGTGCTCGGTGAGGAACTGCCGGGTGGCGGGAACGCTGGCGCCCGCCGAGCCGACGCAGACCGCGTCGAGGCGGCGCAGCGGGTCCAGGGGCAGCTGGGCCAGCAGGTCGGTCAGCGCGACCTTGGCGCGGGCCGCGCCGACCGCGACCGGGCTGGCGCTGGCCGCGTTGCCCTCGCCCACCACCTGGCCGTCCACGCAGAGCTGAGCCCGGCTCCGGGTGCCCCCGATGTCCAGGCCGAGGACCCGGCTACTCACCCGGTGTCTCCCGGTCCGCCGGGCCGAGCGTGGCCAGCGCCCGGCGCACGCTCCCCCCGGCCTCCGCCAGTGCCGCCGCGGCCTCCGCCGGCTCCAGCCCGGACAGCAGGCAGAGCAGGGCCAGCCGCAGGTTCCCGGCGCACCCGGCCAGCTCGGCCCGGCACGCCTCGTCCGGGGCGCCGGACGCCTCACGGAGTATGGCCAGCTGCCGCTGGCGCAGCTTGGCGTTGCTGCCCGACAGGCCGGCCATCAGGTTCGAGTAGGTGTGCCCCAGCCGCACCATCGCCGCGGTCGACAGCGCGTTGAGCACCATCTTCTGGGCGGTCGCGGCCTTCAGCCGGGTCGAGCCCGCGATGGCCTCGGGGCCGGTGTCCACCAGCACGTCGTGCTGGGCCAGCGCGGCGAGTGGAGCCGCCGGGTTACTGCTGACCAGCACGGTCAGCGCGCCGGCCAGCCGGGCGCGGCGCAGTGCGCCCGCGACGTACGGCGTGCGGCCGCTGGCGGTGATCCCGACCGCGACGTCGGCCGCGGACACCGCGCGGGCGTCCTTGGCGCCGAGCGCCTCGTCGTCCTCGGCGCCCTCGACGGCGGTGCTCAGCGCGGACGCGCCGCCCGCCTGATGGGCCACGAAAACCCCCGGCTCCAGGCCGAAGGTCGGGATGACCTCCGCCGAGTCCAGGACGCCCATCCGCCCGGAGGTCCCGGCGCCGAAATAGTGCACCTGCCCGCCCGCCCTGATGCGTTCCACCACGTGGTCCACGACCGTAGCCAGGGCGGGCAGGACCGAGGCCACGGCGCCGGCCACCGTGGCCTCCTCGGCGTTCAGCAGCCGCAGCACCTCTTCGGTCGAGACCAGGTCGATGTCGACGGTCCGCGAGTTGCGCTCCTCCGTGCGGGACGCCACCGGCAGCGGTGCCAGCAGCGCGTAGTCCCCCGATTCCGGCTCCCCAGGCACCGGCTCCACCTCCGTGACCCTGCACTGATCGATCAGTGGTTCAGATTGTGCCGGTTCCACGGGCTGTTTCAGGATTCTTGCGTGTGCCGGGCTGGCCCGGGAGGCTGGGGTGGCAGGGTGGGCCGGGTGCTGGTAGCCGGCGGCCGGCGGGTTAGCTGGGCAGGGCTGTCAGGGTCTGGGGGGTGAGGTGGCCGCTGCTGATGGCCTTGAACAGGTTGTGCACGGTGGTGATGAAGGTCCATTCGGCGGCGGCTTTGGGCTTGCCCCGCATGGCCAGGCGCCGGATGCCCATGTTGTGCTTGATCTGGCCGTGGGGGGTTTCGGCGATGTGGCTGCGCTGCCGGTAGGCGGCGCTGCCCTGGGGGGTGGCCAGCCGGGCGATCATCGCGGTGATCGCCGGGCTGGTCCAGGGCTGGCCGCCGCGGCTGCGCTGCGGGCCGGGCCGGCGTGCGTCACGGCGTTTCCCGGCGGCGATCAGCCGGTCGGGGCCGGGGCTGGTCAGGTTGTCCTGGGACAGGTACCCGGCGTCGGCCAGGACCAGGCCGATCCGGCCGCCGGCGGCGTGGCCCGGGCCGGCGGGCGGGTTCGCGGCGATGACCGCGGCGGCGTGCTGCGCGGCAGCGGTCATCGGCTGGTACCAGCGGGTGTCGGCGGTGTCGCCGGTGAGCCGGGTGGCGATGATCAGCCCGTCCGAGCTGGTGACGTTCTGGGCGTTGTAGCCCTGGATGAACCCGCCGCCCCGCACCGGCATCAGCCGCGAGTCCGGATCGGTGATGTTGCGCACCGGGCCCTTGCGCTGGCCCTGCTGGCGCGCGGCCTGGCGTTCGGCCGCAGCGCCCCGGGCCTGGGCGGCGGCCAGGGCCTCGCGGGCCGCCTTGACCAGGCAGTAGTCCTCGATCCCGGCCCGGGGCCGGTCCCGGCGGCGCCCGGCCGCCGCCGGCCCCGCGGCGCGTTTTTCCAGGCCAGCGATCTGCGCCGCCCGGGCGGCCCGGGCCCGTTCCAGCCGCGCCGCGGCCGCCGCGACCGCCACCTGCTGCGGCGGCACCCCGCGCGCCCGGCCCCCGGCGGCCAGGTACTCCCGCGCCTGCTGCTCGCGCGCCGCCCGCGCGGCCTCGCGCTCAGCCTCCAGCTCGGCCAGGGCCCTGCGGATCCGCGCGTCCCGGCTGCCCGGGTCCGCCGCACCGGGTGGCACCTCATCACCGCGCCGGCCCTCCCCGAACAGCTCATCCTCCGCGGCGTCCGCGGCCACGTGCGCGGCCACCGCGTCCGCGGCCAGCTTCCGCAGCCGCTCCTCAGTCCGGTTCGCCGCCACCGACGCGTTCGCCGCGATCTTCATCCCGTCCAGCGCCACCGTGCCCAGCGCGCCCATCCCCAGCCGCGCGCACAACGCCAGCACCCCGGCGAACAACGCCTCCACCGCGCCGCCGAACCCGGCCCGGAACCGCGCGATCGTCACATGATCGGGCGCCCCGCCAGCGCAGATCACCCGGAACGACACATCGGCCGCGCACGCCGCCTCGATCCGCCGCGACGACGTCACCCCGTTCGCATACGCCCACACCAGCAGCGTCACCAGCATGTCCGGGTCATAACCCGCCGCGCCCGCCCCGCCGGTGCGCCGCGCCGCGTGAAACGCCGAGGTGTCCAGGTGACCCTCCACCGCCCGGATCACCAGCCACACCGCATGACCGGCCGGCAGCCACTCCCGCATGTCCGGCGGCAGCAAGAACGGCTGGTCCCGCAGCACCGGCCGGTACCCTTTCGCCATGCCCAAATCGTCCCAAAACAGCAGGTCGCGGCCCCGTAGGCACGCCGGTCAACCCCGGCCGAATCTGCAACAGCCCGGCCAGCCGGACAAAACCGAACCGCTAAGTTCATTGAGTGCTGAGCGAAGCGGTACCGGGCCGTCCCATAGCTGACCGCGCGGCGGCCCGGAATGTCGGTGGGCGGGGGTAGCGTGCGCAAGCGTGAACCGGACCGATCGGCTCTACGCGCTCGTTGAGGAGCTGCGGGCGGTGGCGCCACGCCCACGGTCGGCGCGGCAGCTGGCCGGGCGCTACGAGGTCAGCACGCGCACGATCGAGCGGGACATTCTGGCGTTGCAGGAGTCCGGCGTCCCGGTCTACGCGGTGACCGGGCGGCGCGGTGGCTACGTGATCGACAAGGCGCGTACCCTCCCGCCGCTGAACTTCACCGCGGCGGAGATGGTCGCGATGGCCGTGTCCCTGGCCGGGGCGGAGGCCACGCCGTTCGCCGCGGCGCTGCGCAGCGCGCTGCGCAAGGTGCTCGCGGCCGCCCCGGCCGCGCAGACGGCGCGGGCCGCGGAGCTGGCGGACCGGGTCCGGCTGATCGGGACCGGCCGCGCCGACCGCGACGGACCGCGGCCCGGGACCGCAGCCGGGGCGGACGCCGCCGACGGGGTGCCGCCGGCGCTGTCGATCCAGGAGGCGATCATCGCCCGCCACGTGCTGCGCCTGCGCTACCGGGACCGGCACGACGTCATGACCTGCCGCGAGGTGGAACCGGTGGCGTTCGCCGGGACGCGGGAGCACTGGTACCTGGTGGGCTGGTGCCGCCTGCGGCAGGGAGCCCGCGCCTTCCGCCTGGACCGGATCCAGGCCGCGGCCGACACCGGCGAGCCCGCGCCCCATCGCTCGTACGGTGACCTCGACGTGGACATCCCCGACGCCCAGGTCCGCCGGGTCGACCTCGCGGGCTGACCCCGTTCCAGATCCGGAAAACCGACTGCGAAACACCGACACAGGGTTGTCGCGGGCCTGCGGCAGGGTCGAGTCACGACACAAGCTCACCCACGGAGGAATCCATGTCCGCCAGCAACACCGTCTCCTGGTTCGAGATCGGCGCCCCGGACGTCGACGCGGCCAAGGCCTTTTACGGCCCGCTGTTCGGCTGGTCGTTCGCGCCCGACGGCCCCTACACCCTGATCACCGCCCCGGGCGCCGACGGCCCCTCCGGCGGGATCTTCAACACCGGCGGCAACATCCCGCCCTACGCCGTCTTCGTCGTCCGGGTGGCCGACGTCGCCGCGACCGCCGCCCAGGCCGAGCAGCTCGGCGGCAAGGTTGTCGTCGCGCCGAACAAGCTGGACGACGGCATGGTGGTGGCCTACCTGACCGACCCTGACGGCAGCATGTTCGCCCTGTTCAGCCCCGCGCCGGGCGACTGAGCGCCGGCGCGCGTGGTGCGCCTGGTCAGGCGCCCGCGATCCGGGAGAACACCACGCTGGGCGCTCAGGGCTGGCGGAACCGCGCCTCCGGAGGCGGCGCGGAGCCGGTGCGCGCCAGCGCCAGCCGCCAGTCCGGCGATGATCCCAGCGACCACCGCAGCACGGTCACCGCGGCCTGGCCGACCGCCAGGTCGCCGGGCCGCGGCGGCATGCCGGCAATCTCCCGGATGCGGCCGGGCAGCGTGGCCGCGGCGGCCCGCAGCAGCACGCTGTACGCGGCCCGGATAGCGGGAGGGAGAGGAGGGCGGCGCAGGAAGCCGATGGCCTGCGCGGAAGCCGGCGACGGCGCCAGGCGGGGGTGCCCGGCCACCCAGGCCGACAGCGCTGCGGCGGTATCCGGCAGCGGGTCGGCGCCCAGCAGCTCGCCCACACGGGCCTGCTCGCGGACGTAACGGTCGGCGTCGGCCGGCGGGCACGGCCGCGCTCCGTACACCCGGTAGGCGGTGAGGAACGAATCAGTGAGCGAATTGTGCACCCACGCGCTCAGCGCCGGATCCGAGGCATCGTAGGGCAGGCCACGGTCGGAGCGGCCCGTCACCGGGCGGTGCCGACCGCGGACCACGGCCACGGCCCGCTCGACCTCGGGCATCGCGCCGAACGAGGTCGCGGTGACGTAGGCCGCCGTCCGGGTTAGCCGGCCCAGCGGGTCCTCCCGGTAACGCGAGTGCTGGGCTACTCCGGCGGCCACCTCCGGGTGGGCCGCCTGTACCAGCAGCGCCCGGATCCCGCCCACGAACACCGCCGTGTCCCCGACCACCGGCCAGGTCATGGACCCCGGCCCGAACAGGCCGGGGTCGCCCGGGTAGTCCCGGGTCCGCGCCAGCGGGTAGGCACCATGCGAGAACAGGCTGGCGGTGCCGGCCGCCACCCGTTCCCGGACCAGGCCAGCCAGCCCCGCGGGCCGTGCGGTCATAGGCTCACGTTACCGCCGTGCCGGAGGCGGGCCTGGCACACCGGTGGCAGGCCGGGGATGACCGCGCAAGTAGGCGACCCGCAGCCCAGACCGGCCTGTTGGCTGCCCGGTTGTGGTGGGATCACGTTATGGATCTGGCCGCAGGCCGACAGCCGGTGCCCGCCCCGGTTCGGCGATCGTAGTCCCATGTGGCTGCGGAGGCGCCGGCAGGCGCGGGGAGCTCTCGCTGAGCGCATCGCCTATGGCCGGCCGCGTCCGGCCTCCCGTACAGCGCACCCGCCGGCTCGGAGGTTCATCAGATGGCAGGCGTTGGCGGTGCTCACGGTGGCATCGGTGGGCTCGCTCGGGTCGGCGCCGGCGCTGGCGGTCTTCGGGCTGGCCTCGGTCTTTCTGTACGTCCTGCCCGCGTTGGTGTTTTTGCTGCCCGTGTCGCTGGTGGCCGCGGAGCTGTCTTCGGGCTGGCCGGGCGGCGTCTACAACTGGGTGGAGGAGGGCATCTCGGCTCCGATGGGGCTGCTCGCGGTGTGGTGCCAGTTTGCCCAGACGATCTTCTTTTACCCGGCATTGCTCGCGCAGATCGCCGGCACGCTGGCCTACGTCTTCGATCCGCGCCTGGCCGGCAACGGTGTCTATAACGCCGTCGTCATCATCGTGCTGTTCTGGGGCGGCGTCCTGGTGTCCTCACGCGGGGCGGCGCTGGTAGCCGACTTCTCCTCGGGCGGGACCGTGATCGGGACGTTCATCCCGGCAGCGATCCTGGTGGCGCTGGGCGTCGCCTACCTGCTCGGGGGACACCACTCGGCCGCGCCGATGACCGCTGGCCATCTGCTGCCCGCGTGGAACGGGCTCGCCAGCATCGTGCTGGTGGTCAGCAGCTTCTTCACCTACGCCGGCGTTGAAGTCAACGCCGTGCACGTCGACGAACTCCGGAACCCGGGACGCGACTACCCGAAGTCCATCTTCCTCGCCGTGGCGCTGGTCCTCGTGGTCTTCATCTCCTCGACGCTCGCGATCTCCTGGGTGGTTCCCTCAGGCCAGATCAGTCTCACCGTCGGCGTGATGCAGGCCTTCAACCGCCTCCTGACCCACTTCGGCCTCGGGTTCGCCGTGCCGGTGATCGCGATCGCCGTGGCCGTCGGGGCGCTCGCCGGGATGTGGACCTGGCTGGATGGCCCGTCCGAGGGGCTGCTGAGGATCGGGCGCCAGCAGGGTTTCCTGCCCCCCTATTTCCAGAGGGTCAACGGCAAAGGCATCGAGGTGCGGATCCTGGCCGCGCAGGGGGCCGTGATCACGGTCATCGCCCTGCTCTATGCCTTCATACCGAGCGTCTCGCGCGCATACTGGATCTTCGCCGCCCTGGCCACGCAGGTGTACCTGATCATGTACGTGCTGATGTTCATCGCGGCGATGAGGCTGCGTCGTTCGCAGCCGGATCGCACCCGCGGTTACCGGGCCCCGGCGCTGGGCCTGCTGTCCGTGCTCGGCGTGGTGTCATCCGCGGCCGCGTTCGTGATCGGGTTCGTCCCCCCGTCGCAGCTCGGCAGCTCGAACCCGCTCGGGTACATCGTCTTGCTGCTCGCAGGCATTCTGGCCGTCGGGATTCTCCCGCCGCTGCTGATGGACCGGTTCCGCAAGCCGGGGTGGAAGGCCACCGGCGGGCCAGCCAGCGAGCCGGGTGCGCCGTAGCACCACCGTTCTGCCTGGTTCCCGGCATTCGCCGAGCCGGCCTTCGAGCGGCTCCGACGTAGACGAGGAAGGCGCTGTACGGCTCTGTATCAGCGTGGATCGGGTCTCCTCCGATCTATGTGTAGGTCCGTCCAATCCCTGGGATCAAGCCCAAGGCCATGAGGTTCTTGAAGGGGAGTGCAATGGGGTTTATCACACGTGTCGCGGGGACCGGCATCGTGGGGAACACCGGTGACGACGGCCCGGCCACCGACGCCCAGCTCAACGAGCCCTTCGGGATGGCGGTGACCGCCGACGGCGGGTTCCTGTTCGCCGACGTCGTCAACAACGAGGTGCGTAAGGTGTCAGCCGCCTAACTCGAAGCATCGACCATCCCGCCTCGCGACGTCATGACAACCAGCGCATCCCGCGTCATCGCCGCAGTGCGGCCTGGGCTAGTTGCCGGAGCTTGTCACGGACCTGAGCGGCTTCGGGGTGTCGCATGTCCTCGAGGAAGGGCAGGGCCTGCTGCCAGGCCTTACGCGCGGCGGCGTCGTCTCCGTCGGCATGGTAGGCGTCGCCGAGGTGGTTGAGGCATTCGGCCTCGCTAAAACGGGCGCCGAGTTCCTGGTGGAGGTCGAGGGCGCGCTGGTAGGACCTCACCGCTTCGGCGAGGTGGCCGAGATGGTAGTCGGCGTAGCCAAGGGTGTCCCAGGCGTGAGCCTCACCGCTGCGGTTGCCGAGCTCTTGCTGCAGGGCGATGGACTGCTCGCAGAACGTGCGGGCCTCCCCCGCCCGGCCGAGGATGACGTAGCACCAGCCGATGTTGTTGAGAGTGGCGGCCTGCCCGTCCCGGTCGCCGATGGCCCGGAACAGGGCCAAGGCCTTCTCCGTGCAGCGGACCGCCTCGGCGTCATCGCCCTGGCGCGAGAACAGCGCACCAAGGCACAGATGGACCCGGGCCTGGCCCTTGCGGTCGCCGATCAGGCGGAATAGCTCGAGGCACGCGGCCGCGTCGGCGCGTCCCCGATCGTAGTCACCGAGCCTGAAGCAGAGCTCCGCCAGCCGGAGCAGGGATTCGGCTCGCTCCGCCGGGACGCCGAGGCGCGTCGCGGCCTCCAGCCCGCCACGGTAGACCGCGGCTTCCTCGTGCCAGTACCTGCATACGCGCAAGAGATCCGCCATGGCCGAGGGGAGCTGCCAGGCGTGGACGTCGAACCCGGCCTCCGTGGCCAGCGTGGCCGCGGCGATCACTACGTGGTGCTCGGCGTGGAACCAATCCTTCGCCTGCTGCTCGCTGATCAGCACCTCCGGCGTGACCCCGCGCCCCGGCGCGGTCAGGGAAATCGGTACCCGGCCCGGGACCACCAGCAAGCCAGCGGCGTAAACGGTGTGCAGGTAGTGGTCGAGGATCCGGTGCCGGGCGGCGTGGCGGTCGGCGGGAGCCTCCTCGGCGGCCGCCCGTTCGGCGGCGTAGGCGCGCAGCAGGTCATGGAAGCTGAAGCGGCCGGGGGCCGGCTCGGACACCAGGTGGCCGCGGGCCAGCTCGCGCAGCAGCCGCCGGGCCTCGGACACCGGCAGGCCGGCCAGGCTGGCCGCGGCCTCCGCGGTGATGTCCGGCCCGGGGTGCAGGCCCAGCAGCCCGAACATCCGCGCGGCCGGGGCGGGCAGATGCTGGCAGGACCAGGAGAACACCGCGCGCACATCGGTGGCGTCCTCGCCGGTGGACAGCGCGTCGAGCCGGCCGTGGGCGTCGGCCAGTTCGGCGGCCAGCGCGGCCAGGGTGAACCCGGGGTGGGCGGCAGCCCGGGCGGCGGTGATGGCCAGCGCCAGCGGCAGCCGGGCGCACAGCCCGATCAGCTCGTCCGCCGCTTGCGGTTCGTCGGCGATCCGGCCGGGGCCCAGCCGGGCGGCCAGCATCTGCCGGGCCTCGCCCTCGGTCAGCACGTCCAGGTTGATTTGCGCGGCGCCGTCGGTGACGGCCAGGCTGGCCAGCTCGTTACGGCTGGTGATCAGGACCTGGCCGTCAGCGGTGCCCGGCAGCAGCGGGCGGACCTGGGCGGGGTCGCGGGCGTTGTCGAGCAGGATGAGGATCTTCTTGCTGCGCAGCAGGCTGCGGTACAGGGCGTGGCGGCCGTCCAGGCTGGCCGGGATCTGCGCGGGCGGGACGCCCAGCGCGTCCAGGAACGCGCCCAGCGCCTGGGCGGGGTGCAGCGGCTCGGCCGGGCCGAAGCCGCGCAGGTTCACATACAGCTGGCCGTCGGGGAAGCGGCTGGCGGCCTGGCGGGCCCAGTGCACGGCCAGCGCGGTCTTGCCGACCCCGGCGGTCCCGCCGATCGCGGTGATCACCACCGGCCGGCCAGGCTGGCCCGGTACGGCCGACAGCGCGGCCAGTTCCGCGGCGCGGCCGGTGAAATCGGGCACCGCCGACGGCAGCAGGCTCGGCCGCACCGCGTTCGCCGCCGCGCGAGCGTTGCCCCCGGCCGCGCTGGCCGCCGCACGACCGTGGCCGCGGGTCGCGGCCGGGAGCAGCTCCAGGGCCGGGTCGGACAGCAGGATCTTCTGGTTCATTTCCCTTAGCCCCGGGCCCGGCTCGATCCCCACCTGCTCCACCAGGGCCCGCCGCGCCGCCCGGTACACCGCCAGCGCCGCCGCCTGCTGCCCCGACCGGTACAACGCCAGCATCAGCAACTCCGCCAGCCGCTCCCGCAACGGCTCCGCCGCCACCAGCCCCTGCAGCTCCCCGACCACCGCCGCATGCCGCCCCAGCCGCAACTGCGCCTCAACCCGCGCCTCGGCCGCCTCCAGCCGCAACTCCGCCAGCCGCGGCACCTCGGCCTGGCGCAGCGCCGCCGACGGCACATCCGCCAAAGGCACCCCCCGCCAGAG
>Ga0318524_10000656_pt1 | contig 12101 bp, 12 predicted proteins | sample GRESIP052b4f22_FD_203685 | JGI IMG/M metagenome (GOLD analysis project Ga0318524, IMG submission 203685) | Tropical soil microbial communities from Luquillo Experimental Forest, Puerto Rico - GRE.SIPMG.052b4f22 | ecosystem: Environmental > Terrestrial > Soil > Tropical forest > Bulk soil... | reverse complement strand
TGCGCGTCCGGCCGGATCAGCCACACCTCGCCGGGCGCGGCCAGCCCCGCCGCGGCCAGGCCCGCCCCGGCATCCGGCAGCGCCGCGGCATCAAGCACCCGGACCGGCGCCGCCACTGCCTCCGCCGCCCCGCGGGCCGCGGCCAGGTCCGCGCCGGAGGCGCACAGCAGCACGAAACCCGCCCGGGCCAGGGCGCGCAGGGTCTGAGGGCCGGATCGTTCGGCTGCAAAAATAAGGGCGTCGGGGACGAGGATGCCCGGGCCTGGCGGGGGGACCGCTCCGCGGGCGGGGCGGCCCGCGAAGGGCCGGCCCGGGTCGGGCGTGGTCAGCGGCGAGTCCGTGTACCAGAACGGCTCGGCCAGCCGCCCCGAGTCCACCGCCGCGCGGGCGGCAGGGTCGGCCGCGGCGCGGTCCAGCGTTTCCACGCGGTGCCGCCGCTCGGCGTCCGTGCCGGGCACCAGGAAGCGCATCGTGGCCGAGGTGACCTCCAGGTTCTCGCAGGCGGCGGCGTGCCGTTCGGCATGGTAGCTGTCCAGCAGCCCCTCGGCCGCCCAGCCGCGCCGCGCGAACGCGATCTTCCAGGCCGCGTTTTCCGCATCCTGCACCCCGGAGTTCAGGCCGCGGGCGCCGAACGGGGAAAGCTGGTGCGCCAGGTCCCCGGCCAGCAGCACCCGCCCGGCGCGCATCTGGTCGGCGACCCGGGAGCTGAACCGGTACACCGAGGACCACGCCACCTCATACGGCCGGTCCCCGATGATCGCCCGGATCCGGGCGTGCCGGGCGTCGGCCGCCTCGTCGAAGCCGTCGGGCACCTGCCAGTCGATCCGGTACGTCGAGTCCGGGCACGGGTGGATCAGCACCTGCCGGCCGGGGTTCCACGGCGGGTCGAAGTAGAACCGCCGCTCCCGGGCCCAGCCGGGCAGGTCGGTGCGGATGTCGCAGATGAGGAACAGGTCGCCGAACGCCTGCCCGTCGAAGCGCACGCCGAGCAGCCGGCGGACCTCCTCGCCGTGCGCGCCGGCGCAGGCGACCGCGTAGCAGGCCCGCAGCACGGCCGGCCCGGCACCGGTGGCGCAGGTCACGCTGACCCCGTCGGCGTCCTGGGCCAGCCCGGTGACCCGGTGGTCCCAGCGCACGCTGATCAGCGGCTGGGCGGCGATGCACTCGTCGAGGATCTGCTCGGTCCGGGTCTGGGAGATGTTGACGAACGGCGGGAACGCGGACCGGCCCGTGTCGGTGAAGGTGACGCGGAACAGTTCGGCGTCCCGGTAGAACGTGCGCGCCGTGGTCCAGGTGATGCCCTCCTCGGCGATGCGCCGCCCGGCGCCGACCGCCTCCCAGGCATCCAGCACGTCCCGCTGCTGGACGATGGACTTGGAACCCACCGCGTCCCGGTGCGGGCGCTGGTCGAGCAGCACCACGGGCAGTCCCCACCGGGCCAGCATCAGCGCCGTGGTCTGCCCCACCGGGCCGTTGCCCAGCACTGCCACCGGCGGCGCCATGGGTCAGCCCTGCAGCTCGTCCCAGACCTCGCGGTCGCGCTGCGCGGTCCAGATTCGCGGCCGCTCGATCCCGGACAGCTCGTCCCACAGCCGGGAGGTGTTGAACGGCATGCAGTGCTCGAAGATCGGCCAGCGCCCGTACCGCTCCGCCAGCGCGGCATGTGCGGCGCCGAACGCCTCTTTGAGCGTGCCGCCGCGGCGGTGCACCGCGCCCACCTCGGCCAGCATGGTGTCGAGGAAGTGCCGGGTCTGGCCGACCGCCGCCGCGCAGGCGTCGGCGCCGTGCGCCACCGCGCCCCGGCCGCCGACCAGTGTTTGCGCGCCCAGCGCCGCGACCCGGTCCAGCGTGCCGGCCGTCCACTCACGGTGGAACGCGTCCCCGGTGTACAGCGCGGCCTGCGCCTCCACCAGGTCGCCGGCGAACAGGATCCGCCGGTCCGGCAGCCACGCCACGATGTCGCCCTCGGTGTGCCCCCGCCCGCAGTACTGCAAGACCAGGTCGCCGCGCCCGCCGCCGAGGTCGATGCTGAACCGGTCGGTGAACGTCGCCGTCGGCCAGGTCAGCCCGGGGATCGAGGAAGGCTCCTTGAAGAGCCTCGGCATCCGCGCGTACTCCGACTCCCAGTCCTGCCGCCCTCGCTCGGCGATCAATTCCCTGGTGTTTTCATGCGTAACGATTGTTCCGGCGCCGAACGCGCTCGCACCGAGCACCCGGACGGCGTGGTAATGCGAAAGGACCAGGTAGCGAACGGGCTTATCGGTGTGCCGGCGGAGCCGGGCGAGCCACTCGCGGGCGGCCACCGGGGTGGCCAAGGCCTCGAAACAGACCAGGAAGTCCTCGCCCTCGATGGCGCCCACGTTCGGGTCGCCCTCGGCGGTCAGCGCGTAGACCCCGTCGGCGAGGATCTCCAGGGTCTGTTCCTTCGCGTCCAGGTCCGCCGAGGAGGCGAACGCCTTGGCTGCCATGACCCACCTCGACTTCGTCGGCTTCGCGTTGGCCTGGGGCGGCGCCCGGGTGGCCGGCCGCCCCGTTCCGCCGTCACGGGGCCCTGGCCACTTGTCCGGTACCCCCGATCGTAGGCGCGGCCGTGATCGTCGGCGTGGCCGCCCGTGGCCGGTGAGCGGCGTCACGGCAAAGCAGCCTCCGGGATGCGGCAGGATGTAGTCATGCAGCAGCCGCGGAACTTCTCGCTGCATGGCGCCGTCGACCTCGGCGCCCGCCAGGCGGCCGCGCAGCGCCAGCAGGCCTCCGCCACCGCCAGCCAGGGTGCTGCCAGCAGCGAGTACGTGTTCGACGTAACAGAGGCGACCTTCGAGACGGACGTGCTGGAGCGCTCCCGCACCGTCCCGGTGATCATGGACCTGTGGGCCGAGTGGTGCGGCCCGTGCAAGCAGCTCAGCCCGGTGCTGGAGCGGCTGGCCGGCGAGGCGGCCGGGTCCTGGGTCCTCGCCAAGGTCGATGTTGATGCCAACCCGCAGCTCAGTGCGGCGCTTCAGGTGCAGAGCATCCCGATGGTGCTCGCCGTGATCGGTGGCCAGCTGGTACCCGGGTTCCTCGGTGCACTGCCGGAGGCCCAGGTGCGCCAATGGCTCGGCCAGGTGCTCGAGGTCGCCCAGCAGCTCGGGCTGCCGGGCGCCGGCGGCCAGCCGCCGGAGGGCCCGGAAGACGGGGCCGCGGCCGAGGCCGACGAGCGCACCGAGGCGGGCAGCTTCGCCGAGCCCGAGCTGGCCGAGGCCCAGCAGGCCATGGAGCGCGGCGACCTGGACGCCGCCGGGGAGGCCTTCGAGCGGCTGCTGGCTAACAATCCGGGCGACCCGCTGGGGACGGCGGGCCTGGCCCAGGTGAACCTGGTTCGCCGGGTCAAGTCCTACGACCAGGCCCAGGCCCGCAGGGATGCGGCCGCGCACCCCGACGACGTGGATGCGCAGATCCGGGTCGCCGACATCGAGATGACCGGGGGGAACGCCGAGGAGGCGTTCGACCGGCTGCTCGGCGTGATCCGCCGGACCACGGGCGAGGAGCGGAACAAGGTCAGGCTCCACCTGGTCGGCCTGTTCGACATGTTCCCGCCCCGGGACCCGCGGGTCACCAAGGCCCGCAGCACGCTGTCCAGCCTGTTGTTCTGACAGTGTTGGCCCAGGGGGGCGTCCCCCTGGGCCCCCAATGGCCTAGAGGCCGTGTCGGCTTGGGTGGGGGTTCCCTGGTCCCCGTTAACGTGTGCGGGGGTCGCGGGGGTCGGGGGCGGCTAGTTGCTCCAGTGCAGGGAGCGCGGCGGCCAGGGCGGACTGCTGCTCGGCGGTGAGCGTCTGCAGCCGGCCGGCCAGCAGGATCGTGCTCTGCTCCCGGATCAATTCCAGCGCCTCATGACCCGCGGGCGCGATCGTCAGCGTGCTGGCCCGCGCATCACCGGGGACCGGGCACCGCTCTACGTACCCGCGTTCTTCCAGCACTGTGACCAGCCGGGTGAGGGTGGATGGGGCGATCCCCTCGGCCGCCGCCAGGTCGCCGAGCCGCAGCGGGCCGATCCGGTCCACGGTGGCCAGCGCCGAGAGCTGGGTGGGAGTCAGCCCGGCCAGCTCGTGGCGGCGCAGCCAGCGGGAAAGCCGGGCGATGGTCATCCTCAGCCGGGCCACGTCGATCGCCGGCGCGGTCGTCCCGGCGCCGCTCTGCCGGCTCCCCGTCACGCTACCTTGGGACATCCTTGAAGGGTACGTGGCGCCCGGGCCGCGTGCACGCTACGCGAATCCGTTCCTTGCCTTGGGCGATAGGGGCCAGCGGGTCCGCCCCGGCGCCAACGGCTGAGGGTGTCGGCAGCACGTCCTGCATGGTGGCACGATGTGATCGTCATGCAGTGCCGGGCACGCCGGGCGGGCCGGGCCGGGTGAGGCGGAGGAGCCAGTGTCGATAGCCCCGAGCGTGTCGTATTCGATCACTGTGCGCCTGGAGGTGCCGTCGCGCGGCCGCGCGGTCAGCGACCTGACCCATGCGGTCGAGCAGGCGGGCGGCGCCGTCACGGCGCTGGACGTGACCCCCTACCGGTTCGAGCGGCTCCGGGTGGATGTCACCTGCGCCGCGCGGGACACCCAGCACGCCGAGGAGATCGTCCAGGCCATGACGGCGATCCCCGGCGTCGTGGTGAACAAGGTCAGCGACCGCACCTTCCTCCTGCATCTCGGCGGCAAGATCGAGACGAACGTGAAGGTGGCGCTGCGCAACCGGGACGACCTGTCGATGGCTTACACGCCGGGCGTGGCCCGGGTGTCGCTGGCCATCGCGGCCAACCCCGATGACGTGCGCCGCCTGACCGTCAAGCGCAACAGCGTGGCCGTGGTGACCGACGGCTCGGCGGTGCTGGGCATCGGCAACGTGGGCCCGTATGCGGCAATGCCGGTGATGGAGGGCAAGGCCGCCCTGTTCAAGCGGTTCGCCGGCATCGACGCCTGGCCGCTTTGCCTGGACACCCAGGACACCGACGAGATCGTCCGGACGGTGCAGATCATCGCCCCGGCGTTCGGCGGCATCAACCTGGAGGACATCGGCGCGCCCCGGTGCTTCGAGGTGGAGCGGCGGCTGCGGGAACTGCTCGACATCCCGGTTTTCCACGACGACCAGCACGGCACGGCGATCGTGGTGCTCGCCGCGCTCACCAACGCGCTGCGCGTGGTCGGCAAGAAGCTCGCGTCGGTGCGGATCGTCATGGCCGGCGCGGGCGCCGCCGGGACCGCGGTGCTCAAGCTGCTGCTGGCCAGCGGCGCGTCCGACGTTATCGTCTGCGACGACCGCGGGGCGGTGTACCCGGGCAGGCCCGGGCTGGGCGAGAGCCTGCAATGGGTGGCCGAGCACACCAACCCCCGCGATTATCAGGGCGACCTGCCCGGTGCGCTGCCCGGCGCGGACGTGTTCATTGGCGTCTCCGTTTCGAACATCCTGACCGGCCATAACATCGCGGCCATGGCGCGGGACGCGATCGTCTTCGCGCTTGCCAACCCCGACCCCGAGGTCGACCCGGACGCCGCGGGAGAGCATGCCGCCGTGGTCGCCACCGGGCGCAGCGACTACCCCAACCAGATCAACAACGTGCTCGCCTTCCCTGGGGTGTTCCGCGGGCTGCTGGACGCGCAGAGCCGAACCGTCACCGATGACATGCTGATCGCCGCCGCCCGCGCGCTGGCCGGCGTGGTGTCCCCGGCCGAACTGGGGCCGCACTACATCATCCCGTCGGTGTTCCACCCCGACGTGGCCTCGGCGGTGGCCGCGGCGGTCCGCGACGCCGCGGGCGGCCGCAACCACTGACCGCCGCGCTGGCGCTGCGCCCGCCCTGCCGCTGCGCCGGCGGGCCGCCGGGGTCGGCCGGTGCCCGGCATCGGTGAGAATGGAGCCATGGAGGAGGTCCGCGCGGGGCGGCTGCTGGTCGCGACCCCGATGCTGGGAGACCCCAACTTCAAGCGCGCCGTGGTGCTGGTCGTGGAGGATGAGCCGGAGGAGGGTACCCTCGGCGTCGTGCTGAACCGGCCGACCAAGGTGCCCGTCGGCCGGGTCCTGGAACCGTGGACCGAACTGGTCAGCGACCCGTCCGTGGTCTTCAAGGGCGGGCCGGTCGCGCCGAACAGCGCGCTGGGCCTGGCCAGCGTGCCGGGCCACGAGGAGCCGGTGGGCTGGCGGGCGCTGGACTCCACTGGCATCCCGTCCCGGGTAGGCCTGATCGACCTGGACACCCCGCCGCAGTTGGTGGCGGGCGGCATCGTCTCGTTCCGTATCTTCGCCGGGTACGCCGGCTGGGGACCGGGACAGCTCCAGGCGGAGATCGGCGAGGGGGCCTGGTTTGTCCTCCCGGCCGAGCCGGCCGACGCCTTCGACCCGCGGCCCGAGCAGCTCTGGCAGGCCGTGCTGCGCCGGTCCGGCGGCGCCTTGGCCCTGGTGGCGACCTATCCGGAGGACCCGTCGCTGAATTGAGGCGGGGTAGACTCCCTGCCGTGAGTACCGAAGTCCTTCCCCAGCAGGGAACCCGTGAGGACACCGACGTCCGGCCGGACCTTTCCACCGGTGACGGCGATCACGAGCGGTTCGCCCACTACGTCCTGAAGGACAAGATCGTGGACAGCGCGGTGAGCGGCACTCCGGTGATCGCGCTGTGCGGGAAGAAGTGGGTGCCCAGCCGGGACCCGAAGCGGTTCCCGGTATGCCCGGACTGCAAGCGGATCTACGAGTCCATCCCCGCCGGGGAGTGACCGCGCGGCGCGCGGAGGCGGAGCGTGGCGGGCGTCCGCTGCCATGCTCATGGGTCTCATGACCGCCTGGTTACCGGGCTGGCCGAGTCGAGCAGTTCCCGCAGCACCGTGGTGTAGCGGTCCGGGGCGGTCAGCGGCGCCGTGCCCCCGGGGCGAGGGGCGTTTCGCTGGTGATGGACGTGACGACCATCACTTCGGGAGAACCGCCTGGGCCTGCGGGGGGACGTCGCGCCCGGGCGGACGGACGTCGCGCTCAGGCGGACAGGTCGCGTTCCAGGGGGGTACGGAAGCGCGGGGTGACCCGGGTCGGGCCCAGCCAGTCCTCGAGGCTCTCCGCCTCCGCGGCGATCGCTTGGGCCGCCGCGGCCCCGGCGTCTTCGAGCAGGCGGAACACGATCTTGCCGTCCGGGCGCTGCGCCCAGCCGCCGGCGACCCGGCCGTCCCACCAGGCGGTGGGCCCGATGTTCCCGGACCGGTCGAACAGCGCGGGCGCGTGCCCGCCGAGGAACCAGCCTCGGTCGCGCCAGCCCATCGGGGTCGGGTCCAGCGCGGGCAGTAGCGCGGCCCACGGCTCGGTGACCGGCTCTGGATCCTCATCACCGGCCAGGACGACCCCCGGGGCGCCATCGAGATCCACCGCGGTGGTGGCGATCTGGCCGAGTGCCGCCCGGGCCTGGCCGGCCGTCCAGCCGGTCCACCATTGCAGGTCGGAAACCGGTGCCGGGCCGAACGCCAGCAGCCAGCGGCGGGCCAGCTCGGCCCGGGCGTCCGCCGCGGAGGCGGCAGGCCAGGGATCGGCCGGGGCCCACTCGTACTGGCTGGAGGTCCAGCCGCCACGCGGGCGGCCGCGGGCGATGCGCCGCTCCGCGGAGAGCAGCATCAGCACCCGGCTGGTGATGCTGGCCGAACCGCCGTAGTTCTTGCCCTCGGCGTACACCAGCTGGGTGCGCAGCCGCGGCTCGTCGCGGGCGAGCTCCGCGCCGGTCGCCGTGCCCCGGGCGGTGAGCGCCTTGACCGTGGCCTCGCCGACCTCATCGAGCCAGTGCGCGGTATCGGGACCCACGCCGGCCGCGGCGAGGTCACGGATCAGCCCGCGGCGCATCCGTTCCGCGATCTGGTCCGTGCAGGACGCCTGGATGACCGGTGCCAGGGCGGCCGGGACGACGAACATGGTCCGGCGCATCCCCAGCATCCGGACCAGCTCCCCGTCTTCGTACAGCGCCCGCTCCAGCGCGGCGTGGCCGATCGCGCGGTGCCCGTCCGCACTGCGGGCCCAGGCGGCCAGGTACACCGACGCCGGGTCGGTGCCGTGCAGGGCGACCAGTGCCGCCGCCACCTCGGCCGCCGTCCCGGCCCGGGCCTGCGCCGCCAGCAGATGCCGCCGGGCCAGCCGCGCCCGCCGCTCCGCCACCGACCCCAGGGACCATCCGCTCACTAGAGCACCCCCGCGCCCGGTGCTAGCCGACGGGCTCGAGGAGGATGACCGGGATCTGCCTGGCGGTCTTCCTCTCGTAGTCGCCGAACCCCGGGTTGGCCGCCTTGTGCGCCTCCCAGATCTGGTCCCGTTCGGCACCCCGCGCCACCCGGGCGCGGAGCTTCACCGTCTCGGTGCCGATCTCCGCCTCCACGTCGGGATGGGCCTGCAGGTTGTGGTACCAGTCCGGGTTGGTGGGCGCGCCGCCCTTCGAGGCGAAGACCGCGTACCCGCCCGGCACCGGCCGGTACATCATCGGGTTCACCCGGGGCTGCCCGGTCCTGGCGCCCACGGTGTGCAGCAGGAGCAGCGGTGCGCCCTCGAACGGGCCGCCCACCTTGCCCTGATTGGCCCGGAACTCCTCGATGATCTTGCTGTTCCAGTCGGGCATTGGCAATCCCTCGTGTCCGGCGGGCACCTGCCGGTGCCCGTAACCGCATCCGTCGTGGCGGCGTGGTAGCTGCCGCCACCACGACCCTAGTCCCGCTCAGGTTGTGGTCCGTCCGGGTGCCGGCCCGCCTCCGGCCGGCCCGGCGCCGCGCGCCGTCCCAGGCCAGGGCGGCTGCGCGCTCGCCGCGGGCTACGCGGCGGGCGCGCCGCGCGAGGAGTCCAGGGCGACCCCGGCGTCCCGCATGGCGGTGAGCGCCTCCCCGGTGGTCACCGGGTCCACGCCGACGGTCAGCCGGAGCAGCACCCGGGTCGCGAAGCCCTCCCGGGCCGCGTCCAGTGCCGTCGCGCGGACGCAGTAATCGGTGGCGATGCCCGCCACGTCGAGCGCGTCCACGCCACGCTCGCGCAACCAGGCGGCCAGCGGCGTGCCCGCCTGGTCGGTGCCCTCGAACCCGCTGTAGGCGGCGGCGTGGGCGCCCTTGCTGAGGACCGCATCGAAGCGGCTGGTGTCCAGGTCCGGATGGAACCTGGCGCCCGCCGTGCCGACCACGCAGTGCGGCGGCCAGGACCCGGCGAAATCCGGGTGATCGGAAAAGTGGTCGCCGGGATCGATGTGGTAGTCGCGGGAGGCGACCATGTGGGCGTAGCCGTCCCCGTCGGCCGCCAGGTAGGCGCTGATGGCCGCCGCCACCGCCGATCCTCCGGCCACGGCCAGCGACCCGCCCTCACAGAAGTCGTTCTGCACATCCACGACAATCAGCGCGCGCATGGCCCCGAGCATAGGGGGTTCCCTCAGGCGCCGGCGGCCACGGTGGCGGGCGTGCCGCCGGTGATCCGGAGGAGTTCGCCGAACGAGGTCGCGAACACCGTGTGCGCATGGCCGGCCGCGGCCCACACCACGTCATAGGAGGCGAGTTCGGCGTCCACCAGCGTGCGCAGCGGGGCCGGGTGGCCGACCGGGGCCACCCCGCCGATCACCTGGCCAGTGGACCGGCGGACGAACTCCGGGTCGGCCCGTTCGACCTTGTCCGCGCCGATCAGGGCGGCGACCCGGCCGGCGTCCACCCGGTGCGCGCCGCTGGTCAGCACCAGCAGCGGCGCGCCGTCCGCGTTGAAGATCAGGCTGTTGGCGATCGCCCCGACCTCGCAGCCGAGCTGGGCCGCCGCCGCCGCCGCGGTCGGGGCAGGCTCGGGCAGCTCCCTGATGTCCCCGGTCACGCCACGCTCGCGGAGCACACCGGCAACCCGTACCGCGCTGGGATGCATGCCCACAGGCTACGGCCGGGGGGAGCGGCCCGCCGGAACCCCCGCGCGCGATGGCGCCTGGGCCGGCCTGCCCGATCGCGCGCTAGCGGCCGTCCGGGTCGAACCGGGTAGGGATCGCCGGGTAGCCACGGGACAGCTGCAGCGCGTGCGGCGGCAGCTCGGCCAGCGCGGCCCGGTGGCGCTCCCGGGCCTTCGCCAGCGGTTCGGCGCCCACCAGCTCCCCGCCGCGCACCAGCTGCTGCAGCAGCGGCCGGTCCGACCCGGACGGCGCGGGCGGCGCCAGGCTAACGACCTCAGCCTCGGCGATCCCCGCCTGGTCACAGCTCCGGACCGCCCACTTGCGCCCGCCGCGGCTCGGCTTGCCCACCGAGCGCTTGGCCACCGGGACCAGTTCGCCGGTGGCGTCCTTGGCCCGGGCCACCAGCTTGTAGACCAGGGCCGCGGTCGGCGCCCCGGACCCGGTGACCAGGGCGGTGCCCACCCCGTAACCGTCGACCGGGCAGGCGGCCAGCGCCGCGATCGAATGCTCGTCCAGGTCGCCGGTGAGCACGATCCTGGTCCGGTGCGCGCCCAGCTCGTCCAACAGCGCCCGCACCCGCCGCGCCACCACCGCCAGGTCGCCGCTGTCGATGCGGACCGCGCCCAGGCCCGTCCCGGCCAGCTCCACCGCGTCGCGCACCGCCCGGTCCACGTCGTAGGTGTCCACCAGCAGGGTGGTCTCGCTGCCCTGGGCGGCGAGCTGGGTCGCGAACGCCTCCCGCTCGCTGTCGTGCACCAGCGTGAACGCGTGCGCGCTGGTGCCGCGGGTCGGCACCCCGTAATCCCGGCCCGCCTCCAGGTTCGAGGTGGTCGCGAAGCCGGCCAGGTAGGCGGCCCGCGCGCTGGCCACCGCGGCCCGCTCGTGGGTGCGCCGGGAGCCCATCTCGATCAGCGGGCGCCCGTCCGCCGCGGTCACCATCCGCGACGCGGCCGAGGCGATCGCGCAATCGTGGTTGAGGACGGACAGCGCCAGCGTCTCCAGCACCACCGCCTGCGCGAACGGCGCCTCCACCACCAGGATCGGGGAGCCGGGGAAGTAGCAGTCGCCCTCGGCGTAGCCCCAGATGTCCCCGGTGAACCGGTACGACTCCAGGTAGCGGAGGGTGGCCTCGTCGATCACCCCGGTGCCCCGCAGGAACTCCAGCTCGCCGGGCCCGAACCGGAACCGCTGCAGGGCCTCGAGCAGCCGCCCGGTCCCGGCCACCACCCCGTACCGGCGGCCGTACGGCAGGTAGCGTGCGAAGACCTCGAACACCGCCCGCCGCTGCGCCGCGCCGCTGCGCAGCGCCCCGGCCAGCATGGTCAGCTCGTAGTGATCGGTGAGCAGGGCGGTGCTCGGCCCTGCCCCCTGGCCCCCCGCGCCTTGATCAGTCACGAATGGAAGACTACGGACCTGGGCCGCCGGGCGCCGGACCAGGCCCGGCCGATGGGGCTCGCGGCAACACCGGGAGCCCGGATGGGGGAAACTGGAAGGGAGGCCGAGGAGGTGACGAACCAGTGAGCGTGGCGCCCGCAGAGGTGGAACGGCCCGAGGCCGATGAGGACGTGGTGCCCGATACGCCCTGGGTGACGATCGTCTGGAACGATCCGGTCAACCTCATGTCATATGTCACGTACGTGTTCCAGAAGGTGTTCGGCTACGCCAAGCCGCGGGCCGAGAAGCTCATGCTGGACGTGCACCACAAGGGCAAGGCGGTCGTCTCGTCGGGGACGCGTGAGTCGATGGAACACGATGCCGAGATCCTGCACGGCTACGGCCTGTGGGCCACGGTGAGCCACGACCGGTGAGCGACCCGGGCGACTATGGTGACGCCCCGGAGATCGCGGAGGAAATCATGGCGGGCTTCCGGCGCACGCCGCGGGGGGTGTCCGCGCGCTTCACCGCTGGCCAGGCCGGAATCATCCGGAACCTGGTCGGCCAGGTGGCGGACCTGGTCGGCGGCCCGGGCGCGGCGGACGCACCTCCCGCGCGGGGCCCGGCAGGGCCGGGGGGGACCGCCGGCGAGGACCTGCCATCGGACTTCGGGGCGGTATTCGGCATGGACGGCCCGGCCGCGCCGCCAGAGGACCCAGTGCTCGCCCGGCTGCTCCCCGATGCCTACGGCGACGACCCGGAGGCGGCGGGGGACTTCCGCCGGTACACCGAGCAGGGCCTGCGCTCGGGCAAGGTGGCCGCCGGCCCGCGCTCTACGACAAGATCG
>Ga0318524_10000655_pt1 | contig 12108 bp, 11 predicted proteins | sample GRESIP052b4f22_FD_203685 | JGI IMG/M metagenome (GOLD analysis project Ga0318524, IMG submission 203685) | Tropical soil microbial communities from Luquillo Experimental Forest, Puerto Rico - GRE.SIPMG.052b4f22 | ecosystem: Environmental > Terrestrial > Soil > Tropical forest > Bulk soil... | reverse complement strand
GCGTGGGACCGGGCCCGTTCGGTACTAAGGATCTTGGTTTTTACCTTTTCTTGGTTCGAATGGGCCGAACGAGTTCCTGTTGAGTTCGATCGTATGTTTTAATAGGGGCATGGCCGCGATCGGGGAGATGAGATGTTCGCAGCCCTAGCAGGAGGGGCCAGCCACCCCGCGGTGGCCGCCTGGCTCGCGCTCGGGACCGCCGGGCTGGCCGCGGTCGTGGTGGCCATGGCCTGGAACGTGAACGCGCGGCAGATCCGGCTGGCGGAGCTGCTGGCCAAGCGGCAGTTCCCGATCGCGACCGGGGGCGGGCCCGCCGCCGCCCCCGCGGTGGAGGAGAGAAGCGTCGCGCCGGAGGTGGAGGGCGCGGGCGCGGCGCGGGGCAAGAAGGCGCCGCCCGAGGCCATCGAGGGACCGGACGAGGTGGTGGCGGGCGAGCAGGCCAGATTCCGCATCCAGCCTCCGGGGCCGCACCAGGTGGTGTCGTGGGCGGTCGGCGGCGGGGCGGTCTCGCACGGGCCCGACCCGGCCCATCCGGACGAGTTGCTGCTGGTGGCCGAGCAGCCGGGCGACCTGACCATCATCGCCCGGGTGCGCGAGGGCCTGGGCGAGCGGCGCGCGACCAAGGCCGTCACGGCCGTGCCCGAGCCGCCGGACCCGGCGCCGCCGTTCACGCTGCGGCTGTTCCTGCACGGGTGGGGGCTGGTCGTGGTGGCGGTGCTGATCATCGGGTTCGCCGGGGCCCTGGACGCGCTGGGCAACTTCACCTCCTCCGACTTCATCGCGCTGGCCGTGCCGCTGGCCGCGCTGCTCGGCGTGATCGCGGTCGCGCGGGGCACGGGCGAAACCGGCGGCCGGCCCGGAAACGGGCACGGAAACGGGCACGGGCACGGCCTGGGCCGGCGGCACGGGCAGGCCTAGGCGGCGGGCTTGCGCGCCCAGAGCTGGAAGGTTCGCGGGCTGGCGATCACCGTCTGCGGATCGGTGTGACGGCTGTGGCTGACGACGTGGACGGCCGGCAGGCCACGCCACCCGGATGACCCGTCCGGGGCGCCCGGTCACGAGCACGTCAGTCCTGTCAGCCCCTCCTGCCCCGGCTTTTGGCTTGCCGGCGCGATGACAGCGGTATTTCCGGGGTGACTTCGGGCTTGCGGGAGCCCCGATCCACCCGGATCTTCCCCATGGCGGCCGCCGCACCAGCCGCACGCGCCCGTGGCACCCCGGCAGCACGGCCAGCCGGGCCACCCCTTCGCCCCCGGATCAGGAATCACTCATCCAGGTCCCGGCCCGCTCCAAAATTTCGTATTCTAAACCTGTACAAAGATATGGTATTGCTATACAGTACTTCACAGAGCCCGGGCACCCGGCGCGGGCGGACGAAGGCGGTGCACACCGATGACCACAATCGCTATCGCGGAGCCGACTGCTCCGCCGGTTACCCGGCCGGCCGCGGGGCCGGTTTCCGGGCCGGTTTCCGGGCCGGCCGCGGGGCCGGACAAGGGCCTGCGGGCCGGGGCGCTCGGGCTGGTCTCCAGCGTCGTGATCGCCGTCTCCTCGACCGCGCCCGCCTACAGCATGGCCGCGACCCTGGGCCTGATCGTCGCCGTGGTCGGCGTGCACAGCCCGGGCACGCTGATCGTGTCGTTCCTGCCGATGCTCTGCATCGCCTGCGCGTTCCGTGAGCTGAACAAGGCCGACCCGGACTGCGGCACCACGTTCACCTGGACCGCGCGGGCGTTCGGGCCGCGGGCCGGCTGGATGGGCGGCTGGGGTCTCATCGCCGCCGACATCATCGTGATGGCGAGCCTGTCCCAGATCGCCGGGCGCTACTTCCTCCAGCTCGTCGGCGTCGCGCCCAGCACGGTCTGGGTGACGGTGGTGGGCGTCGCGTTCATCGCGCTGCTCACCGGGGTCTGCTACCGGGGCATCGAGGTCTCGGCCCGGCTCCAGCAGGTCCTGCTGATCATCGAGGTCGGCGCGCTGGCCGTCTTCGCGGTGGTCGCGCTGGTCAAGGCGGGCACGGGGCACGCGCTGCCGGGCGCCGCGCACCCGTCGGCCAGATGGCTGAACCCGTGGACGGGATCGTTCGGCCGTCTGTCGAACTCGTTCCTGCTGGCCGTGTTCATCTACTGGGGCTGGGACTGCGCGCTGTCCGTGAACGAGGAGACCAAGGACTCCGCGCGCACCCCGGGCCGGGCCGCGGTCATGGCCACGATCATGCTGGTCGCGATCTTCGCGGTGGTCAGCGTGGCCGCCCTGACCTACGCCGGGCCTGCGTTCCTGGCCGCGCACAACACCGACGTGCTCGGCGCCATGGCCTCCTCGGTGCTGGGCAGCGCGCCCGGCAAGCTGCTCGTCCTGTGCGTGCTGACCTCGACGGCCGCGTCCGCCCAGACCACGATCATGCCGACCGCCCGCGCCGCGCTGGCCATGGCGTCGCACGGCGCGGTCCCCGCCTGGTTCGCCCGGATGCACCCGCGGTTCCGCACGCCCACCGTCGCGACGCTCGCCATGGGCGCGGTCTCGGCCCTGTTCTACGTCATGCTGACCGCGGTCTCCAAGAACGTGCTGGCCGACTCCGCGGCCGCGACCGGGCTGCTGATCGCCTTCTACTACGGGCTGACCGGGTTCGCCTGCGTCTGGTTCTTCCGGCGCTCGCTGCTCGAGTCCTGGCGCGGGTTCGTCACCAAGGGGATCCTGCCGCTGGTCGGCGGGGCGGCCCTGCTCGGCGCGTTCGTCCTGTCGATCAAGTCCTACTGGCCGGCCGCGAGCAGCTACTCCAGCTTCCACGGAATCGGGGGTATCTTCCTGATCGGCGCCGGTTCCCTAGTCTTCGGAGTGATCGTCATGCTCGTCACCGCCAGGCTCTTGCCCCGGTACTTCGCGAGGGGGATCACGGCGCCCGCTCAGGGGAGTGCCTCGCGGTGAGCTCCGCAGAACTCGAGCCAGCCCGCGGTCCTGTAAGGGGCCGCGGGCCCGGCCGTCGCGCGGGCAGGCGGAAGACCGCGGTGCTCGAGGCCGCCTGCCGGGTCATCGCGGACCGCGGCGCGGACGCCACCCGGTTCACCGACGTGGCGGCCGAAAGCGGCGTCCCGGTGAGCACGCTGCAGTACTACTTCGGCTCCCGCGAGGACCTGCTGGTCGCGGCGTTCCGGCACGCCTCGAGCGCCGAGATCGCCGCCCTGGAGGCCGAAGTCGCCGCCATGGACGACCCGTGGCACCAGCTCGAGCGGATCATCACCAGGTCGCTGTCCGGCTACGAGCCGGACGAGCCGGGCGGCGGGCGGCTGTGGATCGAGTCCTGGCACTTCGGCATCCGCGACCCCGACATGCGGGCCGACGCGCTGCGGGACAACACCGCCTGGCGCCGGCTGGTGGCGGACGTGGTGCGGCGCGGCGCCGAGCGGGGCACGTTCAGCGGCCGGTACGACCCGGAGAAGGTCGCCGTGCTCGCCGTCGCGGCCGCCGACGGGCTCGGCATCCCGCTGTCGCTCGGCGACCCGCAGATCACCGCGGCCGGCGCCGTGCAAGACGTGCTGGCCGCGGTGCGCGAACTGCTCCGGCCGGGCGGCTGAGCCGCTAGCGGGTGACGGCCTGATAGATGGCCGTGGCGTACTCGGCGCTGCGCTCGGAGCCGACGATGCCCGGCCCCATCTTGTTCATCATGTAGGAGACCGTCATCTTGCGGCCGACGTTCATGATGATCATGGAGCCGCCCCAGCCGCCCCAGAAGCAGATCCTCTCGTCCGGGATGTAGGGCAGCAGGTCGAGCCGGGGCAGCCCGTAGCCGACGCCAAGGCGAAGCGGGAGGCCCAGCACCACGTCGATGCCGTTCTGCTGTTCGCGGAAGATCAAGTCGATGGTGTCCTGGCCGAGCAGGCGGACGCCGTCGACCTCGCCGCCGCGGGACACCACGGACATGACCCGGGCGACGGACCTGGCGTTCCCGTGCCCGTTGGCGGCGCCGATGTCCGCCTGCCGCCAGCCGGGAGTGTTGGCGGTCTCGGCCGGGACCAGCGGCCCGGTCAGGGTCTTGACCGTCGGGCTATCCAGGCCGATCGCCTCGAAGTCGAACGGCAGCGGCGGCGGCGGGACCACATCGGCGATCCGGCCCCAGTCGGCTTCGGCGGCGCCGATCTGGAAGTCGGCGCCCAGCGGGCCGGCGATCTCCTCGGCCACGAACTGCTTGAGGCTCCTGCCGGTGATCCGCCTGACCACCTCGCCGACCAGGTGCCCGTAGTTGAGCGCGTGGTAGCCAGAGGCGGTGCCCGGCTCCCACCACGGCGCCTGGGCCGCGAACCGGGAGGTGGACTGCTCCCAGTCGTAGAGGTCTTCGACGACGGCGGGCTGGTCGAGCCCGGAGACCCCGGTGGCGTGCGACAGCACGTGGCGGACGAGAACGTCCTGCTTGCCGTGGGCCGCGAACTCCGGCCAGTACTTCGCGACCGGCGCGTCCACGTCCAGCTCGCCCCGGTCCACCAGCATCAGCGCGGCCAGGCTGGTGATCGTCTTGGTCGAGGACCAGACGTTGGTGATGGTGTGTTCGTCCCACGGGATCGTCTTGGCCTGGTCGCGGAAGCCGCCCCACATGTCGACCGCGATGTCCCCGTCGATGTCCACGACGATCGACGCGCCGAGCTCCTCGCCCGAGTCCAGGTTCTTCGCCAGCGCGCTGCGCACGGCCTCGAACCGCTCGTCGCATGTCCCGTGAATGTCCGCCATTGGCCGGTCTCCTCTGTGCCGGGCCCGATCGACGAGGGCCCAAATTGAAGCCGACGCTAGCAGGAGCGCGACCGCGCCGATAGATGGCGGAATGCGACAAATCCGGCGGCGGTCTGGATCGCGCGGCACGGACGTGCGGAAAACGCCGCGCCTCTTGGTCGTTTCGTCGTTTGGAAGGATATTTTTCGCTACCAGGTTCGATAAGAGGCTGATGGGAAGACTTACGAGACCGCGGCGCGGGCGGCGGCACCGGCCGGAACGCTATGGAACTGCACTTTCACCGCGCTAGAACGTACTCAAACCGCAGTTTCACCGCGTTATGCCGCAGCGCGCCGATGCAACACAGACCTCGTAAGACACTTTAAGCACTTTCAGTATCAAAACACCACCGACCAGACCGGGCCGGTACCCTCAAGCCCGAATCCGCTCAGGAAAACATCCGCGGTCCTCGTACCGGTAAGCGAATAGATGTGCGGGAGAGGCTGGCGGGACTGATGTGCCTCTGGCCGGGAGGCCCGGACGGGACTACTCCTTACGATCCGGGACTGGGTCGGCGGCGGGCGGGGCGCGGGATGATGGGGGGATGCCATCTGCTTCTGAGACGTACCTGCACGGGCATCACGACAGCGTGCTGCGGTCGCACCGCTGGCGGACCGCGGAGAACTCGGCGGGGTACCTGCTGGGGCGGCTGCGGCCGGACGCGCGAGTGCTCGACGTGGGCTGCGGGCCGGGGACGATCACCGCGGACCTGGCGGCGCTGGTCCCCCAGGGGTCGGTGACCGGCATCGACGCGGCGGGGGACGTGCTCGAGGTGGCGCGGCGAGAGGCGGAGCGGCGAGGCCTGGGCAACGTGCGGTTCGACGTCGGGGACGTGTACCGCCTGGGCTTCGGCGACGCGGCGTTCGACGTGGTGCACGCGCACCAGGTGCTGCAGCACCTGTCGGACCCGGTCGCGGCGCTGCGGGAGATGCGGCGGGTCTGCCGTCCGGGCGGGCTGGTCGCGGCGCGCGACGGGGACTACGGCGGGTTCTTCTGGTTCCCCGAGGAGCCCGGGCTGGCCGAGTGGCTGGCGCTGTACCGCAGCGTGGCCCGGGCGCTCGGCGGGGAACCCGACGCGGGGCGGCGGATGCTGGCCTGGGCCCGGCAGGCCGGGTTCGCGGCCGTCGAGGCCTCGGCGAGTTCCTGGTGCTACACCGGGCCGCAGGACCGGGCCTGGTGGGGCGGCTCGTGGGCGGACCGGCTGACCAAGTCGCCGTTCGGCGACCGGGCGGTGGAGCACGGGCTGGCCACCCGGGAGGACCTGGAGCGGCTCGCGCAGGCCTGGCGGCGGTGGGCGGACAGCGAGGACGCCTGGTTCTTCCTCCCGCACGGGGAGATCCTCTGCCGGGTCTAGGCGGCCGCGGCGGTGAGGGCGTCGAGGACGACGCGGACCGCGGGCTTGCGGTCGGCGGGGCGGCGGCTGACGGCGAAGACCCGGCGGGTCACCGGCTCGGCGGGCGGCACCAGGCGGACCCGCGGCGCTGGGGACCCGGCGGTCGCCGGCCGGGCGGCCAGCTCGGGTACCAGCGTGACGCCCGCGCCGGCGGCGACCAGGCTGAGCAGGACCGCGAAGTCGCTGGCGCGGGCGACCACGCGGGGCACGAACCCGGCCCGGGCGCAGGCCCGCTGGATCATCTCGGCGCAGCTGGTGGCCTCGCGCGGGGCGAGGAACGCACGGCCGGCCAGCGTGCCCAGCGGGACGGGCCCGTCCAGCGGGAAGTCCGCGGGGACGGCGAGCAGGACGGGATCGGCGCGCAGGTCGCGGCGCTCGAAGAGCGGGTCGAGCGGGCGGGGCAGCAGGTCGTACTCGTGCGCCACGGCCACGTCGGTCGCGCCGCGGAGCACGGCCGGCAGCGACTCCTCGGGCTCCATCTCGGTGAGCTCGAGCCGCACCCGCGGGGCCGAACCCGCCAGCGCCGCCCACGCGGCGGCGACCACGCTCGCGGCGGCGGACGGGAATGCGGCCAGCGCGACGCGGCCCGCGACCTGATCGCGGAGCGCGGCCAGGTCGGCCTCGGCCATGTCGAGCCGGGCGAGCAGCGCGTCGGTGTGTCCGACCAGGATCTGCGCGGCGGGGGTGAGGACGACTCCCCGCCCGGCCCGTTCGGTAAGAACCATGCCCACTTCCCGTTCCAGGGCCGCGAGCTGCTGGGATACGGCGGGGGCCGAGTACCCGAGCGCGGCGGCGGCCGCAGTCACCGACCCGTGGGCGCTGACCGCGTGCAGGACCCGGAGGCGGCGGACGTCGAGCATGAAGTCTAGCTTATCAGTTACGGACGATTCTGTAACTGGAAGTTAAATATAGTTCCGAACGAGACTGGTTTCATGCGAAAGTCACCGAGCCTCGCCGCCATGGGGGCGGGTCACCCTCAGCCTGTACCTGGTCCCCGCGGCCGCCGTCGGAATCGGGCTGGCCTGGCTCGGCCAGGTCCCCGGCCCAGTCGAGCTGGCCGGCGGGGCCGTCGCGCTGGCCGGGGTGGCCTGGGCCAGCGGCGGGCGCGGCTCAGGCGTCCCGGCGGGTGATGAGGACCGCGGCGGCCGCCAGGGCGGCGGCGGGCCAGGCCAGCAGGACCAGCAGGGACAGCCCCGGGGAGAACAGGTCCGCCGCCGGGTGCAGGGCGGTCACCTGGCCGGCCGCGTCCAGCAGCGTGAACCGGCCGATCCGGCCGTTCCACGGGGCCGGCAGCAGGCCCAGGATGGACGGCACCGCGATCACGACGACCGTGGCGGCGATCCCGCCCGCGGTGTGCCGGACGATCGCGCCGAGGGCCAGGCCCAGCAGGGCGCACAGGCACAGCAGCAGGCCGTCCGCGAGCACGGCCCCGGGCACCCCGGGGTGTCCGAGGGACACGCCCTGGTGATGGCGGGCCAGGATCGCCTGGGCGAGGAAGAACGAGACGAAGGCGACCAGCTCGCCGGCGGCCAGCAGCACGGCCGCCAGGACGGCCGCCTTGGCGGCGAGCACCGCGCGGCGGCGCGGCGCGGCGGTGAACGTGGTGCGGATCAGCCCGGTGCTGTATTCGGCGCTGAACGTCAGCACGCCCAGCACGCTGACCGCGATCACCGCGTACTCCAGGCTGATGACCTCGGGCAGCAGCGGGTCGGTCAGCCGCCCGCCCTGGCCCGGCTTCGCGCTCGCGAACGCGAAGGCGACCAGGGCGCTGGCGCCGACCGGGGTGACGAGCGCGACCAGCAGCGACCAGTACGTCGAGCGGACCGAACGGAACTTGGTCCACTCCGAGGCGAGCAGGTCACGGGCCCTGACGGCGAGGGGCGGCCGGGTCATCGGGGCCCCCCGCGGTACTCGGTGCTCTCCCCGGTGAGGTCCAGGTAGACGTCCTCCAGGGAGCCCTGCCGGGGAACCAGCGCGTGCAGCGCGATGCCGTGCCCGGCGGCCAGGTCGCCGACGCCGACGGCGTCCAGGCCGGTGACGGCCAGCGCGCCGTCGTCCTGCGGGGTGACGCTGGCGTTCCGGGCGGTGAGCAGCGCGGCCAGCTCGGCGGCGCGCGGGGAGCGGACCAGCACGTCGTGCCGGGCGCTCGACTCGATCAGCGCGGCGGTGGAGGTGTCGGCGAGCAGCCGGCCACGGCCGATGATGACCAGGTGGTCGGCGGTCTGCGCCATCTCGCTCATCAGGTGGCTGGAGACCAGGACGGTTCGGCCCTGGCCGGCCAGTTCCCTGAAGAAGCCGCGGATCCAGTGGATGCCCTCCGGATCCAGGCCGTTGACCGGCTCGTCGAACATCAGCACCGGGGGGTCGCCGAGCAGCGCGGCGGCGATGCCGAGCCGCTGCTTCATGCCCAGGGAATAGCCGCCGGCCCGGCGCCGCGCCACCGCCTCGAGCCCGGTCAGCCGGAGCACCTCGGTGACCCGGCTCCTGCCGATCCCGTTGCTCTGCGCGATGGCGAGCAGGTGCGCCCAGGCGGTCCGGCCGCCGTGCAGGGCGGTCGCGTCGAGCAGCGAGCCGACCTCGCGCAGCGGCCTGACCAGCCCGTCGTACCTGCGGCCGCCGACCAGCGCCCGGCCGGAGGTCGGCGTGTCCAGGCCCAGGATGACCCGCATGGTGGTGGTCTTGCCCGCGCCGTTCGGCCCGAGGAAGCCGGTCACGTGGCCGGGGCGCACCGTGAAGCTCAGGTCGTCGACCGCGGTGACCGGGCCGAAGCGCTCGCTCAGCCGGTCGACCTCGATCACGACGGTCACGATACTCCGTCGACTCCGGGCGTGCTCCCGGCCCCTGGCGGGCCCGCGCCGCGGCCAGTGGGGTGGCTGTGGGTTAAGTGACTGTTGCTGTTTGTGACTTAAGATGGGCGGCATGGGGGCACCGCGGGCCAGGACCGGCCCGGATGTGGTGACCGGCGGCGCGCGCCGGAGCGGGTCAGCGGCCGCCGTGCTCGACTTTGCCGTCACGCAGATCCTGCGGGACGACACCGCGCTCGGCGCGCTCCCGGCCGTGCTCGCCCGGCTGGCCGACGTGTTCGGCCTGCGGGCGGCGCTGGCCTTCCAGCCGTCCGGCGCCCAGCGGCCCGGCGCCCAGCGGCGCGGCGGCCAGCCGTCCGGCGCCCAGCGGCCGGTGACCGTCCTGGCGGTGCATCCGGCCGGGGCGGCGGACCAGGCGCTGCTGGCCAGGATCGGCGCGCCGACCCTGGCGCAGCGCGCCAGCGCCGCGGCCAGGCCGCTGCCGGTGACGATCGACGGGCAGGCGGCCAGCGCGCTGCTGGCGTACTCGGCGCCGGCCGGCGGCCAGTGCCTGTGCGCGCTGGCGCTGATCGGCGACCCGGCCGGGTGGGACGACGAGATCCGGGCCACCGCCCACGCCGTCGCCGCGATCGTGGCGACGCAGATCCGGCACGTCAACGGCGTGGCCGCGTTCGAGCGCTCGCACGCCGCGCTGGCGGGCCAGACCGAGCGGCTGAACTGCCTGATCGCCTCGGCCATCCCGGGGGTGCTGATCACCGACGAGCAGGGCACGGTGACGAACGTCAGCCAGAGCTTCGGGACCATGTTCGGCCTGGACGAGCCCCTGGCCGGCACGCCGGCCGTCTTGGTCATGCGCCGGATCGAGCGGGTGTTCGCCGATCCCCTCTGGTTCACCCGGCGGGCGGTGGCCGTGTTCCGCGCGCGGCAGCCGATGACCGGGGAGCAGATCCTGTGCGCGGACGGCCGCACCGTCGAGTTCGACTACTGGCCGGTGCTCGTGGACGGCCGGTACCGGGGCGACATCTGGCTGGCCTGGGACATGTCGGACCGCAAGGAGCTGGAGCAGCAGCGGCTGCAGACGCTCGAGGCCGAGCTCACCGCCCGGCGGCTGGCCGAGCAGGCACAGCGCCAGCTCGCCGAGCAGAACGAGCGGCTGCGGAAGCTGGACGAGGCCAGGAACCAGTTCCTCGCCATCGTGTCGCACGAGCTGCGCACCCCGCTGACCTCCATCGTCTCGTTCAGCGAGCTGATCAGGGGCGAGGCCGAGGGGCTCACCCCCGAAGGGGTCCGCTTTCTGGACATCATCGAGCGCAACGCCGACCGGCTGCACCGGCTCGTCGGCGACCTGCTGATGCTGGACCGGCTCGAGGCGGGGGCGCTGCCGCTGGACCTGGCCCCGGTCTCGGTCGCCGACCTCGCCGCCGAGGCGGTCCGGTCCGCGTCGGCCGGCGCGGCCAGGCAGGGCGTCGCCATCGACGTCGCCACCGAAGAGGGGCCGCTCGTGCCGGGGGACTCCCGGCGGCTGCTGCAGGTGTTCGACAACCTGATCGCGAACGCGGTCAAGTTCTCGCCGCGGAACCGGCGGGTGCGGGTCCGCGCGGCCTACGACGGCCGCCAGTGGCGGGTCGACGTGGCCGATTCTGGCATCGGCATCCCCGCGGCGGAGGCCGGGCAGCTGTTCAGCCGGTTCGTCCGCGCCTCGAACGCGCGCACCGCCGGGCTGCCCGGGACCGGCCTGGGCCTGTCCATCGTCAAGGTGCTCGTCGAGATGCACGGCGGGCACGTGTCCGTGGCGAGCACGCTGGGCCGGGGCAGCACGTTCAGCGTCTACCTGCCGGGGCCAGGGTGAAGGGCACAGCGTGAAGGGCACAGCGTGAAGGGCACAGCGTGAAGGGCACAGCGTGAAGGGCACAGCGTGAAGGGCACAGCGTGAAGGGCCGGGTGCTGGTGATCGAGGACGACCAGGACATCTCCCTGGGCATCCGCACCGTGCTGACCAGGAACGGCTTCGAGGTGGCCAGCTCGGCCGACGGCAAGCAGGGGCTGCGCGCCTTCCACGCCGCCCGGCCCGACCTGGTGGTGCTCGACATCGGGCTGCCGTCGCTGGACGGGTGGGCGGTCCTGGAGCGCATCCGCGACCTCAGCGACGTGCCCGTCCTCATCCTGACCGCGCACGGCCACGAGACCGACAAGGTACGCGGGCTGCACGGCGGCGCCGATGACTATCTCACCAAGCCGTTCGGCAACCGCGAGCTGGCCGCCCGGGTCGAGGCCCTGCTCCGCCGGCCCAGGGCCGGGCAGCCGCAGGCCGAGGTGTACGACGACGGCCTGCTGCTGGTCAGGCTGGGCGCGCGCGAGGTCATCGTGGGCGGCGCGCCCGTCGCCCTGACGCCGACCGAGTTCCGGCTGCTGGCCGCGCTGATCCGGCACCCCGGCCAGACCCTCACCCCGGACCAGCTGCTCACGCAGGCCTGGAACGACCCGCTCGGGGTGGGGCCGGAGCGGGTGAAGTTCGGCGTGATGCGGCTGCGCCGCAAGCTCGGCCAGGGCGCCGGGGAGCCGGGCGCCTCCATCGAGTCGGTGCGCGGCTTCGGCTACCGCTACGCGCCGCCCCAGGCGTAGGGCGGCGCGTAGCAGGTGCCCCGCGCGGCTTCTGCGTCGCGCGGCTCTTGAGCGCTGTGCGGCTCTTGAGTCCCGTGCGGCTTCTGCGTCCCGTGCGGCTTCTGCGTCCCGCTCGGCTCCTGCGTCCCGCTCGGCTCCTGCGTCCCGCTCGGCTCCTGCCTCGCGTGCGGCTCCTGCGTCCCGCGCCAGCTCGGGTTCCCCGCCCGATGCGATGGTCGCATTGTTCGCATTTAGGTGAGAAGGGGGGAGATGCCGCTTGGCTTGATGCCTCGCGGTCGGCGCTTAGGGAAGCAGGAATCGGACTTCAGTTACGCCAGCACCGCCAGCACCGCCAGCATCACCGCCCGGGCGCTCCGGGCCCTTCCGGTACGACATGAAACCCCAGCTTTCTCTGATACTGGCAGTTATTGCAGGTAGAAAGCCTGCACGGTAGGCTGGAATCAGGCCAGAGTCAGAGGATGTGGACATGGACCGAGCAGGGGTCATCTTCAAGAAGTGCGATCTCGCGCTGCACAAGCCGGACACCAACCA
>Ga0318524_10000650_pt1 | contig 12128 bp, 21 predicted proteins | sample GRESIP052b4f22_FD_203685 | JGI IMG/M metagenome (GOLD analysis project Ga0318524, IMG submission 203685) | Tropical soil microbial communities from Luquillo Experimental Forest, Puerto Rico - GRE.SIPMG.052b4f22 | ecosystem: Environmental > Terrestrial > Soil > Tropical forest > Bulk soil... | reverse complement strand
ATGCGCCGGTGGGCTTCTAATTCAATCTTGAGAAGGAACCGTGAACATGACTTGGAACCATCGCATAGTTTGCGACACTACCGCCCCCACTGCGGAGCGCACCTTCGCCCTAGCTGAGGTTTACTACAACGGCAACGGCTTGCCTCATGCCTACTGCGAGCCCTTTACCCATGGGGATAGCCTATTCGAAGTCTCGGAGCTAGTCGCGAGGCTACAGCTAGCCACAGGCAAGCCTGTGCTGTACTGGCCGCAGGACTTTGACCTATCGCGTGAGGCGACCACAACCCCTAACGCGCGAGAAATAATTAGCTGAGCTAACCCGAAAATAGCTACACAAAAGCATTGATTATCTCAAACAACCTGCTACACTAAGCAAATCAAACAGGAGTTACGACCATGCAACAGAGCAAAGCCTACGTGATCAAGAATGCTACCCGAAACCTGAAAGCCACCATTGCCGCGCGCAAGTCCGAGTACGTGGCCTACCGCTACGGCAGCCCCAATGGCCGCAAGGTCACCTTGGCACACAACGTAAGGAACTGAGACCATGACCCGCAAAGACTTCGAGCTTATCGCGCGAGTGATAAAGGACCACCGCACCTATGAGGGCGATCAAACCGTCAACCAACTGGCGCGCGATATGGCTGACGCCCTGCGCGTAACTAACCAACAGTTTAACCGCGACAAGTTTATCCGCGCGTGTGGGGGCGAACCATGACGCTATTCGATTTGCAAGCCTTGACCTTTGAAGCCTTGGCACCCTTGGGCCCTCGCGTTAGCGCCTTGTGCTCTGGCTTCGCGGTAATGGTGTGGGGCGAAATGCTCTTAACCCCTGCGGGGGAAGCCTACTTAGACACAGTGAAAGGGGACTGAACAATGACACACTGGCAAATCGCAAAGCTTGTACTGACAGGAGCGTTTCTGGCTGGCTGTGCAATGGCTGGCTACATCGCGGGCGGTATCGTTTATCTGGGATAGGGGAGCAACGAAAATGTGGACTAGGTTCTATGATCTGCACTCTGGCGGTGACGCGAAAACGGATTATGCCACCATCTATATTCAGGGCGATGAGGCCGAGGCCGTTGCGACGTTCAAGCGGCATTTTGACCGCAACCCGTTCAACGTGACGTGTGACTGCTGCGGGGCCGATTTCAGCGTTTCGACCTATGACACGCTGGCCGAGGCTTCCGAGTTCGACACTGACCCGAGCATGATTATTACCTGAAAGGGCACACAATGGCACAAGTCACCGCAATGGATATTTGGGAAGCTAGCCAAACCGGCATTGTCCAAACCCTCGCCTATAGGCTTTGGGGCTCTCAGGACGGGGCGCAGGAGGGCGTTGCAGAGGCTATCGCGCGAGCCATAGCGCGTATCGAGTGGTTCAACCCGCGCAAGGGCAAGCTGACTAGCTGGCTTATGATGATCATGACCAGCCTCAAGAACGGCGAGCAATACAAGGGCTATCGTCGGGGCACCATTGCGCCCCCGCTTATTAGCTACCCGGGAGAGGAAGAGCTGCCCGAGCTAGCTGACCTGTGCGACCCGGAGAGCATCCTTATCGCGCGAGAAATATACGCGGAGAGGACCCGTGGCTAAGAAAAAGCGGAAACGCAAATCGGCTGTGCGCAAGAAATATCGGTGGGGACGGAGGAAGAAGAAATGACCGAGGCTGATGACGAAAAGTTCGCGGAGATGATTGCGGAAGCGATGGGCGGGACGCCTAACGCGCGAGACGTAGCTAAGGCGGACGGGCGGTGCCCGTGTGGATCAGGCCAGTACGGCTATAATCTATTCGATACCAAGGGGAAACTACTGTTGTATTGCTGCCACAAGTGCGAAAAACCACGCCGAGCACTGTTAATAGAAGGAGGCGAAAGATTGACCAAAGAGGGGTAATGTGCAGGTTACACCAACCCCACACCACGTATTTTTTTTAGCTAACCTATGGGAAGATGGGACAAAAAACGATGAAGAGCACAACAGCCACTAAAGCCTTCGTTCTGGTAGCACCTTTGTACAACATGCCTGTGGGGGAAACTGGCCAGCTAAAGCAGCTAGACAGTCATCATGTCGCCTTGCTTTTTGATAACCACGAGGATCTAGTGCTTGACGTAAACGATACCGACCCGGAGGTGTGGGCAGCCATCGGGAAGCCGAAGCGGTCTCTCGCCCATCTGGCTTGCGCCGCCGTCATCCTGATCGCCTTTACTGCCGGAGTGCTCTGGGACCCACTGTAACCAAGTAAACGGGAGTGCGTAACAATGACAGAAGATTTAAGGATACAGGGAGACTATAACCGACACGGAACAACCACAGGAGCTACCACTATGAGCGCAGCTATCCCGATGGGATACAAGTCGCTTCTATCGGATGAAGCTAGACAGGCGGCTAAAGCCCTAAGATTGGCCCTAGAGCCGTTTGTCCAGCTTAACCCAAACATTCCAGCCAGCTATATTATCAGCTTCCTGACGGTCGCTGAGAAGGAGGGCAGGCCGGTCTCCGAGTACGCGAACGAAGTGGGCATGTTAAAGGCGGTCATGACCCGTCACTTACTCGACCTTGGCGAACGTGACCGCCACGGGGGCGAGGGCATGAACGTGATCGAACAGAGGCGGGACCGTGTGGACCTGCGGATCAATCGGTCCTTCATCAACGAGAAGGGCGCAACGCTCCTGAGCAAGGTGCGGCGCGCGTGGGAATTGAGCAGAAAGGGTTAGCTATGTACGACGCTGAGCAAGAGGCTACAGGGTTCGTCAACGAGCTATTCTATCGCGAAGGCCCCGAGCCGAAGGACATTACGCGCGCTGATGCTGTGTGGATGCGCGATACTGTGTTGGAGTATTTGCGCGAGGCATACGCGGCAGGCGCACGCGAAGGAGTAAGCTAAATGGCATACGCTGACAAAAAGAACGGCAAGCTCACAGGCTCATATGTTGGCGAATGGTCCAAGGGCAAGAAGAAACGGCGCTTCAAGACTAGGCAGGAAGCCCGCGACTATGAAAGCTTCACCAAGCTATTCGGCCGGGAGCCTCCCACCATCGAGGACGGGGGGCCATCTTGCGGCGAACTTAGCTACAGAGCGGTAGTAGCTGCGGCTAAGGAAGCCGGAGGACCCAAGGGCAAGTGGAAGTCCGAGCGTGACCCGACCCTCATGGCCCGGATTGACTTTGGCGTGGGGATCATCGGGGACCTTGGGATCACCCGGGTTGACCGAGCGGCCCTAGTTAAGATCAGGGATCATGCAGCTATACGCGCGAGAAGTAATGCTACGCGGAACCGCTACATGATGGCGGCCCGAGCCGTCCTTAGCTACGCGGAGAACGAGGGGATCATTCCCCATGCGCCCAAGGCCCCCATGCTCAATGAGGCCGTGACGCGCAACTACCGCGACATCCTCAAGCCGGGGCAGGACGAGCTGATCCTCGCAGCTATGGTGGAACTTGGCTACGGGTGCGAGGCGAAGTGCGTGGACATCCTGATCCAGACGGGGATGCGCAGCGGGGAACTCAAGAAGCTGACGCCCGAGCAGATCACCGTGGAGACCGTGCCCGACGAAGAGGGAACAAACTATGAATGCGGAGTGGTCCGTTTAAAAGCTGGACAGACCAAGAACGGTCAGATGCGCGTGTGTATCTTTTCAGCCGAATTAGCTAAATATCTCAGGGCGCTAGTGGCCACCAATTCGGTTCCCGATGGTTTCCGATTGCTACGTACCTTCAAATCTGCTTGCGAACGCGCGGGGATAGAAGGCAACGTCGTAATTCACAGCCTGCGACATACACGCGCCACGCGACTGCGGAAGGCCAAGGTAAAAGACGGATTACGCCAGCAAATGCTAGGACATATCAGCAAAGAGGCCGCAGCTATCTACGACCACCAAGACCTGACCGATCAACTAGAAGCAGTAAAAAAAGTTCAGGAATACGCGGGGAAAAGCACCAAAAGTACCGTTGTTGACTTTAATAAAGCTCTGGAATAACAGGGCTTTACCGGACGGCCACGTGCCCGAGTGGTTAGGGAGCGGTCTGCAAAACCTAATAAGTAATAGCTACCCTTGACAACCTTTTGCGCTTTTCGGCGCGAATGTGTGTAGAAAAGGGTTGTTTCGAGTACACACCTAACAAAAACAACAACTTACGGCGGTAGCTTATGGTCGCCGAACAGCAAAGAAAGGTTAGACAATGGAAGGACAGATGGAAGCCCGCGAGTACCAACTCGCCGCCAAGTCCCTAGCTAAACGGGACAAGCGACAAGCTGCCAGCTTCGGAAAGGGAGCGACTACAGGGGCAGTGGCCCTTAGTGGCCTGCATCTGCCGAGACTGACCGAATACCTAACTGAGAAGTGGAAGACACCTTGCCGCACTAACGCCCCTGAATATAACCTTGAGCGTATGCTGCGGCAGCTAGAGCCTGAGCTAGTGGCCTTGGTCTGCTTGCAGACTGGGCTGCATATCGTGGCCGGTCACAGCAAGCGCCAAGTCGAGACCTTCAAAATCTTTGCCGATAACCTAGAGGCAGAGGTCTACCGCGCAGGGCTGTTTAGAAGCGATAAGAAGCTCGCCAATAGGGCTAGCCTGTACGCAGCTAGGTCGCACGCCTCTAGCCAGATGCGGCGCTCTACGGCCCGCGCTGTGGCCGTGAAAGCGGGTTTCATGCAGGAGGCGTGGTCTGGGGAGGAGCGGACCATTGCGGGGGTCTGGTGTGCTAACCTGCTCACCGAGGGCCTGCCGGATGTGTTCAAGTGGGAGGAGTTTGTAGAGTGGGACAAGACCCGGCAAGTTCCGGTCAAATACCGTATTCTGTCCATCACTGAAGAGGCCAGCAGCTATATGCGGGATGTGGTCAGGCACACCATCCAGCGGCGGCCGGTCTGGTTGCCACGAACCACCCCACCGGAGCCGTGGACCCGCTTCAAGGCCAGACCCTCCGAGGACACCCGCATCCTGAAGCATGTCGATTTGGTCAAGACCCGCAACAAGGACCACATTGCCGAGCTGAAGCGGGCGATAGCTGACGGAACTATGGCACCCACACTGAAGGGGATCAATGTTCTGCAAGCTGTGCCGTTCCAGATCAATAGCTGGCTGTTGGCTGTAATGGAAGAAGCCCAAGCCAAGGGCGTTGTCGTTCCCGGTTTCACTGTCCCTGACAAGGTAGACCCGCCCGCCCAACTCTCCGAGGAAGCGTGGGCTGCCTTGAGCAAGGAGGAGCGCAAGCTACTCACTGAGACCCGGAACGCAGCTAAGGCTGCCAACCGCCAACGCGCGAGCGATATTACCCTGCTAGCCATAGACCTTGAGGAAGCCCACCGATTGGCTGAAGCGCCTGAGTTCTATCTGCCGATGACGCTCGATAGTCGAGGCCGCGTTTATTCGCTGCCCCGGTTTAACTTTCAGCGTGGGGACCATGTGCGCTCCCTGTTCCTGTTCAAGAACGGGAAGCCTATTGGGGAAAAGGGTACATATTGGTTATCAGTACACGTTGCCAACTGTTGGGCCCAAAAGGGACCTGACGGGATTGGCTTGGACAAGAAACCACTAGACGAGAGGGTACAATGGACGAAAGAGAACTTGCAGACGCTGCGCGGCTACGTGAATGCGCCATGTGTGAATACCGGCTGGACGAAAGCAGAGAACCCTTGGATGTTCATCGCTGCCTGTCGGGAGTTGTGTTTTGCCACGGATGTTGGTCATGGGTACGTATGCCACCTCCCGGTGAGTTTTGACGGTAGCTGCTCGGGCTTGCAGCACCTCAGTGGGGCCATGCGGGCAGCCGAGGGCCAGTTGGTCAACCTGACCGACAACGCCTACGCCGAGGACATCTACAGCATCGTAGCTACCGTGGCGCGGCGCATCATCGAGGCTGACGCCACGGGCCCGGACGAACAGAAGCGGCACTTTGCCCAGCTATTCCTTAGCTACAAGGACGGGCAGGGCATCGACCGCAAGCTACTGAAACGAAACTGCATGACGTTCTGCTATTCAAGCGAGGCCCCCGGGATGGGCGATCAGCAGTACGAGGACCTAATGACCCCTCTACAGGCTGAAGCCGTCCGTACCAAGACCCCGCATCCGTTCGGGGACATCAAGACCCAAGCGGGGGCCGCCCGCTACATGGGCCGCGTAGCCTACGCAGCTATCACCGAGGTAGTCCGCAAGCCCGCAGAGGCGATGGACTTCCTGAAGGACGTAGCTGGGGCCTTGGCCCATGAGGGTAAGCCGGTTCGCTGGACTACCCCGGCCGGGATGCCGTGCGTCAACCGCTACCACGACGTACAGGTCAAGACCCTACAGCTTTGGCTGCACAACGAACGCATCAACGTCAACGTAGCTGTAGGGGACGAACCGCAGATACTGAAGCGCAAATGCCAACAGGCAATCGCGCCAAACTTCGTCCACTCGATGGATGCGGCTCACCTCCTGCTAGTTGCCGGGGCGTGCGCTGATGAGGGTATCACCGATGTCGTCACGGTTCACGATAGCTTTGGTTGCCTTCCGGCAGATGCTGACCGTTTCAACCAAATCATTCGTGAGCAGTTTTTACTGATGTATCAACAACATGACGTTTTAACGCACTGTCGCCGAACAGCAAAGGCCGACATGACGGAAGCAAACCACTGGCGACTACCGCCGCTTCCCGAGTTAGGCTCGCTGGATTTGTCTGAAGTCCTGAAGGCGAAGTATGCCTTTGCCTGAATAGCTACACAAAGGGAACTAATACCATGAACAACACGACTGACAACTTTGAGCTTATCGCCCAAGACGCGGTGACCAGCCTGACCGCTGCCGCCATCACGCTGAAGATGATCGGGATTGAGGAGTTGGCCACGGCGCTCGCCAACGACGCTGAAGCCCTCTGCGAACGCGCGCTTGCTCTGGGCGCAGAGTGAACGAACGCAACCCTGAGCGAGATTGGGCCGTCATTCAGGCCCGTCTCGCGGTCCTTGATGCCGAAGAGGCGTTGGCGCGCAAGCCTAGCGCCTACTACGCCCTCGACCTACAGGCCAAGCAGAAAAGCTGGAAACGGCTAACGCAGCTAATACTGGTGAGCGACAATGGAAAACTACGCAGACATGACTGACGAATGGGGCGCGTGGATCAGGGTGGATGTAGTCCAAGACCGCGTGATTATCACCATCCAAGACGAAACGACGGCTGCCGTATCGCTCAACATCAAGCAGGCGGCCACCCTCATTAACGCGCTGACCGATGCAATCGGCGGACCCTACTAAAGCTGACTAAAAGGATTACAACAGGTACACAATGGCTAAAGTTAACAAAACGCTTCCGGTCGCTACCGCCGTGTTCCCCAAGCTGAACAAGGTGGACGTTTATCAGCCCAAGAACGCGAAGGGCCAACCATCCGGCCCGGAGAAGCGCACTTGGAATACTCGACTGAAGTTCAACGACGAAGACCACCGCGAAGTTGATGCGTGGCTGAAGAAGCTGGCGAAGGACGCTGGCCTGAAGTCCGTAGCTAACTGGCCGTGGAAGAAAGACAAGAAGACCGGCGAAATCACGCTCTCGGTCTCTTCCGGTGAAGAGTACAAGCCGGGCCTCTATGACGCCAAGAACCAGCCGCTCCCCGAGGGCGTGGTCATCGGCGGCGGCTCCCAGCTCAAGACCAACGTGAGCCCCTTCGTTTACGAGGGTCTCGGTGGCGGCATCAAGCTCTACCTCAATGCGGTTCAGGTTGTGAAACTTGAGCGTGGCGGTGGCAGCGGTGTCAGCCCGTTCGAGGAGGAAGAGGACGGCTTCGTAGCTGAACCGGCTGCGGCCAAGTCTCCCTTCAATGCCGACGAAGCCACAGACGACGAGGAGGCGTTCTAATGCCGATCGAATACGGAATAACAGCCGTGCTCTTCGCTGGCGCGCTCTGGATTATCGTCAACGCTTGGGCTGGCATACGGTGAGTACGAAGCCTGCGCTGTCGCGTAGGTACAGGTCCGGCCTCGAAGAGAAGCTGGCTAAACAGCTAGACGAAGCGGGCGTGGAATACGAGTACGAGAGCACCAAAATCCCGTACACGGTTCCCGCTCGCGAAGCGAAGTACATCCCCGATTTTCCTATACCGGGGACGAACATCTTAATCGAAGCCAAAGGCCATTGGGGCGGCGGGCGGTTCGGGGGCATCAAGCAAGCCTCCGCAGAGCAGCGGCAGAAAATGCTGCTTCTCAAAGAGCAACACCCGCACCTCGACATCCGCGTCGTTTACGAACGCGCAAGTACCAAAATCTACCCCGGCTCTCCTACCAGCAACGCGAAGTGGGCTGAAACCCACGGCTTCATGTGGGCTGATAAAGGGACTGTCCCTGAGAGCTGGCTAACCGAAATCAAACAGCAGCAACGGAAAAGGAAGAAAGCATGACGCACGCACAGCTAGTGAAGTCGATCAACCTGAGCCCCCAGCAGAAGACCATCCTGAACCACTTGCTGTCTGGGCGTAGCATCTCGAACATGGAGAGCCTGATCGTCTACAACATCTCGCGCTTGTCGGATGTAATTCTGAACCTTCGGCGCAAGGGCTTCGCGGTCCACACCGATGTTCGGCAGGACAACGCTGGCCACAAGTACAGCCGCTACTCACTGGTGGCTTAATGGCATGGACCCACGGGCCGTGCGAGAAGTGTGGATCGAGCGATGCTCTGGGCCGTGTTGAAGACGGCTCAGGGTATTGCTTCTCATGCGAGACCTACTTCAAAGCGGACGGCAGCGAAGCTGAGCCTGAGACAGGTGACTGGCTTCGTGGCGACTACCTACCCATGACATCCCGAGGGCTGGAAGAGGACACCCTCCGAAAGGCAGGTTATCAGTACGACCGCGCAGCTAAGCTGCACATCATGAACGTGCGGGACAAGAGCGGTAAACTGATCGGACAGAAGACACGCACACAGAACAAGGAGTTCTCATGGAGAGGGGATTGCAAGAAGGACCCGCCGATCTACTTATCATGGCTTTGGCCAGCTACAGGCCGCTCTGTGATATTGACCGAGGGCGAGATAGATTGCTTGAGCTACTGGCAAGCTTGGGGACTGAAATATCCTGTCGGCTCCTTGCCCAACGGTACGGGGTCAGTAAGGAAAGCGATACTGAAACATTACGAGCAATTATGCTCATTTCAGAACATCTATCTAAGCTTCGACGCTGACGAGCCCGGAAAGAAAGCCCTAGAGCTAGCCTGCCAGCTATTGCCGGTGGGCAAGGTAAAAATCATTCGGCTACCGGAGGACTGCAAAGATGCCAACGAAGCCCTGCTCAAACACGGACCACAAGCTCTTGTGCGAGCTTATTACGACGCAACTGATTTTCGGCCTGATGGTATCCGAGAAGGCCGAGAGTTTACGAAAGAGAAACTTAAGCGAAAGCGACGTGCGGGCTTTGGCCTCCCTTGGCCTGAGCTTGACCGAATGTGGATGGGGTTGAGGGATGGAGAAGTCACAACAATCTGTGCCGGAAGCGGCATCGGCAAAACAACTATTGCCCGAGACATCGCTTACCACCTTCGTACCGAACACAAACTCAAAATCGGAAACATCTATCTTGAAGAGGACAACGATACCAGTGTGTCCGCTTACGTCGCACTACATCAGGGTGTTCCCCTAAAGAACGTCTTAGCTAATCCCGAATGCATCAGCGATGAGGACTGGGACGCGGCGCTGGCCGCAGTGGTCTGGGACGGGATGCTCTTCTATGACCATTTCGGGAGCCTTGAGAGCGACCGGCTCTTGACCATGATGCGCTTCATGGCTGCGAGCGGCTGCCGGTTCATTGTGCTTGATCATATCAGCATCGTGCACAGTGGCACCGAGAGCCTGGACGAGCGCAAGGACATCGACATCCTCATGACCAAGCTAGCTAGCTTCGTCAAGGAGACGGGTGTGGGCGTCGTTGCCGTTGTCCATCTGAAGCGCGGCAAGGACTACAACGAAGGGGCCTCGATCAGCCTGACGGACATGCGGGGCTCCGCGAGCATTGAACAGCTATCGTTCAACGTGCTGGGGGTCGAACGTGACCAACAGGACAAGGACCAGAAGCTGTTCGCGCAATTGCGTTCACTCAAATGCCGCATCACCGGAGAGACCGGCGAAGCGGACAGGCTCAAATGGAATATCCAGAGAGGGTGCTATGAACTTGCAGGACCAAGCGACTTTGAACCGGAAGAAGGGGACGACGATGCGCCTTTCTAATGCGATTGATTGGCCGCACGTCGAAACCGACAGGGCTGCGTGGGCGCAGTGGGCCGGTATCACACTTGCGAACGCAGCTAACTGGCACGGCGCGCAGGCTGCGAAGGCGTATCGCCGTAGGGATTTGGTTACTTATCTGCGCCATGTGCGCATTGCTGACAAACTGTGGAGGAGTATCAAGTGAACTGGTTCATACCATCAGACTACCTGTTCGCCACACGGCAGGTTCTCCTCGTGTGTATCACGCTGACCATCTGGCCGATGGAAATCGTCTTCGACAGCATCGAAAACGAACTGTTGGCGCGGGGGCATCATCTGCGGAGTGACATGTGAGCAGACTGCTATTCGACATTGAAACGGACGGCCTGCTCCACGACGCTACCCAGATACACTGCATCGGCATCGTCAACATAGACACCGGCGCGGAATATAGCTTCGCGCAGGAGCGTGTTTACGAAGGTGTAAGCACGCTTGAGGTCGCCGACGAAATCATCGGCCACAACATCCTTCGGTTCGACATTCCCGTACTGAAGAAGCTGGCTAACTTCCAGCCAAAGGCGGGCCAGAAGGTCACTGATACGCTGGTCGTATCGCGGCTGAAGTATCCAGCCCTCAAGGCCGACGACGCTCTCCGCACCGACCTTCCCTCTGAGTACACGGGGAGCCACTCGCTGGGGGCGTGGGGCCATAGGCTGGGGCAGCACAAAGGCGACTACGCGCAGCTAAAGCGCGTGGAAGCTGTCAAACTGGGCTTCACTGATGAGCGCGCTATCCAGAAGTTCATCTGGGGCACGTTCTCGCAGGAGATGCTTGACTACATGATGCAGGACGTTCGCGTTAACTTCCTGCTGTTCAAGAAGCTCAATCCCGACGCCTACTCACAGAAGGCCGTCGAGCTAGAGCACCGCATAGCTAAGGTTTGCGATGCTATCGAGGAGGCTGGCTTCCCTTTTGACATGAGGGCTGCCGGTGAACTCCACGTCCAACTACTGGAAAAGCAGCACGCGCTAGAACAACGCCTCAAGGCCGAGTTCGGTTCGTGGGAGCAACCGATCAGCCCTGACCCAGCTAAGGCGTGGTTCGTCCCCAAGAAGGACGATGCCAAGCGTGGCTACAAGAAAGGCGTGGGCTTTGTGAGGATGAAGACCGTGGAGTTCAACCCCGGCTCACGTCAGCACATCGCCAAGGTTTTGCAGGACCGGGGATGGAAGCCCACCAAGTTCACGGCGGGCGGAAGTCCACTGCTGGACGAAGAGACCATCGAGGGAGCTGTAGCTAAGTATCCTGAGTTAGCTGGCGTCGGTGAGTACCTGATGCTGGGCAAACGACTATCCCAACTAACCGGCTCGAAGCAGAGCCTCATGGCAGCGGTGAAAGATGACGGACGTATTCACGGCTCTATTAATCCGATGGGCACAATCACAGGCAGGGCAAGCCATTACGCCCCCAACCTCGCCCAAGTCCCAAGCGCCAAGAAGCCCTACGGCTCCGACTTCCGAGAGCTGTTCAAGATGCCAGCGGGTTGGAAGCTCGTGGGTGCAGACATGCAAGGGTTGGAGCTTAGAGGGCTAGCTCACTATCTCAGCTATTTTGACGGAGGCGCGTATGGAAAGCAGCTACTGGAAGGCGACCCGCATTGGGCCACGGTTATTGCGCTCGGTCTTGCGCCAGAGGGAACAGTTCGCGACAAACACAACCAACTCCACACCATCCTGCGAGAAGACTGCGCCAAGCGATTTGTCTACGCCACCGTCTACGGAGCCGGGGCCGCGAAAGCTGGCACTGTCATTCACGAAGCTCTCTTGAATGCCCGCAACAATGCTGGCCAAGAGGGTACCGATGTGTACTGCAAATTCTTTGGTGACGAACTGGCACCATCGGACGGCAGGCTAAAGTACGTTGGTGACAACGCCCGCAAGCGGTTCTCCGCAGGCATCGA
>Ga0318524_10000648_pt1 | contig 12159 bp, 11 predicted proteins | sample GRESIP052b4f22_FD_203685 | JGI IMG/M metagenome (GOLD analysis project Ga0318524, IMG submission 203685) | Tropical soil microbial communities from Luquillo Experimental Forest, Puerto Rico - GRE.SIPMG.052b4f22 | ecosystem: Environmental > Terrestrial > Soil > Tropical forest > Bulk soil... | reverse complement strand
GACCAGCGGCTCGTAGACGAAGCCGACCGCGAGCAGCGTGTCGGAGGTGTTGAGCGGACTGAATTGACAGGTCCACAGCGCGCCGTTCTCGTTGGAGATGGTCAGCACGCTGTTGCTGGCGGCTTTGCCGCTGGTGCTGGTGCCGGGACTGGAGGTCGTGCTCGAGCCGGCGGTACAGCCCGCCGCGAGCATCCCGGCCGCGACGAGTACCCCGTATCTGGTGAGGCGTCTCATGCGTTCGTCCTTACTGCCGTTTGCGAGCTTCGGTTATGTGCGGTTGCGGGTTCGGTTTACGCGATGGCGCTGGCTTGGGTGTGCGGGGGTTTGCCCCTTCCGTTAATTTTGTTAGGACAGTATCCTAACTATCTGCCCGGGACAAGAGCCCGGACGAACTGCCGCAAGGAGGGTTATGCAAGACCGGAGGCGAGTGCAGGCCTGCGGGCCTGCGCGAGCGGCCGGTGCACGTCGCACGGACAGCAACCCGCACGGGTTCTTGCATAACGCGAACTTTCACATGAGAGACCGGGTCTTAACTTTTCGTGCATCCGGGCACGCCGTGGGACGCTAAGCACAATGGTGGAGGAGGTGGCCGTGACCGCCATAACGCCTGCGGCCGCAGAGCCGGCCCCGGGCCTGTCGCCCGCGTCTGCGCCCTCGTCGGCGTCGGCGCTGCCCCCTCCGGAGAAGAACCCGGGCTCGGTCCTGTTCGCGGCGCGGCCCTCGCTGATCCGCGCGATGAACGAGCAGCTGCTTCTGGAGCACATCCGTCAGCGCGGGCCCTGCTCACGAGCCGAACTGTCCCGGGTCTCCGGCCTGTCTAAGCCGACCGTGTCGCTGGCCCTGGACAACGTCGAGCGCGCGGGCCTGGTCCGGATCGCCGGGCAGCGCACCGGGGTGCCCGGCCGGTCGGCCCGGCTGTACGAGATCAGGCCGGACGCGGGCCTGGTGCTCGGCCTCGACATCGGCCACGAGTACGTCCGCGGCGCGATCGCGGACCTGTCCGGCGAGATAAGGGTCAGGGAGTCGGTGCGGGTCCGGGCCACCAGCGTCCGCGGCCGGGTGGCCGAGCTCGTCGGGCTCGCCGACATGCTGTGCGAGTGCCTGAGCGTGTCCCGTTCGGCGATCACCCAGACGGTGATCGGCAGCCCCGGCGTCTACGACCCGCGGCGCAACGCGATGAAGCTCACCGGGGCGCACCGCGGCTGGGACCGGCCGACCGCGCTGGCGGGCCTGCGCGAGGCGTTCGGGCCCTCGCTGGTGATGGAGAACGACGTGGACGCCGCGGCGCTGGCCGAACGGGCGCTCGGGTACGGCCGGGAGGTCGACAACTTCGCCTTCGTGCACATCGGCACCGGCATCGGCATGGGGCTGGTCCTCGGCGGCCAGCTGCTTCGCGGCGCGCACGGCGTCGCCGGGGAGATCGCGTTCATGCCGCTGTCCGGCGGGGTCGGCGCGGACGAGCACGAGGTACGCAAGCGCGGGACGCTCGAGGCGGCCGCGTCCGCGTCCGGGGTGGTGCGGGCCGCCCGCCTCGGCGGCATGCGCGGCCCGGTGTCCGCCCGGCGCGTGTTCGAGGCCGCGGCCGCCGGCGACCAGCGCGCCGTCACCGTGGTGGCGCAGGAGGCGCGGCTGATCGCCCAGACGATCTGCGCGGTCATCACCGTGGTCGACCCCGACCTGATCGTCCTGGGCGGCGGGATCGGCCGCGCGCCCGGCTTCGCCGAGCTGGTCACGGCGGAACTCGAGCGGATCGCGCCGGTCATGCCGGCCATCAGGGTCAGCGCCCTGGGCACCGACGCCGTGGTCGACGGCTGCCTGGCGGCCGGCACCGAGCTGGCTTGGGGCCAGGTAATGACCGTGCTGCCCACCGCCCCGTCCCTGGACGGCATACGGCCGTAAGGCCGTAAAACCGGTTGACCGGAGGGCCGAGGTCCGCCGTACCCTGAGCCCCCGTGAGGGACCGGCCCGAAGGTGTTACCGAACGGGACGTGGCGCGTGCCCTGGCGGACGGCTGGGGCATCGGCGTGGCGGCGCTTCGGTACGCCCCGGTGGGCGGCGGGAGTTACCACTGGGTGGTGTCCTGCGACCGGGGCGGGCCGTGGTTCGTCACGGTCGACGACCTGGACGACAAGGGCTGGCTCGGCCGGTCCAGGCCGGCCGTGTTCGACGGCCTGAGCACCGCGATGGACGCCGCCCTGACGCTACGCCGCGACGCGGGCCTGCGGTTCGTGGTGGGCCCGGTCCCGGCGCTGGACGGCCGGAGCGTGCGGCCGCTCGGCGCCAGGCACGCCGTGGCCGTGTTCCCGTTCCTGCGCGGGACGCCGGGGGAGTGGGACGTCGGCCTGTCCGCGCCCGAGCGAGCCGAGCTCGCGGCGATGCTGGCCGCCCTGCACGGCGTGGACCCGGCGGCCGTCCGGCTGCCGCGGCGCGAGATCGGCCTGTCCTGGCGCGGCGACCTGGAGCGGGCCCTGTGCGAGCTGAGCCGGCCCTGGGCCGGCGGCCCGTTCGCCGAGCCCGCCCGGGCCCTGCTCGCGGGGGCCGCCGGGGCGGTGCGGCGCGAGCTCGAGCTCATGGACCGGCAGGCCGCCGATCCCGCGGCCGCGGCCCGGACCGTGATCACCCACGGCGAGCCCCACCCCGGCAACGTCATCCGCGACGGCGGCGGCGCGCTCATGCTGATCGACTGGGACACCGTCGGGCTGGCCCCGCCAGAGCGCGACCTGTGGATGCTGGCCAGCGAGACCGGCGACGAGCTGCGCCGCTACACCGAGCTCACGGGCCGGCCCGTCGATCCCGCCGGCCTTGAGCTCTACCGCCTGCGCTGGGCCCTGGACGACCTCTCCTGCTTCCTCCGCGACCTGCGCGCCCCGCACCGCCGGACCCCCGGCACCGAGCACGCCTGGCGCTCCCTGCAAATCGCCATCGCCCAGCTCACCTGAGGGGCGTTCCCGGACTTGGGAGCGCCCCTCTTGCGGGTGCGAGCGCGGCCGAACTCAGACGACCAGGGTGATCAGGTCGGCGGCGATCTCGCCGGGGTCGGTCACCGAGTCGAACGAGACCACGCTGACGTGGCTCTTGCCGAACTTGTCCTGGGCCTGGTTCTTCCTCGCGCCCTCCTGGTAGGCCTGCAGGGTGGCGTCGTGCTTCGGCCCTGAGCCGACGATCGCGACCACGAAGACCCGCTTGGAGGTGGCCTTTTCCAGGACCGGCTCGAACTCCATCCAGTCGTCGGCCTCGCCGTCGGTGAGCACGACGACCTCCATGACGGGCTGCTCGTCGGGGTCGCGGTCGCCGAACTCCTCGTCGTAGTCCGCGAGCGCCGCCCTCCAGGCAGGCATGATGTAGGTCCGGCCGCCCCAGGGTATGGAGTTGAGCCTGCGCTCCAGGTTCGAGCTGTTCAGGTCGCCGATCTCGACGTGCTCGTTGGCGAACCCGTGCGTCATCAGGCCGCCGCGCTCGTCGTCGCCGCCCGCCTGCTCGGCCGCCGCCTCGGTGTCCTCGGTCTCCAGGGCGCGCACGAGACCGTGCAGCGCGCCGATGACGATGGCCCGGCGGCTGCCCGGGTCGGGCCAGTCGCCGCTGTTCTCGTCGGCGGCGCCCCAGTCCATGCTGGTCGACAGGTCGAGCAGGAGGACGGGTTCCTTCTTGCGGTTGGCCGAGACGGCAGGCCCGATCTCGCTGCGCGGTGTCCGGCTCGGCCCGCCGGTCTCCTGGCGTCCGCCTGGCTGCGGGGGGCCGCCGGACTGCGGGACTCCGCCGGCGTGCGGGATTCCGCTTGGCTGCTGGGCTCCGCCTGGCTGCGGGAACGTGCCGCCTCCCGGCGGGAATCCGCCGTAGGCATCCGGCTGCGGGAATCCACTGCCCCCCGGCGGGATCGGATCAGTCATGGTGCTTCCCTTCAATGAGCCGCCAGGACCTCGTCCTCTGCCGAGGCCCCCGTGAAAATAACCGCCCAAACCCTACCTAAAAGCACTCGCGGAACGGGCTCGATCGCGGGTTCTAGCGCAGATACGACGCTCCGTTGAGGTCGAGGATAGCGCCGCTGGCCCACTCGGCCTCGGCGGAGGCCAGGTAGACGACGGCGGCCGCGATCTCCTCCGGCGCGGCGACCCGGTTGAACGGGCTCTGCGCCCGGATCTGGTCGCCGCGCGGCGAGTTCAGGTCGTCGAGTGCCATGTCGGTCGCGACGTATCCCGGGGCGACGGTCGCGACCGCGATGCCGAGCGGCGCCAGTGCGCGCGCCATCGACTGGCCGAACGAGTTCAGGCCGGCCTTGCTCGCCCCGTAGGCCGGGTGCCGTGGCTCGCCGCGGTACGCGCCGCGCGAGGTCACGTTGACGATCCGGCCCCCGGTCTCCTTCATGTATTGCACGGCGCACCAGGTGACGTTGGCCGCGCCGGTGAGGTTGACGGCGAGGGTCTCCCGCCACGCGTCCTGCCACTCCTGGTAGGACACGTCGGTGATGGCGTGCGGGATGTAGACCCCGGCGTTGTTGACGAGCACGTCCAGCCCGCCCAGCGCCTCGTGCGCCTGGTCGACCATCCGCCGCACGGCCTCGGCGTCGGCCAGGTCGGCCTGGACGACGGCGTGGCCTTCGCCCGGCAGCCCGGCCAGCACCTGACCGGCCAGCCCGGGCGAATCCCGGTGATGGACCGCCACCCGGTCGCCCAGTGCGGCGAACGCGAACGCCACCGCCCGGCCGATGCCGCGTGACGCCCCCGTCACCAGGACCGCACGCGTCATGGCTGCTCCCCGCACAGGGACAGCAGCTTGGTCGCCGTGGCCCAGTTCCTGGCCGTGGCCGCCAGGCCTGGTTTCTCCTGCCTCGCGGGCGGGGTGATGATCTTGAACAGGGCCTGGGCCAGTTCGCTGGTCCCGAAGCCGTCCGGCGTGTGCAGGTACAGGGCATGGCCGGCCGCGTGCACCTGGTCCCTGCCGCCCTTGGCCGCGGCGGCGCTCGCGGCGTCGGTGATGCGGCTGAGCAGGCCGTTCGGTATGTCGCCGGTCAGGAACACCACGTGCACGAGCCTGGGGTTCGGCTCGTCCGGATACGGGTTGCGGGCCAGCACGCCGGCCAGTTCGTCCCGGCTCAGGACCACCACCGAGGACCAGATCCCGAACCTCTCCTCGATGGCGGCCTCCAGCGCCGCGGCCAGCGCCGCGGTGTCCGTTTCCGGCGTGCTGAACAGCACGTTCCCGCTCTGGATGTAGGTGGTGACCCCGGTGTGGCCGAGGGCGGCCACGACCTCGCGCAGGTCCGCCATCGGGACCTTGTTCCGGCCGCCCACGTTGATACCGCGCACCAGTGCGACGTGTGATGCCATGGCGCCATTATCCCGCCGACGGCAGTCCCGCTCAGGTCAGCACTTTCGCGCCCTTTGGTCACTTTGGTACCCGCCGGTTAGCTGACACAATGCGGTTTCGTGCGTGGTGCGATGTGGCTCCCGCTCGCCTCCGGGGCGCGTGGCCCGTTCCGCGACCTGCCCCCGGAGGTGGCGATCCTCACCGCGGTAGCGTTCACGGTCGCACTCGGATTCGGGATCGTCGCCCCGGCCATTCCGGCCTTCGCCCGCCAGTTTGGCGTCAGCGTGGCCGCGGCGGCCAGCGTGATCAGCGTGTTCTCGCTGATGCGGGTGATCGGCGCGCTGCCGGCGGGGCGCCTGGTGGATCGCTTCGGGGAGCCCGGGGTGATGGCGGCGGGCATCGCGGTGGTCGCGGTGAGCAGCGTGCTGGCCGGGTTCTCCAAGTCCTTCGGGGAACTGACGGTGCTGCGTGGCGGCGGCGGCGTGGGATCGGCGATGTTCAGCATCAGCGCCCAGGCGCTGCTCCTCGGCACCGTGCCCGCCGCCCGCCGGGGCCGGGCCAGCGGCCTGTTCAGCGCCGGTTTCCTGCTCGGCGGGATCAGCGGTCCCGCGGTGGGCGGGCTGATCGCGGCGTGGTCGCTGCGCGCGCCGTTCTTCATCTACGGCTGCCTGCTCGTGGTGCCCGCCATCCTGGCCGCGGTGGTGCTGCGCCGCACGCCGAACCACCGCCGGGCGGCCGCCAGCCAGCCACCGGTCCGCGCGCTGGCCACGCTGGGCCGCGCGGTGCGCAGCCGCACCTACCGGGCCGCGGCCTCGGCCAACCTGGCCGACGGGTTCGCCGCGCTGGGCGTGCGCGGCGCCCTGGTGCCGCTGTTCGTCCGCGAGGTGCTGCACCGGTCGGCGGTGTGGACGGGGATCGGGTTCTTGCTGTTCGCCGTGCTGAACGGCGCCGCGCTGGTGCCCGGCGGCCGGGTGGCCGACTCGCTGGGCCGGCGCCCGGTCGTCATCGCCGGCTGCGCGGTCTCGGCGGTCGGCATGGTCATGCTGGCGCTGCTGCCCGGCCCGTGGGCCTTCCTGGCCGCGCTGGCCGTGGCCGGCTTCGGCTCGGGCCTGCTCGACGTCGCGCCGGCGGCCATGATCGGCGACATCATCGATCGCGACGGCGGGACCCTGGTCGCGTCCTACCAGATGGCCGGCGACGTCGGCGCGGTGACCGGGCCGGTGGCCGGCGGCTTCCTGGTCGACTCGGCTTCCTACGGGTCGGCCTTCGGCCTGGCCGCGGTGGTGCTGGGGGGCGCGGCCGTGCTCAGCTTCATGTCCCCGGAGACCAGGGCGGGCGGCCTGGCCGCGGGCCCGGCCGGGCAGGCCGTCGGCGACCCGGACTCCGGCGGTGATCCGGCGCGCCCCGCGCTAACCTGACCTGCTCAGACCGGCCCGCCGTGCGGGGCGCGAAATACACCACTGGTCACACCAGCGCTCATCAGCCACGTATTTCCCGGTCAGCTTCAATTGATCATGAGGGCCAGCCGTGCGCCGTACGCTATGAAACCGGACTTTCAGCGCGTTATAGCGCTATCGAACTGCGGTTTCATGTCGTTCGCAGCGCGCCCGGAGCCGCCCGGATGCGGTGCTGTCGGTGCTGGCGTGACTGAAGTCCGATTTCCGATGCGCGCGCGACGCCGGAACCTCCCGCAAATACGACGCCGCCAGGAACACTGCGGCCAGCATGGCGTACGGCGACAGCACCAGTCGCCAGCGCGGCGACGGCAGGCGGCCCTCGGGGAAGAGCAGGATCACCGCCGGGGAGCGAGCCCGGTACCGCGCTGGCGAGCGGGTTCTGATGCGCCATGACCGACAATGGGATCATGGCGTCGAGGATCAGCAGCGTGACGCAGCGCCGCCTGGAGGAATGACCTCGTGAGTGCCGATGCGCCGGCCTGGGTGGTGGCCGGACCGCCCGGAGCGGGCAAGAGCACGGTGGCAGCCAGGCTTCTCGCCGCCCTCGAGCCCACCCCCGCGCTGCTCGACAAGGACACGATGTACGGGCCGTTCGTGGCGGCCATCCTCGCGACCGCGGGCCGACCGCCGGGCGAGCGTGAGGGTCCCTGGTACGACGAGCACATCAAGGTGCACGAGTACGCCGGGATGACCGCCACGGCCAGGGAAATCCGGGCTCATGGCTGCCCGGTCCTGCTGTCGGGCCCCTTCACCAGCCAGATCCATGACGCCCAGCGCTGGGCGTCATGGACGGCCGAACTAGGCGGCGGCATCGTGCGCCTGATCTGGGTCAGGTCAGACGAGGCCACCCTGCGCCACCGCCTCAGCGCCCGCGGCCTCGCGCGCGATGAGGCCAAACTGGCGGACTTCGCCCGGTTCTGCGCCAGCATGCGCCTGGCTGGCGAGCCCGCAGCGCCGCACCTTACCGTGGACAACCGCCTGACCGCCGCCACCCCGCTAGACGACCAGATCGCCGCCGCCATCAAGCAGGCCTAGGCACGGCATGAAAGTGGACCTTCAGCGCGCCAGAGCGCAATGGAACTGCGGTTTCATGTCGCGCCTGGTGCGAGCTCAGCCCATCGGGTAGCGGTGGAACGCCACCGCGTACTCGCATCCGGCGCCCAGCCCGACGTAGCCCGCCATGTTCTTCAGGAACTCGTCGGGATCGAACTCGCGGCCCAGGCCCTCGATGTAGGCCCGGTGCTCGCGCAGCGACGCCACGCCCGCGTCGATCGTGTCGGTGACGTCCACGAAGTGCGTCGGCGAACCCAGCCCGGACACGTAGGCGTCCCTGATGTCCGTGCACGGCGGGCCCGCCTCGGGGAACACCCACCCGTTGGCCGCGTCCCGGCAGGCGTCCAGCGTGGCGAGCCCCACCGCCCGGTGGTCGGCGTGATTGACCGGGCCGTCCTCGCCCCAGGTGAGGTCGAAGCTCTGCCCGATGATCACCTGGGGGTTCATCCGGCGGAGCGCGGCCGTCAGGTCGCGGCGTAGCGCGATCCCGTACTCCACCAGGCCGTCCGGGTGATCGAGGAACTCGACGTCGCTGACGCCTACGACCGCGGCGCTGCGGCGCTCTTCCTCCACCCGCAGCGGGCCGACCTGATCCGGGGCCAGGCCGGCGATGCCCGCCTCGCCGCGGGTCACAAGCAGGTAGGAGACCTGCTTGCCCTGCCTGGTCCACCGGGCCACGGCGGAGGCGACGCCGTATTCCAGATCGTCCGGGTGAGCCACCACCGCGACGGCCCGGTCCCAGTCCTCCGGTATCGGCTGCATCCGCCGCACCCCTTCCTCCCCGTACGTCCTGCCGCAACTCTCTCATACCGGCGCTGCTAGCTTCGTCCTCATGACATCGCTTCCGGACAGCGCCCGCGCGGTGCTCGGGTCCTCCGCGCTGGCTCACCTGGTCACCCTGAACCCCGACGGCAGCCCTCAGGTCACCGTGGTGTGGGTGGGCCTCGACGGCGACAAGATCGTCGCCGCTCACCTGCCCGAGCATCGCAAGATCCGCAATATCCGCCACGACAGCCGCGTCGCGCTGTCGCTGGAGACCGATACCCGCAACGCCGCGGGCCTGACCCAGTACCTGGTGATCTACGGCACCGCCCGCGTCACGGAGGGCGGTGCCGCCGGACTGCTCCAGGAACTCGCCCACACCTACCTCGGCCCGGACGTGCGGTTCCCCGCCATGGACAACCCGCCGCCCGGCTACATCACCCACATCACCGTGGACCGGATCGCCGGCGTAGGCCCCTGGGCCAACCAGCGCTGAACAAGCCCTCAGGCTGGGCAGGTCCAGTCTTCCGGGCTGCGGATCGGCCCGAAACCCTCCGCGTCCGGCGGCGGGAAGTGCTCCTTGAGCGTGACGCGTGCGGCGTGGGCCCGAACACCCGCAGATGGATCAGCCGTTCCTCCGCCTCGCCCGTCGTCGGTCTGCAGCCGCCAGACGAACCCGTGGGCAGCGTCCGCCGCCGCGTTCACCGGGTCGAGGGCCGCCACGAAGCTGGCCAGCAGCGGGCTGTCCAGCGGCTCGCGCATCCGCGCGATGCTCACCTGCGCCAGTAGGTAATCCACGCCGCCATAGTGCCGGCCGCCGCGACTATCCTGTCAAGGGGCCGAATCAGGCGGAGGGGCGCTATGGATCACCGCCCGACCATGCGGGCGTCGGACGCTGACCGGCAGGAAGTCATCGAGCGGCTGCGCGCCGCCCTGGACGAGGGCCGCCTGAAGATGGACGAGTACCTGGAGCGCATGGGCCAGGCGTCCGAGGCCGTGACCTACGGCGATCTCGCCCCGCTGTACGCGGACCTGCCGGAGTCCGGTCCCGTGGCCCGCCGCGGGCCGGCCGGAACACCGGCCACTTCGCCTCAGTCCCCGCTGCCCACCAGCGCACAGGCGGCCGCCGTCGCGCGACACGATTTCGCCGGCCTGCCCACGCCGCTCAAGGTGCTGTGGACCATCTGGGGCGCCGTGGTGTCGGTCAACGTGGTCATCTGGGTTCTGGTCTCCGCCACCACCGCTCAACTGGTCTACCCCTGGCCGCTGTGGGTGGCCGGCCCGTGGGGCGCCGTCCTCCTGGCCGTATCGGCCGCCGTCACGGCGTCCCGGCGCGGCGGCCAGGCCAGATAGCCAAGCCGGGCCCCCGTCATACAGACGTAAGAATTTGAACCCGGTCGGCCCGGATAAGTCCGAATAAGGTGACATTACTGAGCAATTAGGACTTATAACCCTGCGGACAGTAGTGCGCACAGCGCAGGCCCAATCATCGTCGGCCGGGGAAGGGGGCTCGTTGGCTCGCGAGCCGCTCAGGGACGGGGATCCCTCGCGGGTCGGGCGCTACCGGCTGACGGCCAGGCTGGGCTCGGGCGGCATGGGCGTGGTCTATCTCGGCCACGACCCCGGCTCCCCGGACTCCGGGAACGGCGGCCAGGTCGCGGTCAAGGTGCTGCGCCCCGAACTGGCCGATGACCCCGAGTTCCGGGCCCGGTTCGGCCGCGAGGTGGCCTCGCTGATGCGGGTCAGGGGCGAGTGCACGGTCCGGGTCATCGAGGCCGACACCGAGTCGGCCCACCCGTTCATGGTCACCGAATACGCCGACGGGCCCTCCCTGTCGGAGTACATCGACGCCGGCGGGCCGCTCGGCGCGGACATGCTGTACGGCCTGGCGGCCGGGCTGGCCGAGGCGCTGGCCGCGATCCACGTCGCCGGGGTGGTGCACCGGGACCTCAAGCCGTCGAACGTGATCCTGGGCCGCTCCGGCCCCAAGGTCATCGACTTCGGGATCGCCCAGACGCCGGACGCGACCTCGGTCACCAAGACGGGCATGATGGTCGGATCCGCCGGCTTCATGGCTCCGGAGCAGGTTACCGGGCGGGCCGGCCAGGCCTCCGACGTCTTCGCCTGGGCGGTGACCATCGCGTACGCGGCGAGCGGGGAGCCGCCTTTCGGCACCGGCGAGTCGATGGCGATCCTGTACCGGATCCTGTACGAAACGCCCGACGTCTCCGCGGTGCCTCCGGCCTTGCGACCGCTGGTGATGTCCGCCCTGGCCAAGGACCCCGAGCGGCGGCCCACCGCACGGGAGCTGCTGGACCGGCTGGCCGACCCGGCCGCCCGTCACGACCGCCCGGCCCGGGCGGTGCCGGCGTCCAGCTGGCCGTCCACCCGGGCCGCCTCCCTGCTCCTGGAACCCGGCACCGCGCTCCCAGCCCGCCGGCGGAGGCTCAGGCCGGCCCGGCTCAGCCGCCGGACGGCCCTGATCGGCGGCCCGGCCCTGGCGGTGACCGCCGTCGCCGCCCTGGTGTCCGGCCTGCTGATGGGCCACGTCATCAAGCTCGGCCAGCTCACCGCGAACCAGTTCGCCCCCATGGGCACCACCACGGCTGCCCTGGGCACCTATCCCGGCCAGCAGCGGCGCGGCGTCTTCCAGGCGGTCAGCCGCATCGTCGCCGCGGGCGGCACGATCGTGGCCCTGGGCTCGCAGGCCAGCGACGGCGTGGTCCGGCCGCAGTTCTTCGTGTCGGCCGACGCCGGCCAGACCTGGCGCCTCGCCCCGCTGCACGCGGCCGCCGGAGCCGGCGGGAGCCCGCTCGGCCACCCGGCGGGGTTGCTGGCGGGCGGTCCGGGCGAGTGGCTGGCCGTCGGCGGGCAGGCTATCTGGACCAGCCCGGACGGAACGTCCTGGACACTCGCCTCGACCCACGGCATATCCCCTCAGCTGCCCGGCGACTCGGTCTGGGTGATCACCAAGACCGCGGACGGATTCCTGGCCGCGGGCACGGCGAACGCCGGCGGATCCCAGGCGGTGATCTGGACGTCGCGCGACGGCCTGACCTGGCATCGGATGACGGCCGCCGACCTGGGGCTGGCCGGGCCCGGGGAGGTCGTGCAGAGCATCTCCTACGCCACCGCCCGGGGCAATGACACGCTGATCGCCGGCACGGTCGCCGCGGGCGGGGTGACCTACTCGGGCACGTGGCTGAGCACGGACGGCGCCGGGACGGCGTGGACCCGGGTGAACATACCGGTCAGTAACGGGGCGGGGGACACGATCAGCGGGCTGGCGTTCGACCGCGAAGGGCTGATAGCGGTCAGGCCAGGCGGAATATCGCCGGGCACCGCGACCGGTGTGGCCTATTTTTCACCGAACGGGCTGACCTGGCAGTACTCGGGAACGGTCAATGCCACGCCGGGCTGGACGCCTGGCGTGGTCAAGGGCAGCGACGACGGCATCGTCGTGGCAGGCCATACCGCCGACGGGCAGATCGTCGCCTACACGAGCACCGGCGGCGGCACCGCCTGGCGGGCGACCGGCTCGCTCGGGGCGACCGCCCGGGAGTCGGTGACCAGCGTGACGGTC
>Ga0318524_10000637_pt1 | contig 12221 bp, 11 predicted proteins | sample GRESIP052b4f22_FD_203685 | JGI IMG/M metagenome (GOLD analysis project Ga0318524, IMG submission 203685) | Tropical soil microbial communities from Luquillo Experimental Forest, Puerto Rico - GRE.SIPMG.052b4f22 | ecosystem: Environmental > Terrestrial > Soil > Tropical forest > Bulk soil... | reverse complement strand
GGCCGGATCGATGCCTCCGGCCGGGTCACCGACCGGGTCATCGCATGTGCCCTGGGCTGGCGTGAGGGGGACCGGCTGACCCTGACCGCATCACCGGGCGTGGTGACCGCCCGGCGCGACCCGTGCGGCATGGTCATCGTGCCAGCCCGCGCCTGCCTCGCGATTCCCGCGGTCCTGCGGCGCCGCTGCGGCCTGCGGACCGGTGACCGGGTGCTGCTGGCCGCAGTCCTCGGCCAGGAAATTCTTGCTGCTTACTCGTTCGCCGTGGTGGACCAGGCCCTCCGCGCCCACGGCGTGTTCCCGCACGCCCCAGGAGGACAGCCGTGACAACCCCGCACCTGGCCGGGCACCCGGCCGCATCCCAGCAGGCCATCGTCGACGCAGCGCTGCTGATGCTCCGGCAGATGGGCCTGTCGCCCGATGACCTGGTGACCGCCCCGAAGGACCGGCTGCCGGTCCCGACCTTCGCCGAGTACGTCCCGGTGGTGTCGGCTGCCGTTACCGGCGGCACCCGCCGGGCCTACGGCTCCTACTGGAACCGCATCGTCGATCACTGGGGTGAGCGGCGGCTGGATGAGCCCACCCCGTCCGAGATCCGGCAGCTGATGTCCTACGTCAAGACCCACGTCGTGGCCCGGCGCAACGCCCGCGGCGGGCGCAGCGCCACCGAGCATTTGGTCGCCGCGCTGCGCTGCCTGTACAAGCACGCGGAAGACGACAGGCTCATCGCCCCCGGGGAGAACCCCGCCCGGAAGGTGGACAAGCCCCGCCGCCTGCCGTCCACCCGCCGGGCCGTCACCGACGACCGCCTCGCCGAGATCTGCCAGGCCGCCGCTGACGGCGGCGATGACCCGGAGCTGGACACGCTGATCCTTCGGCTGCACACCGAGACTGCCTGCCGCCGGGGTGGGGCGCTCGCGCTGCGGCCCGATGACCTCGATCCCGATCAGTGCCTGATCCGGCTGCGCGAGAAGGGGGAGACCGTCCGCTGGCAGCCGGTCTCGCCCACCTTGATGGCCCGGCTCATCGAGCACGGCCAGGAGCGGCACGCCCCGCCGGGCGGGCAGCTGCTGCGCTACCGCAACGGGCGGCCGATCACCGCCCGCCGCTATGACGGCCTGTGGGTCCGCATCGGCCGTGTCCTGCCGTGGGTCCGCACCCAGCAGATCAGCATGCACTGGATCCGGCACACCACTTTGACCTGGATCGAGCGGAATTTCGGCTATGCCGTCGCCCGTGCGTACGCCGGGCACACCGATCGCGGGAGTGACGCCGGGGCTACCACGACCTATGTCCGCGCCACCGTCAGCGAGGTGGCCACAGCGCTGGCCGCGCTGACCGGCGAGCCTCATCCGCTCGCGATGCCGGGAGGGTGGTCAGCGTGACGACAATGGCTCACTCCGCTGATGCGTGGCGTGCCGTGGCCGGTCGCCTGGGCTGCGATCGCGCGGTCCCGGGGACCGGTGCGGAGGTCGCCGGGGACCGGTCCGCAGCGGTCCGCGTCCGGGCTAGGACCGTCCGGTCCTGGCCGCTGCTGGTCCTGGCCGCCCCGGCTGCGGCTGAGGTGTGGTCCGGGTGGGTCGGCATCGCGCAGAAGACCGGGTTCGGGCTGGTCTCCCCGCTGCCGGGCATCTGGCCCGCGCTGCACCTGGACACCACGATCACCCTCCCGGTCGGCGTCGAAGCGTACGCCGCCTACGCGCTGCGCGCCTGGCTGGCCCGCGAGAACTGGATCAGCGACCGGACCCGCCGGTTCGCCAGGTGGTCCGCGATCTGCTCGTCGGTTATCTTGAGCTTTCGCGTCAGCCAGGCCTGTGACCTGCGGTGTCCCGTCGTGGACAGTGTCGCCGACGGGACACTCGCGGCCTGATCCTGGCTGTTTCACTCCTTCGGATCGTTACCTGATCGAACTCCGGCGCAGCGCTGGTCGCCGAGCGCGCGGGCGAGCTGGCGGCGGAGCCGGACGTTCTCGTCGGCGAGCTGCTTATTGCGGTCGAGGGCGGCGGTGAGCCTGGCCCGCAGCGACGCCTCGGTGGCCCGCTGGCCGGCGGGGATGGCGCCGGCGGAGCCGGCGCCGCCTGCCTTCTCCCGCAGCCGGCGGATATGGCTGCTGATATCGGGCTGGGTATAGAGCCACGACCGTGAAATGCCGGCTGCCTGAGCGACGCCGGCGAATGTCACGGGAGCACCAGACCTGTCAAGTTCCCGCAGCGCCTGGACGGCCCTGGCCCGGGTCAGCTCGTGCCGCCGGGCGGCGGCCTCCGAGAGCGGGTCAGGACGCACCGGCGGACGCCTCTTCCCCGGCCGTTCCCTCGTCCTCGAGCGTTGCGATGATCTTGTCCAGGTTGCCGGCGACCTGCCGGTTCATCTCGGCGACGCGGGCATGGCCCGCGGCTTCGGCGGCTGAGATGATCTGCAGCGTGGCCTGCCGCTGGGCATGATGCTGCGGCAGGAACTCCGCCGTGGTCACGAACATCGGACAAGTCAAACAACTGTTCGCATGCGGGCAGGTCTTGACGAGGGGCAGCTGGCAGTAGCCGTTGGGCAGCGACTGGGTAGCGCGGGACAGCTGCTGCTTCGCCCAGGCGGCATCGCCGAGCGGCCCGTCTGGGCTGATCTGGACGGGCTGGCCCTCGGAATTCACCCTGCGGGCCCGTTCCCAGTGCTCGCGCACGGTCTTATCGGACAGCCGGGCGTAGTGAGCGGTCATGAGCGGCGAGTCGTGGTCGAGGATCTTCTGGACGACGTGCTGGGGGACGTCTTTATTGATCAGGGCGGTCCCCAGCGTGTGGCGCCACTGGTGCGGGGTCAGGTGGACGGGCTGGCCGTGCTCGTCGCGGATGTCGCAGTTCTCCAGCCAGCGGTTGAGCGCGCAGCGGTAGGTGTGGCAGGAGACGGCCCTGCGGCCGGCGAGGTTGCGGGTCGGGCGGGGGAACAGCACTGGCGCGCCGGAGGGGAATCGCTCCAGTACCCGTTGCTGCTGCTCGCCGACCTGGCGGTGCAGTTCGTCGTCGATGGGGACAAGGGCCTCGCGTTTCATCTTGGTGTTCCAGTAGCGCAGGTAAGGGGCGCCGTCGGCGTCGGTGACCAGGCATTCGAAGGGCAGCCGGGCGGCTGAGGAGATCCGCAGGCCGCAGCGGATGAGGATCATGGTGATCAGCCGGTATGCGGGGTTGTCCTGCCGGTCGAGGTTGGCGGGCTGCTCGACTTGTGCCATGACGTGGCCGGCGAGGGCGCGGGGAAGCGGGGTGCCGCGGTCGGGGATGTCCTCGGGGAAGATCGCCGCGCTGGCCGGCAGTGCGTCGTCCCAGCCGTGCCGGCGGATCGCCTGCAGGAAGCCGTTCAGCCCGCCGACGTACCGGCCATGGCACACGCGGCCGCCCATCTCCGCGCGCAGGGCTGCCAGGTAGCGCTCCAGCAGCGGGCGGTCCACGACGGCCAGGCCGGCAGCCAGCGCGGGCTGCGCGGCAAGATAGACGGCGAACCGGGTAACCGCCCTGGCTCCGGTCCCGGCCGTGCTGGCGCTGAGCCCCGTGGCCAGCTGCCACCGCGCGTATCTCTTGGCCAGTTCCCTCAGCCAGGGCTGGGGGATGTCCGCGAAGCTGATGGTGGCCTCGGGCTGGTCGATGCCCAGGTTGCGGAGCCGCCAGGCATCGCGCGGGTACTCGGTGTCCCAGCTGGCGCCGAAGGCAAGCGCCTCGACCCGGCGGCGCGCGTCGCGGATGAACGCGCGCCATCCGTGCCCGTTTTTAGGCGCGGCGCGGCCCGCCCACCATTCTTCCGGCTGCTCTAGAAGGGACGACGCGCTCGCGGCGGCCAGGACCGCGATGAACGGCTGACACTCCCGGGGATCGAGCCTGGAGGTCCGCTCATCGCCGCGGCACTGCAGCACATACTGCACCTCAAGGCGCAGGCCAGCGGGCAGCTGCCGCAGGTCGATGTGCTCCTGGCCGGGACCTGGGTTTTCGCAGGAGGCGATGAACTCCTCCGCATCGGGGCGGCCGCGGCGTTTCCACCGGCCATCGTGGCCGAGGCAGAACACCGACGTGCCCTGAGCCCACAGGTCGCAGTAGCCGATCCGGCAGGCCGGCGGCGGACAGGCCGGCGGCGGCAGCGGCGCCGGCGATTCCTGCCACGCGGCCAGCCCGGGGCGTCCCGCGCCATGCCACTGGCGGGCGTGACGATGGCACATTCCGCGGGCCATCCGGCCGTAGTTGCAGCCGTCGATCACGCATGAGCCCAGGGGCAGGTGCCCGTACCAGCCCGCAGCGGCCGTCGCGGTGAACTCAGCCAGGTCCGGCGTGCCCGATGCCCGCCACCGCTGCCAGTGCGACACGCACAGGCCTCGCTTGCGGTGCGGGCGGGAGCAGCCGCCCACCACGCAGGCCGGCCCGCCGAAGACCGGATCCCGCGGGTCGAATACCAGGTCATCAGCGCGGAACTCCGGGCGCACCGCGGCCATCAGCTTCTCCAGCAGGCCCGCTGGCGTCCCACGGTGCCCGCGTGCCTGGCGGTCCGGGACGGCGGGACCGCCGCCGGGGCGGCTCACTGGCCCTCATCCTCGTCCAGGACGGTCGCGGTCAGCCGGGCCGTCACATCACGACGGCGGCACGCCGCGTGCATCCAGCCCGCCCCGCTGCCCAGCCGGTCCTCGCGGCGTTCCCCCAGGGCCAGCGCCGACTCCCACGCGGTGAACGTCGCCCGGACCAGCGCCGCGGGCGCCAGGCCGCTGACGTGGCCCGCGAGCACCGATCCGGCGGGGCCGGCCGTCCACGCTATCCGCGGCAGGTCCTGATGGGCGTCCAGGATCGCGGCCAGCTCGGCGGCGGCCCGCCGCTGCCACCATGCCCGCTCGCCGTCACCAATCAGCGGGCCGGTCACAAGGTCACCTCCCGCCCGGTGAGCCAGCCTGCTTTCTCCAGCGCCGCCCGCGCATCCTCGATCGTCAAATGCCCGTACGTCGCGGAAGTTGTGGTCACCGATGAGTGGCCAAGGAGCTTGGAGACGACCTCGACGAGCACGCCGTCACGCAGCCACCTGGTCGCCGCCGAGTGCCGGAACCAGTGCGGGTCGAAATCCAGGCCGGTCCTGGCCCGCAGCCGCAGCACCAGGTCATAGGCGGCCGGATAGGACCACGCCCGGCCCTTCGGCTCCGCCCAGATATTGATGAACACGTAGTCGCTCAGGGCCGGGCCGTACTCTTCGTGCAGGTAGTCGGCATACAGCCGGATCAGCTCCGGCCCGACCGGGACCGTCCGGCCCCCGGACTTGGCCCTGGCCCCGTTCGCGTTCTCCCGCGCCACGACGGTGACCTCGCACTCGGCGGCGGCGATGTCCTCATGACGGAGCCCGAGTACTTCGCCGGCCCGGCAGCCGGTCTCGTGCATCAGGGCGAAGAAGAAGCGGTCCCGCAGCCGGCCGCAGGCATCCAGGATCGCCTGCGTCTCGGCAACGGTCAGGATCCGCGGCAGCTTCTTCGGCACCTTCAGCGTGATCGCCCGGCCCCGGTACGGCTTCCCCTTGCTCACGTGGTGCAGGAACGGCTTCCAGCCGCCTCGCCCGCCGGCCCGCCACACCGCCAGCAGGTCCCCGGGCCCCTCGTTATTCCGGGCCTGATGCGCATAAAACGCGCTCGCCGCGGCGAGCTTGCGGTTGACGGTCGCCACGCTGACCTCCGGCACCGACGACGGCAGCACCGCGACCTCGCCCGCCCGCCCCTCCGGAGGCAGCTGCAGCCAGGCGACGAACTCGGCGATGTCCTCCAGACGGGCCTCGCGCCAGTCCAGGCCCCGGAACTGAAGGAACCGCCACAGGTCTTTCATGTCATGGGCGTACGCCTTCACCGTGTTCGGCGACCGGCCGATATCGGTGAGATAGGCCAGGAACCCGTCCACCGGAGCGACCGGCACGTCGTCGTCCCCCAGCACGGTCCACGACCGCGTCCCCGAACCGGGGATCACCACCGGATGCACGAGCATCGTCTCCTCCTTGAACTGCGTCATGGACAGAGCAGGAGATAACCACGGATCAACCCTCATCCGGGCAGGTGAGAACGCACGTGATGGACGTTAAAGACACTTCAGTTGAGGCTAGAGATAACGTCGGTCAGCGGCAGCGCCGGGTCCTCGGCCATCCGGTAGGCCGCCGTGTGCCGCAGCGCATGCAGTGTCACCCCGATCCCGGCAGCAGCCGCAGCCCGCTCGAACATCCGGTGCACCGCGTGGTAGCCCAGCGGACGAGCCGGCCGGCGCAGCGTCCACCACAGCGGCTCCCGCGCCCCGCGCGGGATCAGCCCGTCCGTCTCGGCCTGGTAGAGCCGCAGCCACACGAACGCGTCCGCCGACGCCGGGAGCTCCTGCACCCGCCGCGTCCCCTTCCGCGTCACCGCGATCACGCCCCGGCCGGGATGGACCCCGCCCTGCACCGCCGACAGCAGCTCCGAGGCCCGCGCCCCGGTCGAGACGTAGAACGCCACCAGCGCCCGGTCACGGTCGGACGGCAGCCGGGCGAACACCTCGTTGAACTCCGCGTCCGGCACGCTGCGCGGGACCCGCGACGGCACCGAGGGCCGGTAAAGGCCCGCCCGCTCGTCCCGGTAGCGGTCCATCGGGTTGTGGTGGGCATGCGCCCGCCCGCCCCGCCGGGACCGGTCCAGCGGGAACGGGTTGACGATCGGCCCCCGCCCGGTCTCCAGGCAGAAGTCGTAGAACCCCCGCAGCACCGTCTCCGCGTGCGCCCGCACCGCCGCCGAGTACGGCTCCCGCGCCACGGCCGGCCTGCCCGCAGCGCCCCGCGCCGGCTTGCCCGCCACGATCATCCACCGGCAGAAGTCACGCGCCTCCGCCCGCGTCGCCCTCTCCCACGGGACTCCGGCCGCCCACAGGAACCGGAACCACCGCAGCAGGTCCAGCCCGTAAGACCGGATCGTCGAGTCAGGACGGCCCGCCGCCTGAAGGTCGCAGAAGAACTCCGCAGCCGCCACGACAACGCGCCCATCGCCATCGACCAGCCGGAACGGCTCCTGCCGCTCGCCCGTGGCAACCAGCCCACCCCGCTGCGGCACGACCAGGCTCACCAGGTCACGGGGAACCTCAGCCTCCTCGAACATGGCAACAGAACGTAGCCACCCCGAAAGCAAAAGTCACGCACGCCGAAACCGCCGGCATGTCCTCTGAACTGCAGAAACCCGCCAGCTAGTTCAGTAAACAGGGAACTGGTCACCAATGCGATCCGGCACTCCCGGTCAGGCCTGCCGGGCGGGACGGTGACGGTGGCCATCGCCGGTGGCCGAGACGGGCTGACCGTCCACGTGCATGACCTGGGTGCGTCTGGCGGCGAGGTGCCCCGGCCGCGGCTGGTCGCGGTGGACAGGCACAGGCTGGCCGATGGCGGACGGGGCTTGCGGTCGTGGCCGCGGTCGGTGAGCGGTGGGGGATGATCCCGGCGGCCTGGTGCTCGGTGTGGGGGCCGGGCGATCCGGCCGCCGAGGCCGGCGGGTCGTGCATCTGGTGCCACCTGACGATCCAGCCGCATGAGTACGGGCACGACGGGCCGGACGGGGGTGTGCGGTGAGCCTTTCGGCGCGGCACGCGGGGGGGCAAGGCGGACCGCGGCCAGACGGGCGCCCTGGTCGAGCCGACTCGGGTGGTCATCCGTCGGCCGCGGCTTGGCTGGGTTGCGGGCCTGCTGGGCGGGGGGATCGTGATGCTCGCCCGGCTGCTGGCCGCCACGGTGGCGGTGGCCGTGCTGGCGGGCATCACCGTGGCGCTGTGGTGGGCCGGGCAGGCGCGGGTCCCGGTGCTGGTGCTGATCTACGGGTCGGTCGCGGTGGCCGGGTGCGGGTTCGCCGCGGGCCGGTCCGGCCGGATGCTGATGTCGGCTCGGTGGCCGCGCCTGCCCGAGGGGCCCGGCCAACTCACCTGGCCGCCCGGCGTCGGGCGCGTCCCCACCGGCCTGGTCTGGGAGCACGACAGTGTCGCGGCCGCTGACCCGGCGCGGCTACCAGGTGAAGAGAACTTCAAGTGACGTGGCGGTGGCGGCGCGAGACCAGCGCGGCGGGTGCGGGGACGAGCAATGACTGCTGGCAGGCTGCTAGCCAGCGCAGGAGACTTCGGTCGGGATTCTTCGGGTGTCCCGGCTGGGCCGGTGCGGCACGTGCTCTTCCCGGCGGGCACGCTCCGCGCCGTCTCACCGCGCTGCGCGCCTGGAGCTACCTGGTGCGGGCTGAGCCGCCCGGCGGGTTGTTCGGCTTTGCGGCCGTCCCGGGCGGTACGGCCGGACAGTGACCACGTGGAACACCTTGCGAAAGGACAGTGACCCATGAAGCGTTCTGTGCTCCGCCTTCCCGATGAGCTGCACGAGAAGATCAAGGCTGCCGCCGCACGGGAGCGGCGCAGCGTGCACAACCAGATCGTATGCCTGCTGGAGCGGGCGCTAGCCGAGCAGACCAGCCAGCCGGGCGCGATCGTGGCCCCCGATCCGTCGCGGCCCGGACACCCGGTCCTGGTCATCACCGAGCTGTCGGACCTGCGCGGCCCCGCGGGCGGCAAGATCGTGCTGCCCTCGCGGCTGTACCCCGAGCCGGCCGGGCAGGTGTTCGACCTGGACGAGCCGTGGCTGCTGCGCGAGGCCTACCAGGTCGTGCTCACCGAGTCGGCCGCCGCACACGACCTGGCCACCTGGCTGAACGCCGCCCGGCTGATCCAGGCGTGGCCAGAGCTGTACCTGCCCGCGGCGGTGCGGCAGGCCTGGCAGGACGTTCACCCGGTGCTGACGGCGGTCGGCCCGGCGGACAGCTGATGCTGCAGGACCGGCATCGCCGCCTGATCCAGGTCACGCTGGAGGCCGCGGCCCCGTACGGGGCTGCACTCGGCGGCCGCAACGCCCTGGCCGTGCACGGCCTGGCCAGGCAGGCCACCAAGCTCATCGACGTGGTCACCAGCCGGGACACCCTGCCCGAGACCGCCACCGCAGTAGAGCAGGCGCTGCACCGGGCCGGCTGCCAGGCCGACCGGGTGCCGCAGGCGCCGGAGCTGGAAAACACCTGGCCCGGCGGCCGGGACACCGCCGCCGAGTAGCACGTCCGCGGGCCCGAACCGCACGACCACCCGCCCATCGGCGGCATCCGTGACTACTACTGCCTGACCTGCTATGACCGCGATTACCTGGGGCTGAGCCGCGCGCCGCGCAGCCGCGACCCGGTGCCCACCGAGCTGGGCCCGGTCCTTTACCCCGAGGACGCGGCCGGGCAGAAGGTCGCCGACCTGGCCCGGCGCGGCCGGATCCTGGACTACGCGTACACCGCCGACCTGCTGGAGCACTACAGCCCAGCCGACCTGATCGGCTTCGCCCGCCGCCTGGACCCCTCCCTGGACCGCCAGGACTTCGCCAACCTCGCCCGGCGGCTGGATTAGTTTCCCGAGATAGCACTCACCGCCATGGGCGCAGTGAAACCGCGAGACGTCCCCCGGCTGCGGGAACAGTTCGCCGGCTGGCCACGCGACACCCGCGATGTCGGCCGCCAACGAGAGCACGCCGACCCCGAGCGCGACATCGGCAGTCCAGCCCTCGGACGCGAAGGCGCGGAGCGGGAGCAGCCTGCCCTGTCAGCATGTGAACGCGCAGGCGACCGCCAGCCGCCCCGCACTGCACCCGCCCGGCCCGAACCGGGCAGCGACACGCGGGACGTGCGGCTAATCCCGGTCATGTTCCCCGGTCGGCAGCCCGGTGGCGCTAAAGGGCGCGCCGCCTCCCGCAGCGGCAGGCAACGAGAAGCAGGACGCGACGAACCGGAGATAGGACGCTGACCGCGAAAGGAGCCCGGCCCTCATGGCCGTCCCCATCCCGGGCCACCCTCCTGCCCGCCGGGTGAGCGCGTACCCAGCGGGCCGGCGGTGATGACCACGATGTCGGCCTGTGACGCCCTGGCGCTACCCGGGCAAGTCGCCGCACCCGGAGTGCATGTGGCTCACATGGGCCGGTGGATCATAGCCGCCTTGACGGTGCTGGCCGTGGCGGTCTCGCTACGTGCGAGATGCGTGCGGATCGCGCATGGGCCGCGTCGTCCTTGGCTGCCGCTGGCGGTCCGGTCGCGGCTGCGGATGCGGGCCGGACCAGGCTGGGCCGGACGATGGCAGGTGTGGCGGGCGCACGGGCTGCCAGCCGCCCGGACAGTGGCTCGTCACGCCCGCCCGTCCCTGGCGCGGAAGCATCGCCCGCTCGGCGGGTGGCAGGAATACGCGACCTTCCTCGGCTGGGCGCAGGGCTGGCTGGTTCGCCTTCGCGCGTACGCGCACCTGGAGTCGCTGATCCTGATGATCGCAGCTCCCCAGGACGGCAAGACGCAGTTGGCGGCCGGGCACGTCATCGACGCGCCCGGCCCAGTCGTGGCCACCTCGATCCGCGAGGACCTGGTCCGGGCCACGGCCGGGTTGCGCGCGCAGAAGGGCCGGGTTCATATCTGGAGCCCGGAGGCGGTGGGCGACTTCGCCTCGACGTTCTCCTGGAACATCGTGCATGGTTGCGGTGACATTGCGGTGGCGGTGCGCCGGGCCGGGTACATGATCGAGGCGGTCGCCGGGAAGGGCCTGGCCGATGAGCGGTTCTGGGATGACCAGGCGTCACTGGTGCTGGCCGCCTACCTGCATGCCGCCGCGCTGGCCGGCGGGGACATGCGGGCCGTGCACGCCTGGATCACCCGCGACGACGATATCCCGCTTCGCATCCTGGACACCTGCCCCGGCGCATGGGCCGCGGCGCGGGACCACATTGGCCTGTACCTGTCGCTGGGCGACAAGCCCAGGCAGTCGATCTCCGTCACCCTGGCCAGGGTGCTTAAGTTCATGCAGCTCCCCGCCTGCGCCCGGTCGGTCATCACCCCGGACGGCGGACCCGGGTTCGACTTCGCCGCGTTCATCACGAGCAGCGACACGCTGTACCTAGTCGCCGCCGACGGCGCTACGTCCCCGGTGCCGCCGTTGTTCGCGGCGATCATCGCCGAACTGGCACACGCCGCCCTGCAGGCCAGGGCCCGGCTGGATCCGCCGCTGACCGCGGTGCTGGACGAGGTGGCCAACATCGCCCCGGTCCCGGTGGCGGCCTGGTCCAGCTGGGCGGCCGGGTCCGGGGTCCTGCTGCGCGTGATCGCCCAGTCCTACGCCCAGCTCAGGCAGCGGTGGGGCGCCGACGGCGCGGCGGTCATCTGGCAGTGCTGCAAGACCAAGGTCATCTTCGGCGGCACATCAGAAGACGAGCTCGCCGCCATGGTGGAGCGGGCCTGCGGCACAGTACGTGTCCGCACCGCCAGCCGCGACGGTCGCGGACGACGGCGCGGGCACGAGGACATCCCGCTGCTGCCCGCCGCCGCACTGCGTATGCTGCCCGCCGGGCGGGCAGTAATCATCCAGGGCCGTGCCGCTCCGGTCGTCGTCCGCGTCGAACAAGTGCGCCGCCGCGGCGACTATAAGCATTACCAGCGGCATCGGTCCCGCGGGCTGGCGCCTGTGCTGCCCGCTTCCGCCCCGGCGCAGCTGGCCGTCGGCAAGCCAGCTCTTCCCGCTGCTGCGTCCTTGCCAACAGTCCGGGATGAGCCGGCTGTCCGCCACGACCGTAAGGCGACCGCGCCGCATGGTGCCGGGGAACCCGGAGGAGGGCTGTGAAGGTCAGGCAGGCGTACCGGTTCGCCCTGGACCCGACGCTGGTCCAGGAGCATGCTCTGCGGTTGCATGCGGGGGCGGCTCGCTTCGCCTGGAACTGGGCACTAGCGCAGTGCAAGGCCCGGTACGCTGCCGAGCGCAAGTGGTACTCCGCTGCGGAACTGCACAAGGTGTGGACCGCAGCGAAGAAGGCCGACCCAGCACTTTCGTGGTGGAGCGACAACTCAAAGTGCTGCTACCAGGAGGCGTTCCGCGACCTGGACCGGGCGCTGCGGGACTTCATCATTCATCAAGTCCAGGAAGGGCGAGCGGAAGGGGCGCAAACTCGGGTTCCCGAAATTCAAGAAGAAAGGCCGCTGCCGGGATTCCTTCCGGATCACTGGCGATCGCGTGTCGTGCGCAGGCGCCTCAGTCACCATCTCGCGGATCGGCACCCGTGCGGACGCAGGAGTCCACCCGTAAGCTCGCCCGCCGCCTGCAGGTCGGAACGGCCCGCATCTTGTCCGCCACCATCTCCCGCACCGCCCAGCGATGGTTCGTGTCGTTCACTGTCGAGGTCGAACGCTC
>Ga0318524_10000629_pt1 | contig 12274 bp, 11 predicted proteins | sample GRESIP052b4f22_FD_203685 | JGI IMG/M metagenome (GOLD analysis project Ga0318524, IMG submission 203685) | Tropical soil microbial communities from Luquillo Experimental Forest, Puerto Rico - GRE.SIPMG.052b4f22 | ecosystem: Environmental > Terrestrial > Soil > Tropical forest > Bulk soil... | reverse complement strand
GCGCCGTCGTGAAGAACGCCGACGCCGTGTCGGCGAGGAGCATCTCCTTCGCCTCGAGGTCCGCCACCCGGAACATCAGCACGTCGTCGAGCCGACGGCCCCTCGCGTCGACGGCGTCGGGCCGGTCCGAACGGTGGCAGATGTAGAGGTGGCCGTTCACCCGGTAGGTGGGCCGGCCGTCGGCGGAGACCTCGCGCGTCGTGAGCGGCATCGCGAGCGCGAGCGCGTCGAGGACCTGCATCGAGGCGATCCGCGCGATCCTACGGCGCGGGTGCGCAGGGCAGCGACGCGTCCGGCGACCGTGCGTCAGACGCGGACGGTGTCGTGCTCCGGCAGCTCCGGCTGGTCGACCGAGAGCGCCCCTACGTTCTCGGGGTCGATCCCGACCCGCGGGAGCACGCGGTCGAGCCACCCCGGGAACCACCAGTTGGCCCGGCCGAAGAGCACCATGATCGAAGGGACGATCGCCATCCGGATGAGGACGGCGTCCATGAAGATGCCGATCGCGAGGCCGACGCCGAACTCCTTGATCACGCGCTCGCCGCCGAGGATGAACGAGGCGAAGATGAGGATCATGATGAGGGCCGCGGCGGTGATGGTCTTGCCCGTGGCGGCGAGCCCGTTGCGCACGGCCGTGCGGTTGTCGCCGCAGCGCAGCCACTCCTCGTGGACCCGCGAGATGAGGAAGACCTCGTAGTCCATCGAGAGGCCGAACAGGATCGCGAACAGCATCACAGGCAGGAACGCCTCGATGGGTCCCGGTCGGTTCACGCCGATCACCGACCCCAGGACGCCGTGCTGGAAGACCAGGACGAGGACGCCGAGGGCCGCCCCGATCGAGAGCACGTTCATCACCGCCGCGGTGAGCGGGATCAGGATGCTTCGGAAGACGAGGGCGAGCAGGAGGAACGAGAGGAGGACGACGACGCCGATGAACAGCGGCAGCTTCGCGGCCAGCACCCGGGTGAAGTCGACGAAGATCGCCGTCGTTCCCCCGACGAGCACCGTCACGTGCGTCCCGGCGAGCACCGCCGGGATCGTCGTCGCGCGGAGCTGGTCGATGAGCGTGGTGGTCGCGGCGTCCTGCGGCGCGGACGTCGGGAAGACGGTGAGCAGCGTCACGTAGGTGGCATGGCTCGGGGGGAGCGCGATCGGCGGCGCGATCGAGGCGACGCCGCCGTGCGCCTGGATCGCCCCGTCGAGCGCGGCGACCACGCCGGGGTCTCGCTGACCGTGGCTCACGACGACCACCTGCAGCGGCCCGTTGTACCCGGGACCGAACCCGCGAGCCAGCATGTCGTAGGCGGTCCGCGTCGTGGTCCCGAGCGGGTCGTTGCCCTGGTCCGACGAGCCGAGACGGATCGAGAGGAACGGCAGCGCGATGAGGACCACCACGACCGTGGCGCCCAGCGCCGTCACCAGGGGTCGCCGCGACTGGAACGATGCCCATCGCGGCCAGAACCCCTTCCCGCCCGTGCCGACGACCCGGGGTCCCTCGGTGGCGAGGTGCCGCCGCTGGCGCCGGCTGAGGACCTTCGGCCCGATGAACCCGAGCATGGCGGGCAGGAGCGTGAGCGCCGCGAGCATCGTGAACGCCACGCCGATCGACGCCGAGACCGCGATCCCGTAAAGGAAGGAGACGCCGAGGGCGAACATCCCGAGCAGGGCGATGCAGACGATGATGCCGGCGAAGAGCACGGCCCGCCCGGAGGTGTCGACGGCCCGGACGACGGCCGACTCGACGTCCCACCCGGCGATGAGGCCCTGCCGGTGGCGCGTGACGATGAAGAGGGCGTAGTCGATGCCGACGCCGAGGCCGATCAAGAGCACGAGCTGCGGCGAGAACTCCGGCATCTTCAGCACGTTGCTCAGGGCTCCGATGATCCCGATCGCGGTGCCGAGCGACGCGAGCGCCGAGAGCAACGGGAGGGCCATCGCGGCGAGCGAACCGAATACGACGAGCAGGACGACGCCGGCGAGCAGGATGCCCGGGCCGGTGCCGCCGATGGAGGGGGGGATCGACTTCTCGGCGACCTGCCCGGCCACGGCCACCGTGCGGCTCGGCCCGTCGGCGGACCGCGCGATCCGAACGAACCGCTGCGCCTCAGCGGTCGAGACGTTCTGTGCGAGCTCGTCGAACGTGACGGTCGCGTACGCGATGGTGCCGCCCGGTGCGATCTGGCGCGACCCCAACGGTCCGAACGGCGAGCTCACCGCCGAGACGTGCGGGAGCCGCGCGATCCTGGCGAGCATCGCGTCCACGGGGGCGACGACCGATGGGTCCCGCACGGTCGTGCCGCCGCCCGTCTCGACGACGATCCGCTCGACGTCACCGGACAGCTGTGGCGCGAGGCGCTGCAGGACCGCGATCGCCTCGGTGGACTCCGTGTGCGGCAGCGTGAAGCTGTTCGTGTAGTTGGTGCCCGTCGAGAACGAGAGCAGGGTCGCGGAGAGGAGCGCCGCCCCCCAGGCGAGGAGGACGAGGCGTCGGTGCCGGAAGCACCACGTGGCGAGGGCGCGCATTGAAGCTCCTGCGTCGGCGCGAGACGTGCGAGTTTACGTCGGGCGTTTCCCCTGCCAGCAGGCGGCCGTCGCTCAGCAGTGCGCCGATGCCCCGTCACCCATGAACCGGAACAGCCGCGGCGGGAGCGGGTGGTCGCGTCTGGAGCCGACGCCGCGCCGCGCAACCCCGACGGACGCGAGGGATCCCTGGACCGCGAGAGACGCGTGCTCCTCGAACCCGGCCGCCTCGAACCATCCTCGGATCGTGGGCGTCTGATCCGGCGCGCGCCGGTGTCGGGTCCAGATGACGAACCCACCCGGCGCCACGACCAGGGCGAGCGCGTCGATCGTGCGCGCGAGGTCGGCCGCGTCGATGTTGCCGAAGACCCCGCAGCAGAGGAGCACGTCGACCGGGCGGACCGCCTCATACCAGATCGCGAGCCCCGCATCGCCCACCTCGACCCGCACGCGATCGAGGCGGGCCGCTGCGGCCGAGTCTCGCGCGGCCGCGGCGAGGCGCGGGTCGAGCTCGACGAGGCACGCGGTGACGTCGGTGGCACGGCGGTGGGAGGCGAGGACCCCGAGGACGTCGCGGCCGTCGCCGGCGCAGACGCTCAGCAGCGAGACCCTGCCGGCCGGCAAGGCGTCGAGCGCGTCGGCGAGCTCCGAGCGCACGATCTCGAGGCGTCGCGAGAGCGCCGAGGACGGGTCCTCGTAGGCGCGGTGCCAGGCCACCCAGTCACGATCCGGCTGCGAGGCGGCGTCGCCGATGGCGCATCCTCGCACGCTCCTCCCGAGGTGCTCGGGCGACGCCTGCACCGCGCCTCGGCGGCGCGGTCGCTCGGCACCGAGCGGAGCGCCCCGCGTCGCGACGCTGCGTTCACTCACCGGCGACGATCGAGGCATCCGCGGCGCGCGTCCCGGGGCTTCGTAGCCTCTGACCCGGTGGCCACGATGTTGGTCGTGTCGGACCAGGACCTCCGCGACTCCGAGGTGCTCGACCGCACCGAGGTCGGCCCGTGCCTGCGCGGGCCGGGTCCGGCACGGCTCTGGTGCGGACACTGCGGCGAGCTGCTCGCAGACGGGGTCGATCCGCGTCGGGTCGCCGACGTGGTCTTCCGCTGCGAGTGCGGCGCCTACAACCGGCCGATCGTCGACCGGGCGACCCGTGAGGCCGCTCGGCGGCTTCAGCCGCCGTTGCCCTTGTAGTCCGCCGGCGGTCCCTCCTGCGGCCCGATCGTGGGCTCGAACGTCGCCGTCAGCGCGTCGAAGTGCGCTCGCCAGGCGTCCGGCGCCGGCGTGCGACCCTCGAGCCGATCGAGGCAGTCCATCCAGCCCGCGCCGTTGCGCGCGGCGTGCGGAGGCTCCAGCTCGTCGACCAGCACGAGCCTCGTCCCACCCGCGTGGTCGTGCAGCTCGAACCGGAGCGTCTCATCGCCCCACGTGTACGACAGCACGTGCGGCTCGTCCACCTCGAGGACCTCGCCCTCGAGCGTGAGGTCGATGACGTCGGGAGGGAACGGGAACGTGACCTTCGCACCGACGCGCCACGCGCCGCCGTCTACGACGACGCCGCACGGGAACCATCGCGCGAGCTCCTTGGGCTCGGTGAGCGCGCGCCACACGACCGCCGGCGGGTCGGCGAGCGCGCGCTCGAGGCGGACGGCCGGCCGTGCGCCGGCGGTCACGAGGGTGGCTTCGGTCATCGATGCCTCCTTTGGTCGAGGTGGGCCTCCAGCTGGTCGAGCCGCGCGTCCCACAGCTGCCGGTAGGTGGCGAGCCACGCGTCGAGCTCCTCGAGCGGCTCGGGTCGGATGCGATAGACGCGTCGCTGCCCATCGGGCCGCACCGCGACGAGCCCGGCGTCGCGGAGGACCCGGAGGTGCCGCGAGACGCCGGGCTGGCTCTGGCCGAGCCGCGCGACGAGGTCGCCGACCGGCCGCTCGCCGTCGCGGAGCTCGTCGAGGATCGCCTTGCGGCTCGGATCGGCGAGGACCTGCAGCGTCGTCGCGGTGGCCACCCTTATACATTACGATGACGTTATATAAGTGTCAAGACATGCTAAGCCGGGAGCGAGCGGCGAGCGACGCCGCGTGCCTGAGGCACGGGTCGACGTCGTCTCGGTGGTAGCACCGCTCGCTCTGCTCGATCCCGTCGAGGAACGACTGGTAGACGACCGCGTTGCCGAGGGCGGCGATCGGTTGGATCAGCTGCCACGCCGTGGCTGGGTCGCATCCCGGCACCGCGGCACGCCATGCCTCGATCCAGTGCGCCACGAGCGCGTCCCGGAGTGGGACCGCGGCACGCTCGGTGACCGCGACGTCGATGAGCGGGTGGCCGATCCGCGCGTCGCCCCAGTCGAACCACACCGGCGTGCGGACATCCGGGCCGATGCGCGCGTTGCCGGGGTGCGCGTCGCCGTGGATCAGGACGTCAGGGAGGCCGCACGCCTCGATCGCCTCGACGCGCTCGCCGGCGCTCGACAGCAGCCACGCCAGGTCCGGGTCGTCTGGGAGCCGACGTGCCACCACCTCTGCCGCCAGGTCGAGCACCACTGGGAGCCGGCGGTCCGGCACCCCCGCCCGCTCGAGCTCATCGACCCTCGCGCGCGTCGACCGCTGGATCGCGACGAGCGTGTCGATGAGCCCGAGCTGCACGGCAGCTGTCGCGGCGTACCCGTCCACGCCGGGCATGTCCGCGAGGAGCTCGCGGTGGGCGTCGGCGGCGAGCACCCGCGGGACCGGTTGGTCGGCGAGCGCCCGGAGCACCACCGGCTCGTGGGACGCGAACGACGGCAGGCACTTCAGCCAGACGACGCCGTCGGACGTCTCGAGGCGCCAGATCGCCGAGAGGTTCCACGTCCGGATCTGCGTCGCGCGATCGAGCGCGCCCAGCTGCGAGGAGGCCCACGCGAGGTCCCGCGCGGGGCCGCCGACGACCGCCCACGGCTGGCGCAGCGGGTCGTCGGTGAGCTCGCCATCCCACGGCCGCGTCGGCCACTCGACGTGAGGTGCCAGCTCCGCGGGGAGTCGCTCCGCGAGGTAGCACACGTGGCCGCCGGCGCCGCTCGCGTCTGCCCCGGTCACCTCGAGCAGCCGGAGCACCGCCAGCCCCGGGAACGCCGCCCCGATCGGCTCCACGTCGGACCACCACGGGGACTCGACGGGCAGCTCCGGGAGGGCTCGGTGCGCCTCGCCGTCCTGAAGGACGATCGTGACGACGCGGCCCGGTCGCGGCGCGTCGGACACGCGCGGAACCTACGCCACGCACGCCTGCGGCCGCACAGGCCGTCGGTGGCGCAGGCCTCGGGCGACGCGAACCGTCTCCGCGCCCATCCGGTGTGCGAGGTCGAGCAGCCCACCCCGCGCGCAGGGCTCGACGCCACGCTCGGACCGGACGTCGCTGACCGACGGCGCGGGCGAGCCCAGGCGCCGGATCGCGCCGCGCTCGAGCGTCAGGATCGAGAGCTTGGCGAGCCGGGTGCGGCTCGACGGCCTACGAGCGAGGGGCGGGGCAGGGCACCGGCGTGACCCTGAGGTGGGCATGCCGCCTCGTGGTGCTGTGGTGCGTCGGCACCGGCACGCAGATCTCCTGCGTGCCGAAGTTCGTCTGCAGCACGTACTGGTAGGTGTGCCGCGGGGCGTAGATGTGCTCGATGACGCCGAGGTAGATGGAGAAGGACGTCATCGCCATGCACAGGGCGACGCCGATGCTCGCGAGCACGCGCGTGGACATCCGCCCCTCCTCCGGGGCCGCGACTTTATCCGACGTTGTGATTGCGCGCGCTGTTCGGGCCGGGACCGAGTCTGCGTGACGGTGCGTCAACGACCCGCCCGGCCGTGTGCCCAGGGGCGAACGTTTCTCCACAAGTGTGTTCGACCGGTCGGGGCTGGCAACCCGCCGGGTCGCCGTCGCGCCGAACGTCGTCTCGGCTGCATGGTCGCGGCGGCTCGCGGTCGCGGCGAGTCGCGGGTCTCTGCGGATCCCGGCCGCCGCGGATACCGCGCCGCCTACGATGCCGCGCCGAGGTGAGCGAGGGGGGCGCATGCGCACCAACGACGAGGACCTCCGCGGCCAGACCGCGGTCGTGACCGGCGCGTCGAGCGGCATCGGGCGCGGCGTCGCCGAGCGGCTGGGTGCCGCAGGCGCGCACGTCGTGCTCGGAGGGCGGACCGAGGCGGCGATGAAGGAGTCGGTGGGACGCATCGAGGCGGCGGGCGGCGCGGCGACCGCGGTCGTGGGCGACGTCCGATCGCCCGCGGTGGTCCAGGCGCTCGTCGACCTCGCCGTCGAGCGGACGGGCCGTCTCGACGTCATGGTGAACAACGCCGGTGCCGGCTACCTCGGTGCGGTGCTGTCCGGCACGGTCGATCAGTGGCGCGAGATGCTCGAGACGAACGTGCTGGCCCTGCTCGTCGGCTGTCAGGCCGCGATCCGCGCCATGCGACAGCTCGGCACGCCGGGGTCCATCGTCAACATCTCGTCCGTCGCAGCGACCGAGCGGACCTCCGGCGTCTACGGCGCCACGAAGCATGCCGTCAACGTGATCTCGGACACCCTCCGCACCGAGCTGCTCGAGGACCCGATCAGGGTGACGACGATCATGCCGGGGGTGGTCGCCACGAACCTCGCTCGCACGCTCCCCGAGGAGACCCTCCGGACGATCGCCGCCCTCGCCGGCGTGGACGCCGAGGTCGTCCCAGGAGAGCGGATCCCCGACGAGGTGCTCGAGCGGGCCCAGGTCGCGCTGCACGAGTTCGTCGCGACGCCCGACGACATCGCGGACGCCGTGCTGTACGCGGTGACCAGGCCCGCAGACCTCCACGTCGCAGAGATCGTGGTCCGCCCGAAGAAGGACCTCGCGCTCTAGCTCCACCGTCGCGCCGGGAGGGCCGCGCCGTGTCCGCACCCCTCCTCGCGTCCTCGCCACGCAATCTGAACCGAATTATCCGTTCCTCGTGTTTCGGGCGGTGAGCCCACGGGCAGAGACGCGCTCGAGCGCGATCCCCGCCAGATGGCACGGATCCGCGATGGCAGACCCATCGACCTAGGAGGATGCATGCCTCGAAGGGGGAACCTAGAGAGCCGGCAGGCGCACCGAACGCCGCTGGCGCGGGCGGGGGGCGTCCTCAGCGCGCTGCTCGCCGCGGCCGCGATGCTCGTCGCCGCACCCGCAGGGGCGTCCAGCCAGGACGTCCACTTCACGCTCACGCCGATCTTCTTCGGGAGCGTCGTGCTCGGCACCTCGTCGACCCAGCAGTCGATCGTGACCAACTCGTCCCTGCAACCCATCTACTTCATCTCGGCGTCGCCGAGCCCGACCAACGTCGGGGCGGAGTTCCACGCGTCCCAGGGATCCTGCACCGCGGCCGTCCTGCCGGGCACCTCGTGCGACCTCTCGGTCGTGTTCGCGCCTAACGCCAAGGGCCTGCGGGCGTCGACGCTCTTCGTCCGGTTCGGCTTCCACGACCTCAGCGGTCACGTGACGAGGGCCGCGACGATCGCCACGCGGATCCAGGGGCACGGCACCCCGCCCACGTTCACCCTCTCGGGTGGGAGCGCGGGGAGCGTGAAGGTCCTCGGATACGGATCCGCGTCGGCGACGATCACGAACACCTCCATCGTGCCGCTGACCGTCCACGGGTACCACCTGTCGAACGACGGGGACCATGACTGGGTGATCACCGCGAACACCTGCCCCGCCCCGGTCCTCCCCGGCGGCAGCTGCAACCTCGTGGCGCGTTCCACCCGCACCGGCTCGGCGCCGACGCCGCGACGCTCACCGTCTCGATGCTGGTCGCCGGGACGCGCGCCTCGCTCGTCTCTCGCCAGTCGACGCTTCGCGGGACCGGCGTGTCGGTCTCGGGGAACCCACCGTTCGTCCTCTCGTCGCTCGACTTCGGCCAGGTGACCGTCGGGACCAGCGCGACGGGCACCGTCGTGCTCACCAACACGTCGACGAGGAACGAGACGTTCTCCGCGGACGCGATCAACGACAACGCCTCGGGTGCGTACGCCGTGACCGGCGAGAGCTGCCCGACTCCGATCGCGCCAGCCACCTCCTGTGACATCACCATCAGCTACGCGCCAGCCGCGGAGGTGACGCACAACGCCGCGCTCGTCGTGCGCGTCTCGTACGTGAACTCGCACGGGGTCCTCGTGACCGTCGGCGCGCAGACCAGCCTCAGCGGCAGGGGCGTGAACCCCACGTTCACGCTCACTCCCTCGACCTTCCCCGTGACCACGCTCGGCTCGACGTCGAACGGGACCGTCACGGTGACCAACACCTCGCTGGTCCCGCTCACGTACTTCCTGACCACGTTCCAGGGCTCCGATCCGGACGCCTGGGCGCAGTCGGGCTCGACCTGCACGGCGCCCATCGCCCCGGGCCAGAGCTGCACCCTTGCGATCGCGTTCTCGCCCCACCAGCAGGGCGTGCTCGCCATCACCATCCAGGTGACGCTCGACCTCACCGTGAGGACGCACACCCAGTACGTCCTCCGGCGCGCGCCGCTCGTGGGCAGGGGCAAGCTGCCGACGTTCACGATCTCGAGCCCGTCGTTCCCCGCCACTCCGAGGGGCGTCGCGGTGAGCGCGCAGGCCACGATCACGAACACCTCGGCGGTCTCCCTCTCCTACGACGCCGCCGGGATCTCGGGGATCAACGCGGCGGCGTTCGCCGTCACCGCGACGACCTGCTCGGGGCTCATCGGCCCCGGCGCGAGCTGCCAGGTCACCGTCCAGTTCAAGCCCCTGGGGGCGCCCGGCATCAAGCACGCGCAGCTGAAGGTCATCATGCTGATCGCAGGCCTCTCCCCCCACATCACGACCTCGGACAACCGGCAGCTGACGGCCACCGAGTCGTGATCCCACGGTGCGCCCCGCGGTCGTCGCCATGACCGCGGGGCGCACCGGCCCGGACGCGTGCTGCGCGTCCCCCGCGGCGCCGTGAGCCCAGGCGCCGCCGCCGCCGCGAGGCAGCCCGGCTCCCCGCCGGGCGCCTCGCGGCGAGCGAGGTCCACCGCCCAGGCGCCCGACCGGAACGCTGAGGGACCTCGGAGATAGCCTTCGGTAAATGCGTCGCCTGCCAGAGGCGGACCCTGGCAGTCCCGACCTTCGCTCCCCCCTCCACTACCTCGGCTGGCTGGCGTCCCGACAGTGGACGCTGCTGCTCGGCGGCACCGTCTGCGGGATCATCTGGATGACCTCCCAGGCCCTGGTCTGGGTCGCGGTCGGGGCCGCGATCGGCGGGGTGGACAGCTCCAGCACGTCCACCCTGGTCGCGTGGACCGTCGTGGTCGTCGCGCTCGGCGCGGTCCAGGCCTGGAGCGGCCGGTGGCGGCACAGCTTCGCCGTCACCAACTGGTTGACGGCCACGTACCGGACGATCCAGCTCATCGGGCGGCACGCGACGGTCGCCGGACCGGCGCTTCCCGCGGCCATCCCCTCCGGGGACGTCGTGAACACCGTCGCGGCCGACGCGATGCGCGTCGGGGGGATGTTCGACGTCTCGGCACGGTTCGCCGGCGCGGTCGTCGCCTGGCTCGTGATCGCGGCGTACCTCTTCTCGTCGTCGCCGACGCTCGGGCTCATCGTGCTCCTCGGCGTCCCGATCCTCATGGTGCTCACGGTCCCGATGATGCGGCCGCTGCACTCGACGCAGGCCGTGCAGCGCGAGGTCGTGGGCAAGCTCACCGCGCTCGGGGCCGACACCGTCGCGGGGCTCCGCATCCTCCGCGGCGTCGGCGGTGAGGACGTCTTCCTCGGGCGGTACCGGATGCGGAGCGACGAGGTCCGCCGGGCTGGCAACCGCGTCGCTGGCCCCCAGGCGCTGCTCGAGTCCGGCGAGGTGCTGCTCCCCGCGCTCCTGGTCGCGGCGGTCACCCTCCTCACGGCGCGCCTCGTGGTCCGAGGCACGCTCTCGGCCAACGAGCTCGTCGCGTTCTTCGGGCTCACCGCGTTCCTCACCATGCCGCTGCGGACCGCGATCGAGGGGATCATCGCGGCGACGCGCGGGATCGTGGGGGCTCGCAAGGTCCTGGCGGTCCTCTCGGTCGCCCCGTCGACGACCGAGCCGGCGTCGCCGGCCGCCGTGCCCGAGCCCGACGGCGCGCTCGTCGACCCGCACTCGGGGTTCGAGGCCAAGTCGGGGTGCCTCACCGCGCTCGTGACCGAGACGCCCGAGGAGGCCCAGGTGATCGCCGACCGCCTCGGCCGGTTCACGCCGCCGGGCGCGTCCGAGTGGTCGGAGGCCGAGCTCAGCGGCGTCCCGCTGCGCGACCTGGCGCTCGCGGTCCTCCGCGAGCGCGTGGTCGTGAGCGAGGTCGACCCTCGGCTCTTCACCGGGCCGCTGCGCGAGGAGCTCTCGCCACACCGCGCGGCCTCGGACGCGACGATCCTCGAGACGATCGAGGCGGCGAGCGCCGAGGACGTCATCGACGCGCTGCCCGACGGCCTCGACACCGAGGTGGAGGAGCGGGGGCGAGGGTTCTCGGGGGGCCAGCGCCAGCGCCTCGCGCTGGTCCGCGTGCTCCTGCTCGATCCGGAGTTCCTCGTCCTCGTCGAGCCCACCTCGGCCGTCGACACCCACACCGAGGGGCGGATCGCCCGGCGGCTCCGCGAGGCCCGGGAGGGTCGCGGGACCGTCGTGGCGACCACGAGCCCGCTCCTGCTCGAGCAGGCGGACGAGGTCTTCTACGTCGCGGGCGGCGTGGTCGTCGACCGCGGCGGCCACGACGACCTGCTCGACGCCAACCCGTCCTACCGCGCGCTCATCCTCCGGGGGAACGACGCATGAGCACGCTGCCCGTCGCCACCTCGTCCCAGGTCCGCACGCACGCGTGGCGCCTCGCCCGCGAGCACCGCGGTGAGCTCACCCGCGTGCTCGTGGTCTACGGCCTCGCCGCCGTCGCGGCGCTCGTCGGCCCGATCGTCGTCGGCCAGCTGGTGAACGACCTGCACAACAAGACGCTCACCGTCGCGCGCGCAGACGTGCTCGTCGGCGTGCTCCTCGCCGGCGCGATCCTCCAGAGCACCTTCACCTATCTCTCGAGGCGCCGGTGCTACGTGCTCGGCGAGCGCGTCTTCGCGACGCTGCGCGAAGAGTTCCTCGAGAACGTGCTGGCCCTGCCGCTCTCCCAGGTCGAGCGCGCGGGCACCGGCGACCTCCTGAGCCGGACCACCAACGACATGGAGGCGCTCTCGAGGACCGTGCGCTACGCGGTGCCCGAGTGGCTCGTCGCGCTCCTCACCGCGATCATCTACCTGATCGCCATGGCGGTGATCTCGCCACTGGCGACGCTCGCGGTGCTCGTCAGCGCGCCGATCGTGTACCTCTCCACGCGGCGGTACCTGCGCTACGCGCCGGCCGGGTACCTGCGCGAGCGCGCCACCTACGCGGTCCTCTCGGGGACGGTCACCGAGACCGTCGAGGGCGCGCGGACCGTCGACGCGCTCCGCCTCGGCGAGCGCCAGGCACGCCGCGTCGACCGCGACCTCGCCGACGCGTACGACGCCGAGATGTACACGCTCCGGCTTCGGCTCCGCTGGTTCCCGTCCGTCGAGCTCGCCTACGGGCTGGCGGTCGCCAGCGTGCTGCTCTGGGGCGGGCTGCTCGCGATCCATCACGTGATCACGATCGGCGTCGCGACCACCGTCGTCTTCCTCTCGGCGAACCTCATGGAGCCCGTCGACCGGGTGATCTCGTGGCTGGACGAGCTCCAGGTCGGCTCCACCGCGATGGCCCGGCTCGCCGGGGTCTCCTACGTGGAGG
>Ga0318524_10000628_pt1 | contig 12275 bp, 11 predicted proteins | sample GRESIP052b4f22_FD_203685 | JGI IMG/M metagenome (GOLD analysis project Ga0318524, IMG submission 203685) | Tropical soil microbial communities from Luquillo Experimental Forest, Puerto Rico - GRE.SIPMG.052b4f22 | ecosystem: Environmental > Terrestrial > Soil > Tropical forest > Bulk soil... | reverse complement strand
GCGTCCCGCTGGTCCGTTCCCGGCACACCCGCGCCGTGCGCCGCGCGATCGACATGACCGCGTCCATCGCCGGCCGCCGGCCTCCGTCCCGCACCATCCGCGGGCTGGCCTGACCGCCGGGGCGGTGGCGTCAGTGGCTGGCTGACCCCGCTCGGGCTGCTGGCGTCAGCGGCTGGGCTGATCCGCTCGGGCCGCTGGCGTCAGCGGCTGGCTGACCCGCTCGGGCCGCTGGCGTCAGCCGCCCTCCACCTCGGCCTGGAAGGCGGGGGGAGAAGCGAGGGGCGCCTCCGGCCGGGCCGCCGCCGATCCCAGATGCTCGCCGTTGGTGTGCGCCGCCCGGATGATCCTCACCACCTCCTCGGGCTCGTCCGCGATGTACAGCAGGTCCAGGTCACCCGGTGAGATCTTGCCCTGGCCCGCCACCGTGTCGCGCATCCAGGACAGCAGGCCCGACCAGTAGGAGCTGCCGACCAGCACGATCGGGAACCTGGTGATCTTGCCGGTCTGGACCAGCGTGAGCGCCTCGAACAGCTCGTCCAGGGTGCCGAACCCGCCCGGCAGCACCACGAAGGCCTGTGAGTACTTGACGAACATGGTCTTGCGGACGAAGAAGTAGCGGAACTCGATGCCGATCTCGACGTGGTCGTTGAGGCCCTGCTCCAGCGGAAGCTCGATGCCCAGGCCCACCGACGTCCCGTTGGCCGACATCGCGCCCTTGTTGGCCGCCTCCATGATCCCGGGGCCGCCCCCCGTGATCACCGCGTAGCCGGCCTCCGCCAGCCCGGCCGAGATGCGTTCCGCGAGCTCAAACTCACGGGTGCCGGGCACGGCGCGCGACGACCCGAAGACGGAGACCGCCATGCCCAGCTCGGCGAGCAGGCCGAAGCCCTCGACGAACTCCGCCTGGATCCGCAGCACCCGCCACGGATCGGTGTGGACCCAGTCGCTGGGGCCCCGCCGGTCCAGCAGCCGCTGATCGGTCGTGGTGATGGGAATCGCCTTGCCGCGCAGCATGGCTGGGCCCTGCCTGCGGATGCGGCGGCGTGACTCGGGTTGTGCACTCATGATCCATCCACGGTAACCCAGGTCAGCGGGCAGGCAGAACGGCTGCACCGGCCTGCGGGCGGACCCGGGTCCGGACGGGCGTCAGATGGCCATCAGCCAGCTACCCCGCCGCTGTCAGCCGTTCATGCCGTGGTCGCGGAGGATGTCGTTCAGCACCGCCTTGTCGTGTCGGCTGCCCTCGGGCAGCCGCTTGAGCACGAGCACGCAGGGCATGCCGAACTCACCTCCGGCGAACTTCCGCATCCGGGTCCCGCCGACGCAGACCGACCAGGCCGGGACCTCTCCCGGGGGGAGTTCCTCGCCGGTCTCGACGTCGATCACATGAGAGCTGGCGGCCAGGATCGTCCCCGCGCCGAGGACCGCGCCCGTCCCCACCCGCGCCCCGTCGACGACCATGGACCGCGAGCCGATGAAGGCGTCGTCCCCGATGACCACCGGGACCGCGTTCGGCGGCTCCAGCACCCCGCCGATGCCGACCCCGCCGGACAGGTGGACGTTCTTCCCGACCTGGGCGCAGGACCCGACCGTGGCCCAGGTGTCCACCATGGTCCCGGAGTCCACGTAGGCGCCGATGTTCACGAACGACGGCATGAGCACGGCACCCGCGGCAACGTGGGCACCCCAGCGGACGATCGCGCCCGGCACCACCCGCACCCCGTCCAGCCGGGTCTTCAGCGGCAGCCGGTCGTGGTAGCGGAAGCCGCCCGCACCCGACTCCTCCATCGGCAGCAGCCGGAACGCCAGCAGGATCGCGCGCTTGGCCCGCTCGTCCACGCGGACGCCGCCCGTCGCCGGGTCCGGCCACGCCACCCTGGCCTCACCCGCGTCGAGCGCGTCCACCGCGGCGGTCACCACCGCGCGGGCCCCGGCGTCGCCCGGGCCGAGCTCGCCACGCCGGTCCCACAGCTGATCGATGCTGGCAGGCAGATTCATGAGCCGATGCTAGTGGCCGGCGCGCGGCCCGGCTCACGGGACGCGCCCCCGTAAAGGCGCAGCGCCGGTACCGTCGATGATGTGCCGACCAGATCGCGCGGGCGTGTCCTGACACCGGGCCTGGTGCTGGTCGTCCTGGCCGCGGCGGTGGCCATCTACCTCGTGGCCAACCGGGCCAAGCCGTTCCTGACCGGCAGCGGGTGCCAGGCGGGCACCGGCAAGGCGGCGGTCACGCTCGACCCCGATCAGGCCGCGATAGCGGCGACCATCGCCGGGGTGGCCCACCGGCGGGCGATGCCGCCCCGCGCCGTGGCGGTCGCCTACGCCGCCGCGCTGCAGGAGTCCCACCTGCACAACCTGGGCTATGGCGACCGCGACTCGGTCGGGGTGTTCCAGCAGCGCCCGTCCGAGGGCTGGGGGCCGGCCTCGAAGCTGAAGAACCCGATCTACGCGAGCGGCAAGTTCTTCGGGGCCCTCGCCACCGTGCCCGACTACCTCCACACGCCCGTGTACAAGGCCGCCCAGGCCGTGCAGCACAGCGCGGACGGCTACGCCTACATCCAGTACCAGCCGGAAGCGACCGCCCTCGCGGCCGACTTCACCGGTCACAGCGCGCACGCGGTCTGGTGCTGGTCCGCGGCGGCCGCCCCCGCCCGGGCCAACCTGACCGCCGCCCGCCGGGCCCTGGCCGGCACGTTCGGCCCAGTGAGCTCGCACCGGGCCGCCACGCCGGGCGACGCCCCGGCCATGGTCGTGCACCCCCCGCGCCCGGCGCTCGGCTGGGCGGTCGCCACCTGGCTGGTGACGCACGCGTCGTCGTACGGGATCCACGACGTCCGTTACGCCGGATACCAGTGGCGGCAGTCGTCGGGCAGCAGCGGCTGGACGCCGGACAAGGGCCAGGCGAGCCCGGATGGCATCCGGGCCAGTTGATAATCTGGAGTTCCGGCCAATGACCAATTCAGCCCCAATCGTCACCTCGGACGCGCAATACTAAGGCGCGGAGCACCGCCTAAAGGGACCGGATCATGGGGAACAGTGCCGGAAAGAGGGAGTTCCGAACGTGACCTACATCGTTACCGAGGGCTGTATCGACCTGCTCGATAAGACCTGCATCGACGAGTGCCCGGTGGACTGCATCTACGAAGGTGCACGTCAGATGTACATCCACCCGGACGAGTGCGTGGACTGCGGTGCCTGTGAGCCGGTCTGCCCGGTCGAGGCGATCTTCTATGAGGATGACCTTCCCGACGATCTGAAGGACTTCTACCGGGTGAACGTGGAGTTCTTCAGCAATATCGGCTCCCCTGGCGGTGCGTCCAAGGTCGGCAAGATCCCATTCGACCACCCGATCACGGCCTCCTACCCACCACAGCAGCACTAAGGACAACAGCGCTGACCCTCTCCGCCCACCTGCCCGCCTTCCCGTGGGACCTGCTGGCCCCCTACCGGGACAAGACCCGGGCGCACTCCGGCGGGATCGTGGACCTGTCGATCGGGACCCCGGTCGACCCGGTCCCGCCGGTGGTGAGGGCGGCGCTCGCGGAAGCGGCGGACGCACCGGGTTACCCCACGACGCAGGGGACCCCCCGGCTGCGTGAGGCGGCGGCGGGCTGGCTGGCCCGCCGCCACGCCGTGCCCGCCGACCCTTCCGCCGTGTTGCCGGTCATCGGCACCAAGGAATTCATCGCCGCGCTGCCGGCCTTGCTCGGCTGCGGGCCCGGCGACACCGTGGTCCACCCGGAACTGGCCTACCCGACCTACGACATCGGTGCGCGGCTGGCCGGGGCGACGGCGGTGGCGGCGGACGGGCTTTCTGCCCTCGGCCCGCGGCGGGTGGCCCTGGTGTGGGTGAACTCCCCGGCCAACCCCACGGGCCGGGTACTGCCAGCGGCGCATCTGCGCAAGATGGTCGACTGGGCGCGCGAACGCGGCGCGGTCATCGCCGCCGACGAGTGCTACCTGGACCTGGGCTGGGACACCGAGCCGGTGTCGGTCCTCCACCCGGAGGTGTGCGGCGGGTCCTCCCGGGGCGTGCTCGCGGTGCACTCGCTGTCCAAGCGCTCGAACATGGCGGGCTACCGGGCCGGGTTCGTCACCGGGGACCCCGCCCTCGTCGCCGACCTGCTGGAGATCCGCCGGCACGCCGGAATGATGGTGCCTGACCCGGTGCAGGCGGCGATGGCCGCCGCGCTCGGCGACGACGCCCACGCCGACGAGCAGCGCGCCAGGTACGCCGCGCGGCGGGAGCGGTTGCGGGCGGCGCTGGCCGCCGCGGGCTGGGTGACCGAGCATTCCGAGGCCGGGCTGTACCTGTGGGTGACCAGGCCCGGCCTGGACTGCTGGGGCAGTGTGCAGCGGCTGGCCGAGGCCGGCATCCTGGTCGCGCCCGGCGAGTTCTACGGCCCGGCCGGCCGCGCGCACGTCCGGGTGGCCCTCACCGCCACCGATGAGCGCGTCGACGCCGCGGTGGCCCGCCTGGCCGCGCTGGCCTGACCCGAGGGACCGCGCGCAACGAATCGCCACCCGCCAGCTCAAATACGCAACGAATCTCCTGCTGAACGCAGCAGGCATCGATATCGGCTGCTCAGATGCGCTCTTAACCTGGAATGCAAGATCCGTTAATTGCAAGCCTCCGGAGGATGAATGCGGGCCAGCACGACCGCGGAAAGCGCAACCACGCAGCTGCGGGCGCTGTCGGACGCGCACAGCGCGCACAACTACCACCCGCTCCCGGTGGTCATCTCCCACGCCGAGGGCGCCTGGGTGACCGACGCCGACGGACGCCAGTACGTGGACCTGCTCGCCGCGTATTCGGCGCTGAACTTCGGCCACCGCCACCCCCGGCTGGTCGCCGCCGCGCAGCGGCAGCTCGAGCGGGTGACGCTGGTCAGCCGGGCGTTCGACCATGACCAGTTCGGCCCGTTCTGCGCCGAGCTGGCCGCGCTGGCGGGCATGGAGATGGTACTTCCGATGAACACCGGCGCGGAGGCGGTGGAGACGGCGATCAAGACGGCCCGCAAGTGGGGTTACGAGGTCAAGGGCGTGCCCCCCGGTCAGGCGGTCATCGTGGCGTTCGAGGGAAACTTCCACGGCCGGACCACCACCATCGTCAGCTTCTCGACCGACGAGGACGCGCGCGGTTCCTACGGCCCGTACACCCCCGGCTTCCGGGTGGTGCCCTACGGCGACCCGGCCGCGCTCGCCGCCGCCATGGACGAGTGCGTGGTCGGCGTCCTCATCGAGCCGATCCAGGGCGAGGCCGGGGTGGTCGTGCCGCCGCCGGGCTACCTGCGCGCCGTCCGGGAGGCCTGCACCGCCCGCGGGGCGCTGATGATCGCCGACGAGATCCAGTCCGGACTGGGCCGGACGGGCACCACGTTCGCCTGCGAGCACGAGAACGTGGTGCCGGACATGTACCTGCTCGGCAAGGCGCTCGGTGGCGGCATCGTGCCGGTCTCGGCGGTGGTGTCATCCCGCGACATCCTCGGCGTGTTCCAACCCGGCCAGCACGGCTCCACGTTCGGCGGCAGCCCGCTCGCCTGCGCGGTCGGCCGCGAGGTCATCGCGATGCTGTCCACCGGCGAGTACCAGGAGCGCTCGGCCAAGCTGGGCACCCGCATGCACGACCGGCTGTCGGCGCTGCCGCGCGAGGTCGTGCGCGAGGTGCGCGGCCGCGGCCTGTGGGCCGGCGTGGAGTTCGCCGCGCTCGGCGGCCGGGAGGTGTGCGAACGGCTGGCCGCCCGCGGGGTGCTGGCCAAGGACACCCACGGGACCACCATCCGGCTCGCGCCGCCGCTGGTCATCAGCGAATCCGAGCTGGACTGGGCCCTCGACCGCCTCGAGGACGCGGTCCGGTAGCCGGCTACTCCGGGCCGAGCCGCCGGTAGCGGCGGGAGTAGTAGAGCAGGGGGGCGCTGTCGGGGCGCGGCTCGCTGACGCCGATGACCTCCCCCACCACGATGCTGTGATCGCCGCCGTCGTGCACGGCGGTGGTCCGGCACTCCATCGCGGCGAGCGCGTCGTCGAGGATGGGCGCGGCCGTCAGCGGGCCCGGGTGATGCCGGGAGGCGTCCAGCTGGCCCTCCAGCGGCCGCCCCCGGGTCGCCAGCCAGCGGGCGGTCTTCTCCCCGTCCTCGTTCAGCACCGACACCGCCCACGTGCCGGCGGCGAGCACCGCGTCGTGGAAGCGGGCGACCTTCTCCGCGCAGAACAGGACCAGCAGCGGCTCGAGGGACACCGCGGTGAAGGCGGTCACCGTCATCGCGTGACCGACCCCGTCCGCCCTGGTGGACACCACCACGATGCCGCTGGCGAAGCGGCTCGCGGCCCGCCGGAAATCCTCGGGGTTCACCGCGGCCATGCGCCCGCCCGCCGCGACAATCCGCGCGCCCGCCGCGGCCGCACGAGCGTGAGCACCACGGCCAGCCCCGCGGCGGCCGCGCCCCCGTACAGGTACCACTTGCCCGCGGTGGTGTTGGTGACGATCACGCTGCCGGCCGCCGTGGGCATGGTCAGCACCAGCGAGGCGAGCAGCCAGCCGAACGCCGGCAGCAGAGCGCCCAGCGCGGAGCCCATGCCCAGTCCGCCCAGCAGGCAGGTGAGGAAGACCACCACGCACAGCACCAGCGCCGCCACCGGCACCTGGCCGATGGTGTGGCTGAACTGGAAGCAGCCGATCAGCCCCTCCATGGCGCCGAGCAGGAACAGCGCCACGTAGGCGGCGCCGGTATTGAGCGCGTCCGGGCGCCGCGGCTCTGGCGTGCTGTTCACGCAGAGCAGGCTATACGGCGCTACCGGCCAGGTCAGCGCCCATCCGCCGTCACAGCCCGCCGAACAGGTCAAGCTCGCGCCCGCGCGGCCCCGGCGGCCCGGCCGGCCCGGCCAGGAGGGTGTAGTACTCATGCGCGTCGATCCGCTGGCCAACCATGTCGGCGAGGGCGAAAAAGGGGACGTCCACCGTGATCTGGGTGGCGTGCGCCCGGAGCGCGGCGACCTTCGCCGCGCGGTGGCCGGTGCCGTCGATCTCGGTGGTGACCTGCTCGTCCGCCACGCCGAACGGCAGGTCCGCCACCGCCGCGGCCTGCACGAAACCGGCGGGCGGATCCGGGCCGAGCTTGATCGCCTCGGCCAGCACCGAGCGCGGCATCGCCGTCGCATAGAGCTTCGCCACCCGCCAGGGGGAGCCGGGGGAGCCGCCGGCGGGCACGGCCCCCGGATCGGCGGCGATCTGGACCGCCCGCCGCGTCACCCGGTGCGCCTGGATGTGATCGGGGTGGCCGTAGAAGCCGTTGGCGTCGTACGTGACGGCCACCTGGGGGGCCACGCCGCGGATCACGGCGGCGAGTTCCGCCGCCGCCTCCTCCAGGTCCGCCCGCCAGAAGCAGCGGGGGCCGAGATTGGACGGCAGGCCCATCATCCCGGAATCCCGCCACCGGCCGGGGCCGCCCAGGAACCGGTGGTCGGTGACGCCCAGCGCGGCACAGGCGGCCGCGAGCTCGCCGGCCCGGTACTCCCCCAGCCGGTCACCAGCCGCAACGCCGGTGGCCAGGTACGCCAGCTCCGGCGGGATGACCTCACCGAGCTCCCCGCGGGTGCAGGTGACCAGGGTGACGCGGGCGCCCTGGGCGGCGTAGGCGGCCATGGTCGCGCCGGTGCCGATCGACTCGTCGTCGGGATGGGCGTGGACCAGCAGCAGCCGCCGGGCATCGCCACCACGCACACGGGTGAGCCTACCGGCGGCCCGGCTGGCAAGATCGTGGGCATGACGGACAGCTTCCCGCGGCAGCAGGCCAAGACCCAGGGGTTCAGCCTCGGCGCCCCCCGCTCGTTCCAGATCTCCCCGGACGGAAGCCGGGTCGCGTTCCTGCGCAGCCAGGGCGGCGACGACCCGGTCACCTGCCTGTGGGTGCTCGACACCGGCACCGGGCGCGAGCGCCTGGCCGCCGACCCGGCCACGATCGGCGCGGCGGCCGCGGCCCTGACCGACCAGGAGAAGGCCATCAGGGAACGGACGCGGGAGCGGGCCCGCGGCATCGTGGAGTTCGCCACCGACACCGCTCTCACGGTGGCCGCGTTTGCCCTGGCCGGCCGGGTCTACCTGGCGGACCTGACCGGGACCTGCGGGCCGGAGGCGATCCCCGCCCAGCCGCCCGCGTTCGACCCGCGGCCCGACCCATCCGGGCGCCGGGTCGCCTACGTCTGCGCCGGCGCGCTGCGGGTCACCGACCTGGCGACCGGGGCGGACACCGAGATCATCGGGCCAGGTGACCAGCCCGGGCTCAGCTACGGCCTCGCCGAGTTCATCGCGGCCGAGGAGATGGGCCGGGTGCGCGGGTACTGGTGGGCGCCGGACGGCACGGCCCTGCTCGTGGGCCGCGTGGACAACACCCCGGTCCGGCGCTGGTACATCACCGACCCGGCCAACCCGGACCGCCCCCCGGCCGAGGTCGCCTACCCGGCGGCGGGCACCGCGAACGCCGACGTGTCACTGCTGCTGGCCGGGCTGGACGGCAGCCAGGCCCCGCTGGAATGGGACCGGGCAGCTTTCCCGTACCTGGTGACGGTGAACTGGGATCACGACGTCCCACTGATCGTGGTGCAAAGCCGCGATCAGCGGCGGATGCGGCTGCTGTCCGCGGACCCGGCCCGGTCGGCCACGGCGGTGCTGCGGGAGGACACCGACGACCGCTGGCTGGACATCGTGGCGGGCATCCCGGCCCGGACCAGCGACGGCCGGATCGTCTGGACCGCCGACGCCGGCGGGGCCAGGCGGCTGCTGGTCGCGAGCCCGGAAGAGCTGGCGGACGGCGACGCGGCGCCGGTCACGCCCGCGGACCTCCAGGTGCGCGAGATCCTCGACGTGGACGCGGACACCGTGCTTTTCAGCGCGTCGCCGGATGAGCCGACCGAGATCGGCCTGTGGGCGTACGGGCCCGGCGGACTGGAAAGAGTCACCCCGGAGCCAGGGGTGCACCACGGGCAACGGGCCGGTGGCACCACCGTGATCATCAGCCGGACCCTCGCAGCCGACGGCGCCAGCGTGCGGGTGATCCGCGATGGCTCCGCGGACCTGCCGGTCACCTCGCTGGCCGAGCGGCCCAGCCTGCCCGCCCCCCGGCCCGATATCTTCGCGGCCGCCTCCCGCGGCATCCGCACGGCGCTCCTGCTGCCGTCCTGGCACGAGCCCGGCTCGGGGAAGCTGCCGGTCCTGCTCGACCCCTACGGCGGCCCGCACGCCCAGAGGGTGCTGGCCGCGCGGGGCGCGTTCCTCACCTCCCAGTGGCTCGCCGACCAGGGCTTCGCCGTGGTGGTCGCGGATGGCCGGGGCACACCGGGCCGGGGGCCCGAGTGGGACCGGGCGGTCTGGCACGACCTGGCCGATCCGGTCCTCGAGGACCAGGTCGAGGCGCTGCACGCCGCCGCCGGCCGCTGCGGCGACCTGGACACCTCCCGGGTCGCGATCCGCGGCTGGTCGTTCGGCGGCTACCTGGCCGCGCTCGCCGTGCTCCGCCGGCCGGAGGTGTTCCACGCCGCGATCGTCGGCGCCCCCGTCACCGACCAGCGGTTCTACGACACCCATTACACCGAGCGTTACCTGGGGCGCCCCGACGACTATCCCGAGGTCTACGACCGGTGCTCACCCATCACAGATGCTGAACGGCTCGCCGCCCGCGCACGCTCGGGCGGCGGCGCCATCACCCACCGGCCGATGATGATCATCCACGGGCTCGCGGACGACAACGTGGTGGTCGCCCACACCCTGCGGCTGTCGTCCGCGCTGCTCTCCGCGGGCTACCCGCACACCGTTCTGCCGCTGTCCGGGGTCACCCACCTGGCGTCGCAGGAGGAGGTGGCCGAGAACCTGCTGCTGCTGCAGGTGGACTTCTTGCGGCGGGCTCTCGGAATGGCGGGTCAGCGGGGCTAGACACCGGTAAAAGGCACCCGGTGTTGCCAGAGTCACATACTCACAACCGGCTCCCAGGTCCACATGGTGATATGCAGTGGAATAGGGTTCCAGCGCGGCACGCGGCCAGCCGGGGGACAGCCGGTGTGCGGCAGGTGAACCCGCAGCGAGCTCACGGCTGGAGACGTCAACGATGACGCAGGCAACAACGGCGCCGGCCAAGACCAGGGCGCAGATCCCCGAGCGCACCCTGCGCAAGGACGCGTGGTGGCGGCAGCCGGCCATCAACGGCACCGCCCTGGCGGTGGTCGTGATCTACCTGACCTGGGCGTCCCTGGTCAACGCGGACTACTTCTGGGCGCCGTACATCTCCCCGCTGTACTCGCCCTGCCTGGTGACCACCTGCACCCCCGGCGCGGGCTTCGACTGGATTCCGTGGCTGACCTGGCTCTCCCCGGCGGTGCTCATCATCGGCGGGCCGCTGGGCTTCCGGCTCACCTGCTACTACTACCGCAAGGCCTACTACCGGGCCTTCTGGCGGGCGCCGGCCGCGTGCGCGGTGCGCGAGCCGCACGCGAAGTACACCGGCGAGACCAGGTTCCCGCTGATCCTGCAGAACGTGCACCGCTACTTCTTCTGGATCGCGATGGTGTTCAACGTGATCCTGACCGCCGACGCCGTGATCGCGTTCCGCAACCACCAGGACCAGTGGGGCCACATGGGGCTTGGCACCCTGGTGCTGGTCGTCAACGCCGCGCTGCTGTGGGCGTACTCACTGTCCTGCCACGTGTGCCGGCACACCGTCGGCGGTCGGCTCAAGCACTTCTCCGGGCACCCGGTCAGGTACTGGATGTGGACCCAGGTGTCCAAGCTGAACACCAGGCACATGCAGTTCGCGTGGATATCGCTGTTCTGGGTGCTGCTGACCGATCTCTATATCCGGCTGGTGGCGAGCGGCGCCATCACCGACCCGCGGTTCTTCTAGGCTGGCAGAGGGTGTGCAGGGCAGATGAGTGACATCGAGCGGCTCCCGTACGACGTGGTGGTGGTCGGGGCGGGCGGCTCCGGGCTGCGAGCGGCCATCGAGGCGCGCGAGGCGGGCAAGCGGACCGCCGTCATCTCCAAGTCGCTGTTCGGCAAGGCGCACACCGTTATGGCCGAGGGCGGCTGCGCGGCCGCGATGGGCAACGTGAACCCGAACGACAACTGGCAGGTCCACTTCCGGGACACCATGCGTGGCGGCAAGTTCCTCAACAACTGGCGGATGGCCGAGCTGCACGCCAAGGAGGCCCCGGAGCGGGTGTGGGAGCTGGAGGCGTGGGGCGCGCTGTTCGACCGCACCCCCGACGGCAAGATCAGCCAGCGGAACTTCGGCGGGCACCAGTACCCGCGGCTCGCGCACGTCGGCGACCGGACCGGCCTGGAGATGATCCGGACGCTGCAGCAGCGGGTGGTGGCGCTGCAGCAGCAGGACGCCTACTCCCGCGGCGACCCCGAGGCCATGATCAAGGTCTTCGCCGAGACCACGATCACCGAGCTGATGAAGGACGGGGACCGGATCGCCGGGGCGTTCGGCTACATCCGCGAGAGCGGGCGGTTCGTGCTGTTCGAGGCGCCAGCGGTCATCCTGGCCACCGGCGGGATCGGGAAGACTTTCAAGTACAGCTCCAACTCCTGGGAGTACACCGGGGACGGGCACGCGCTCGCGCTGCTGGCCGGCGCCACCCTGATGAACATGGAGTTCGTGCAGTTCCACCCCACGCACATGGTGTGGCCGATCTCGGTGCGCGGGCTGCTGGTCACCGAGTCGGTCCGCGGCGACGGCGGGGTGCTACGCAACTCCGAGGGCCGGCGGTACATGTTCGACTACGTGCCGGATGTGTTCCGGGCGCAGTACGCGGAGACCGAGGAGGAGGCCGACCGCTGGTACACCGACCCGGACCACAACCGGCGCCCGCCCGAACTGCTGCCCCGCGACGAGGTGGCCCGGGCCAACAACGCCGAGGTCAAGGCGGGGCGCGGGTCGCCGCACGGCGGCGTGTTCCTCGACATCGCCTCCCGCCGGCCGGCCGAGGAGATCCTGCGCCGGCTGCCCTCCATGTACCACCAGTTCAAGGAGCTGGCCGACGTCGACATCACCAAGGAGCCGATGGAGGTCGGCCCGGCCCAGCACTACGTGATGGGCGGGGTGGAGGTGGATCCGGACACCGCGGAGTCGATCGTCCCCGGCCTGTTCGCGGCGGGCGAGGTGTCCGGCGGGATGCACGGCTCCAACCGGCTCGGCGGCAACTCCCTGTCCGACCTGCTGGTGTTCGGCCGCCGGGCCGGCGTGGGCGCGGTGGCTTACCTGGACTCCCTCGGCGGCAGCCGG
>Ga0318524_10000620_pt1 | contig 12353 bp, 10 predicted proteins | sample GRESIP052b4f22_FD_203685 | JGI IMG/M metagenome (GOLD analysis project Ga0318524, IMG submission 203685) | Tropical soil microbial communities from Luquillo Experimental Forest, Puerto Rico - GRE.SIPMG.052b4f22 | ecosystem: Environmental > Terrestrial > Soil > Tropical forest > Bulk soil... | reverse complement strand
CGGTCGACCGCGGGCACGCGGTGACCTGCCTGGCCCGGGGCGAAAGCGGCGCGGTCGCGGACGGCGCGGTCCTGGCCGCCGCCGACCGGCACCAGGAGGGCGCCTACGACCAGGTGCGCGACCGCGACTGGGACGCGGTGGTCGAGGTCTCGTGGCAGCCTGGCCTGGTGCGCGGCGCGCTGGCGGCGCTGGGCCCCAGGGCGGCGCACTGGACGTACGTCTCCTCGGGCAGCGCCTACGCCTCGCACGCGGTCGCCGGCGCGGACGAGTCCGCGCCGCTGCTGGTCCCCCACGACCGGGACGAGGCCGGCATCGAGCACTACGGCCAGGCCAAGGTGGCCTGCGAGCAGGCCTGCGCCGCGGCCGTCGGCGGGCGGCTGCTGATCGCGCGGGCCGGGCTGATCGGCGGGCCCGGCGATCACACCGGGCGATCCGGCTACTGGGTGGCGCGGGCCGCGCGGGATCCGCACGGCCCGATGCTCGTGCCGGCCGTCCCGGACCTACCCACGCAGGTGGTCGACGCCCGCGACCTGGCCGCCTGGCTGCTGGACGGCGCGCAGGCCCGGACCGCGGGAACCTACGACGCGGTCGGTCCCGTCGTCTCGTTCGGGCGCTGGATCGAGCAGGCCAGGACGCTGGGCGGGCACACCGGCCCGGTGGTCGAGGCGGACCAGGCGTGGCTGCTCGGCCAGGGCGTCCGGGAGTGGATGGGCCAGGAATCGCTGCCGATGTGGCTGGCCGAACCCGGCTGGGAGGGCTTCGCCTCCCGCAGCGGCCAGGCCGCGGTGGCGGCCGGGCTGCGGCACAGGCCGCGGGCCGGACTGCAGGCCGGCGTGCTGTCGTGGGAACGCGAACAGGGCCTGGACCGGCCGCGGCGGGCGGGGCTGAGCGCCGGGCGCGAGCGCGAGCTGCTGGCCGCCCTCGGGGTGGCCTGAGCGGCGCGGGGCCCATCGTCAGCACATGTTGACTACGTTAGCGCCGCCCAGGCGGTGGACCGGGACCTGTGCAGGCGGCTGGGCCCCCTGCCACCGCGGCTCCTGCGCACCTGGCGCCGCCGGCGCCGGGCCGGGCGCGCCGCTACCACGCCCGCGCGTGCCCCCAGGCCGCCCGCGGCTACCGGCCGCTACTGCGCTCCCGGCCCGCCGCTCGCCGGGCACATGCCGTTCACCCCGGTCGCCAAGAAGATCCTCGAGGTCAGCGTCCGCGAGGCGCTCGCCCTGCATGACGCGCACATCGGCGTGGAGCACATCGCGCTCGCCCTCACCACCGTCAAGAAGGGGCTGGTGCCGCCCCTGCTGTCCGCCGCGGGCGCGTCCGCGCCGGCGCTGCGCGCCGCGATCATCGACCGGTACCGGCAGGCGAGCTGACCTCGGCCGCGCTCACCGGCCGCGGAAGAGGCCGGTGAGCAGCCCGACGGCCGCCGCGGTGGCGGGATGCGCGTCGTCGCGCCACCACACGAGGCGGACCGGGACCGGCGGGGCGTCGCGCAGCGGCCGGTAGACGATCCCCGGCCGGGGATACTGCGTCACCGTGGACTCCGGCGTGAGGCCCACGTAACGGCCGGTGGCGATCGCGGTGAGCCAGTCGTCGATGTCGCCGGTGTACTCGATCCGCGGGCGGGCCCCGGGCGGCCACAGGTCCGGGGTGGTCGTGCCGGTGCGCCGGTCGATGACCAGGACTCGCTCGCTGATCTCGGCCAGGCGCAGGGAACGCCGCGCGGCCCACGGGTCGTCGGCGGCCATGGCGCAGTACCGGCGTTCCAGCCCGACGATGGCGTCGCGGAACCGGTGCTGGTCCGGCTCGGTGCGGACGACCGCGACGTCGCAGGCGCCCTCGGCCAGGCCGGCCGTGCTGGAGTTGGTCCTGATCAGCTGGAGCTCGATGTCGGGATGCTCCGCGGCCCAGCGGCGCTGGAAGGGGGTGGTGTGCCGGCCCATGGCCGCCCAGGCGTACCCGATGCGCAGCCGGGCGTGCCCGGCGGCGGCCTCGCGCACCACGTCCTCGGCCGCGGCCAGCGCGCGCCGCGCGTGCGCCAGCACCCGGCTTCCCGCCGCGGTGAGGCTGACCTCCCTGGTGGTGCGCCGCAGCAGCCTGACGCCGAGCGCCGATTCGAGCGACGCCACGGTCCGCGACGCGGCCGCCTGGGAGATGCCCAGGTCGATCGCTGCGTCGGTGAAGCTGCCCGCCTCGGCGACGGCGACGAGGCAGCGCAACTGGCGCAACTCCACATTCATAATCAGAGTGTATAGATCGTCCTCGTCATGCATTTTACGCAAGAGCGCGCGCGGCGCACCCTGGCGGTATGCAGACCACATCCGAACGCCGGATGGGCGCCCGGCCGTGGGCCGGCCCGGCAACGATGTTCGGCAGCGCCCTGTCCAACCAGTTCGGCGCGGCGACCGGGGCGCTGGCGTTCGGCGTGATCGGCCCGGCCGGCGTGGTGGCGGTGCGCCAGTGGATCGCCGGGATCGTGCTGGTGGCCGCCGGGCGCCCGCGCTGGCGCGCGTTCACGTGGGCCCAGCGGTGGCCGGTGCTGCTGCTCGCGCTGGCCTACGGCACCATGAACCTGTCCCTGTACAGCGCGATCGCCCGGCTCGGCCTGGGCCTGGCGATGACGCTGGAGTTCCTCGGCCCGCTCGCCGTGGCCCTGGCCGCGTCGCGCCGCCGCGCGGACCTGATATGCGCGCTGGTGGCCGGGACGGGCGTGGTCGTGCTGACCCGCCCGCGCCCGGCCACCGACTATCTCGGCATTGGCCTGGGGCTACTGGCGGCCGCCTGCTGGGCCGCCTACATCCTGCTCAACCGGCTGATCGGACGCCGGCTGCCCGGCACGCAGGGGTCGGCGGCGGCCGCGGGGGTGTCCGCGCTGGCCTTCGTGCCGGCCGGCCTCGTGGTGCTGGTCAGGCACCCGCCCACCCCGGCCGCGCTGGGTTGCGCGGCCGCGGCGGGCATCTTGTCCTCGGCCGTGCCGCTCCTGGCCGACCTGTTCGCGCTGCGCCGGGTTCCGGCCGGATACTTCGGCCTCTTCATGAGCGTCAACCCGGTGCTGGCCGCGGCCGTCGGCCTGGTGATCCTGCGCCAGCCGCTGTCGTGGAGCGCCTGGCTGAGCATCGGCGCCATCGTGGCCGCCAACGCGGTCAGCGCCGCGATTCGCCTGCACGGTGAGGATCACGGCCGCGGCGATGACGGCGGCGCCGGCGATCCCGGTCGCACTCAGCCGCTCCCCCAGCAGCAGAGCGGCGAGGACGGCGCCGGTCAGGGGCTCGAGCAGGGTCAGCAGCGCGGCCGTGCTCGCAGCCGCCGACCGCAGGCCGCGGAAGTACAGCGTGTAGGCCACGGCAGTCGGCCCGGTGCCCAGCGCGATCAGCAGGCCGACGGCCGCGGGCCCCGGCCGGAAGCCCAGGCCCCCCGCCGCCAGGGCCAGCGGCATCAGGGCCACCCCGCCGACGGTAAAGCCGAAGCCCGTCACGGTGAGGTCGTCGAGCCCGGGCACCGGCCGGGAGCCGGTCAGGGTGACGGCGGAGAAACCCGCCGCCGCGAGCACGGCCATGCCGGCGCTGGCCAGGACCGCGGTTTCGCGGAACCCGGACGGGAGGCCCACCAGCAGGCCGAGGCCGGCCACCGCCAGGACGGTGGTGGTGGCCGCGAACCGGCCGGTCCGCCGCCCGGTCGCCCGGTCCACGCCGAGGACGATGACGGGGGCGGCACCGATCGTGACCAGGGTGGCCAGCGGCACCGAGGTCAGCGCCACGGCGACGAAGTAACAGCTCTGGTAGAGCGCGGCCAGCAGGCCGATCACGCAGATCCGGGTCCAGGCCGCCCGGCCGGACGGCCAGCGCCGGCCGGTCGCCGTGAGGAAGACGACGATCAGCGCGCCGCCGGCGCTGAGCCGGTAGTCGGCAACGGAGATCGCGGACAGGCCGGCGGTCCGGCCGAACAGGCTGCCGGTCAGGCCGCCGGTGCCCCACAACAGGCCGGATACCACCAAGAACAGCAGGCCAGTGCCGGGGCGGCGGCGGACTGCCGCGGGCCCCGTGATGAACGCATGCATCGAAAAATCGCTCCTGCGACGAGAAGGGAAGGGTCGCGGAAGCGGGGCGCACCGGAATCACCCAGGCACGGGAAACGCGCGTCAGCCCACTGACCGGGCTCGGCGCGCGCGGGCTATCGCCCCGCTAGGAGCGGAGCGGCGGGGTGATCGGGAAACACCGGTGCACGCTGAGCATGCTACCTCACGCGGTCACTCGCCCGCGGGGGGTGAGTCCGCCTGGGGCGGCTCGGCCGGAAGCTGGCGGACCCCCAGCCGCCGGGCCAGCAGGTTGAGCGGCCCGCCGCCCTCCAGTCCGAGCAGTTCCCAGGACCGCGCGATGCCAATGGCGAACAGAGCGTACACGAACGTCACGGTGGCGTCGGCCTGGCTGCTCGGCGTCCTGAGCGCGAGCCCGGTGATCACCTGCGCGGCGTAGACGGTGATGATGAAGCCGAGCAGGTAGGGCCACCGTTGGCTCAGGTCCTCGCCGGCCCGGGCCCGCCAGAGCCGGATCGCGAGCCCGCAACTGCTGGTCAGCCCCAGCATGCCGAGGATCACCGCACCAAAGTCCAGGCCGCCGCCTGGCTGGAGCCCGATCAGCGAGACGAACAGGGCGTCGACCAGCGCGGTGAACGCCGTAGACGCGATGGCCTGGTGCTCGACCGACGCGTGGGTGCCGCGGAGTCGCTCCGGCGCCACCGACAGGGCCACGAACAGCAGGCCGACGAGCGCGCCCGCGATGGTCGCGGCGCCGCTGAAGAATTGCGTGTAGGTCGTCACGGGGGCCAGCCTGCCCTGTGCACCCGCCGCGCGCCACTCCCGCCGCGCCGCGCCGCCGGGGTCAGCGGGCCGGGATCAGGGCGCTGGCCGGGATGCCGAAGCTGGCCGAAGCGGGGCATGCCGCCGAGGGCCTGGACGGCTGCGGGCCGGGAGCGGCCAAGTTGGCTGTTGACTTCCGCTCCTGCCGGGCCTGCGCCACCGCGGCCAGGTAGGCGTCGTCCTTTTTCACCCAGTCGCGCACCGCGGTGTACTGCTGCTGGCACGCGCCGACCGCGGTGCGGACGTTCGAGACGATCGCCTGGGCGTTGCTCAGGCTGCTGGCCGGGTCGGTCGCCTTCACCGTCTGCTGGTACGGGGCCGGCACCTGGGCGAGCTGGATCCCGGTCAGCTCGTAGGGACTGGACAGGCTGATCCCGGCGATCCGCTGGTTGACACCCCGGTAGATGACCACCTGGCCGTTGCTGTCCGCCCCGACGTAATACTGGCCCTGGGTCCACCGCCAGGCGATGAAGCCACCGACCACGACGACGGCCAGGAGGACGACCAGCGAGGCCGTCACCACGGGCCACCGGCGCCTCGGCCAGGCGAAGTGAAAGCGCCCGCGCCGCTCGGGCAGGGCCCGGTGACTGGCGGGCTCGGCGCTGATTCCGCGCGCCGGGTCGGCGGTGATGACGTTCTCGGCACCGGCCGGCCCGTCCTCGACTGCCGACGGCGACGGCTCGCCCGGTGCCCCGGTTAGCGTGCCCGTCGCGCCGGCCGGTCCCGGTGTCGCGTCCGGCTGGCCGGCTGCGTGGCCCGCGAACCCGGCGAGCGGCGAATCGATCGTCGCCGCGGCCAGGGGATCGGGCGCGGCTGCAGGCCCGGCGGCGCCCGGCCGGGAGAACCAGGCTGGCGGAGTGGCGGCCTGGACCTGCGGAGTGGCGGCCTGGACCTGCGGAGTGGCGGCCTGAGCGTGCGGGCGATCGGGCGCCGGGTCGAAGCTGGCGGAGTGATAGGGCGCCAGGTCAAGCGCTTCCCGCAGGGCGTCCGCGAAATCCCGGCAGGACGCGTACCGCTTCTCTGGTACCTTCGCCATCCCCTTGGCCAGGACCTGGTCGGCGGCACCGGACAGGCCCGGCTGCCGCGAGCTCAGCGATGGCGGCGGCTCCGACAGGTGTGCCAGCAGCACCGCCATGCCCTGGTCGCGCTCGAACGGCGGCGCCCCGGTCAGTAGCTGATAGGCGACGCAGGCCAGCGCGTACTGGTCGGTGCGCCCGTCCACGGTGCGGCCCTGGATCTGCTCCGGTGCCGAGTAGGCCGGAGTGCCCAGGAACTGCCCGGGGCTGGTGAGGCTCACCGAGGACGCCGCCCCCTTGCTCACCCCGAAGTCGGACAGGTACACGTGATCGGGGCGGCCCGAGCGCGCGTCCACCAGGATGTTCGCCGGCTTGACGTCGCGGTGCACCAAACCCGCGCCGTGTGCGGCGTCCAGGGCCGAGGCCACCGGGGAGATGAACCCGGCCGCACGGCCAGGCGGCAGCGCGCCCTCTCGCTCGAGGACCAGGCGCAGGTCACCGCCCTTAACGAACCGCATCGCGATGAACAGCACGCCGCGCGCCTCGCCCGCCTCGTACACCGGGATGATATGCGGGTCGTCCACTGCCGCGGCGGCGCGCGACTCGGCGATGAACCGCCGCCGGAACGCCCCGTCTGCCGCCAGCGACGGCCCGAGGAGCTTCAGCGCCACGAGCCGGCCGAGACGCTCGTCGCGCGCCCGGAACACCACTGCCATCCCGCCCGCGCCGACCTGGGCTTCCAGCCGGTATCCCGCCACCAGCGAGCCCGCCTGGAATCCCGCCAGCACCGGCAAGTCCTCGCTCACACCCTCCCCCAACCGGCCGCCGACGCCTGACCCGCCCTCAACACCGATTCGTTGGCGGTCCGTCGGCAATTCGCCGCCCAGGCCGTAAGTATCCGGGCTGGCGTCGGCGACCGCAACCCACGTCATCCAGGTTTGCCCCAGGTCCCGCGCATAGTTGACTGATTTCTGTAAGCGCGAGTGACTGGTGCGGCGGTCAGCGGCGAGAAGATCCGGGTGAATCGGGGCTCCAGGGTGACTTTGGTGCGCTATGGTACCCAAAAATCACCCGCAAGCCCGAATTCACCCCGGAGAAGCCGCAGTCTTCGCACTGGTAAACGAATAGATGTGCGGAAGAGGCTGACGGGACCGATGTGAGGCGACCTTGCTCTGACCGGAAACCCTCAGCCCAGGTAGGCGCCGAAGCCGCTGGTCTGCCACGTCGCGCCGGCCGCGGTGACGGCGAACGCCTCGTACCCGTCCAGGCTCTCCACCCAGTCGCGGGCCGCGGGCCCCATCGCGAAGGCCGCGGTGGCGTAGGCGTCGGTCTCGGCCAGCTTCGCCCCGACCACGGTGATGCTGGCCAGGCCGGCCGGGGGCTGGCCGGTGTGCGGGTTGACGATATGCGCGCCGCGCTCGGCGACGCCGGACGTGGCCACGGCGAGGTCCCGGCCCGCCACCACCAGCGCCAGCCTGCCCGGGCGCAGCGGGTCGGCGATCCCGATCCGCCACAGCCGGCCGCCGGAGCACTGGACGTCGCCGCCGCCGTTGACGCTGTGCTCGGCCGAGCCCGCCGCGGTCAGCATGGCCGCCGCCCGCTCGATGGCCCACCCCTTCACGTACCCGGAGGGGTCGAACGTGCCGCCCGGCCTGGTGGTGAAGTACCCGCCGCTGCGCGCGCCGATGGCGGCGCACGCCCGCAGCACCTCGGCGAGCTGGGGCGCGCAGTCCGCCAGCGGCAGCTCCCCCCGGCCGAACCGGCTGACGTCGCTGTCGTCCCGGTACGGCGAGAACGTGGCGTCGGCCCAGTGCAGCCAGCGCACCGCCTGCCCGAGGGCCTCCCCGGCGCCGGCCGGCAGGTCGAAGGAGACGACGGTGCCCATCACGTGCTCGGCGTGCCGGCACCGGCCCGCGGGCGCACCGTCCGTCACGGGGCTCAGCCGCGCTTGTCCAGCGCGCTCTGCAGCGACTGGATGTAACCCGCGCTGGTGTAGGTGGCGCCGGACACCGCGTCGATCTTTCCGTTCTGCGCGGCGAGCGTCTCGCTGATCAGCCTCGGGAAGGCCATCGCGCCGATCTGGATGTCGTGCAGGGTGTTCTGGGGCTGCACGAGGACCGCTACCTTGACGATCTTGCTGTTGCGCTCGATCAGCTGGATCTGGACCGGTCCGTAGGCGGTGTTGGCCTTGTTGCCGTCGACCGCGGTCTCCCCCGCGGTCAGGGTCTTGGCCAGCGATCCCTGCGGGAATTCGCCGGGGACGGTGACCGTCTGCCCGCCCGAAGACGACGAAGAAGACGAGGTCGAGCCGCCGCCCGACCCGCCGCTCGTCGCCGCCACGGGCACCGACGGCACGTGCGACTTGAACGACAGCAGGGCCACCAGGCCGGCGATAGTGCCGGTGACGGCCAGGATCACCCGGCGCATGGTCGCTGATCCTCTCCTTCAGAACTCGAACGACTCGAAGTGGATGCGCTGCCTCGGCACCCCGGCGGCGCGCAGCGCGCGGACCGCCGCCGAGGTCATGCCGGCCGGCCCGCAGACGTAGGCTTCCTGCTGGTCGAGGCCGGGCACCAGGGACCGCAGCACCCGCGGGGACAGCGGATCGCCGCCGATCTCGGCCCGGGATCCGACCAGGTAGTGCACTGTCGCGCCGCGGGCGGCCGCGATCGCGTCGAGCTCGTCGCGGAACACGATGTCCCGCTCGCTGCTGGCGCGGTAGATCAGCGTGACGTGCCCGGGCAGCGTCGCGAAGATGGCCCGCAGCGGCGTGATGCCGACCCCGCCGGCCAGCAGCAGCACGCCGCGGCCCGAGTCGTCCGGAGTGAACGCGCCGTACGGGCCCTCGGCGAAGACGCGGGTCCCCGGCTGCAGCCGGGCCAGCGCCTGGCTGTGGTCGCCGAGGTTCTTGACGGTGATCCGCAGCCGGTCAGAGCCGGGCGCGGCGGACAGCGAGAACGGGTGCGAGGACCACCACAGCGACCTGGTCAGGAACCGCCAGCGGAAGAACTGCCCGGGTTCGGCGTCCAGCTCCTCCAGCCGCCGGCCGCCGATGTAGATCGAGATGACGCCGGGCGCCTCGGCCTTGACGCCCAGGACCTCCAGGTGGTGCCTGCGGTACGAGCGCAGCGGGACCGCGACCCGGTACCACAGCACCAGGACGAGCACGGTCAGGTACATCGCGGACCACCAGAACCGGGCGGCCAGGTTGCCGACGAACGCCGCGCCGACGGCGAGCTGGTGGCTGAACGCCAGCGCGATCGCCAGGTAGGTGTACAGGTGCAGGTAGTACCACGTCTCGTAGCGGACCCGCCGGCGGGCCGCGCGCATCGAGACGATGCCGATGCCGAGCAGCAGGAACCCGGCCACGGTCGCCATCAGCACGTCGGGGTACTGGGTGAGCAGCGTGGCCGTCTCGCTCACCACGCCGGCGTGCGCCTCGACCGCGTACCCCCACACGATGAGCAGGCCGTGCGCCACGACCAGGCTGACGATGTACCGGCCGCCCATCGCGTGCCAGCGGGCCAGCTGGTCGGTGCCCAGGCCGCGCTCGAGCGGCGGCAGCCGCGACATCAGCGCGACCAGCACCACCACGCCGTAACCGCACAGCAGGCCGAGCACCTCGCCCGCGCCGGTCAGCCAGCCGCCGAGCCCGCGGGCGCCCGGCGTGCTGTGCCACCACAGGCCCACCACCACGGCCCCGCCGGCGATGATGACCGCCAGCAGGCCGCGCGGGCCCACCCGGGCCGGGCGATTCTGGGGCCGAACGGGCGCCGGTCTCGCCTCGGCGCGCCGCGGGGAGCCCGGACGGGCCGGCTGCCCCGGCCCCGGGTACGCCTCCGCGCCCGCGTGGCGGGCCGGGCCGGATCGCCTGGCAACGCTGGTCACCCGCACCTCCCCTTAGGACGGCCTCGACCCACTAACTTTCATCATCCCAAGTAACGACTACGTAGTGCCATCCCGCACGGTTCAGCCGGCTCTCGTAAGCGCATCGTAATCGGCCGGAGGCGTGCGTCAACTTGGGTTGACACGGCCCGGTTGTCAACATAAATTGACAGCATGGACAACGCACCCGCCCTGGCGGCCGCGGCCGACAGCTCGGACCCGCGCACCGGGCTCAGGGCCGTCGCCGCCCTGCGCAGGCTGCTGGAGCAGCTCGAGGCGCTCCAGGTCGACAACGCCAGGACACACGGCTGGTCCTGGCAGGAGATCGCGGAGATCCTCGGCGTGTCCCGGCAGGCCGTACACAAGAAGCACGCGCGCCGGGCGGACGGCAGCCACCCCGCCCGCCGCGCCCGCGTGAGCTGATCCGAGGGGATTTGCCGAGATGTTCGAGCGATTCACCGACAGGGCCAGGACGGCCGTGATCCTGGCCAGGGCCAAGGCCGCCGAGCGGGGCGACCAGATCCGGCCGGTGTACATACTGCGTGCGCTGGCGTCCGGAGAGGGCGTGGCCGCCCGGGTGCTGGCCAGCCAGGGCGTGGACGCGGACGCGGTCGAGCGCCTGCTGGCCCGCACCGCGCCGCTGGGTAACCCGCTCGAGGGCGAGGCGACCAGCGGCGACGCCGAGGCGCTGGCCGCGATCGGCATCGACCTGGAAGAGATCAAGCGCAAGGTCGAGGAGAACTTCGGGCCGGGCGCGCTCGAGCGGGTGCCGGTGACGCCCCAGGACCCGCCCAGCTGGCCGGGCCGGATGATGCTGACCCGCGAGTCCCGGCAGACGCTGGCGCTCTCGCTCAAGGCGGCCCGGGCCCTGCACCACAGCTACATCGGCACCGAGCACCTGCTGCTCGCGCTGCTGAGCGTGGCCGAGCGCAACCCGCGCGGGGACTTCAACCCGGAGACTCTCCGTGACCTCGGCATCGACCCGGACCGGACCAGGCAGCGGATGCTCGACCTGCTGCGGCACTGCACCGCATAGCGGGCACGCTGCTGCTTCTCCGGGCGGCCCTTACCTAGAAGATAGGTCTCCCTGCCTACCAGGACAGGACATATTAACTGTACGGAGAGTATCTACATCTCCCGGTGAACCGCAGCGACGTCGTGACGGTGGCCATGCTCGCCCGGAGCCTGCCGCCGCACCTGGCCGACCTCGAGGACCTGCCGGTGGCCTGCCGGTAGCGGTCAGCTCTCGAACGCTTCCGGGGGCGGGCAGGCGCAGACCAGGTTCCTGTCGCCGTAGGCCTGGTCGACGCGCCGCACCGGCGGCCAGTACTTGGCCCGGCGGTCCACCCCGGCCGGGAACGCGGCCTCCTCGGCGTCGTACGGGTGCTTCCACTCCCCGGCGATGAGCATCTCGGCGGTGTGCGGGGCGTTCTTCAGCGGATTGTCGAGGGCGTCGTACGCGCCCGAGGCGACCCGGCCGATCTCCGCCCTGATCGCGATCATCGCGTCGCAGAACCTGTCGATCTCGGCCAGGCTTTCGCTCTCGGTGGGCTCGATCATGAACGTGCCTGCCACCGGGAAGGACATGGTCGGCGCGTGGAAGCCGTAGTCGATCAGCCGCTTGGCCACGTCGTCCACGGTGATGCCGGTCTCGCGGGCCAGCGGCCGCAGGTCGATGACGCACTCGTGCGCCACGAGCCCGTTGCGCCCGGTGAACAGCACCGGGTAGTGCGGCCCCAGCCGGCGGGCTACGTAGTTGGCGGACAGCACCGCGACCTGGGTCGCCCGGCGCAGCCCGGCGGCTCCCATCATCGCGACGTAGGCCCAGGAGATCGGCAGGATGCCCGCCGACCCGTAGGGGGCGGCCGCCACCGGGCCGGCGCTGCCGCGCCCTGGCAGGAAGTCCGCCAGGTGCGCGCGGACCGCGACCGGGCCGACGCCGGGGCCGCCGCCGCCGTGCGGGATGCAGAACGTCTTGTGCAGGTTCAGGTGCGACACGTCGGCGCCGAACGAGGGCAGGGTGGCCACGCCGACCAGCGCGTTGAGGTTGGCCCCGTCGATGTACACCTGGCCGCCCGCGGCGTGCACGGCCGCGCAGATGTCGCTGACGTTCTGCTCGTAGACGCCGGCCGTGGACGGGTAGGTGATCATGATCGCGGCCACGTGCCCCTCGTGGGCCGCCAGCTTGGCCCGGAGGTCGGCGACCTCGACGGTGCCGTCCGCGTCGCACTTGACCACCGCGACGCGCAGCCCGGCCAGCACCGCGCTGGCCGCGTTGGTGCCGTGCGCCGACTCGGGGATCAGGCAGACGTCGCGCCGCTCCTCGCCGCGCGAGGCGTGGTAGCCGCGGATGGCGAGCAGGCCGGCCAGCTCGCCCTGGGAGCCGGCGTTCGGCTGCACCGAGACCGCGTCGTAGCCGGTGAGCCTGGCCAGCCGGACCTCCAGCGACTCGATCAGCTCCAGGTAGCCGCCCGCCTGCGCGGCCGGGGCGAGCGGGTGCACACGTGCGAACTCCGGCCAGCTGATGGGCTCCATCTCGGCCGCCGCGTTCAGCTTCATCGTGCACGAGCCGAGCGGGATCATGGACCGGTCGAGGGCGATGT
>Ga0318524_10000618_pt1 | contig 12356 bp, 9 predicted proteins | sample GRESIP052b4f22_FD_203685 | JGI IMG/M metagenome (GOLD analysis project Ga0318524, IMG submission 203685) | Tropical soil microbial communities from Luquillo Experimental Forest, Puerto Rico - GRE.SIPMG.052b4f22 | ecosystem: Environmental > Terrestrial > Soil > Tropical forest > Bulk soil... | reverse complement strand
TCCCGGGCCAGGCCGGGCGGCCGGGAGGGATTGACGGATGGGTTTCTGCGGCGGACAGATCCAGCCGCGCGAGGTGCGGGTGAGGTGCACCATGAAACCCCTGGAGCCAGGGCAGCGCCAATGACACAGCCGCCGCTGCGCAATTCGACCGGCAAGCGCGCGCCGTCACTTGTCGGGCGGGACAGCGAGCTCGCTGCGCTGGACGAGCAGGTGGCACTGGCCCGCGCGGGTGCGTTCCGTGTCGTGCTGGTGACCGGTGAGCCTGGCATCGGCAAGTCCCGTCTGGTCAACGAGCTCGCCGAACGGCAGCGCGACGTTGCGGTCGTCGTCGGCTCGCGGGCTTTCGAGTTGGGGATGACCTATTCGCTGGCGCTGTGGGTCGAGGCGTTCGAACGGCTGCTCGGCTCGGCGCCCACTGCCGAAGTGCGCCGGCTGTGCGGCTCGTCGGTACGCGACCTCGCGCTGGTGCTTCGGTCGGCCAGGCGGGCGCTTGGCAGCGGCCAGGATCAGCCGGACCCTGAGCTCTATCACGACCCGGATCCCGAATGGTTGCTTCGGGCGATGACCGAGCTGCTCGACAACCTCAGCGCCGACAGCCCGGTAATCGTCGTCCTCGACGATGTCCACAACGCCGATGCGTCGTCGTGGCAGGCGCTCTACCACATGGCTCGCCGGCTTCCGGACCGCCCGGTGCTCGTCCTGGCCGCCGCGAGGATCGCCGATCTGGCCCGGCATGCGGTCGCCGGCCAAGTGCTGGCGGGGCTCGAGCAGGACGATGCCCTCGTCCGGCTCGAACTGCAGGCGCTGACCGGCGAGTCGGTGGCGGCGCTGGCCCGTGCCGTGCTGGGGGGCGGCGAGGCGCCCCCGGCACTGGTGTCCTGGCTGGCCGGACGGTCCCGGGGTTATCCGCTGTTCGTCATTGGGCTGCTGCGCGCGCTGCTCGAGGGAGGCGCCGATCTCACTCAGCCACGGCTCTCCCGGGTTCCGGAGAGTCTCGCTGGCCGGGTTGCCCTGCTCGTGGGCGGCCTCGACAACAAAGACCGTGAGCTGCTGGAGGTCCTGGCGGTGATCGGCGGCCGGGTCGACCTCGACGACCTGGTGCGGGTGCTGGGCCGGCCGCTCGACCGGCTCGGCGTCCCGCTGGAGCGGCTCACCCGGTCGCGGCTGGTCGCCGAGTACGAGGCGGCCCGCCGGCTGAGCTATGAGATCTCCCATCCGCTGATTCAAGATGCCGTCTACGAGAGCATCGGCGGTGCCCGCCGCCGTACCTTCCACCGGCTGGTTGGCCGGGCACTCGCCGCAGCCGGCAACTTCGGTGCGGCGGCGCCGCACTTTCTCCGGTCGGCCGACTCTGGCGACCCGGAGGCGGTAAACACCTTGGTCCGTGCGGTTCGGCAGGCCGAGGAGCGCAACCTCTACCAGGAGACGCTGCCCCTTCTTGCCGCGCTGCTCGACGTCCTGGACCCCGACGACCAGCGCTGGCTCGATGTACTCGAGGCCATGACCTGGCGGGCGGAATGGGTCATCGACCATCTGGTTGAGAACGGCGCGGCGACCGCTATCGCCGTCATGCGGCGGATCGAGCGGCAGCTCGCCGGCTCAGGCGATCGGCTCCGGGAGGGGATCGTTCAGTTCCGCCTCGCGAGCTTCCTGGCAATCGGGGCCGGTCAGCCGGCCGAGGCAGCAGCGGCGTGTCAGCGGGCCCAGGAGTTGTTCGCCGCCGAGGGGCATACCGATCTGGCCCTGCTCGCGCTCAATGAGCTGGGCTGGATCCGGTACTGCGCCGGCGATCTGCCCGGCCACCGTGCCCTCGCCCTGGAGGCATGCGAGAAGGCCGAAAAGTGCGGCGACCGGATGGCACTGATCCAGTCGCTCGGGGCGCTCGGCTGGGTCGCCGCCGTCGAGGGCCGGTTCGGTGAGGCAGACAGGTATCTGCGCCGGAGCACGGATCTCGCCCGGGCAGCGGGCAAGCGTTACCGGTACGCATGGAACCTGACGATGTCGGGGCTCGTCCTCGCACTGGCTGGCAGGTCGGCTGCCAGCCGGGCGACGTTCGAGCGGGCCATGCACAGCCCCGAGGCGAGTGACGGGGTGACAGCAGAGGTGTTTGCCCAGTGTGACTGGTTGTCGGGCCGACTCGATGACGTGGTACGGCGGGTCTCTCAGAGCGCTGCACGCCGGCCGATGGCCGGCAGCCGGCGTCGTGCCTGGGCGGCGGCGTTCGCTGCCCGGGCGGCCGCCGAACGCGGCCAGCCGGATGCCGCCGCGCGGCTGCTCGCGCTTGCTACCGCAACTTATGACCGTCCCGATGACGTGCCCGGATGGAGCAGCTGGCTGCCCTGGGCGGCCGGTTCCATGGCTGTCTTGGCCGGTGATCCGACCGCCGGGCACGACCTGCTCGATCATGCGGCGGGCAGGCTGCGCGCCATGGGTGCCATGGCGTTCGAGGCCGTTGTCCTCGTCGACGTGACAGAAGCTGCGGTCACGGCCGGCCGGGCGGATGCCGCTATCGCCCACTCGCGGCGGCTCGCGGAGCTCAGTCAAACGATCGACGGGGAGATGGTCTGGCCGCTGGCGCAGCTTGCCCGGGCCCAAGCTCTATCAGCCTCCGGCGGCGCGGCCGTTGCCGCTCCCGCCGCCGAGGCCGCAGATGCCCTGGACCGGCTCGGCTGCCGGCTCTTCGGCGCGATGGCCGCCGAGGCCGCCGGAATCGCAGCGACGTCCCGCGGCGCCGCCGTTGAAATGCTCGCCCGGGCGGCGAATTCGTACGACGAGTGCGGCGCGGTCGTGCGCCGTGACCGGGTAGCCAAGCGGCTGGCAAGTCTCGGCTACCGCGGGCGGCGTGCCGCGGTCGCGGGCCGCGGGCCGGCCGCGCTGACGCCGAGGGAACTAGACGTCGCCCGGCTGGCGGCGCGTGGCCACACCGCGGCGGAGATCGGCCGCCAGCTGTTCATCGGCACCCGGACGGTCGAAACGCATTTGGCTCATGCCTGCGCCAAGCTCGGTTGCCGCGGCAAACGCGAGCTTGTGCGCTTTAACGGCGAATTCGACCGCATGCCGGAAACTCCGTAACTCAATCCGTACCCGCTACGGATGTCGCCGGGCACAGCGGCGGCGATCCTTCTCGTACCAGACAGCGAGGAGGACCCGCCATGACGCTCCCCCGCTGAGTGCTCGGCTGTCGCGAAATGCAACCCAGCGACACATTCCCACAGGAGAAGCAATGTCCCAGACACAGGACCCCACGTTCTACCGCACCCCGGCCGACGCGATCGCGGCACCGCCGGAGCGGCTGGCCTACGTGGCAGCGTTCGACCCGGCCGGCCGGGTGAAGGACGCGATCACGGTGCTTGACACCGACCCGGCCTCGCCCGACTACGGCCGGATCGTCGGCTGGAGCGAGTTGCCCACCGGCGGCAACGAACTGCACCACTTCGGCTGGAACGCCTGCTCAAGCGCACTGTGCCACCAAGGCCACGCCCGCCACGGCGCATCGCTGGAGCGCCGTTATCTCATCGTGCCGGGCCTGCGCTCGTCGCGCACTTATGTGCTGGACACCAAGCCCGACCCCCGTAGCCCCCGGGTGGTCCACACGATCGAGGCCGACGAACTGGCCGCCAAGGCCGGCTATTCCCGGCCGCACACGCTGCACTGTGGCCCCGGCGCCATCTTCATGTCGGCTCTCGGCGGCGCGAACGGCAACGACGGCCCCGCCGGGATCGCGCTGCTGGATCACGACACCTTCGACGTCATCGGCGCCTGGGAGATGGACCGGGGCGATCAGTTCCTCGGCTATGACGTGTGGTGGCACCTGGGCCACGACACCGTGATCACCTCCGAGTGGGGCACACCCTCGATGATCGAGAACGGCCTCAACCCCGAGGACCTGCTCGGCCGCAAGTTCGGCCACCACCTGAACTTCTGGTCCATGTCCAAGCGCACGCTGACCCAGCGGGTCGACCTGGGGGATGAGCACCAGATGGTGCTGGAACTGCGGCCCGCTCACAACCCGCACAAGACCTGGGGCTTCAGCGGCGCAACAATCAACGTTGATGACCTGTCCGGGTCGGTATGGCTGTGGCACCGCGACGGTGACCGCTGGGCAGCCCGCAAGGTCATCACCATCCCGGCCGAGCCGGCGGACCCCGGCGATCTGCCGCCGGCGCTGCAGCCGTTCGGCGCCGTCCCGCCACTGATCACCGACATCGACCTGTCGGTCGACGACCGATGGCTGTACGTGTCCTGCTGGGGCACCGGAGAACTCAAGCAATACGACGTCAGCGACCCCTTCACCCCCCGCGAAACCGCTTCGGTCCGGCTCGGCGGCATCGTAGCCCGCCAGCCGCACCCCGCTGCGCCCGGCCAGCCGCTCGGCGGCGGCCCGCAGATGATGGAGGTCAGCCGCGACGGCAAGCGCGTCTACCTGACCAACTCGCTGTATGCGGCCTGGGACGACATCTTCTACCCGAGCGGAGTAGGCGCCTGGCTGGCGAAGCTCGACGCGGACACCAGCAGCGGCGGGCTGGTCGCCGACGAGCGGTTCTTCCCCCATGGGGATGAGTTCCGGGGGCTGCGGGTCCACCAGACCCGGCTACAGGGCGGAGATGCCTCCAGCGACTCCTATTGCTTCAGCAAGTAACGGCAGATAAACAGGGCTATCGGCGATGAAAGGCCATGCAGTGGTTCACCCGGCTACACCAGGCGCCTGGGCGCACGTCCCTGTCGTGCTGCCAGCCCCGGTGCTGGCCGGCATCGGCCTGGTAGCGGCCGCGACCGTGACCGGGGCGTGGCTGGCGCGCCGCCGCCCCGGTCAGCGGCAGATGTGGTTCGCGGCCGCCGCCGGCGCGCTGCTCATCGTCGCGGGACTGCACCTGCTCCCCGACGCGTGGACCACTGCCCGCGCCGCGGGGATCTGGCCACTCCTGGTACCGGTGGCCGTGGCCGGCGGGTTCGCGGTCGCGGGCCTGGCGACCCGCGCCGGCTGCGGCTGCCGGGAGCACCAGGAGCAGGCCAGCGGGGCGGCCACGGCGGCGGCACTGACGGTTCACCGCTTCCTGGAGGGCGCCGCCGTCGCGCTGGCCGGCTCGGCGGCGGTCGCACTGGCACTGGCCGCGCACGCGTTCGGAGAGGGCCTGGCCACCGGTGCGCTGCTCGGTGGCCAGCCGCGCCACCGGGTGGCGGGCTGGCTGGCGCTGATGTGCCTCAGCCCGGCGATCGGCGCCGCCGCCACCGGCACCTTCCCTGTCCCGGCGGCTGCCGAGCCCTTGTTGCTAGCCCTGGCGACCGGGATCCTTGCCCAGGCCGCCCGGGTGAGCCTGCGCGCGGCCTTCCGCGGGCTGCGGCCCGCGCGCCTCCTGCTTTCTCTGCCGGCCGCGACCACCATCATGGCCGCCATTGTCACCGCGGTGGCCGTGCACGCGGCCGGCTGAGCCCGCTACGCGCACGGCGTTACACGTAGTGCATCTGGGTGTGGCGCGGTTCGTCCTCGACGAGCTGGTCGCAGGTGGGGCAGTACCAGCGGGCCTCGATGGGGGTGCCGCAGGTGAGGTGGCGCGGGGTGTCTGCCTGGTCGGTGTGCCTGGTCCCCCAGTGCGCGAGCAGGCGGAGCGCCCCGGCGAGTTCGGTGCCCTCGGAGGTCAGCTGGTAGGCGGCCCGGGGTGGCCGCTGGGAGTAGGGCCGGGCAACCAGCAGCCCGTCGCGCTCGAGCCGTTTAAGCCGCTCGGACAGGATGTTCGCGGCGATGCCCGGGATCTGGCTGAGAAGCTCGTTGAACCGGCGTGGGCCGGACAGCAGCGCCTCCACAACCAGCAGTGTCCAGCGGTCGCCGACCCGGGCCAGCGCCTCGGCGAGAGGTGAGGAATCCAGTTCGGATTCAGCCATGAGCTGATCGTAACCCGTTGACTTGCCACCAGTTAGTAGTAATTTGCAAGTTACTACTCACTGGAGGTGGAGGGCAATGACGATCCTCGATGAGGTCGGGGTAAGCATCAGGCAGCTGGCCGAGGGCGCCGGAACCTCGGTCGTGGGCATCGGGCAGCGCTGGGGCGCCGGCTCGGGCATCGTTTTGGGCGAGGGCCAGATCCTGACGAACGCGCACAACGTGCGCGGCGACCAGGTGACGGTCACCTTCGCCGACGGGCGCACCGCAGAGGGAAGCGTGGCGGCGCGCGACATCGACGGCGACCTAGCCGTCATCAACGTCGACACCGGCGGGGTCCCAGCGCTGCCGTGGGCCAGCGCCACGCCCGCGGAGATCGGGATGCCGGTATTCGCCCTGGCCAACCCGGGCGGGCGCGGGCTGCGGGTGACGTTCGGGTTTGTCTCCGGCGTCGAGCGGACCTTCCGCGGTCCCCGCGGCCGCCGCATCACCGGCAGCCTCGAGCACACCGCCCCGCTGCTGCCCGGCTCCTCGGGCGGCCCGGTCCTGAACGCCGGAGGGGAGCTGCTCGGGATCAACACGAACCGTCTCGGCGAGGGCTTCTACCTGGCCATCCCCGCCGATGAGGCACTGCGGGCCCGGGCCGATGCGCTCGCCCGCGGGGAATCGGCGGCAGCGCCCCAGCTCGGCGTCGCCATCGCTCCCGGTCACGTCGCCAGGCGGCTCCGCCGCGCAGTGGGCCTGCCCGACACCGACGGCCTGCTCATCCGCGAGGTGATGCAAGACAGCCCGGCCGCCCGCGCGGATCTCGCCCAGGGTGACCTGATCGTGGCGGCCGCGGGCCAGCCGATACGCACCCCCGACGAGCTCTTCGATGCGCTGCAGGCCGCACGGGGAGGCACCATCGAGCTGAGCATCGTCCGCGGCGCCGACGAACGGGTCATTCAGGTCGCCTTCGACGGTGACGGCCAACCGGGCCAGACAGCATAGATCCCAGCGGCGGGCGAGAGGCGTGCGGCCCGGCACGATCAGGGGCCGCAGCCGCCAGCAAGCTGGTCCGGATGGATGTCAGCCGGGCAGGGTTTCGACGGCACCTGCGGCGATGGCGCTTACGAACTGGGCGCGGTCGCGCTCGTTCTGGCCGGCGTACCGGCGGGCGAAGCGGCTGATCTCCGCGGTGAATTTCGGGCCCTTCCCGATGTAGCCGTTGATGGCCACCGGGTCACCGGTCCGGGCGTGGGCGCGGGCGAGCGCCCCGCCGCATGCGGTCGCGAACTCGGTGAGGCGGGGAGCAATCAGCTCGGTGGTCGGGATGATCTTCATGTCGCGGAACTGCCGCACGTAGTAGTCCCGCCCGCGGAAGGAGCCCCAGCCGACGAAGATATCGGTGGCGCTCTGGATCAGCCGTTTGCCGCTGATTACCCGCTCGCCGTGGTTGTCATGGCGGCTGGGCTGGATGTGAGCCTCGTACACCGACGGACCAGCCTGCTTGACTTGCAAGAACAGCGGGTCAGCCCCGCTACGGCCCTCCAAGAGCACCAGATAGACCCGCATGCCCACGCTGCCCACCCCTACCACCTGGCGGACCACATCGACCACGGTGAACCGGCCGAACAGGGCCCGCCGGTCCTCGGCGAGGGTCAGCCGATAATCGGCGAGGAGGCGGCTGACCAGCTCCGCCTGCTCGTGGTCGCTAAGGGTGACACGAAGTGGGGGATCCTCGGTGATCCGCGGGCACCCGTACGCCATCGTCGTGAGCTTGGCGAAAGCCCCACGACTGGTGCGGCGCTTGCGCTTGCGCTCAATGTGGATCGACACCCGCCCACGGTCGGCCGGCTCGAAGTAGCGGACCAGGTTATCGACGTAGGTGCTGTCGTACCAGATGTCGAGTTCCGGCATGGCCGCATACCGGCGCATCCGCCGGCAGTAGGCTTCGACGCCGGCGGTGACCGCGGCAGCGGCCCTCGCCCGCTTGACCCGGTTTTCGGCCGCCGCCACCGCCACGCTGGCGGCGAAACGCTTGACGTCCCACTCGAACGGGCCGGGCAGGGTCTCGTCGAAGTCACGCAGGTCGAAAGACAGGTTTCGCTCCGGCGTGGCCCACAGGCCGAAGTTCAGTATGTGGGCGTCCCCGCACAACTGCACCGTCAGGCCGCTGCTGGGCTGGGAGGCCAGATCGGCCGCCATGACCGCCGCGGCACCCCGGTAATAGTTCCAGGCCGAGACCGCCATCCGCTGGTGCCGGATGGGGACGAGGTCAGCATCCCGGAGCTGGTTCTGGGCCAGGATCGTCTCTAGCGCATCGTGCCCGCGGTCATCCTCGGCCCAGTACCCGAGCGTGCCTCGGCTCACTCGCTTCCGTGCGGCCCTTCCCGCGGCGCGCCGCTCGCCCTCGGTGGCCGGCAGATCAGGCAGCACGGCAGGCGGTCGCGGCCGGCTCGGCGTGCCGGTGCTCGATCGGGTAAGTCCCTCAGACACCACCGCGTCCCCTGCTGGTTCCTGCGGGCTCCTCGAGCATACCGAGAGGTTAGTTCACGGTCCGCCCATCAGCGGCGTGCCGTAGCGCCTGGATTACGGCGTGAGCTATATTGAACACATATTCGAGATAGTTCTCTCAACAGGTATAATCTTATGCAGAAGCGGAGAAAGAGTTGATCAAGACTGCGAAGCCTGGGCGTAACGGCACCGTGCGGGTCACCTTTGCGGTGCCCCGCGAAGCTCCGGGTGGGGCCGTGTCGGTGGTAGGTGACTTCAATGGCTGGGATCCGTTCGCCCATCCGCTGCGGCGGCGGGCGAACGGCACCCGCAGCGCGACGGTAACCATCCCAGCCGGTCGCACGCTGCACTTCCGCTACCTCGCCGAGGGCGGGATCTGGTTCGACGACGAAACCGTCCCGCACAAGGACGCCCACGGCGGATACATCGCGGTCTAATCGTTAACCGCGGCGGTGCGCGGTCGTACCTCATGGTGGTGCAGAGATCGGCGTGCGAGGCGCCTCCTGCACGCGATCACCCCCGGGCGTCAGGGGTGGGTGGTGTCGCTGCGTGCTTGGGGTCGGTCGTGGTGTGTTGCCCGGCTGGGGCGAGCATCCTGCCTGTCATCCGGGCCATGACCGTGCGCGGGAGGAACCGGTGGCCTTGGGCACGCAAGCGGGTGCGCAGGCCGGGAACGATGGTCATCGCGTCGTGGTCGAGGCCGCGCAGGCCGGCCCGGACAACCTCGGCTGGGTCGGCGGTGCGGCGGTAGATGGTGCTGCTGGTGGCGGCCGGGTCACCGAGGCCGGCAATGAACCCGGTGGCAACCGGGCCGGGGCACAGGGCGAGGATGCGGACCCCGGTGCCACGGGCCTCGACCCACAGTGCCTCGCTGAACGCCAGGGCGAAGGCCTTGGTTGCGCCGTATACCGCGTGATGGGGGCTGGGCTGGAAGGCGATCGAGGAGGCGACGGTGATGATCCCGCCGCGCCGGCGAGCCAGCATCCGGGGCAGCACCGCGTGGGCGAGGTCGACGACGGCCACGGCGTTGACCATCACCTCGGCATGCTCGCGGCCTGGGTCCAGGTCGGCGAAGGTGCCGTAGGTGCCAAAGCCCGCGTTGTTCACCAGCACGTCGACCTGGGTGGCTGCGGCGTGCGCGGCGACGCGGCTGACCTGCTCGGCCTGGCTGAGATCGGCTGGCACGGTGGTAACGGTCACCCGGTGCCTGGCCCGCAGTTCGTCGGCCAGCGCGGCAAGGCGGCCGGCCGAGCGGGCGACCAGGACCAGGCCACTGCCCCGTGCGGCGAGCTGGCGGGCGAACTGCTCGCCCAGCCCGGAGGAGGCCCCGGTCACCAGGGACGTCGTTCCCGCAAAATCGAAAGCTGGCACGGCGTGCGCCTTTCATCCGTGCGTGATCAGGCCGATGGCCACGATGATCAGGGCCGCGGCGATCAGCAGTGCCCCGGACCGGGTCAGCATCGTGCCGGGCGAACTGCGGCCCTGCTGGCCCATTCCCAGGTGCACGAAGAAGCCTCCGGACTGGGCCAGCACCCCGACCAGCAGCAGCGCGCCGGCCAGCCACTGCACGCCGGTGGAGTAGCCGGCCCGCCCCAGGTAGACGAAGTAGGCCAGCGACAGCACCAGCAGCACCCCGGCGTGCGCGTGGCCAGCGGCGAAGAATCGCTCGCGGAAGGCGCCCAGAGTGCCGCGCCCGGTGAGGAACCCCAGCAGTGCCCAGCCGCCGTACTCGACGGTGACCAAAGACAACAGCACGATGATCGGGAACAGGCGGGTGGGTTCCATGCCCAAACCTCCAAGACGGGGTTGACCTCACCAACAGGGCAGAGTGCCGGCCGCCGCGCCGGCTGACCGGCGGACGGCAACGAGCATCCAGGACTGCTTTGCCGGTATGAACCAGGCTGGCGTGCGGCAGGGTGAGACGGCATCGCATCATTGATGTGATTGAGCCCGGCCGGGAACCGCCGGCGAGACTCTGCCCGGCCGTCAGCCGCGAAGCGTGGCCTGGCCCCGCAGCGGGGAGGGCGCCAGCAGGCCGAGAGCACGGCCGCGCTCGACGGCCTCGAACCGGCGGTGCGTGCCGAGCTTGGCGTACAGGTGGCGCATGTGGGTCCTGACGGTGTTGTGCGAGACATACAGCTCGCTGGCGATCTGCGGTGCCGACAGGTTGGTCGGCAGGTAGCGCAGCACACGTATCTCGCTGTCGCTCAGCGGCTCCAGCGGCGGCGGCGGCCCGGCGGGCGGCGCGGGCGCCTGGCCGGCCAGCAGGCCGAGGATGTCGGCGATCAGGGCGGGGTGGGCGGTGCGGTGCCGGGCGTGGCGCTGCAGCAGGCCCGGCACCGGGTGCAGCAAGAACCACAACAGCGCGCCGTCCGGTTCGGCCAGGTCGAGCGCGCGTTCCAGGGCCCGGCCCGCGGCGCCCGGGTCGCCGAGCGCGTCCCGGGCGATCGCCTCCAGCAGGAACGCCTCGGCCAGCCAGACCGGCCAGACCACCGGTGCGGATCCGTCCAGGACCGGCGCGACCGCGGCCGTCGCCGCGCGCGGGTCGTCTCGGGCGAGCCGCAGCACCGCGGCAGCGATGCGCATCTCCCCGTGGCCGCGGTCGCGATCGCCGAGGGCGGCGAGTGCCTGCTCAGCGCGCTCGACGTCGCCGAGGCGCACCAGGACGTGCAACAGCGAGGCCCGCGCTGGCGTGAGGAGCCTGTGCGGTGCGGTAAGGCGTCCGCCCAGCCGCTCGGCGGCCTGGAAGGCGGCCAGCGCGTCGGCGTCACGGCCACGCGCCAGCTCGAGCACTCCGCGGGCGCGGTACATCCCCAGCACCGCCGCTGGCTCGGTCTCCGCTCTGAGGACGCGTTCGGCGCGCTGCACCCAGGGCTCTGCCTCCCCCGGGCGCATCTGCCAGGCCAGCATGGCCCCGAGTATCACGTAGGCGAGGCCAGCAGCCGGCTCGTCGGCCCAGCCGTGCCGCCGGGCCAGTTCGATCGCCTGCCGGCCGCGCTCGGCAGCCCGCGCGAACGACTGGTAGATCCCGGCTGCCGCCTGGTACGCCAGCCCGGTGAACTCAAGAAACGGCCGCCCGATCCGGCGCGCCAGCGCGACGCCCATCTCCAGATGGCGCTCCGGGTCCTCCCCGGCGGCCCAGAACTCGGTGGTGCCGAGGCTGATCAGCGCCAGCGCGCGCAGTTCCTCGCCCAAGCCGGGCTGCGCCGGATCCGGGGCCTCGGCCATGGCCTGCAGCTGCCGCGCCTCCTCGGCCACCGCCTGCAGGTTCCAGCGCTGGCGGGCCAGCACCAGCCGGTTGATCCCCAGCAGCAGGTGCGCCTGGGCGCGCCGGGCATCCGGCACCGACGCCATTCCGCGCTCCGCCAGGCCCAGGTACCGCTCGGCCGCCTCCAGCGATCCGTACGCCAGCTCCTCTGCCGCGGCGAGCGCCGCCAGCTCAGCATCCGCCGTGCGAGTCCCGGCCGGGAACCCGGCGAGCAGCTGATGGGTGGTCGCGGCCTGCCCGTCCAGCTGCAGGCTGTACCAGTTGTCCGCGAGCAGCCGGGCGGCCAGCCCCCAGTCCTGGGCGGCCTGGGCGTGCCGAACCGCGTCCACCGGGTATCCGTGCCCGGCGAACCAGCCGGCGGCGGCCCGGTGCAGCGCGGTGGCCCCTCCCGGGGCGGTGCGGCGCAGTTCCAGCTGCAGCAGGTCGGCGAACAGGTGGTGGTAGCGGAACCAGGACCGCCGGGCGTCCAAAGACACCACAAAGGCGTTCGCCCGCTCCAGATCCTGCAACACCCGTTCCCCGCCGCTGTCGCCGGTCAGCAGGTCGGCGAGCTCGCCGTTGACCCGCTCCAGCACCGAGGTCCGCAGCAGCAGCCGCCGAACCGGTTCGGGCTGCCGGTCCAGCACCTCGGCCAGCAGGTACTCGGCCACCGTCCGCTCGGTGCCGGAGAACTCTTCGGTGAACCGCCCCGGATCGGGGTGCCCGGCCAGAGAC
>Ga0318524_10000615_pt1 | contig 12394 bp, 8 predicted proteins | sample GRESIP052b4f22_FD_203685 | JGI IMG/M metagenome (GOLD analysis project Ga0318524, IMG submission 203685) | Tropical soil microbial communities from Luquillo Experimental Forest, Puerto Rico - GRE.SIPMG.052b4f22 | ecosystem: Environmental > Terrestrial > Soil > Tropical forest > Bulk soil... | reverse complement strand
ACGGAGTGCTCGCGCGATTTTGCCGAACGCACGCCCAGATTTCCCTGATTGCAGGTGTCACTGCGGGGCGTGGGACACTGGCATGCTCTATGGCAGGGAGAAGGTCCATGGTTTCCGGGTGTCGTGCCCGATGCATGCCTAGTTCCAGGTAAGCCGCACTCGCTGGCGCAGGTGGATGAAGCTTTAGCGGCGATCCTGACTTTCATCAGGTTAGTGCATCCGCCGGGTTACTTGATGAGTGCGAGGGCGTCGCGGAGGTCTGGCGGGAGCGGGTCTTCGGCGCTGAGGATGTGCTGGCCGGCACGGATCTGGACGGTGCGGTAGCGGCGGGCGGTGCGGACGAACTTCTTGATGGACCAGCCGTTGCGGTCCTCGACGAACCGGGTGACGGCCAGGGCGGCGAAGACGATGGTCAGGTGGGCCTCGATGGAGTCCCGCTTGCAGCTCCGCGTAGACCTCAGGCACCACTGGAGTTCCGCTGATTTCGGTGAATCCGTGGCGAGCGAAGAATGACACGGCGAAGGTCAGCACGAATACACGCGCCGCGCCAAGCTGGCGAGCGCGGTCAAGCAACTCATCCACGATCAGGTGACCGACACCCGAGCCACGCTTGCTCTCATCTACAGCGACAGTGCGGATCTCGGCGAGATCCTCCCGCCCGTCGTGCATTGCCCCCATGTGGGTAGCGGCATGTTCCGCGGCTCGAAACGCCGCGCCAGCCCGGGACGGCCCGGCGGCCGGCCGCCGCCGGGAGCAGGGACTGCGCCAGCACGCCCTCGCTCTGGACCGGGACCGCGCCGGTCCATCACCGCATCGGCCACCCGGACCGGCACCCCAGCCGCGACCGCCAGTTTCAGGGCGTACCCGGCGCTCACCATCACATGCCGGGTTCCGGGCCGCTGTTTAGTTTGATGCCGAACGGATGCGTAGCCCTCGCCGATTCCCCCGCCGCTCACAGCGTCAGGGGCTCACACTCCGCGATCGCCCGGAGTCCCGCCCTTGGCGGTGTAAGCCCACCAGGGGCAGGCGATCTGGGGGCCGGGCTCGATGCCGTAGCGGAGAAGCCGACTTGCCTCATCTGGCCGCCCGGATTCGCGCAGGAGGTCGGCCGCGGACAGCAGGGGACCGTCCCACAGGACGTCAGAGCGGCCGGCCTCCACGGCGCGAAGATACAGGCTGATGGCGGCATCGGTATCTCCGGCATCGCGCGCGTGTTCAGCCTCGGCGCTTATGCGGTCGCCAGCTTCCCAGCTTGCCTGTTGCCATCTGGTGGTGGCGGCGTCGTCATCGGAGGAATACTCGCGCACCATGCCGACCCGTTCCCGCCGCGCGGGCCCGGCGGCGGCTTGGGCGCGCGGGGCATGCCCGGCCCGACGGAAGTCCTGTGATTGCAGCCGTTCGGGCAGCGGGAACTCGGACAGGTCGGGCTCGCCGCGGGCCCGCAGGTAACGGTAGGCTTCCGTTGCCCTGCCGTCCTGGCACATGAGCATGGTCATCCATATCAGTGCGGATGTGTCGCCGGTTTCGGCGCGGTCCTGTAGCCACGTAATCGCCTCGTCGAACCGGCCCCATCGGCGGTAGCGCGTGGCCGCTGTTCCCGTTGCATAATCATTGCCCCTCTCGGCGAGGCGCTTGAAGTGGGCGATCGACTCCTCGTCCTGGCGCGCCTCGGCCCGCGTGTCCCTGGCCAGGCGGGCAGCCTCACGGTCGCCCATCTCGGCCCGCTGTTGCAGCCAGCTGATGGCTTCCCCGGCCCGGCCATGCTCGCAGAGCATGTCGACCGCGCTTTCTAGGGCAGTGCTATGGCCTGCTTCGGCGGCAGCCTCGTAAAGGTGGAAGGCGTGCCGGTCCAGCCGTCGGCGCTCGGCCGCCATGGCGATAGCCATCAGGTGCTCGTGATCGATATGGGCGTGCAAGGCTTCCCACAGCGAACCCGGCGGTGAGATGCCCGCCGACCGGACTTCGGCGGCCTGCAGAAGATGGTCAGTGAGACGGTAGCGGCGCCGACTGGGATGGGGTTCGCCGGGGCGGGGACGGATAAGGGTGAGTGGCCCGCTCAGGCCTCGGCAGGGCTCTCCTGTATAGGCCAGTGCCTGCTCGAGCCAGTCCTCACCCGCAGCGTCCCATTGCTGATCGGTCAGGTAGCCCGGTGCGGAAGCGGCTAGCAGCGCATATGGCAGGCCGGGACCCGCGCCGAGGCGGCGTGCGTCGACTGCCGCGTCGACCACGGCTCTGGTAGTCGGTGGAGCGCTGCGGTAGCGCTGAATCAGGGCCGGGATGCCGGCGAGGAACTGGGCGATGCAGCCGTGCTCGGCATGGGCAACGGCCTCAGCGATGCGGGGGTCGCTGTCGGCCGCGGCCCGGGCGGCAGCCAGTGCCACGGCGTCGAAACGATTGGGAACCTCGATGGCAGCATCGTCGAGCAGGGCGCGGGCCTGCGCGTGCGTGTCCTTTTCCCGAGGGGTGGGGCCAGCGGTCAGGCGGGACCAGTAGTCAGGCCACAGCGTGGCCAGTACCAGCACCGGTGCCCGCTCGGGGGTGCGCAGCAGTTCACGGAGCCCGGCTGCTACCTCCTCTCCTGCCTGCCTGCCGGGCGTGAGCAGATAGTGCTGGGCTTCATTAAGCCAGATCACAGTTCGCGGCCCGACCACCGGCAGGTCCCGGGTCGCGGCATGGGGACGTTCTGGAGCGATCGGATGCCATAGCCGCCAGCCTTCAGGCAGGCTCTGGATCGCCTCCCAGCACGCCCGGGTCTTCCCGGTTGAGGAGCCGCCCACCAGAACCGCCATCATGCTATTTCCCGAGGCCGCGCGCTTGATGATCTCGCCGAGCCGCTGATCGTGCTCCCGCCGTATATAGGCCGGCAAGGCCGGTAGCCCCGCCGACGCAGCCCCCGCGTCGATCGCGTGGTGCACTTCGAAGGCAAAGGGATCCCTAACATCCGCAATCGGCCGTCCTATAGGGTCCGCCATTCGCGCGCTCACCCAGAACTCGCGGATCCGCCCGGCTGCATCCGCCTCATCCCAGCGGGCCAGCCGGGCGAGCACCAACGCGACCGAGGTGGCGTCGTGCTGGTTCGCCGGCATGTCCGGCGACCCGATGACCCGGCGGATGGTATCCCTCGCCGGTGCCCCGGGCAGCCGGTCGTCGTCGGCTACCTCCGCGGCGATGGCATCAAGCGACGGTGCGCCGGCCCTCAGGTACAGCTCGTATACCAGATCCTTCAGCTCGCGCAGCGGCCCGGGCGGTACCTGCGGTCGAGGGACCACCCGGGGCCTGCGCACTGCTGCGTCGTTCTCATCGCGGCTCATCGCAACCCATCATCCCTGGGGACCTCCGAGTCCGGAAGGAGGCGAGGTCATTCGCACGGCGGCAGCCGTCCTCATCGCAACTCGGAGACCGGTCAGGACTCGGGTTCAGCCTGAAGCGACCGGCTGGCCCACCAGCCACCAGGAATAGAAGGGACCAATCGCAATGACCCGCATGTCTGCCATCACCCGCAGGGAACGGCTCGCCCTAGCCGCAGCCGTCCTGGCGGGCGCCGTACGCGCCCTCATTAGCTGGCTGCTCGACGAATACGTCCGCTAACCGTCTCCATGCGCGGGACCGCAGGCCAGCAGGCCTGGGGTCCCGCACGGATACGAACCCGGTTTGATGTCCGAGGGGGACTTGAACCTCTGCCGGCCGGGGTGCACCTGGATGCATCTGATGTACATCTGACCACATCTGACCTGGGCAAACGGCAGTCTCGGGTCGGGCAAGAGTGCATCCGCTACACATCCGAATGCACCCGCGCCAGTATCACGCCGAGTATCTTGCGCACGCTGCGCTGAGCAGTGCCGACAAACATCCGCCAAGTGGCCAGGTTCTGCCGGGGACCGGCCGGTGCGGAGCTACTTCTGGTGACGCCACCGCGCGGAACCAGGTGGCGGGTGCTTCGCAGAGCGCGTCGGCGCAGTCTGGGGACAGGGGTCATTCAAGTGACCCGCCATGAAACGGCTCGCAGTTCTCAGACCCGAGGTGGAGACTAATCCGCGGCACCGGGCTTTGATCCCGCCCGGCTCGGGTTACCCCACGCGGCGGACGACGAGCGCGGCCAGCTCGACACGCGAGGACAAGCCGAGCTTGGCCAGGATGTTGGAGACGTGGAACTGCACGGTGCGGCGGGAAATGAACATCCGGCCGGCGATGTCCGGGTTGGACAGGCCCTCGGCGAGGAGCGCGGCCACTGTTTGCTCGGTGTCGGTAAGGGCAGCCCAGCCGAACCTGGGGCGCTGCCGACGGCCGTGGACACCGCGCCTGATCCCGCGAGCCCGCAGCCGGGCATCGGCCCGGGCCGCATCCCATGACGCGTCCAGCCGGACGTAGCAGTCCTGGGCGGCATCCAGCTGCCGCCGCGCCTCCGCCTCGCGGCCGGCCGCGGCCAGGGTTTCCGCGGCATGCTCGCGGGCCTGGGCCTCGAGCGAGGGCCGGCCCGCGGCGGCGTAGGCGTCCGCCACGTTGAGTAGCGCGGCGGCGTCGCCGTCCAGGATCGCGGCGGCGAAGGCGGCGGACCGGCGCAGCGCGGGCTCCTGGCGATCCGCGTTGTACTGCTCCAGCTGGGTTACCGCCCGCCGGGCCGCTTCCTGCTCGCCCAGCGGCCCGGCCAGCGTGGCCAGGTCAGGCAGAAGGTAGTGGCCGCAATACTCGCGATTTCCCGCTACGCACTGCGTCCAGGCGCCGGATAGCAGGCCGAAGGCGTCGGCCTGGTCGCCGTCGGCCATGGCCGCCAGCGCCCAGCCCCACGACCGGTCGTCATAGGTGTGCTGGGCCGGGCCGGTGGCCAGCGGCGGGTCGAGGACGGAACGCAGCCCGGCCAGCTGGTCACGGTCCTGCCGGTGCACGGCGATCAGCGTGGCCAGCCCGTCCAGGTGAACGGTCAGCCCGAGATGGTCGGGGACCTCGCGGGCCGAGCTGATCTCGGTCAGGGCGTCGTCCCACCTGCCGGTCAGGAAGCACATCCGGGCCACCGACAAGTGGTGCCAGCAGAGAACAAAGGTGCCTAGGCCGCGCTCTGCCAGCCTCAGGTTGGCCGTGTACGCCTGCTGCGCCTCGGCGTCCCGGTCCAGCTCGAACAGGCAGTTGGCCCGGATGAGGTGCGGATTGAGCTGGCTGTCGCTGATCGGGCCGGCCTGCTGCAGCGCCGCTGCGGCCTGGTCGGCGACGTCCAGTGCCTGACGGAGGCGGCCCTGCCACCGCCATGCGCCCGCGACCGCCTGCAGCCCGTAGGCCATCGCGTACGCATCCCGGCTGGCCAGGCCCTCGTCCCGGGCCGCCTCGGCCTCCTGGACGGCTTGCTCGGGGCCGGGCGTGGGCAGCGCGCGCAGGCACAGGGCGGCCAGGCCGTGGAACCGGGCACGCTCGGCGCGGCTCAGATCACCGCCGTCCAGCGCCCGCCGCGCCTCGGCCAGTGCCGCCTCGACCCGGCCCTGGTTGAGCAACGACTGCACCAAGACCCAGCGCAGCCGACCGCCAGACTCCCGATCGGGGCCGGCGGCCAGCGCCAGGGCAGCGGCCGCCTCGGCCGCCGCGAACCGGCCGGTCCGCAGCAGCGCGTTCGCCAGCGCGAGCCGCAGCGGCCCGGCCTGGTCACCGGACGGGTCGGTTGCGTCGCAGGCACGGGAGAGCAGGTCGGCTGCCAGCTCCGGTGCGCGCGCGCTCAGCCAGCCGGCGGACCTGACCAGCCACTTCAGGGTCCTGGCATCGAGCGTCGTCGCGGCCAGCAGGTGCTGGGCGGCCCGCTCCACCGGCGCTCCCGCAGCGGCCAGGGCCTGCCCGGCCTGCAGGTGCAGCGCGTTGCGCGCAGACGCGGGCAGACTCTCATACATCGCCTGGCGGATCACCTCGTGCCGGAATGCCATCTTGTCGGATTCGGCGGCCAGCATTCCGGCGGCGGCGGCCTCCTGGATAACGCCCAGGAACTCTAGCGGCGGCTCAGCCAGGACAGCCGCTAGCTCGGCGACGGTGAAGCTCGGTCCGAGGACCGCCGCTACCTGGAGGATCTGGCGTGTCTGCCCGGACAGCCCTGCCAGCCGCCGGGTCACCACCGCGATCAGCGACTCGGGTATGATCCCCGCGCCTGCCGCGGTCCCCGGGCTGGTTCCCTCAGGCCCGTTCGGTACCTGCCCGGGGTCGGCAGCCAGCGCCCGAGCCAGTTCGATCACGTACAACGGGTTGCCCGCTGCCGCGGTCATCGCTTCCAGCAGGCCCGCTCCCACCTGGACGCCGGGCACGTGGCCGGCCAGCGCGACGACCAACGCCTTGTCAAGCGGGCCAAGCGTCAGCACGTCCGCGCCGCGGGCCTCCCAGCTGCGCACCAGGGGCTCCAGAGCGGTCTCGCCAGCGCCGGAGCGGCGGGTTGCGGCCAGCAGCAGCGGCAACTGACCCGCGACCCTGCCGAGGCGGTGCAGCACCAGCAGGCTCGCCGGATCGGCCCACTGCAGGTCATCGATGGCCAGCACGACAGGGTTCGCGGCACACCATCCGTCCACCAGCCCCAGGATCGCTTCGGTAACGAGGAACTCGGTATCGGCCGCGGAAAAGCTGCCCTCGGCCGACCGGTGCGCGCCCCGGATCAGGCCGGCGATCTCGGCTACTTGCCGGTCTGCCGAGGCGCTGGTCAGCCCGAGGCAGTCCGAGACGGCCGCGAACGGTACCCGCATCTCCAGTTCCTCGGCCGCGCCGGAAGCGATCCGCGCTCCGCCAGCCGCCGCCCGGTCCACCAGGGCCGCGAGAAGCGCCGTCTTCCCGATGCCTGGCTCGCCGGAGATGAGCACGATCTTTCCCCGGCCGGTCTGTGCGGCTGCGGCCGCGGCACCCAGTCGCTTCAGCTCGGCATCGCGGCCTACCAGGGCGATGGGCCCGGCCGGGGCCGCCCAGCCACGTGTCACATAGCCAAGTCTGGGCGTCCCCGGATCGGCTGCGCAACACGCCCGCACGGCCCGCGGAGAACCCCAAGGAAGCTGGCCACTTGGCGGGTGTTTGCCGCCGCGTATCGGCGCAGCATCGGTTGGGCACCGACCTGAACCGTGTGCAACACAGAAAGGGAGACCGACCATGGGAAATCTTGACGACCGCATCGCTGTAGTTACCGGCGGTGCGACCGGGATCGGGCTGGCGACGGCCCGCCGGCTCGCCTGCCAAGGGGCGACGGTGGTGATGGCCGGGCGCGACGCTCGCCGGGGCGAAGCCGCCGCTGAGGCGATCCGGGGGTCCGGCGGGCGGGCCACGTTCATCGCAGCCGACGTCACCGATGACAGCCAGGTCGCCGTCCTGGCCAAGCGGGCCGCCGTCGAGCATGACGCCATCGACATCTGGTTCAACAATGCCGGGATCGAGGGCGGGCTCGGCCCGCTCGCCGCCTTCGATGACCTCACGGTGCGCCAGCTGCTCGACACCAATATCAAGGGGGTGTACTCCGGCATGCGCTATGCCGCCGAGCACATGCGCGGCGGCGGGGTGATCATCAACAACGCCTCGTTCGTCGGCACGGTGCTGCCGGCGCCGGTCGCGGTCGCCTACGGCGCCACCAAGGCCGCAGTGGTGTCGATGACGCGGGCCGCGGCACTCGCGCTGGCCGACCAGGGCATCGACGTCTTCGCGGTCGCGCCCTACTTCATCGACACGCCGATGATCGACCGGCTTACCGGCTTTCAGGGACCGGAGCCGAAAGCGGCGTTCGCCGCGCAGTTCAATCCGAGCGGGAAGCTCGCTGCGCCCGAGGACGTGGCACAGGTTGTTGTCGCTCTTGCGACCCGGACCTCGTCGTACCACAGCGGTGATGTGCTCCTGGTTGACACCGGGCCGAACGTAACCATCCTGTCGTGAGCGAGCAGCAGCTCACCCGGGACGGCGTCCGACTCCTCGGCCGGCTCGCCGACATCGATCGGGACACGTTGCGGTTCGGCCCGGGGCTCCCAGACCACATCGAGTACGCCGACCACCGCGCCGCGCAGTTCAGGCGCATGGTGGACGACTACGTAGCCCGGACCGGCATAGCGGCCCCGGACCCTGACACCGACCCGGCCGAGCGACCGGAGCCCGGATCCGGACCCCCTTCCGAGACCTTGAGCCTGCGGGCCGAGCGCATCGCCACCGTCGTCTGGTGCACGGGCTTCGGCCCCGACACCGGCTGGCTGCGCGTGCCCGTGCTCGGGTCCGACGGCAGTCCGGCGCACAGGCGCGGCATCACCGCGGTTCCCGGGCTGTACGTGGCCGGGTACCCGTGGCTGTCGAACCGCGGCTCCGGCATCCTGTACGGCGTCGCCGCCGACGCGGTACGGATCGCGCAACGCATCGCCTCGGACGCGCGGGACGGCCGGGCCGAGCCGTCCGCGCGCAGGCTCACCGAAATCCAGCCCGTGGGAGCGTTGTCATGACCCGCGAACCTGCTGAGCCGATGCGACTCGATTACTTGATCAAGGCCGCATCGATCCACGCCATGACCGGCGCCACCTACCGGTCGGTGGGCCTGCACGGGACGCAGATCGTCGCGACCTCGCGTGAGCCGGACGGCCTGGACGACCTCGCGGGCCCGGATACGGTCCGGGCCGACCTGAGAGACCTGACGGTACTGCCTGCCTTCAGCGACTCGCATGAGCACCTGATGGAGGCCAGCCGCAACACGCTGCTCGTCCCGGTGGATAAGGCCCGGTCCGTGGCCGAGTTCACCGGCATGGTGCGTCAGGCGGCCCGGGTCGCCCGGCCCGGGAAATGGATCATCACCTCGATGGGGTGGTACGAGTCGAACCTGGCCGAGAACAGGCTCCCGACGGGGGCGGAACTTGCCGCCGCGGCGCCGGGGCATCCGGTCTTCGCCCGGCGCGGCGGGCACCTGGCCGTGGCGAACACGCTGGCCCTGCAAGCGGCGGGCGTCGGCCCGGACACACCCGACCCGCCGGGCGGGAAGATCGGGCGGCTGCCCGACGGCCGGCCGAACGGGGTGCTGGAAAGCGCAGCGGTCTACCAGGTCGCCGCCTTCGCGCCCGCACCATCCGCCGACGAATTGGCCGGGGCGATCGGGACACGCTCGGGCGAGTACGCGGCGCTGGGAGTCGGCACCCTCCGGGAGGCGATGATCACCCTGGACGACCTGCCGGCCTACCAGCAGGCATGGCGCGACGGGCTGCTGAACGTCCGGGTCCGGCCGCTGATCAGGATCGGCAACGAGCTGAGCACGGCCGAGGCCCTCGCGTTCATCCGCAGGCTCGGTACCTGGAGCGGATTCGGCGATGACTGGCTGCGGATATGGGGCCTGAAGTTCGTGATGGACGGCGGTGTGGAGGGCGGCGCGCTCGACCAGCCCTACGCCGACGATCCGGCCAATTCGGGCCATCTAAACTGGGATCCGGCGGCGATGACCGAGGTCTGCATCGAGGCTGTCCGGCGCGGCTGGCGGATTGGCACGCACGCGGCGGGCGACCGGGCCATGCGGACCCTGCTCGACGTCTACGAGGAGGTCGTGGCGCAGACGGGCAGCCTGCCGCCGTGGACCCTGGTCATCGAGCATGCCCTGCTCAGCGACCGGCCCCAGCGCCAGCGGGCGGTACGGGGCGGGTTCGGGGTGACGGTGCAGCACTCGCTGCTGTGGAACATGGGCAGCGAGATGCTGATCACCTGGGGCCCGGAACGCACGCGCCAGGTCAACCCGCTCGACGAGTGGCTGGCCCTGGGCGCCAGCCTGGCGGCGGGATCCGATATCGCCTGGCCGTTCAACCCGATGACCAACGTATGGGGCATGGCGACGCGTGGCACCAAGTCCGCCGGCATCCAGGGTCCCGAGCACGCCATCGACGTCCCCACCGCGCTGCGGCTGTACACGCTGGGTTCAGCCGCCCTCAACGGCGAAGCGGACCGGCTCGGCAGCATAGTCCCGGGCAAGCTCGCCGACCTGGTCGCTTATCGCCGGGATCCGCTCACGGCTGACCTGGACGAGCTGGCGGACCTCAAGCCCGAACTCACCGTCGTGGGCGGCCGGGCCACCCACGATCCCGACAAGCGACTAGCCCGATGACCGTGTTCGCCGGAGACAGACGGATCGCGGCCTCGGCGACGTGCCTGTCCTGGATCCCGCCGCGAGCCGTCGAGGGAGCGTTCAAGCTGCCTTTCAGCCTGGGCGTCGCTCACTATGACGTTCCCCCGCCACATTCCGCGCCCGACGTCGACGGCCTGCTCGCCGCGGACGCGATCCGCTTCGCTAACCGGCTCCGGGCGTGGATCGACGTCACGGACGGCCACATCACCGGTTACGGGATGGACGGCGGCGGGCGGCTGGGCAACACGACGGTCCGGCTGGCGTCACGGACAGTCACCTTCGCCGGCGTCGCCCTGCCCACCCTGACGCCACCGCCGGAGGTCTATCCCGACCGGATCCGGTTCACTCAGACGGCCGGCGGCCACACTGGGGCAGCGCTTCCCCGGCGCATCTCACGCCCGCCCTTCGCGCGCCTCTCCGCACCGCTGGCCTGGTCCACCATCGCTCTGACGATCTGGTCCGACGGGTTCTCCCGCGCCGAACTCGCCGCCGCCAGCCCGTTCCCGCGCCACTACATGTATGACACCGCCGGGAGGCTGACCGCCAAGAGCGCTCTCATCCGGTATCGCGCCTGGTTGCGGCGGTCGGACCACGGCACCAGTCCTTGAGGAGGCGGCGGGGAAGCCATTCCCCTCGCACCGGTCAGGTCCGGCGTCGAAGGCTCCCTGGCCGACAGCATCCTGGTCTCCGGCGGCTACCGCCAGTACGAGCTGCCCGCTGGGGCCATCCTCGCCGACCTGCTGGTGTCACCCGGCGATGTGCGGCTGCTGCTGGATGGACTGCTGGTCATCGAAGTTGACGGACGGCCAGCCATCGACGCCGGCCCCGGAGCAATCTTCGACCCGGCGATGCGCGCGCCCGAGAGCAAACAGCACGTGACCATCCGGGCCAAGACGCGCTGCCGCGTGGCCATCGTCCCCCGTGACCAGCTCGATAGCCAGGCGCTGCTCGGCGTGGCGGCCCAGCAGACCTGGAAGCTGCAAGAGCACGTGAGCTGACGGGCGGTCAGCTGGACACCGGCGCGAGATCGTGCAGGACGTTCACCGGTCCCTGGCCGCCCAGTTCGGCCAGGCCGTGCGCCACCGCGTCGCCGGCCACGGCGGCGGCCTGTTCGGCCGCGTCGGTCAGGGACAGCCACGCCGCCAGGCCGGCCGCCAGCGCCGCCGAATGGGTGCACCCGGCGCCGTGAGTCGCGGCGATGCCGAACCGGGCGACCGGGATGGCCAGGTGCCGTGAGCTGTCGAAGAGGTGATCGACAGGCTCGGCGCCGTGTCCGCCGGTGACCAGGGCCGCGCGCCCATCGCGACGAGGGCGTCGGCGAGCTTCGCGCGGTCCTCGGTCGCGATCTCGGCTTCGGCGGCCTCGGGGTCGCCGACATCCCCAGCGACCTCGGGCATCGCGGCCACTGCCGCCGCAGCTCGCGACGCCAGAACCGGCAATTCTGCGCCATTCTCCACCGGAGAACATATCAACCGCGCTCAGCACCGAGTCGGCGTTAGGCGCGCCTCAATGGGGTCAGCCGTGGGACTGGCGTCATCGCGGCATGGGCAAAGGGCTGATGTCCGAGAGGGACTTGAACCCCCACGTCTGTGACCTGCGGCTTTGCGTACCTGGACTGTTACCTGGAAGCGCATAATCGCAGGTCAGGGACTTGTAAGCGTGTCCGAGGCCCGAGTGTAACGAAATACCAATGCCTCCTGGCCTCGGAGTTCTTGCTGGATGCGGCCGGCGGTGCGCGATGACCACCACCGGTCAGATCATCAGGTGGTCCACTGCCGGGGCGGTGGCCGGCGTCGCGGCGGTCGCCGCGGTCGCGTCCTACGAACACGCCTGTGCCCTGGTGCGGGCGCACGGGGAGACGGGGTGGATCGGCCGGCTGGTGCCGCTGACGGTGGACGGGCTGGTCTACGCCAGTTCGATGGTGCTGCTGGACTCGGCGCGCCGCGAGGTGCCCGTTCCGCCGCTGGCGCGGTGGCTGCCCGGGCTGGGCATCGCGGCGACGCTGGCGGCGAACGTGGCGCACGGGCTGGGTCATGGCCCGGCCGGCGCGGCCGTGGCCGCGTGGCCGGCGGTCGCCCTGGCCGGGTCGTATGAGCTGTTCATGACGATCATCCGCGGTACCCGGCATCCCGATGGGGGTGTATCCGAGACAGAGCATGTACCCGTGGCTGTATCCGGGGCGGACCCGCTGCGGGTACGGGCTGCCGAGGTGTTCGCCGCCGAGGTGGCGGCCGGCCGCGTTCCCTCGGTCCGGGCTATCCGCTCGCGGCTGCGGGTGGGGCAGCCGCGCGCGCAGCAGGTACGCGTGTATCTGTCCGCACT
>Ga0318524_10000593_pt1 | contig 12616 bp, 6 predicted proteins | sample GRESIP052b4f22_FD_203685 | JGI IMG/M metagenome (GOLD analysis project Ga0318524, IMG submission 203685) | Tropical soil microbial communities from Luquillo Experimental Forest, Puerto Rico - GRE.SIPMG.052b4f22 | ecosystem: Environmental > Terrestrial > Soil > Tropical forest > Bulk soil... | reverse complement strand
GCGCACGACGATCCGGCGCCCGCCGCCGCGGCGCGCGACCTGTCGTGGGAGCAGTTGCGCCAGCGCGGCGCCGCGGCGCGCGCCGCGGCGCCCGAGGCGTTTCGCACCCTGGTCGCGGCGGTGCGGCCCGACAGCCTCGCCACCATCATCTACACCTCGGGCACCACCGGCACGCCCAAAGGGGCCATGCTCAGCCACCACAACATCGCCTCGAACGTCGCCGCGTGCCTCGAGGTCATCGCGATCGGGCCGGCCGACACCGCGCTGTCGTTCCTGCCGCTGTCGCACATCTTCGAGCGCATGGCGGGGCTCTACGCCATGCTCGCGGCCGGGGCCACCATCGCCTACGCCACCAGCATGGACCAGGTCGGCGCCAACGCGGTCGAGGTGCGGCCCACCGTGATCACCGGGGTGCCGCGCTTCTACGAGAAGATCTACGCCCGGGTGATGGAGGCCGGCCTCAAGGAATCCGGCGTGCGCAGGCGGCTGTTCGTCTGGGCTTTGGGCCACGCCGAGGCACGGGCGCGCGCCCGCTTCGAGGGCCGGCGGCTGTCGTGGAGCGCCGCGGCGCTGGCGGCGATCGCCGACCGGCTGGTGGGGGTCAAGGTGCGGGCGCGGGTCGGCGGCCGGCTGCGCTTCTGCGTTTCGGGCGGCGCGCCGCTCGCCCCCGGGATCATGGAGTTCTTCTTCGCCGTCGGCATCCCGGTGATCGAGGGCTACGGGCTCACCGAGACCTCGCCGGTCATCTGCCTCAACCGGCCGGGACGCGAGCGCCCCGGCTCGGTCGGCCCGCCGATCCCGGGCGTCGAGGTGCGCATCGGCGCCGAGGGCGAGATCCTGACCCGCGGCCCCCACGTCATGCTCGGCTACTACCACAACGACGAGGCGACGCGCGACGCGCTGCGCGACGGCTGGTTCCACACCGGCGACGTGGGCCGGCTCGAAGCCGACGGCTCGCTCACCATCACCGACCGGCTCAAGGACCTGCTGGTCACCTCGGGCGGCAAGAAGGTCGCCCCGCAGCCGCTCGAGGCGCGGCTCAAGGCCAGCAAATGGGTCAGCGAGGCGATCCTGGTCGGCGACCGCCAGCCGTTCGTGGCGTGCCTGCTGGTGCCCAACTTCGCCAACCTCGAGGCCGAGGCGAAGGCGCGCGGCTGGTCGTACGGCTCGCCCGGCGAGCTGGTCGAGCGGCCCGAGGTGCGGGCGCTCTACCAGGCTGAGATCGACGCGGTCAATGCCGGGCTCGCGTCGTTCGAGTCCATCAAGAAGTTCTCGCTGCTCGATCGCGAGCTGACCCAGGAGGCCGGGGAGCTCACCCCGTCGCTCAAGGTCAAGCGGCGGGTGATCGCGGAGCGGTTTGCGGACGTCATTGGTCGACTCTACTCGGCTCACGCGGCGTGAGGCGCGCGAGCCGGGGGTTTGGTCCCACCTCCATCTGAAGGAGCGTCGCGCATGAGATCCGTGAAGGCGCCGTGGTGCGCCGTGGCCGCCGGACTGGCGCTGTTCCCGGTCTGCGCCCGGGGAGCGGGGTACAGCATCTACGAGCAGGGCGCGGCGGTGCTGGGCATGGCCGGCGCCGGGGTGGCGTCGGTGTCCGATCCTTCGGCGGTGTTCTTCAACCCGGCGGCGATGAGCCGGCTCGACGGCACGCAGCTGCTGGTGGGCGGCACGCTGCTGAACCCGGTGACGAGCTTCGCCGGCGTGGCGCCCTATCCCGGCTACGGCGTGACCGAGGAGATGGAGCGCCAGAGCTTCTTTCCGCCCACGATCTACGCGACCCACCACCTGAGCCACGAGCTCGCGCTCGGGGCCGGGTTCGACTCGCCCTACGGCCTGGGGGTGAAGTGGAAGAACCCGGATCAGTTCACCGGCCGCTACATCGTGACCGAGGCCAACCTTCACAACCTGAGCACCAACCTCTCGTTGAGCTACGCGCGCGGTCCGAAATGGAGCGGCGGGCTCGGCCTCGACCTGGTGTTCGCGAAGGTCGACCTGCACCGGCGCGAGCAGGCGGTGCTCCCCGGCGGAGGCGGCGTGCTGGTGGACGTCGCCAGGGTCGACCTCAACGCCGATTACAAGAGCGGGTGGGGCTGGAACGCCGGGCTCTCGTTCGCGCCCGACTCGGATTGGACGCTGGCGGCGACCTTCCGCAGCCTGGTGGTGACCAAGCCCAGCGGCGACGCCACCTTCACCCAGATGCCGACCGGCAACGCAGTGCTCGACGCGGCGGTGGCGGCGAGTCTGCCGCCCAACCAGGGGGTGAGCTCGGTGATCCGCTTTCCGGCGACGTGGAGCGGGGCGGCCGCCTACCGCCCGCGGCCGAACTGGACCATCGAGGCCGACGCCAACTTCTTCCAGTGGTCCGTGTTCAAGGACCTGCCCATCTACCTGGACCAGACCCCGAGCGCCAACCAGACCCTGGTCGAGAACTACAAGGACTCGTGGCAATTCCGTTTCGGCACCGAGAATCGGCTGCCCCGGTTCACCTGGCGGTTCGGCTACTATTACGACCAGCAGGCGGCCCCGGACGAGTCGGTCACGCCCATTCTGCCGGACGCGAACCGCAACGGACTGTCGGCCGGGCTCGGCTTCGCCCTCGGGGCGAAGAAGCAGATGACGCTCGACCTCTACGAGCTGGCGGTGTTCGTCGACACCCGCAGCACCAACGGGGTCGAGCGCGACGGCTACAACGGCGAGTACAAGTCCTACGTCAACGCGGCCGGTTTCGGCCTGACCTATCGCTGGTAGCGCGGAGGACGCCGACATGAACCGCACGCTTCGCAGACTCGGCATCACGCTCGCCGCCCTCGCGGCGGCGGGCTGCAGCAAGCACGCGGCGATCAACGCTCCGGCCGTCTCGGGCGGCAGCGCCAGCTTCGCCGCGGTGGCCTCGGTCGGCACCAGCCTCACCGCCGGCTTCGAGTCGGGCGGGCTGGTGGTCCACCACCAGACCCACGGCTTCGCCTACGACTTCGCGAAGCAGGTGGGCGCCACTTACACCATCCCGAGCGTCAGCGCCGACGGCCTGCCGCCGCTGCTCCAGATCGAGGGCTGGACGCCCCAGGGCCAGCCCATCATCGGCAACACCGGGCGCACGCCCGGCACGCCCACCAACCTGCTGCAGCCGACGCCGTACAACGACATGGGGGTGCCGGACGCGCTGTTGAACGACCTCACCCACGACTCGCGCTACGCCGACAACACCACGCTGTTCCCGGTCATCACCCGGGCGCCGGTCCTTCAGCTGGGCTCGATCCTCGACCAGGTGGCGCTGCTCCAGCCCACCTTCCTCACCTTCGAGTTCGGCGCGAACGAGGTGCTGGGGGCCGCGGCCTTTGGCCTCGGCGCACCGCTCGTGGATGTTCCGACCTTCTCGGCACTCCTCCACAGCACGCTCGACTCCGTCGCCGTCCTGATGCCGAACGCGAAGGTGGCGATCTTCAACGTGCCCGACCCCACGACGATCCCCTTCTTCACCACCATCAGCCCCTACCTCGATCCGTCCGGCACCTGCCGGGTGATCGGGCCGGGCGGTCCGCTCAACCTCGGCGATCTGGTGCTGCTGACAGCGGGGGACTCGCTGGCGATCGGCACCGGGGTGCCGCTGCCATGCGGTGGCAACGGGAGGCCTCTGCCCGCCGAGTTCGTCTTGACCGCACCCAACGTGGCTTCGATCCAGACCGCGGTGGCCGGCTACAACAGCGCGATCCAGACCGAGGCGACCACCCGCGGCTACGCGCTGGTCGATTTCCACGGACTGCTCCAACGCGCGTCGACCAGCGGCCTCGCGCTCCAGGGGCACATCTACACCACCGAGTTCGTGATCGGCGGGCTGTTCGGGCTCGACGGCGTCCACCCCACCGATCTCGGCTACGCGTTCATGTGCAACACGCTGATCGACGCGGTCAACGCGAAGTTCGGCGCGCGCATCCCGTCGCTCAACCTGGCGGCCTACGCCACCGCGACCTCGTCGCGCCTGATCCCGGCGTACGGCCATGACGGCTTCCCGATCATCCGCAACGCCCGGAAGGTCTACGGCACGATCTTCGACTGGCGGGGGCTCCGCCCGCCGGTGCCCTGAGCGGGCGCCAGTGATCGCGGGGCGGAGCCGCCTTCGGCTCCGCCCCGCGGCGTTTCGGGCGCGCGTCTCAGGCGCGCAGCTGCTCTTCGAGCTCCATGCGCACGAGCGCCGGGGGCACCGTGCCGCAGTTGAGCAGCGCCTTGTGGAAGTCGTAGAGGTTGTAGCGCTTGCCGAGCCGGCTCTTCACCTCGTCCCGGATCTCCTTGATCTGCTGGCTCCCGACCAGGTAGCTCATCGGCTGGGTGGGCGTCATGGCATAGCGCTTGACCTCGGACTCGGCGTTGACGCGCTCCAGCATCGCCTGCTCGACCAGGTAGTCGACCGCCTGCTCGTAGGTCATCGTGCCGGTGTGGAGGCCCACGTCGAGCACCACGCGGCAGGCGCGCCACAGCAGGTCCTTGAGCTGATAGACACGCGCCAGCGGGTCGAGATGGAAGCCCTCCTCGACCATCAGCTCCTCGCAGTAGAGCGCCCAGCCCTCGGCCAGCACCGGGCTGTCGGAGAGCCGGCGCAGGCGCGAGCCTGCGTTGACGGCGTGCGCGAACTGCAGATGGTGGCCGGGCCATGCCTCGTGCACGGCGGTGAGCGACAACGCGACGTAGTTGTGGCCCTGGATCTGCTCCTGCTGCTGCGCCCGGCTCTTGCCCGGATCGACCGGGGTGACGACCAGGTAGCCGATCGCCTCCTCCTCGAACGGTCCGGGCCTGAGGTAGGCGGCGTAGGGAGTGAGCGAGCGCTGGAACAGCGGGGTGTCGACGATCTCGAGGCGGCCGGATGGAATCGGCGCCAGGCGCTTGCCCTCGACGAAGCGGCGCGCGCGCGCCACCTCGGCGACGTAGGCCTCACGCAGCTTCCCGGGCTCGGGGTGGCGGCGCCGCGCGTCCTCGACCAGCTCGCGCCAGCTCTTGCCGGAACCGGTCTTCCTCGCCTCCTCCTCGAGCCGCGCCCGCGCCTTCTCGACCTGGTCGCGCCCCAGCGCCTCGAGGGTCGTGCAGCTCATGGTCAGCAGGTGCTCGCGCTCGAGCTTGAAGTTCATCCAGCGCTCGCCGATCGCGAAGCTGCCGCCGACCCGCGAGCGGGCCTCGTGGTCGAGGAAATCCTGGTACTGGGCGAAGCCCATGCGCGCGCGGCGCGCGGCCTCCTCGATGCGCTCGGCCTCCCCCGGGAAGCTCTCGCGCAGCGATTGCATGATGCCGTCGACGAACTCCGGCCCGGCACTCGTGACCTCGCTGGCGATCGAGATCAGCAGCTCCGGGATCTTGGTGAGGTTGGTCTGTGCCGCGCCCAGGTACTCGGGCACCGCCATCATGCGGGCGAGGATCGCCTCCTTGCGCTCGTCGAGCGGGGCGAACGGCCGCATCATCAGCATGTGGAGCCCGTGCAGCGCGGTCTCGGGGAACAGCGCGGGATTGCGGGCCTGGACCTTGATCTCCTCGAGGTCGGCGCGCATCGAGGCGATGCGCGAGCGCAGCAGCGCGTACTCGATGCGCTGCGGCGCCGGCAGCTCCTCCCAGGGCACCGAGGCGACCAGTCGCTGCTCGAGGTCGCGCAGCCACGCCGAGCGCTCGCGGAACCCGTCGGGCGAGTCGTTGGGCAGCTTGTGGTCGTAGTCGTGGATGCCCACGTCGGTCGCGAGGACCGGGTTGTGGCGCATCACGACCTCGACGAACTCCTCCGTGATGGCCGAGAAGGTCTTGACGGTGGCCAGCATGGCCCTCCCTAACCGATGGGACCGCAGTCCGGCGCGCCGCACGCGCCGCCGGCCGGGGCGCTCCGGCCCGCGACCGCCCGGCTCAGCCGAGCCGGGTCACGTTGGCGGCCTGCCGGCCCTTGGCGCCCGGGATCACATCGAACTCGACCCGGTCCCCCTGCGTCAAGGTCTTGAAGCCGTCGCCCGTGATGGACGAGAAGTGGACGAACAACTCCTCGCCGCCGTCCTCCTGGATGAAGCCGAATCCCTTGGCCTCGTTGAACCACTTGACCGCGCCCTGCGACCGGGCGCCCGACGGGGCGGTCTCGCCGCGCGGCGCCCGCGCCGGCCGCGCGGCGCGCACCGGCTCGCCGGCCGCGGCCTTGCGCTCGTGGAAGCAGTCGCGGCAGTAGACCGGGCGGCCCGACACCGGCTTGAACGGCACCTGGGTCTCCTTGCCGCAGCTGGCGCAGGTGGCGGTGTACGTCTCGCGCGCCGGACCGGCGGTGCGGGCCGCCGGCTCGGCCGCGGCGCCAGCCCCCTCGGGGCGCGGTCCCTTGCGTTGCGAGCGGCACTTCTTGCAGCGGGTGGGGGCGTGGGTGAGCCCCTTCTCGGCGTAGAAGGCCTGCTCTCCGGCGGTGAACAGGAACTCGTCGCCGCAGCTCACGCAGATGATGCGCCGATCTTCACCGGTCGCCATGTCGCCTCGCGGACCTCCGAGGGCGCGGTTCGACGGGGGTCAGGGCGGAAAACGATACAGCCCCGGCAGCGCTTCCTGCCGGGGCGGCGGATGCGATCCGATGGGCTTCCCGAACACGGGGGCAAGGACTTGAACACGACACCGGCATCTTGTTGGGCGGCACGCCTGACCGGGAAAACCCCTGGGACCAACAACGGAGCGAAGTATAGAAGCCGCTCGCGGCGGGTGTCAACGCCCGGGGCGGTCGGGGTGGCGCGGCGCGCACAGCGCCCGGGCGATCTCGGCCATCGTGATGACGTCGAGCAGGTTGTGGTGGAACACCGGCACCAGCCGGTGGGCGTCGCCGTGGCGCACGTAGTCGTGGTAGAGCCCCGGCACCTCGTCCCCGGGCACGTCGCCGGAGCGCCAGCGCCGGCACACCCGCGCCTCGAGGGTCTGGAGCCGGCAGTCGGGCAGCACGTCGCGCCAGCGCCGGCGCGCGGCGTGGAGCAGATCGAGATGGCGCGGCGGCAGCCTCAGGATCACGCGGTTGACCTGGGCGCGTGCGGCCAGGAACGGTGCGTCGTAGGACTTGCCGTTGAAGGTGACCAGGAACTGGAAGGCGGCGGCGGTCTCGCCCAGGGCCTCGATCAGGGCGGCCTCCTCGCCGTAGTGGCGCGCGAAGTACTGGCGCAGCACGAAGTCCGAGCCGTTCCAGTGCATGGTGCCGGCCAGGAACACGGTGCTCGAGACCAGTCCGCAGGTCTCGAGATCGAGGAACAGCGCGTGCTCGAGCCCGAGGCTCGCGAGGGCGGCGATGTCGGGCTCGGGGCCCTCGGGGGCCTCGAGCCGGCCCCAGTGGTCGCGGCGGCGCTCGAGCGAGGAGCGCAGGCACTCGTGCACGTAGATCGCGCCCTGGGCTCCGCGCCACTCGCCGCCGGGCAGGAAGCTCTCGACCCCGACCGGCTCGCGCGTCGCCAGGGCGCGCGCCGCGACCGGCGCGGGCGCGACACCGCGGCGCGCCCGCGTCAGCTCACCGAGGCGGGCGCGCAGCGCGTCAGACACGCGCGGGCTCCGTCGCGACGCGCTCAGCGAGCAGCACCAGGCGCCGGCTCTCGGTCGAGTAGGCGCTGCGGTCGGCGCCGCCCCACACCTCGCGACGCTCGAGGCCGTGGCGCGCGCACAGCGCGGCCAGCTCGGCGGCGGTGTAGGCGCGCAGGTCGAACTCCTTGGTGAGGCGGTGGGCGCCCCCGGGCTCGATCAGGATCTGGCGCGACACCACGCGCGACTTGATCAGGTCGAGGCTCACCTCCTCCATGAGCAGCGAGCCGTCCTCGCGCTGGTTCCATACCCGCTGCTGGGGATGGGTGAGCAGCCAGTCGCGATTCATCATGTCGATGAGGAAGCGCCCGCCGGGCTTGAGCGCGCGGGCGATCCCGGCGAGCACGCGCTCGTTCTCCTCCTCGCCGTAGTAGCCGAACGAGGTGAAGAACGAGTAGACCGCGTCGAACTCGCGCTCGTAGGGGAGCGCGCGCATGTCGCCGGGGAGCCAGCGCACCTCGACGCCGGCGCGCGCCGCCTCGGCGGCCGCGATCTCGAGATAGCGCGGGTTGAAGTCGACGCCGGTCATCCGGTGACCGCGCTGCGCCATGCCGATGGCGTGACGGCCAAAGCCGCACGCGAGGTCGAGCACCACCGCCGGCTTCTCGAGCCCCAGCGCCGCGACGATGAAGTCCACCTCGGACCGGGTGCGCTCCTCGGTGAACATGGGGCGGTAGATCTTGAGATAGTCGTCGTCGAAGAACGCCACCGGCCATTCGGCGCGAGTCATGGTTTCCATGCGGGTCTCACGTGTCCCGGGGTCAGGACGCCGGCGCGGCGCCGTCCGCATCATAGTCCAGCCAGTGGCGCAGCAGGACGCGCGCCGCCTCCTTGCCGGGGATGCCGCGGCCGTGCTGGAGGTCGGGGTCCTGTTGCTGCGCCGGCCACAGCGTCGGCAGCCCCACGCACGATGGGCAACCGGTCGCGCAGTCGCAGGCCTCGAGTTGGCTGAGCGCCGCGGCCGCCAGCTCGTCGAGCCGGGCGAAGCCCTGCTCCGCGAACCCCAGCCCGCCCGGGTAGCGGTCGAACATGAACAGTGTGGGCCGCCCCAGGTTCGAGGAGTCGATCTTGCCGCCCAGGTCGGCGGGGTCGCACATGCTGAGCATCGAGAGCAGGGTCATGAACAGGTTGCGCACCCCCATCAGCCCCTCGATGGGATTGAGGCCGCGCCGCGCCACCGCCGACCAGGCCGGCTCGCCGGGGGCGATCCAGAAGCCCACCGTCTCGAGGGTGAGGCGTGGCAGCGCGAGCGGGTGGTAGCCGATCGAGTCGAGGGAGTGGAACTTGATCTTCTTCATCGCCACGGTCTGCCACGAGTAGGTGACCTCGCCGAGGCTCACGCTCTCGCCGCGCCAGGCGCGCTGCTGGAGCTCTCCGCGCACGCGGATGTTCGTGTCCAGCACCGGCTGGGTGTAGTAGTCGACCTCGCGCGGCTCGACCATCGCCACCTTCTGCTCCAGATCGAGGTCGCGCACGAACCAGGTCTCCCCGCCGTGGAGATAGATCGCCTCGGGGTAGAGCAGCTCGAGCCCGCTGATCGCGTCGACCATGCCGATCACGGCGTTGCCGCGGCTGCGGTCGCAGATCGTGTAGGTGTCGTCGGAGATGGTGCGCAGGTTGACGGACGCGGCAGGGAAGTCGGTCTTCGCCCAGTACGAGCGGCCGTCGATGGTGCGGACCTCGCCCGCCTCGTCGAGCGCTTCGAGGATCGGTCCGGTCTGCGGCCCGAAGGCGGTCTCGCCCGTGGCGAGCGGCAGCTCGTAGGCCGCGCAGGCGAGCTGGCGCGCCAGGATGTAGGTATTGTGCGGGTCGATCACCGCCGCTTCGGGGGAGCGCCCGAAGAAGTAGCCGGGATGGCGCATCAGGTACTGGTCCACGGTCTCGTTGTAGGCCACCAGAAACGCGGCCGCGGGCTCGCCCTTGCGCCCGGCGCGCCCGGCCTGCTGCCAGGCGCTGGCCAGCGTGGGCGGCGCGCCGATCATGACCACCGCGTCGAGCCCGCCGATGTCGACCCCGAGCTCGAGCGCGTTGGTGCTGACCACCCCGCGCAGCTCGCCCGAGAACAGCGCCTGCTCGATGCGGCGCCGCTCCTCGGGGAGGTAGCCGCCGCGGTAGGGGCTGATCGATTCCTCGCTGCCGGGCTTTAGCCGCGCCAGGCGCTCGCGGGCGTAGCGGTAGACCAGCTCGGCCGCCACCCGCGACTTGGTGAACGCCAGCGCCTGCACCCCCTGCTCGAGCAGCCCCGAGAACAGCATGCAGCCCTCGCCGTTCGAGGAGCGGCGCTCGACCCGCGCGGCGTCGGTGTGGGGCGGGTTCCAGAACACGAAGTGCTTCTCGCCGCGCGGCGCGCCGTCGTCGTCCACCACCCGGATCTCGCGCCCGGTGAGCGAGGCGGCCAGCTCGCGTGGATTGCGGATCGTGGCGCTGCACAGCACGAAGCGGAACTCGGCGCCGTAGTGGCGCGCGATGCGGTCGAGCCGTCGCATCACGTTGGCGACGTTCGAGCCGAAGATGCCGCGGTAGGCGTGCATCTCGTCGATCACGACGAAGCGCAGGTTGCGCAGGAAGCGCCCCCAGCGCGCGTGGTAGGGGAGGATGCCCTGGTGCAGCATGTCGGGGTTCGAGAGCACCAGGTTGGCGGTGTCGCGCAGCCGCCGCCGCGTCCCGGCCTGGGTGTCGCCGTCGTACACCCCGGGCTGGACCACACGCAGCACGTCGGGATGCCCCGACGCGAGGCGGGTGAGCCCCTTCAGCTGGTCCTGCGCCAGCGCCTTGGTGGGGAACAGGTAGAGCGCGGTGGCGTCGCGCTCGGCGAGCAGCCGTTCCAGCACCGGCACGTGGTAGCACAGGCTCTTCCCGCTGGCGGTGCCGGTCACCACTACGGTGTCGAGTCCGCCGCGCAGCGCCTCGATCGCCTGCACCTGATGGGTGTAGAGCCGCTCGATGCCGCGCGCGGTCAGCGCCTCGGCGAGCGCCGCGGGGAGCGGCAGCGACAGCTCGCCATGGCGCGGCGGGCGCGCCGGCAGGCGCTCCCAGTGGCACAGCGCGCCGCGGTTCTCGGGCCGGGCGGCCAGCGCTTCGATCCAGGCCGCGAGGCGGTCGGCGGCGGGCACGGCCGCGGCGCCCGCAAGGAAGCGGGTCGGAGGAGGTTGCACGGGTGGAACCTCTCGGAGCGCGCGCACCGCGCACCGCGGGGGCTTGATCGTGGGCGCGCTCGGGAGCGCCGTGAGGGCCGCAGTATAGCCCGCCGAGCGCCGCGACAGAAGCCCGCGCGCCGCGCGGAAAAACAGGGCTGGAACTGGGCCCCGCCTTTCCCTATTGTCATGGCGCTTCGTTCCCGCGCGACTGGGGTCCATCCTTCCGGAGCAGTGTGCGCATTTTCCCGCGGACGCCTTGGCTCCGCAGGGTCCCGGTTCGTTCGCCGCACCCGACCCGCATCATCGCGAGGTCCGGGCGACGCCTCTCCCGCTGTGAGGATAGCCGTGAAGAATCGAAACGCCTTCGCCCTTTCGCTTGTCGCCGCCGTTGCCGTCGCCACCTGGGCCGCGACCGCCCGCGCCCAATGGCAGGCGTGCGGCGTGCCGACGTGCGTCAACCCAGCCAACCAGTACCTGCCGGCCGCGGCGTCGGACAACGCCGGCGGCGTGATCATCGCCTGGGCCGATCACCGCGTCACCACGCCCACCGGCACCGCGCGCTGGATGATCTACGCCCAGCGCCTCAACAACCTCGGGATCCCGCAGTGGGCCGCCGATGGCGTTCAGGTCGCTCCCGACTCGGCGGTGGCCGACACCGCCTTCGATCAGCAGAATCCGGTGATCGTGGCCGATGGCTCGGGCGGCGCCTTCATCGCCTGGGTGGACGGACGCGACCATCCCTACACCGACATCTATCTGCAGCACATCAACAGCAGCGGCGCGCCCACCTGGCTGCCGCTCGGCGGCGGGCTCGGCGTGTGCAAGGCCCCCAACGTGCAGCAGAACCCGGCCCTGGTGCTCGACGGCTCGGGCGGCGTGATCGTGGCCTGGCAGGATTGCCGCAACGGCACCAACTTCGACATCTACGCGCAGCGCGTGGACGGCAGCGGAGCGCCGCAGTGGACCACGAACGGCGTGCCGCTGTGCCTCGCGCCCGACGGCCAGACCGGGCCGCAGATGATCTCGGACGGCAACCACGGCGCGTACGTGGTGTGGACCGACAACCGTAATGCGCCGGACCTCGATCTCTTCTGCCAGGACGTGACCGGCTCCGGCCAGGTGAAGTGGATGACCAACGGGCTGCAGGCGTTCGGCGTGGTGGGCTACGCCTACACCGGCCCGCAGCAGAATCCGGCCATCGTCTCGGACGGGGCCGGCGGGCTCATCCTCGTGTGCGAGGACGGGCGCAACGGGGCCAACTTCGACATCTGGGCCCAGCGCATCGATCCGAGCGGAGCGAGGCTATGGCCCGACACGCTGGGGGCCGACGGCTACGCGGTGATCACCGCCAACAACAATCAGACCGCGCCGTCGGCGTGCGGCGACGGGGCGGGCGGCGTGATCGTGAGCTGGATGGACTTCCGGCGCGGCAACAACCTCGACCCCGATCTCTACATCCAGCGCCTCAACGCCGCCGGCGCCCCGCAGTGGGGAGCGGTGACCGTCGGCGACACGGTGTGCATTCAAGGAGGATCGCAGCAGTACCCGAACGTCGTGCCGGATGGCGCGGGTGGCGCGGTCGTCACCTGGGACGATGGGCGCCTCGGAACCAGCATGTACGCCCAGCGCTTCAACGCCGCGGGCGCGGCGCAGTGGGTCGCGGAGGGCGTGGCGACCTGTGGCATGACCTACGGCCCCATCGCGCACTCGACCATCTCCGACGGCGCGGGCGGCGCGATCTTCGCGTGGCAGGACGGGCGGACGAACACCAACACCGACATCTACGCCGGGCACGTGTCGGGGGGCGGCACCGTGACCGGCGCGGCGGGAGTGGACGACGCGACGCGGGGCGGCGGCCTGGTCCTCGAGGGACCGCGTCCCAACCCGGCCCCTGCCGGCATGTCGGTGCGCTTCACGCTGCCGACCGA
>Ga0318524_10000592_pt1 | contig 12622 bp, 4 predicted proteins | sample GRESIP052b4f22_FD_203685 | JGI IMG/M metagenome (GOLD analysis project Ga0318524, IMG submission 203685) | Tropical soil microbial communities from Luquillo Experimental Forest, Puerto Rico - GRE.SIPMG.052b4f22 | ecosystem: Environmental > Terrestrial > Soil > Tropical forest > Bulk soil... | reverse complement strand
GTGATCGGCACCGCAACGAGGTCGTGGCGGCGGGCGGCGATCCCGAGCGGGATGCGCACGCGCTCGGGCGCGCAGCCGGGCCCGAGGAAATCGCTGATCAGGAACACGATCGCCTTCTGCTTCAGGAGGTGCATCACGAACTCGAGCGCCGCGGTGGGGTTCGTGCCGCGCCGGCGCGGCTGGAACAGCAGGATGTCGCGGATCAGGCGCAGCACGTGCTGCTTGCCCTTGCGCGGCGGAATGAAGCGCTCCACGTCGTCGGTGAAGAACAGCAGCCCGACCTTGTCGTTGTTCGTGACCGCCGAGAACGCGATCGTGGCCGCCACCTGCGCCGCCTGCTCGAGCTTGAACTGCGAGCGCGTGCCGAAGTACCCCGAGCCGGAGGCGTCGATGCAGAGGATCACGGTCAGCTCGCGCTCCTCGACGAACTTCTTCACGAACGGCTTGTCCATGCGCGCGGTGACCTTCCAGTCGATCGAGCGCACGTCGTCACCGGGCAGGTATTCGCGCACGTCCACGAATTCCATGCCCTGGCCCTTGAACGTGGACTTGTACTCGCCCACGAACGTGGAGTTGATGATCTTCCGCGTGTGGAGCTCGATCCGGCGCAGCTTCTTCAGGAAGTCCGCGGACAGCTGCCGCGGCCCCGGGGCGGGAGCGAGCGGCTCGCGACGGGTCGCGACGGCGCTCACGGCACTTCGACCGAGGCGAGGATCTTCTGGATGACGTCGTCCGTGGTCAGCTCCTCCGCCTCGGCCTCGTAGGTAAGGATGATGCGGTGGCGCAGCACGTCCGCGGCCAGCTCCTTCACGTCCTCGGGGATCACGAACCCGCGCCGGCGCAGGAACGCCATCGCGCGCGCGGCCACGGTGAGGTTGATCGAGGCGCGCGGCGAGGCGCCGAAGCGGATCAGGGGCTTCAGCTCGGCGAGCCCGGCCTTCTCCGGCTCGCGGGTCGCGAACACCAGGTCGAGGATATAGTCCTTGAGCTTGCGGTCGATGTAGATCGACTTGCACAGCTCGCGCGCCTTCACGATGTCGCCGGGCGCCACGACCGCCGCCGTGGCCGGCGCGTCGCTCACCGCGATGCGCTCCACGATCTCGCGCTCCTCCTCGCGGTTCGGGTACGTGATCTTGATCTTCAGGAGGAAGCGGTCGAGCTGCGCCTCGGGCAGCGGGTAGGTGCCTTCCTGCTCGATCGGGTTCTGCGTCGCGAGCACGAGGAACGGGTCGTCCAGTTTGTAGCTCTGCTCGCCGATCGTGACCTGGCGCTCCTGCATGGCCTCGAGCAGCGCGCTCTGCACCTTGGGCGGCGTGCGGTTGATCTCGTCGGCGAGGATCAGGTTCGCGAACACCGGTCCCTTGCTGGTCACGAACTCGCCGGTCCGCTGGTTGTAGATCATCGTGCCGACGATGTCGGACGGCAGCAGGTCGGGCGTGAACTGGATGCGCTGGAACTTCGCCCGGACCGCGGACGCGAGCGTCTTGACCGCGTACGTCTTCGCGAGCCCCGGCACGCCCTCGATCAGGATGTGGCCGTTCGCGAGCAGGCCCACGAGCATGCGGTGGAGCAGGTACTGCTGGCCGACGATGGCCTTGGAGACCTCGGCGGTGATGGTCTGGACGACCACGCTCTCGCGCTCGATGCGCTCGTTGATCGCCTTGATCTCGTCCGTCTGGATCGACATCTCGTCCTCCGAAGCGAGGCTTCCCAGGTCGTGGTCACGGGCAGAGAAAACCCGCGAGACTCGCGCGGCGGCGGGCCGCGACGTCGCGGCCGGGACACGCGATGTCCACGGGAACCAGCGATTGTATTCAGGTCGCGCGTACGCGGGTCAAGGTGGGGCAAAATCAACTGGCGGAGCGCGTTCGGGCGCGGCAGGGACGCTGCGCGAGCGCGGTCTCAGTGAGGTACGGGCGCGCCGAGCGCGGCGATCCCCGCGGGCAGCCGCGTGCGCCAGCTCTCGGGCGCGTGCACGCCGTTCGGCACCTCGCCGTACGTCACGCGATAGCCGTGCGCCATCAATGTGTCGCGCAGCGCACGATTCGCGGCGAGGATCGACGGCGCCTGCCCACCGAGGGCGCCCCTCGTCTCCGTCGAACCCACCTCCATCCAGATGCGCACGTCGCGGTGCGGCCAGCGGCCCGCCTGTCCGGTGAGCCATTCGTACGGCGCGTCGTTCGAGGCTTCGTTGCCGCGCCAGAACGCGCCGCTCTGCGACAGCACGTTGCCGAACACGTCCGGGCGCTCGAGCGCGACGCGCGCAGCGGCCAGCCCCCCGGCGCTCGAGCCGGTGACGATGACGCGGTGCGGGTCGCGAGTCACGCGCCAGTGCTGGCGCACCCACGGCACGAGCTCGTCACCGAGGAACGCCACGAACCAGGCGCGGTTCGCGAGATCGTCGAGCCGCACCGCACCCGTCGAGTCGTCCACCAGCACGGCGACCATCGGCGGTGCGGCGTGCGCGGCAATGAGCGAGTCGAGGATGTGCGGCAGCGGGATCTCGTCGAGATACTCTCCGCCGTCGAACGCCAGCAGCATGGCGAAGCTCGAGTCACGGCTCGCGGCGTATCCGGGCGGCGTGTAGACCCAGACGCGGCGCTCGCGCTGCTGGTGTCGGCATGGGACGCGGAACTCCGCGACGTCGCCGCGCGGCGGGCCCGACGCGGCCGGCGCCGCGACGAGCGCGACGGACGCGTGAATCGACGCCGCGACGAGACCGGCGAGCGCGAGGCGCCCGTGGCCCCGTCGTGCGACCGGGATCACCCGCGCTTCCGCGCCACCACGCGAAAGGCACGCGCCCAGCGGTACGTGGGCAGCGTGCGCAGGACGAGATTCGCGGCGAGGACCCAGTCGTTCGCGGCGCCGCCGTAATGCGGCAACGACCGGGCCTCGAAGCCGCGCCGCTCGAGCCGCGCCGCGAGCTCGCGGCCGTCGAAGAGCTGCTCCATCACGTAGCCCCAGTGCGGATCGCGCGGGCATTCTCCGCGCACGTACGGCCGCGCGGGCATGGGGCCACCCGCCAGGTGCTCGCCCACCACGCGCGCGATCTCCTCCTTCACCATGCCCGAGGTGAGGCGCGCGTACTCGGCCACGCGCTCCGGTGCGAGCTGCGGGAACACCTCGCGCACCGCGCGCTCGCGCCGCTTCACCATCGGCTCGGGCACGACTTCCGTACCGAACGGCCCCTCCGGGCCGTTCTCCAGCCGTTCCCAGTAGTTCACCGTGAACTCGCGGATCCTTGGATTGGCGATGTTGTTGCCGTCGGACACGAGCAGGTGACCGCCCGGTCGCAGCACGCGCGCGGCCTCGTCCAGGAACGAGTCGACGTTGAAGTAGTGCGAGATCGCCTCGATCGAGAGCACCAGGTCGGCGCTCGCCGAGCGGATCGGCATGCGACTGGCGTCGCCACGGACGTTGAGCACGCGCCGCGAGAGATCCGGGAAGTACGCCGCGTTCACCCGGCCCAGCGTGCGGGTCATGGGCTCGTGCACCTCCACTGCGAACACGCGCTCGGCCCCCCACGAGGCGAGCAGGTTCGAGACCATGCCGAACCCGGAGCCCGCGTCCACCACCACCTTCCCCGCCACGCCGCCTGCCAGGTCCACGAGCTGGCGCTTGGCGCGCGCCCAGGTGCGCAGGCCCACGTCGTCGGCGAGGCCGCCAAAGTACTGATGGAACCAGGGATCGATGCCCTCGGGCGGATGGGCGAGCGCGGAGCGCGCGCCGCGTACGAACGCGGCAGGCGCGGGCACACCGCGCGGGACGGCCGTCGAGTCACGGCTGAGGGGGGTGGGCATATCCACAAGGAAACCACAGCGCGCTGCACTTTGGAAAGCCCTGGCGCGCCGGTCCCCCATGGAACCGGCGCGCCCGCGACGAAAGTGTCCTCCCGGTCGGTTACTGGACCACGGACACCTTGCGCGTGAATCGGCCGTCGTTCGTCGTCAGACGCACGATGTAGAGCCCGGAGCCGACGCGGTCGCCGCGGCCGTCCCGGCGGTCCCATTCGAGCGCGTGGCGGCCGGCCGGCAGCGTCCCGCGCGCCAGGTTGCGCACGAGCCGGCCGTCGATCGAGTAGATCGACAGGTCCACCGCGCCCTCGCGCGCGAGCGCGAACGCGATCGACGCACGGTCGGCGAACGGGTTCGGCGCCACGTGATCGAAGGCCGTCACCGTGGGCAGCGGCGGCGGCGCGGCGGTCACGCCGCCGAGCGTCACCGTGCGGTTGGCGAGGTCCCGGGCGATCACCGGGCCCACGGCCAGCGCCGGCGAGCCGTCGCGGATGGCCACGAACGTGAACGTGGCGAGCACGCCCTGGCCGGTGATGCCGTCGGAGCGCTGGCCGAGCAGGGCGGCGTCCACCTTGCCGGCCTTCGGCGAGAACACGACGCCACTCTGGGCCTCGAGGAACCCGCCGCTCTCGACGCCGCGCGGCGACGCCACGGCCGCGTCCCAGGCGAGCGGCACCGACACGCCGCGCAGGCTCCCGGCGCCGGACATGCGGAGGGTCACCGTGAACGTCTCGCCCGCGCGCACGAGAGCCGGCGCGTCCAGCGCCAGCTCGTCGCGCGCCGCGGCGGCCTGCTTCGCAGCCGAAGGCGCGGTGGCGACGATCGCCGGACCGCCCCCGCTCCCGTAGTCGAGCGCGAACATGAGCAGGTCCTCGAACTCGAGCACCCCGTCCGTCGTCGGCCGGCCGCTGGTCGTCAAGTCCGTGGTCGGTCCCACGTCGGCGCAGGCATAGGGCTCCGATCCGGTGAGCGTTGCGCCATAGTGCGCCCCCAGCACCGTGAGATCGACGGTGCCGACGGCGTTGTCCCCGGTGCAGACGGTCACGCCGTCCGAGACGTCGCCCAGGATGTAGTCGAGCACGCCCGCCGGCCGGTTGGACGCGACGGACGTGGTGCCGCAGCCGCTCTGCCAGAACGCCACGTAGTGCCACTGGTCGCGCGCCCCGGGGTCGTCCTGCTGGCCGCTCGCGGTGACGCCGGTGAGCACCCACGGCGCGCCCGGCGGGTAGCTCGGCGTCGCCGGCGTGGAGCCGCCCGCATCGTCGTAGCGCGGATAGCCGCCGAACGGCGCGCGGTACACCTTCACGCTCGTCGCCCCGGTGGGCATCGTGAAGCTGACGACGATCGGCCGCCGGCCCTCGGCGCCGCCCGTCGAGGCGCGCGTCACCGCGAGGTCGGCGATCGCCGTGGGGGCGCCCGAGCACGCCGAGCAGGTCACGCTCACGTCCTCGAGCATTGGGGTCGCGGTCGGGTCGGTGGTCGCGAGCGCCACCGAGTACTGGATGTAGCGCGACGAGCCGCCCACGCTCGAGCCAGACGACGGCACCGCGGTGTACGCGGTCCACGTGCCGTCGGGAACGGGCGTGTCTCCCTTCCGCACCAGGAACGCGAGGCTCGTGCCCGCAGGCGTGGTGGCCGTCCAGCTCATCGCGGCCCACGCGACCGCCGAGCCGGCATCGAACACGCGCGACGTGAACGTGCCCGAACTGGCGTACGGCGGCGTCATGCGCATCCAGTCCACGGTCACGGCGCCGCCGCCCGCGAAGATGTCGCTCGCCGCGGGCCGCATGGGTCCGCTGATCGCGAACGCGTCCGTGTGCACGAGGGCGCCGTCGACGTAGTAGCTCACGCTCGAGGCCCCCCAGTCGATCCGGTAGCGGTGCGGCGCGTTGAGGAGGTTCAGCGGGATGGCGTAGTCCGAGGTGCCGCTCCCGGTCCACGTACGCGCCTGCACCGGCCCGCCGCCGCCGGTGCTGAAGATCGCGAACGGGAGCGTGTTGTAGACCTCGTTCGGCGGCACGTTGTTGCCGGCGCCGAAGCCGACGTGCTGCGACTGGTCGCCGGTGAACGTGGCCACGAACTCGAGCGACGAGCCGGGACCCGCCGCAAACGGCTCGGGGTTCGCGCGCGCGCCGTCCACGATGAGCTGGCCGCCCGACACGGTGGAGGTGCCGTTGCCGGCGCCATACGGCCAGGTGAACGACGCCCAGCCCGCGGGCAGCGCGTTGCCCGAGAAATCGACGTCGAGGCCGGGGGCCAGCGTCACCTCGCCGTCGGCCGACGTGGTGACGATGGCGTTCGCGAGCGTGCCGGCCGAGAAGTCCGCCGCGACCTGGTCGTGTGCGCACGTGGTCGGTGCCGGGGCCGGCGTCGTGAAGCTCGCGGGCGCCGCGGGCGGATCCGGGAACGTGGCCGGGTTGCCCGCGCCATCGATGGAGCCGACGCGGAAGTAGTACGTGGCCGAGGGGTTGAGCGACGTAAGGTCCAGCGCGTGCGAGACCACGAGCGAGCCGCCGCTCGTGGTCGAGCCCAATGCGGGGCTGGTGCCGTACGACACGCTGGAGGTGGCCGGCTCGTCGGTCGTCCATGTGACGTGCGCCGTGGTCCCGGTCGGGCCCGGCGTGGCGAGCACCGCGCTGATCACCGGCGGCGTCACGTCACCTGAGCTCGTGCAGTGGAAGCGCACCTCGTCCACGGACGGTGTCGAGCCGGGCGCCGTGGTCGCGAGGTCGGCGCGGTACTGGAGGTAGCGGCCGCTGCCGCCCACGGCGGCGCCGCTCGACGGGATCGCCGTGAACGCGCTCCACGAGCCGTCCGGCGTCGGCGTGGAGCCCTGGCGCTGGAACATGGCGAGCGACGTGCCGGCGGGCAGGCTCGCGATCCACGTGGCGTCCTGCCACGTCGTGCCGCCGCCCGAGTCGAATACGCGCGACGTGAAGCTGCCGGAGCTCGCGTACGGCGTGACGCGCAGCCAGTCGACGTCGAGCGCGTTCGCGTCGAGCGTGAAGTCGCTCACCATCTGCAGCATCGGCGTGCCGACCGAGAAGGGCATTACGTACGCCTGCACGCCGTCCACGAAGAACGTGAAGTCGTTCGCGTTCCAGTCGATCCGGTAGCGGTGCGACGAGCCGAGCAGGCCCGCGCCGAGAAGGTTCTCCTGGTTGAGGCTGTTCCGGGCGTAGACGCCGTTCGCGGAGCTGCCCACGCCGATCGTCACCCATGGCGACGCGAGCGTCGCGTCCGTCGCGAAGCCCACGTTCTGGTACGGGCTGCCGGTGAACGTAGCCACGAACTCGATCGAGCGCCCCGGTCCGAACGCGCTCGTGCCGAACGCGCCGGCGCCGGAGACCGTGAGCTTGCCGCCCGCGACCGTGGCGCTGCCGCCGCCCGTCCAGGGCGCGGAGCCCCAGCCTGCCGGCAGCGCGCTGCCCGAGAAGTCCGCGCTCACGAGCGGGGCCAGCGTCAGCTCGCCGTCCCCCACCTCGGTGATCGCGACGCTGGCGATCGTGCTCCCCTGCGCGAACTCAGCGGCCGTCTGGTCGAGCGCGCACGCCGTGCCGGGCGTCATGAAGGTCGCCGGCGCGGCCGGCGGCGCCGGCGACGTGGCCGCATTGCTGGCGGCGTCGGCGGACGTGACGCGGTAGTAATACGTCGTGGCCGGCGAGAGGCCGGTGAGGCCCAGCGAGTGGCTCGTCACCGGGATCGCGCCCGACGCGGACTGCGCGAGCGAGCCCGGTGACGTGCCGTAGTCCACGCGCGAATCGGATGGGTCGTCCGTGGTCCACGTGACCACGGCCGTCGTGCCGCCCGCGCCCGGCGTCGCGCTGACCGCGGAGATCGCGGGCGGCGTGGTGTCGGCCACGTACGTCGCCACGAACGCGCCGGCGCTGGCCGGGAAGAAGCCGTAGTCCACGCCCTTGATGGTCTCGCGCGTCAGCGCCACCGGCTGGCCGTCGCGCGTGAGCGACGCCAGCTCGCCGGCCGCGGCGGCCCACGGCAGCATGCCGCGCAGGTTGCGCGCGCCGGTCCCGACGCCGAGCGTGAAGCTCAGCTGGTTCCCGCTCCAGGCGAGATCCGCGAACGTGGAGCCGTTCTTGCCGTCCAGCCAGTTGAGCATCTGCCGCGCCGAAACCACGGGCACGCCGTGCGCCTGTGCCGAGGCGACGACCGCGTCGGAGCCGGCGTTGGGCGTGAAGTCGAAGTGCATGTTCGTCGTGAACACGCCGTAGTAGCCCTGCGGCCCGAGCGCGCGATCCAGGAGCGCGTCGCAGAACGCGGGGAACGACTCGCCCGACTCGTCCGGCATCTGCGTGCACGCCTGGTAGCAGTCGATGATCGTGCCGTCCAGCTTCGCGAACCGCATCGGGATGCCGGAGCCGGTGAACAGGCCGGGGGTGTCATTCACCCAGCTCGGCGGCCAGAAGTAGTAGTTCGTGTCCAGGCGGATGCCGTGCGCGGACTCCACCTCGGGCACCTGGCTCCAGCTGTTCCACGCCACGCAGTGATTACGGTTCGTCGTGAGCGGCGGGACGCCGGGGAACTGCGCCTCGAAATCGGCCACCGACTGGCTGACCGTGGCTTCGTACTGCTCCTGAGTGACCGGCGTGCAACCGGTGTTGATGTGCATCGCCACCTCGAAGCCGAGGCTCTCGTAGAGCTGCGCCTGGGCCGGCGTGAACGCCGAGCCGAGGAACTCGTAGCCGGTGGCGCGGATGCACTCCCAGTCGTCCACCGAACAGTTGGGCGTGCTCTGGCTGCGGTAGATGTCGAAGCGCGGCTGCATGCCGGAGTCGCCATGGTCGTCGCCGGTCATGACGATCGCGGCCTTCAAGCCCTTCGGCAGGTACCAGAACCGCGGCAGCGGCATGCGGTGCAGGTTGCCGAGGGTGATCGCGTTGGCGAGCAGGCGCTGCTGCTCGTCCGCCTGCGGGATCGCGACCTTGCTCAAGTCGACCCAGTCCGGCTGCGGGTCGAACGAGGCGTTGCCGAAGAACTGGTCGTCGGAGCGGATCGGGTCCTGCTGGCCGTCACGCTTCTGCCCCGACCACGCCGGGTTGCCCTGGCGCGTGTACACGATCGAGCGGGCGAGGTCGTACGTGAACGCGATGGCGCGGCCGCCGTTCGCTCCGACGTTGCGCGTCGTCACGGCCGGGTTCGAGGTCGCGGTGGTGGCGTTGGAATACAGCGTCGCGACCGCGGTCGCGCCGGACAGCGTGTAGAGGTCGGCGGATCCGTGGTACTGGATGGTCTGGTTCACGATGCCCACGCCGGGACCGCTCGCCGTGTTCACGAGCAGGTACTTGTTGTCGAGCGTGCCCGCCGCGGGCGTGATGCCGAGCAGCGGCGCCAACTGCGCGTCCGGGCGAAGGGCGATGAGCGTGCCGCCCGCGTTCACCCAGTCGTTGAGCATCGTCACGTCGGCGGCACTCAGCACCGCGTGGCCGAGCACCACCACGTCGTGGGCGTTCAGCACCGCGGGCGTCACCAGCGACAGGTCCATGGCGGCGAACTCGTTCAAGCCCTCGGCACGCAGGATCTCGACCGGGTAGCGGCTGAACGGATCGACGGCCTGGCTGATCACCAGGATCGGTCCGCCTGGGCCCTCGTTCGGTGGCGGTGGCGGCGGTCCGCCGGTGGTGAAGCTCCAGACCTGGTCGGCCGCGAGCCCGTTGCCGGCCGCGTCCTGCGCGCCCGTCGTCACCCGGGCCGTGTACGTGGTCGTATAGGCCAGCGGGCTAGAGGGCGCGAGCGTTGCGGTCTGCGACGCGGAGTTGTAGGTCACGTTCGCCGGCACGAGCGCGTTGCCGCCGTCATGCAACTCGAACGTGGCGCTCGTGATCGTGGCCGCGTTCATCGCCTCGTTGAACGTGGCGCGGACGGTCGCGGTGGCCGCGACCGCGGTCGCCCCGTTACCGGGCTGGAGGGCGACGATCACGGGCGGCGTCACGTCCGGCCCGGAGGTGGAGTTGAACACCACGTCCACCCAGTAGTTCGCACCGGCGTTGAACTGGTTCGGGAAACCCTCGCTGCCGTAGTGGAAGCAGCCGTTCCCGCCGTCCACGCCGTCCGCGAGCAGGTGGACCGGCGAGTGGTCGACGCCGTGTCCGCTGAAGTACGCCCCATCGTACGCGTAGTGGCCCTGGGGCAGCCACACGGTGGCCACGTAAGTCGTGCCCGAGGTCACCGCGACGGGGTTCGAGAAGTTCACCTGCTGCCAGCCAGTGGGCGTCTCGTCCGCGAACGTCGCGTTGGCGAGCGGCGTGCCGGTGTTCGTGTAGATCTTGCCGACGTGGATGCCGCCGTTCCCCACGCCCTTGTAGAAGCGCACGCCGCCGATGAAGCCGTCGGCGTCCACGCGGAAGCGCACGCCGACCTCGACCGCCTGGACGTCGGGGAACGCGGGGTTGCCGGGCACGACCGAGGCGTCCCACGCCGTGCACGGGCAGGTCGGCGGCGGGCCCGCGCCCACGTGCACCGTGATGCCGGCGGCCGGCGTTTCGAGATTCGCCCAGTCGTCGACCGCGCGCACCTTGATCACCGCGTCGCCGGTGACGAGCGGCGTCCACGCGAACGTCCAGCTCGTGGTGCCCATGGCGGGCGCCCACGTCGTGCCGCCGTCCACGCTCACCTCGACGCCGCGCACCGTGCCTCCGCCCGCGTCGGCCGACGTGCCGCTCACGCTGACCGCGGTGTTCGTCTGCACGGTGGCGCCGTCGGCCGGGGAGCCGATCGTGGAGGCAGGCGGCGAGTGGTCGCCGCTCGCTGTGGCCGGCACGAGGCCGGGCTGGAGCGTCGTCGGCTGCGCGCCCATCTCGGCAAGCAGGTTCAGTGTCGCCTGCTGCACCGTGGGCGACGCAGGGGCGTTGCCGCCGTCGTGCATGGCGTCCAGCCCCCACGACCACTGCACCGTGCCGGCGCCGAACACGAGCGCGTTCCCGTGACGGTAGAGCGAGAGCTGGTGCGTCTGGTTGTTGAACGACGTGTTGGAGAGCGTGATGCGACCCGGGGGCGCGCTCTCGAGGAACTGGACGGGGTCCCACTCGTAGCCTAGCGTGCCCGTGCCGAGCGTGGCCGTCTGGCCGGAGCCGAGTGTCGCCACCTCCGTGTTCCGCCAGAGGCGAACGTCCTTGTACGTGTCGGGCACCTGGATCGCGCCGGTCGAGCCGTTCCAGCTGATCTGGCCGGTGAGCGCGTTCTCGGGCGCGCAGCCGTCGTTGGGTGGCGTGGGCGGGCAGCCGTCACGCCACAGGCCGGTCCATACGTTCGCGAGCGGGTCGCACTTGCCGCCGCACGCGAGCTCGCCCATGGTGCCTTCCTTGTAGCAGACCAGTGTGCGGTAGGGCGTCGCGGAAGGGTCGATGCTCGGCTCGTAGCGGGTCTTCCAGTAGACCTCGTTCCCGGAGAAGAACGCGAGGTGCACGCCCGCGTCGCGGGCGGCCGTCACCGCGGCGCGCGCGCCGGCCGACCAGTACTCGTCGTGGCCCACCGCCAGCCAAACCTTGTGGTTCAGGATCAGCGCGCCGTGGCGGTCGCAGTCCACGTCGGTCGAGTAGCTGACGTCGTAGCCGTTCGACTCCAGCCACCGCACCATCGGGTACTCGGCGTTGAACAGCCAGTCCTCGGACGAGCTGCTGCCGCCGCCGCCGCCGCGCGTGGTGAACGGGCGGTTGTAGCTGACCTTGGCGGCGTGATTGTTGGGCAGTCCGGCGCCCGTGTACAGGCTGTTCCCGCCGTAACCGTTGTAGGCCTGCCACGTGCCGTCGCTGGTCTGGAACTGGAGGTCCGAATGGCTGGCGTCGTCGCGCACGATGAACACGATGTGGTTCACGCCGTGCGTGTCGTCGCGCTCGAGGCGGGCGATGTAGATGCCGGAGACCGCGTCGGCCGGCACGTTCCATTGCGCGCTCTCCGTCCAGTTCCCGCAGTCGTTCAGCCCCGTGGCGTCGTCGTGCAGCGGCGCCTGCTGCACCTGCCCCACCACGCCGTTGATGGTGGCCTGCAGCCGCGCGCCGTCGCCGTTGTAGTAGCCCAGGCGGTAGATGTCGATGTGGAAGGTGGCCGCGTTCGTGTCGATCTTGAAGTGAACGGTCTCGCCGCGGTTGACGCTGATGTCGGTGGCGAAGCCCTGGATCGAGGGGTCGCCCGCGCCGCCGCCGGGGATGTCCCAGGTGGCCTGTGGCGTGCCCGGCTGCGCGTTCTCGACCTGGATCGGGTTCTGCGCGCGGGCGAGCCCGGGAGCGACCAGGAGGAGCGCCAGCGCGAGCGCGCCGAGCGCTCCCGGCCGGCGAAGGGTGCGGCCTCGATGCGAGTCGTGCATGTCCATCCTCCCGGACGTCCCTTGCCGGAGCGTCGAAGCGAAGCGCGCGCGGCGCGGCCGCGCATGCGGCGACATCATCGATCGAACATCAGATCGAGCATCAGATCGAGCATCAGATCGAGCATCAATGGAGCAGCGTGAGCCGGCGGCTGAACCGGCCCTGCGGCGTGACGAGGCGCAGGTAGTAGACGCCCGCGGCAGCCCGCTGCGCGGCGTCGTCGCGACCGTCCCAGTCGAGGTGGTACTCGCCCGCGTCGCGGTACCCGCTCGCGAGCGTGCGCACGCGGCGGCCATCGACCGAGAACACGGCCAGCTCGACGTCGCCCGCGCGGGCGAGCCCGAAGCCGAGTGCGGCGCGGTCGCGGAACGGCGACGGCACGGCAGCGTCCAGCCGCGTCGAGGTCGGAATACGGACCGCTGGGGCAGCGAGCAACGCGAGCGCCAGATGATGGTTCGCGCCGTCGCGCGCGTCGGCGTGCGCGAGGCTCCCGCCGGGCGCGCCGGCGCGGAG
>Ga0318524_10000585_pt1 | contig 12654 bp, 16 predicted proteins | sample GRESIP052b4f22_FD_203685 | JGI IMG/M metagenome (GOLD analysis project Ga0318524, IMG submission 203685) | Tropical soil microbial communities from Luquillo Experimental Forest, Puerto Rico - GRE.SIPMG.052b4f22 | ecosystem: Environmental > Terrestrial > Soil > Tropical forest > Bulk soil... | reverse complement strand
GGCCAATCCTGCCAAGGGCATCCGCAAGAACGCCGAGCGGGCGCGTGATCGCTTCCTGCAACCGGCGGAAGTGCCGCGCTTCTACCGTGCGCTTGCAGCCGAGCCGAATACGACACTGCGCGACTACTTTCTGATTTCTCTGTTGACCGGCGCTCGCCGGGCAAACGTCCTCGCGATGAGGTGGGAGGAGATCGATTTCCACAGGGGCGAATGGCGAATCCCGCGCACCAAGAACGATGACCCTCAACTTGTGCCACTGACCCCTGAGGCCGTAGAGATTCTCCGTGCCCGCGAACCCAACGGAGATGGCGAATCAGCTTATGTTTTCCCCGGCTCGGGGAGACTTGGGCACTTGGTGGAACCAAAGATGGGATGGAAGCGGATCCTCGACCGGGACGAGCTTGTCCAGCTCGTGGGACGGCTGAAGGCCGCAGGGAAGGAATTGCCGCAGGTAGACGAGGAGTCATTAGGCGACACGCTGGATCGCGCGCGATCCACAGCAAAGAAGGCAAAGATCGAGATCGAAGGTCTCCGTATCGCCGATCTTCGTATCCATGACCTTCGCCGGACGCTTGGAAGTTGGCAGGCGCGGACCGGAGCGAGCCTCTCGATCATCGGGAAGTCGCTGAATCACAAGTCGGTGCAAACGACCGCGATTTATTCCCGGCTCGACGTTGATCCGGTACGCGAGTCAGTGGAGCGCGCAACGTCGGCGATCCTAGTTGCGGCGGGCGTTAAGCCCATTGCGAACGCGAGTGAACTTGCGAAGAACCGGAAGCTCAGGCCACAGACTGCGAAGAAGTAACACCATGTGGCTGAACCAGAGCAGTTGTGGACCGACGCTGTCGCTTAATCCTGAAATGACAACCTACTCGGACCCACAAGTCCTGACCGCGAAATTGGCCCATGAAGCCTCGGCAAGGTAAACCGTCGCAGGAGCGATGGTCCCTCGAGAGTGCGGGCTGGGCCTTGGGAAGGTTAGTTGTGGAGCTCGAGAAGCTCATCGCGGCCGACCCAACTGCGGCTGACCCAACCGTCGAGATTCCCGTTAAGGATCTGTTAGGACTGCTGTCCTGGCTCGCCGAAGTCATTGAGTCAATCCCCGCGAAACGCCCCCGAGGACGGCCACCGAAACTCCCGACGCTAGGCGAGATGATGATGGGACCTCGTGGCGTCGGACGCCCCCGGAGGCTTACAACTGCCGCCGCTGCGGATTGGGTAGACGTTCTTGAGCAGATGCGTGCCTACTTTAACGTAGGCACCGATAAGGCCGCGATCGAGCGCACCAACGCGGCAATCGCCAAGGAAGAGGGCCGGCGAATCAGCACCGCTCTGAACAAACGACATCAAAAGTTCTACTCGAAGGCTAGGAAGATCGCCGGCAAACCGCTACGCCGTCGTAATCCTCAAAACTCGAAGAAATAACCGCGAATTTTCTAGCTTGCGTGCGATTCGCGTTGCTTCAATCTCTGTGTTTTCTAAAACATGGAGGTACATGGAGATGCAACGTGAATCCGCATTACTCGTCGCCCCGATGCAGCAGGAACGCGGCGATCAATCTGATGACTGGCTGACCCCGCTGGACGTTGATCGCGTGTTTCGTATCAGCGAGAACACGCAAGCAGTTTGGCGATCGACAAACCGATACGGGTTTCGCGATCTCGTCGTCAAGGCCGGGCGGTCGGTTCGGTATCGCCGTCGCGACGTTGAAGCGTGGCTTGAATCCCGGCGCGCGTCTAATTTGGAGGCGCAATGATCCGCGCTGCGCCACCACTCGGAAACGCAAACGGCCACTGGGCGGTGGCCGTCGGCGCTCAAACGGAACAACAAGCGCAATCGAATCATAGCCTCGAACCGTCAGCGGTTCAAGGTAGTAAGTCGCTCTCAGTTTGGTTGTACTGCATCGGCGCGAGAAGCTCAGAGGCTACGAGCAGTGCCTTCTCCGCTCACCCTGAGTGGAGGCACGCATGACCGCTCTACGTTCGGGGCTTGAGCATTACCACCGTCTATTCGGGCCGGTGGATCGTCGCAGGGGTGAGCTGGACCGCGACTCATTGCCGACGCCGGAGAAATACCTTCGTGGACGCGGACTACTCACCGGCAAGACACGCGGCGAGTGGATCTCAATCCGCTGTCCAGTTCACAAGGCGGGCGCCGAAGTACACCCCTCGATGCGGGTGTCGCTGCGTGATGGGCACTTCCGCTGCCACGCCTGCGGCGCGAAGGGTGGCGACATCATCGCGTTGCACCGTTTGGTAACTGGCCTTGGGTTCCGCGATGCGGTGCGTGATTTTGGAGGGCGCTTTCATGAATAGTGCCACGAACGAGACCCCAAGGGACGCAGCGCGCCGGCTCGCGGCCTCTGCGATTGCGCAGGGATTCAAGCCGGAGGCACTGCACGAGTATCGCAATGCAGACGGCGCGCCCTCGTTCTGGCGCATTCGCCTGAAGCACGCCAATGGTGAGAAGTGGATGCGCCCGATGCGCCTCAACGGCCACGGCTATGAGCTCAAAGAGCCCGATTTCCCAAATGGCCGCCCGCTGTATCACCTGGACGAGATCGTTGCGAGCCCTACCGCCGGCGTGTGGGTGTGCGAGGGTGAGAAGGCAGCAGATGCTCTGAGACGACTCGGTGTGATCGCTACGACGAGCGGCGGTGCGCAGAGCGCGGCTGGCGCGCATTGGACGCCGCTTGCGCGACGTACCGTGCGCCTCTGGCCAGACAATGACGATGCGGGTCGAGCCTATGTCGGCGAAGTCGCCAAGCTTCTTCAGCAGATCGGTTGCAAGGTCTGTGTTGTTGACATCGGCGCCCTTGGCCTATCGTCGAAGGAAGATGCTTGGGATTGGCTGCACGCTCACCAGGACGCCACGCAGGCCGATTTAGAGGCGCTGCCTACCATCGCTTACCAGTCGGATGACGGACGCGCATCTGGAATGGATCTAGACGGCGTGGTGGGCTGGCCGGCTCCGCTCGACAGTGCCGCGTTCCATGGCATCGCGGGCGAGTTCGTGCGCGCGGTCGAGCCGAACACCGAATCGGATCCAGCCGCGATCCTGGTGCAGTTCCTGGTGGCCTTTGGCGCACTCGTCGGGCGCGGTCCGCATTATCGGGTTGAGCGTACCGAGCATCACGCCAACCTATACGCAGTTTTGGTGGGACCGACCGCGAAGGCCCGGAAGGGAACGTCCTGGGACCATGTGGCCGATGTCTTCTCGCGCATCCCGGAATGGAAGCCCACAGTAAGCGGGCTGTCGTCGGGCGAGGGCGTTATTCACGCGGTGCGTGACCCGATTGAGAAGGCGAGCACCAACAAGCACGGCGATCGCGTAACCGAGGTCGTGGATGGAGGCGTCGACGATAAGCGACTATTGGTCAAGGAGCCGGAGTTCGCTACCGCTCTTCGCCAGGCACAGCGTTCAGGAAACATTCTCTCTGCAACGCTACGTGAGGGATGGGATTCTGGAAACCTTCGGACGCTCACCAAGAACACGCCCGAAACCGCGACCGGGGCACACATTTGCATCGTTGGGCACATCACCGCCAACGAGTTGCGGGCGGACCTGGCCCAGACGGACGCCTCAAACGGCTTTGCCAATCGGTTCCTGTTCGTCGCCGCGAGACGTTCCAAGATGCTGCCGTTCGGTGGCGGCGAGGCCGACGAGGCCAAGCGTCAGGCGATGGCCGCCCGCCTGCGCGAGCGGATGCTGACCGCGCGCACTGGGGGACGGATCGGCATGTCGCCAGACGCATGTCTCGTCTGGGAGCGTGTTTATCCGGAGTTGTCTCGCGGAGGCGATGGCCTGCATGGTTCAGTCACCGCGCGGGCCGAGGCCCATACGGCACGCCTGGCCATGGTCTACTGCCTCCTGGACGGCGCCACCGAAATCGGTACGCCTCACCTCTTGGCCGCGCTTGCCGTCTGGCAGTACTGCGACGCCACCGCCCGGCATGTATTCGGCCCAAGCCTCGGGGATCGAATCGCCGACGAACTGTTCCGCCGTTTGCAGCGAGCGAGCGCCACCGGCATGACACGCAGCGAGATCTACGACTCGTTTGGGCGTCATCAGTCATCCGAACGAATCGGGGCCGCGCTCGAGCTGTTGCATCGAAACGGGGTAGCCAAACGCGAGATCGTGACCACTGGAGGGCGACCGTCCGAGGTTTGGAGGACGACCCTGTGACGATCAGAGGTTGCGCGATAAGCGCGAAAAGCGCGGAAAGGAGTAGAGAGCCGAACTTATCGCGCTTATCACGCTTTTCGCGCAGGGGATCGATGTGAATCTCCTCGATCTCGCCCGAAGCGCCTTGCTCGATCTACCGCCTGCGCTGCCCAGGCGTGTCGCCACGGCTTCCGAACGGTCCGCAATCGAAGAGCTGGTTTCGCGTCTATCGGAGAAGGAACCCGAGCGATGGACCGATGCAGATATTCGGGAAGCGATCGAGGTCGCGTGCAACGACCCGGAGGACGCGCTCATTTCGTTGCGTGCCCTGGTCGGTGAAGCGACGAAACGCGACTCGGACTCCCGGCGTACCTGCAGCCAGTGTCGGAACCTAACGCCCGGCGGCCAATGCATGGCGGCCTATCGCGGCGAGGCGATCTGGGCTTCTCCGCGAATGGGGCGCAAGTATTTCCCCGTCACGAACCTACCCCAGATGTGCTGGGGCTACCTGCCGGGTCCTGATGATCCCGATCGGAGAAACGGACGCGAGCGGTGGCCCAACCTGTTCAGGAAATACGAAGCGCAGTGAGGTGTAACCATGAAGACCGCTACTAAGAGTCCACCAGAAGAGCCGATAGTCATTGACGGACGCACCCTTCGTCTTCTCCCTACCCCCGGTCGCCGCAAGGCCCAACTCAACACCCTGGAGGGTGTGCGTCGGGAGATGTCCCGGATCTACCGCGAGGCCGAGTCGGGCAAGCGTGACACGGCGGAGGCGAGCAAGCTGATCTACATGCTGGGCCAGATCGGCAAGATGCTGGAACTGACCGAGATCGAGGCGAGATTGCGTGTACTCGAGGGCCGATCAAGTGGCCGGCTGCCTGCGCCGAGGGCGGCCAATGACTGACTACGACCGCCGATTGGAACGGCTTGAGGTGGAGACAAGTCCACCCGCGCGACCACTGGTGGTCCACACCTATTCCGATAGCCCGCTCACCGAAGCCGAGCAGATCGCGGACGCGCTGAGGAAGAACGACTGGGCCGAAGACTGGCCAATCCTGCACGTCCGCAACACCTACGTGAAATCGGGCTGAGCCAGACCCGCCCCGGAATGTCCGCTATCGGCCAAAAGCGGACATAACCGCTGGCCGGCCTTGCGAGCCACATCAATAGCGCTCGCCGACGGATTACTGGGCAGATGGGGTAGTAAACGCGCGTCGGGTTTGCTTCTCGGCGTGATCTAACTTGCGCGCCTGGGCTGCTCGACGCCATTCCCCCGGCGCTGCTCCAGACCGACGCCGGAAAGCTCGCGTGAACGGACTCACACCGGCATACGCCAACGCGGCCGCAATGTCATCGAGCTTCATGTTGGTGCTGTCGAGCAACTGTCGCGCCGCCTCGAAGCGCACGTCCTCCAGCACTTGGCGAAAGGTCGTCCCCTGCGCCTTGAGACGACGATTCAAGGTGCGGCGGTGCATTGCGAGCGTGTCCGCGATCGCGTCACCCGACATGACGCCGCTCAGGAGCAGCACGCGCAACGAGCGGTGAACTTTCTCGATCAAATCGAGCTGCGGCAGTTCGCTGGCCTGGTTTTCAAGGTTCCGCAACGCCCGCGGATCCGCATTCGGTACAGGCCGTTTCAACCAATGGGATGCGAAGCGCAGCGCGCTTACATCGGAATCGAATCGTACGGGAGACCTGAATAAGCGGCGATAAGGATTCGCATCCGCCGGCGCTGCGTGTGCCACGAGGACTTCGGACGGCACCCAACTCGAGCCGCACAACTCTCGCATGTAATTGATGAGGGCGGCCATCACCCCATCGTAAATCTGGTATGCGCCCTGCACGCCCCGGTGGTAGATGGCATATCCAAACTCGGCCATTGTCCCTCGTTCCCGAAGGAATACCACACCGCCCTGGCTATTGAGATGATGGTAGACGACCCCCGACCGCAGTCCCTCGCCTATCGTCGGCGAGTTGCGTATCAGTTCGCCCACCAGCCCCATCGTCGAAAGATGCCAAGCCTGGCCGGTCAGTAGCCCGAAGTACTCGCACCGAGTTCTTCGCGCGCTCTCGTCCAGTAGCCGGCCGAACGTCGCGTACGGAATGCTGTTGTCGGCAAATTCCAGCGCCGACGCATCGATTCCGACCGCAGTCAGCAGCGGTACAGGATCGACTCCAAATTGGCGAAGAAGCGCCGGCACGACGGTGAGGGCGCCGACGCGCTGCCTCCACAGCTCCTCTCCCGCGTCGAAGACGCTAACCGCCGCAGATGTTTCAGCCACGAACATGAGGCGCGATTTTCGGGGAAAAGGCATCTGGTGTCGAGAAATGTCAACTTCGTTGTCCTGATCTGCGTCAATTGCTGTCCTGAATTGCCGGGACGCGAGACAACGCGACACGATACAAATCGCTCGCAGCTCGCAAATTCGCTTGCGGCTACCGAGCAACGAGGGTTGGAAGCACTTGGTCGGTCGCAATAAAGGTCGAGCACAGTTAAAAACCCTTCAAGGAGATAGGCCGTGTACTTCACCGATGACTCGCTTTTCCCTGAAAACATGCAACCGACCATCATCACGGCGGCTCCGTTCGGTCCGGAATGGCTGCCCGGCGATGTCGAGGACCTTCCACTCACTTGGGATCAACAGGTGCAGGCGGCGGTCGATTGCTACAACGCCGGCGCGACGATGCTGCATGTTCACGTTCGTGATCCCAAGACCGGCCAGGGCTCGACCAACTTCGATCAGTACAACGAGTTTCTTGGCAAGCTGCGCCATGCGGTCCCCAAGATGATCCTGCAGGTCGGCGGATCGATTTCTTTCGCGCCGCATACGGCGGAAGCCACGGCGAAGTGGCTCGACTACGACACGCGGCATATGCTGACGGAGCTGAATCCAAAGCCAGATTGCGTCACGATCACCACCGGAACCACCCTCTGGGACGTCACCCAAGCCTTCATCCCGGGCGACGCGGACGGGACGCACCTCTCCGATCCCAAGGTCGCGGCCGCGTGGGCCGACATGGTCGTCGATTCGACCTCGAAGTTCTATCTCGAGCATTTGAAGCGACTCTCGGCGAACAAAATCCAGCCGTACTTCGTGCCGGGTCACGTTCATCAGCTCGAGATCATCGAGCGGTTGCTACGCGCGGGCGTGTACAAGGGGCCGTTGAACCTGGCGCTCTGCGGTTATGGCGGCGGTTCGATGGGCCGCAATCCGTTTGACTGGATGGAGATGCTCCGTCGCACGCCGCACGGTGCGTCGAGCGTCACCTTCTGGAGCAGCATGCGCGGCAACATCGCCATCCAGACGCTGGCGACGATCCTCGGCGTCCATGTGCGCGTCGGCAACGAGGACAACATCTGGGACATGCACAAGAAGCGTTGGCCCACCGTGAAACAGGTCGAATGGGCCGCAAAGCAGAGCGAGCAGTTCGGCCGCAAGGTGGCGACGGCAGACGAGGCGCGGAAGATGATGAAGATCGGCGTCTGGTACAACACCGTGGAAGAGACGCTCTTCAACGTCGGTCTGCCGCCGAACCGGCCGGAAGGCTACAAGGGATTCCTTTCCTACGACGGCGACGGGCGTTTGCCCAAGGTGGCAGAGGCGCGCACGAATCCGACCAGCGTCCTGTAGCGGCCGCGCCGTCGGCGCTGTCGACCCGAAGAGCAAAAACTCGCGCTCAGGTGCCGCGGTCTCGCGTGACCGCGGCACTCATAGGCGGCGACGAGCAGACAAACGAGAGTCCCCGCGATGACAAGGACCTGTTCAATCGTGCGGCACAAGGCGAGCAATGGATCTCAGGACGTTCGGCCGATCGCAGATTTCGTAGAGGCGGCGCGAGCGGAAGATCTACCTCCGGGTCGAGCAAAGACCGTGATGATCGGCGAGAGGAACATCGCATTGTTCAACGTGGAAGGCACGGTCTATGCCATGGACGATTCCTGCCTTCACGCCGGATCGTCACTCGGCGTGGGTGCGCTCGACGGCAAGATCGTCAAGTGCCGCGGTCACGGTTGGAGCTACGACGTAACAACGGGATGTGTGCTCGGCGTGCCCGGGCTCGGCATGAGCGTATACGCGGTCAAGGTGGTCGACGGCAGGATCATGGTCGCGATCGACTGAGGGCGAATCGCGTCGCGTGCAACCTGAAGGAGACTCCGATGGGCAATGAGTCGTACGTTCATATCCCCGAAACCATCTCTCGACAAGCGCAGGAGTTTCTTCGGACGCTGAAGGATCCGGCGCTCACGCCACAGTTTCCGGATCCCGCCGACATCGCGGGATGGAAGAAGCTGCAAGCATGGGCAGATGCGGATGGAAAAGTGAAATCCGAGCCTGCGCTCAAACGCTACGAGCATACGGTCTTGGAAGGGGAGCTTGGCGGCGTTCCCGTGCTGGACGTGCGTCCTAAGGGGTGGAAGGACGACGGCAGAGCCATTGTGTACACGCACGGCGGCGCGCACGTGATGTATAGCGCTGCGTCCATGCTCGGTAGGGCGGTTGTCGCTGCCCACTCAACGGGCCTGCGCGTGATCTCGATCGATTACACATTGGCACCGCACGCGAAATACAATCAGATGTCGGACCAGGTCGTCGGCGCGGTCCAGGCGCTTCTGAAGCAAGGCCAGCGCCTCGGGCACACGGCAATCTACGGCGATTCCTCAGGCGGCGGACTCGCCGCCGCAGTGGTCCTGAAGATGCGCGATCGAGGCCTGGGGATGCCGGCGGCGGCGGTGCTGGCGTCGGCCTGGCTCGACGTCACGCCGAGCGGCGATACAGAAATGACGCTGCACGACGCCGACCCGAACCAGCTCTACGAAAAGCACAGCAAATATGCCGCGGCGGCGTTCGCCGATCCCAAAGACCAGAAGGACCCGTACGCCTCGCCCGTCTACGCCGACTTCTCCAAGGGCTTCCCGCCTACGTTGATCCAAGGTGGTCTGAAGGAAACGCTCTTGAGCGGTTTCGTCCGGTTTTACCAGGCCCTCGACGCAGCGGGGGTGCCGGCGAAGCTCGACCTGTACGAAGGGATGGTCCACAACTTCCAGGACAGGATTCCCGATGCGCCAGAGTCAATCCTGGCGCGAAAGAAGATGCGGGACTTTCTGCTTCGACATCTGGGAATCGAGTCATGATCGCAGAAAACAGCGTGCAGACGCGCGCCGAAACCGGTCCGTGGGACGACGCGCTTGCGCAGCTGCGCAAGTGGGAACCCGCCTTCGCGGAAACCTGCACCCGCATGGCGACCAATCCGTGGCGATCCGGCGTCCTGCCACGCAAGCTGATTGAACTCATCGGTGTCGCGTTGAATGCCGCGTGCACGAACCTCAACGCCGACGGCACGCGACGGCACATCCGCAAGGCGCTCGTGGCCGGCGCCAATCGGGAGGAGATCCTCTTCGTGCTGAAGTGCGCCGCGGTGATGTCGATTCACTCGTGCAGCCTCGGCGCACCGATCCTTCTGGAAGAGGCGAAGAGCGTTGGCGCGCAGCCGGATACGAACCTCCCGCTGGCGACGCCCTCGTGCGACAACATGAAGGCCATCGGCCAATGGAACACCGCGTGGGATCCGTTCTACGAGCTCGATCCCGTATTCACCGAGGAGTTCATGGCCACCGGCGCGAGCGTCTACTCGAGCGGGACTTTGCCTGCGAAGGAAGTCGAACTTCTCAGCATTGCACTCGACGCGTCGTACACGCACATGTACGCGCCGGGCACGCGGCGGCACATTCACAGCGCGCTCAAGGCTGGCGCGACGATGGAAGAGATCATGGAGGTCCTGAAGCTCTGCGTAGTGCAGGGCGTCCAAACGCTGAACCTCGGTGTGTCGATCCTAGCCGAAGAGCTCGCGCGGCAACGCACGGCGGCGGACTAACGTCTACGGTTGCCCGCAGGAAACATCGTGATGGAACCCGGCGCCAAGACCAACTTGAAGCAGCGGGCGATCGAGGAGCTGAAGCTCTTCTGGATCATCGCCTTTTACCTCTGGGTGTTCCTGGGCTCGTTCACGGTGTATCGGCGGCTGATCATCGCTGAAACCGGCGTTGCCTACCTCCACTATGGGATCGCGCTGATCGAGGCGCTGGTCATCGCCAAGGTCATCCTGATCGGCAAGATGTTCGGCTTCAGCCGGCGCTTCGAGGACCAGCCGCTGATTATCCCGGTGCTCTACAAATCGATCCTGTTCGCCATCCTCGTGCTGCTGTTCGGCGTCGCCGAGCATCTCGTCGAAGGATGGTTCCGCAAGCAGGGCCTGGTGGGCGGACTGCGCGAAATCGGCGACCTCGGCGACTACGAGCTTGCCGCGCGGGTGTTGATGCTCGTAATCGCTTTCGTCCCATTCTTCGCGTTCGCCGAGATCGGTCGCGTCTTGGGGGCACAGAGGCTGGCAGCGATGTTCTTCTCGAAGCGCGAGGCGCAAAACGAGGCCCAACGTCCTGCATCGTGATCATTTCCTGCGACTCGACGCAGATCGAGCGTGGACGGAACGATGCGTCAATCTAACGAGGGAGCGCACATGACGAAGCTCAAGATGGCTGATCCGCGAACTACACGGGTGCTTGACCTCAAGCCGGGTCAATACGCCGACGGCAGTCCGCTCGACGACGTGCAGTATCTCGAATGCAAGCTGATCCTCAAGCCCGACGAGTTCACCTCACCCAAAGGTTTCAAGAAGTACGGCAAGTTGGTCGCACAAGCGGCTGCGGAATGCGGCGTTGGATTCGACACTTCCGCGGCCAATGGTTCGCGGCCGGCCATTCGTGAGGTCATGTTTCTCGACAGCGAGGACTTCAGGCTCTACAACAACGCGTTCATCCTGCGCCGGCGGGTTCGCTTTGAGGACGGGTTCCCGGCCGAGGAGCCGGAGGTCGTGTTCAAGTTCCGCCATCCGGACCAGCAGCAGGCGGCGGAAGTCGACGTGCGCCCCAATCTCCCGGGCGATTACCGGATCAAGTTCAAGGCAGAAGCGTTGCCGTTGAAAGATCAACTTGGCGGCTATCGGCTACTCTTTTCGCACAACGTCCAGTTCCCGCTGAGTCACGCGCCAGGTGGCGACCGCACGGCGATGGAGCGGCTGGCGGAAGTCTTCCCGGCATTGAAAACGCTCAAGCAAAAAAAGGGCGACCGGGTCTCGCTCGTCAACCAGACCATCGTCGAGGAAGTGCTGCAGGACCTGGGCACGCTCGATTTCGGCAAAGGCGTCACGGCGGATGCCAATGTCGCGTTGTGGCGCACACGCGGCGAGCACCTGCCGCTGGTCGGCGAGTTCGCCTTTCAGGTCAAGTTCAAGCGCCGCCAGGACGTGCACGACAAGGCACGCGAGCGCTGCGCGAAGTTCTTCATCCGTCTCCAGCAGATCGGCGCGGCATGGATCTATCTCGGCGCGACCAAGACCGGCATGGTCTATCGGCTGAAAGGCAATCCGCCGCAAGCCCACGAGTAACGCCGCGACCACTCGCGGCATCGTGAACCGGGCATCGGATCCGTATGAACTACGTGATTTCGCTCGAGGAAGTTCTTTGGGGAATAACGCTGGTGGCGATCACGATGGCAATTCACGGCTGCGGGATGCTGGCGACGCTGTTCACTTGCCACATCGTTGGGCAGAAAGCGGAGGGCCCCGCGTCGTTCTTCCGGGGCGGCGCCGTGCTCATTCTGGCGAGCTGGATGATTGTCCTGATTCATTTGATCGAGCTGCTGGTGTGGGCGGCGTTCTTTCTTTGGCAGGGGGCAATGCCCAATCCAAGTACTTCCTATTACTTCGCGCTGATGCAATACACGACGGTGGGCAGCAACGTAAACCTGCCGTTCCGTTGGCGTTTGCTCGACGGCATGCTGCCGATCGCCGGATTGATGACCTTCGCCTGGTCGACCGGCGTCCTGTTCGCGCTCGCCCAGGAATTTCAAAGCAACCAGCTGTCGGCTATGCATCGGCGCCGCGCCGAGCGACAGTCGCGGAAGCAACAACGAACCCGCGTCGTGTCGCGCAGCCAATAGATCGTGAATCCTCTCGAACGCTTCCTGGTCGACGACATGCGCGGCGTGCACTATGCGGTGAGTCTGTTCATCGCGACGACGGTGCTCTGGATCATCGTCAAGGAGTACGGCGATGCGAACCCGATCTGGGCGATCAGCTCGATGGTCGCCACCAGCGACCCGCAGATCAAGCAGGCGCTGTCGACGTTTCGCGGGCGCATTGTCAACACGCTGCTGGGCTGCGCCGTCGGACTGCTGTTCTTGGCGCTCGGACGAACGGAATGGCAGCTGCCGTTTGCGATGGCGGTGACCGTACTGCTCTCGTCATATGTTGTTCGCGTTCCCGCCATGTGGCGACAGGCCCCCATTACCGCCGCGATCGTGATCGCGGGTGGCCTGCAGCATCACGACAAGCTCAATGCAATGGAGCAGGGACTGCGCCGCGTGGTTGAAGTGCTGTTTGGCTGCGTGGTAGGCATTGCGGTGGCATGGATGCTCTCGAAGATCTGGC
>Ga0318524_10000582_pt1 | contig 12666 bp, 12 predicted proteins | sample GRESIP052b4f22_FD_203685 | JGI IMG/M metagenome (GOLD analysis project Ga0318524, IMG submission 203685) | Tropical soil microbial communities from Luquillo Experimental Forest, Puerto Rico - GRE.SIPMG.052b4f22 | ecosystem: Environmental > Terrestrial > Soil > Tropical forest > Bulk soil... | reverse complement strand
GAGAGGCGGCGGGGTTTGGCGGGCGCGGCGGCGGCTAGCTCGGCCTTGCGGTCGGAGGCGAACATGTGCACGTACTCCTGCCCGGAAAGCTCCCTGATCGCGGTCATCACCTGCGCGGCGATGAGCTGCCTGGCCTTGCCGGGCGGCGCCTCCAGCACGGCGGCGGGAAACACCAGGGGGGCGCCGATCCTGAGCTCGATCCGGCCCGGGCGCGGCACGACGCTGCCGGGCGGCAGCACCCGGCGGGTGCCGTGGATGCCGACCGGGAGGACCGGCAGGCCGGACTTGAGCGCCAGCCAGCCGACCCCGGGCCGCCCGCGGTACAGGCGCCCGTCCGGGGACCTGGTGCCCTCGGGATAGATGCCGAACAGGTTCCCGGCCCGCAGCAGCGCCAGCGCGGCCTCGAGCGTGTCCTGGGCGGCGCGCGGCCCGTCGCGGTCCATCCGCAGCTGGTTGGTGGCCTTCAGGTACCAGGCCCACAGCCGGGCGGCGGGGCCGGAGGCGGTGAAGTACTCGGCCTTGGCCGAGAACGTCACCGGCCGGTCGAGCATCAGCGGCAGGAACACCGAGTCGACCACGGACAGGTGGTTGGCGGCCAGGATGGCGCCGCCGGACGCGGGCACGTGCTCGGCGCCGGTCACCTTCGGCCGCCCGATGGCGTGCAGGAGCGGCCCGGCGAGAATGCGGGAGAGCGTGTACTGCACGGGCTACTTTCTGCTGACGGGCGCGGGGGGTTCAGCGACGGCTGTACCACGATAGCGTGCCTGGTCGCGGGGGTACGCGGCGGCGGCCAGGATCGCGATGCCCAGCGGCAGCGCGAACGGCAGCACCGCGGCCGGCACGATCACGCCGGAGTCGTCGGCGAGCCAGCCGAGCACCGGCAGCAGCCACAGCACGCCCACGATGGGCCGCATGAGCGGCCCTGTCGGCGGCGGGGCCGCGTAGGCCAGCGGCGCGTTCTTCAGGCCGAACCATCCGGGCCGCCACAGCATCAGCCCGCTCACCAGCACCACCAGGGGGATCAGCGGGCTGAACGCGTTGACCGACAGCGAGCCGATGTTGGAGTCGATCTTCCTGAGCAGCAGGCCGCCGGAGTGGCCGTGCAGCGTGCTGCCCGCGAACGAGCCGATGTCGGACTTGCCGGTGACCGGCGTGAAGTAGCTGATCAGCGCGAACACCGCGAACAGGGCCAGGCCGCTGACCGCGGCCAGCAGCACCCGGCGCCAGGTCAGCCTGACCCCGGCCACGGCCAGGCCGAGCAGCAGGAAACAGGGCACCATCGCGATCGTGCCGCCCACCTTGCCGCCGAACCCGGGCCAGCCCGACGCGAACACCGCGAACACCGCGACCGTGGCCACGGCGAGGACCGCCGGGCGCCGCGAGGTCGGAGACCTGCGCCGCAGGACCAGGGCCAGCCAGGCCGCGCCGAACAGCCCGGAGAGGCCGTAGATGCCGAGCGCCTCGTTGCCGATGCCGTAGAACCGGCCCGCCTCGAGCACCGACAACCCGAACGGCGTTTCCAGTTGCAGCCGGGATCCGGTCATCACGTCGATCGCCAGCACGGCCAGCGTGAACAGGCACACCACGCCCAGCGGCCCGAGCGGATCACGCCGCCACGGACGGGTCATCGCGACGCGGGCGATGAGGGCGGCCAGCGCCACCGAGGTCACGTACAGCCAGGCGGCCGGGTGCGCGGACGTCTGCCACGGGAACACGTTGGCCAGGAACGTGCCGGCCGGCACCGAGGCGGCGACCACCCCGGCCAGCCGCCACCACCAGGCCCGCCGCCGGCGCCTGCTCTCCGTGGTCCCCCGGAGGCCCAGCCCGATGGCGGCCAGCAGCGCGGCGTCGGCCAGCGAGTAGGCCCAGAAAAACTCGTCGTGGGTGTCCCGCCACACCTGCTCGGCGGCGTCCTGGCCGGTCAGGGACTGAATCGTGGTCGCCAGGTCGCCGCGGTCACCGCGGGTGACGTGCGCGCCGACCGCCTCGGCCGGGACGGTACCGCCGAGCCAGCCGAGCACGGTCGGGGTCAGGTCGGTGAGCACGACCAGGCCCGGCTGCCGGGTGGAGGCGGCGTCGAGCAGGCCGGCCCGGTAGCCGGGGCCGGTGACCAGGGCCAGCTGCAGGTGCGGCGGCTTGGCGGCGGCGCCGGGCGCGGCGACGAGCAGGATGGTGTCCGCGGGAAGTTCGGCCGCGATCCGGGCGAGTTCGGCGTCGGCGGCGGCGAGTTGCCCGGCCCGTTCGGCATATCCGAGGCTGCCCAGGTCGGCCACGGTCAGCGGGCAGCGGGCCAGCACCGCCCGTGACAGGCCCGACGGCGAGGGCAGGTAGGACGCGACGTGCCCGGTCCGGTCGGCCAGCGCCAGCGCGGCGCCGGGGCCGGCCGCGGTGGCGCAGCCGGGCGCCGCCCGGGCCAGCAGGCCCCAGTCGGGGTTGTTGTGGAACCGCTGGTTGTAGGCCTCGAGCGCGGCCAGGCCGGGGACGGTGGCGCCGGCGCCGGCCCGGTCCACCGCCGGGAACGCGCCGCAGGCGGCGTTGGTGTGGTCGGACTGCGCCCTGGCGCCCGCGTTCAGCGTCAGCCAGCCGTCGGCCGGGCAGGTCAGCGGCAGCACGGCGTAGTCCACCAGCGAGCCGGCCGAGCCCTGGCCCGCCAGCCGCCACAGCGCCGGGGTGGCGGATGGCGACACGTCGCTCCAGCGCAGGCCGGACAGCCCCACGACGACCACGTGCCGCGCCGGCGGCGACGCGGCGGCGTCCGCCGGGCGCGCGAACAGGATCAACCCGGGGACCGCGAGCAGGCAGGCCAGCAGCACCGCCCGCACCGCACCAGGCCCGATCCTCATCGCCCCACCGTATCCGGGCCAAACCTGTGATACCGAACGGGCCGGGTGACTCGCCCGTTGTTAAGGTTTAACCGATGTCTTCGACGAGGGAGTCACCCGACGCCGCGGACCGCAGCTTCGTCGTGGTCGCCAGCCGGCTGCCGGTCGACCGGGTCGAGGGCGCGGACGGCGGACCGGAGTGGCGGCCCAGTCCGGGGGGACTGGTCACCGCCCTCGAGCCGGTCATGCGCGAGGCCGGCGGCGCGTGGATCGGCTGGTCGGGCGACGCGGGCCCGGCGCCGGGGGCGTTCGAGGCCGGCGGCCTGCACCTGGTCGGGCTCGGCCTGTCCGAAACCGAGGTCAGGCACTTCTACGAGGGCTTCTGCAACGCGACGCTGTGGCCGCTCTACCACGACGTCATCGCGCCGCCGCAGTTCCACCGGCGCTGGTGGGACGCGTACGTGACCGTCAACCGGCGGTTCGCCGCGGCCGCGGCCGAGCAGGCCGCGCCCGGGGCGACCGTCTGGGTGCACGACTACCAGCTCCAGCTGGTGCCGCGGATGCTGCGGGAACTGCGCGGCGACGTCCGGATCGGCTTCTTCAACCACATCCCGTTCCCCGGCTACGAGATCTTCGCCCAGCTGCCCTGGCGCCGTCAGGTGGTCGAGGGGCTGCTCGGCGCCGACCTGCTGGGGTTCCAGCGCCGGGCCGACGCGTCGAACTTCCTGCGGGCCTGCCGCCGGGCCGTCGGCCTGACCACCAAGGGACCGGCGGTGCGGGTGGGCCCGCGCGAGGTGCAGGCGGCCGCGTTCCCCATCTCGATCGACTCGGCGGCGCTGACCGAGATGGCCCGGCGGGACGACGTCGGCAAGCGCGCCGCGGACATCCGGCTGGCGCTGGGCGAGCCCGAGCTGGTCCTGCTCGGGGTGGACCGGCTCGACTACACCAAGGGCATCCTGCACCGGCTGCGCGCCTACGGTGAGCTGCTCACCGACGGCCGCCTGGGGCCGCAGGTGGTGCTGGTCCAGGTGGCCAGCCCGAGCCGGGAGCGGGTGAAGGCCTACCAGACGCTGCGGGACGAGGTCGAGGTGATGGTGGGCCGGATCAACGGCCAGCACGCGGAGGTGGGCAACCCTCCCGTGCACTACCTGCACCAGTCCTACCCGCGCGAGGAGATGGCCGCCCTCTACCTGGCCGCCGACGTGATGCTGGTGACCCCGCTGCGGGACGGCATGAACCTGGTGGCCAAGGAGTACGTCGCCTGCCGTTACGACGAGAGCGGCGCGCTCGTGCTGAGCGAGTTCACCGGCGCGGCCGACGAACTGGCCGGCGCCTTCGGAGTGAACCCCCACGACATCGAGGGCCTGAAGGACGCCATCGTGCGCGCCGCCACCGTCAGCCCGGCCGAGGCCAGGCGCCGGATGCGGGCCATGCGGCGGCGGGTCGGCGAGCACGACGTGGCCCGCTGGGCGGCCGACTTCCTGGCCGCGCTCCAGCGGGCCCCGGGGTAGCGGGCCCGGTCAGCTTCCGGGCAGTTCGCCGAGCGTCACCTGGACGCCGCGGTCCTGGCCGGCGCGGCTGATCGTCACGGTGACCTGGTCACCGGGAGCGGCGGCCGCCAGGGCCTGGGTGAGCGCCGTGGCGTCGGGGGTCTGGGTCCGGCCGAGCGACTTGATCACGTCGCCGGCGCGAAGCCCCGCCCGTTCGGCCGCGCCGCCGCTGGTGACGGCGACCACGCCGACGCCGCCCGGCGAGCCGTCCGTCCCGAGGACGGTCGCGACCTCGGCGCCGATGGCCGCGCGGTGGGAGTTGGTGACGTGCCCGGTCTCGATGATCTGGGTGGCGATGTCGCGGGCCAGGTTGGACGGGATGGCGAAGCCGATGCCCTGCGCCTGGCCGCCGCCCTGCGGGCTGCCCGCGGCCAGCGTCGGGATGCCGATCACCTGCCCCGAGGCGCTGACCAGCGCGCCGCCGCTGTTCCCCGGGTTGATCGGGGCGCTGGTCTGGATCGCGCCGGGCAGCGTGGCCGCGGCCCGGGCCTGGCCGGCCGGGCCCGGGGCGGCCGGCTCGGTGACCGCGCGGTCGGTCGCGGAGATGATGCCCTCGGTGACGCTGCCGGACAGGCCGAGCGGGTTGCCGATGGCCAGCACCACGTCGCCCGCCTGGGCCAGGCCCGAGTCGCCGAACCTGGCGGGCTGCAGCCCGGAGGGATCGTCGGCGCGGATGACCGCGAGGTCGTCGGGCGGGTAGGTGCCGACCAGCTTGGCCGGCCGCGGCGCGGTGTCCCCGGCCACCTGGACCTGGAACTGCTTGGCGTTCCCCGCGACGTGCGCGTTCGTGACGATGTTTCCCGACGTGTCCAGGACCACCCCGGAGCCGAGCCCCTCGGCGGTCCTGATCAGCACCACCGAGGGCAGCACCTGGCGGACCACGCCCGCGTAGCTGGCCGGTCCCGCGTAGCTGCCGGGAGCCGCCGGCCCGGGCGCCGGCGCGGCCGCCGCCGCGACCCCGGGCGCGCCCGAATCGGCCGCGGCCGCGCCGATGGCGACGCCGCTCCCCCCGATCACCAGCGCCGCTGCCGTGGCCAGGCCCGCGCGGCGCACCCGCTGTGTCGTTCTCATCGCTTGGTTACCTCCGTCGTCTCTGCGTGACGGTCCCAGCAAAGCCGGGCGCTGCGCAGGCGCGGTGACGCGGCGGTGGTGACGGTATGGAGGATTCGGCGCGGCTACGCGCCGGGCAGGGCGAGGGTCATCTGGGTGCCCCGGCCCAGTTCGCTGCTCGCGGTGAGCCGGCCCCCGTGGGCCCGGGCGAGTTCGGCGGCGACGGCCAGGCCGATGCCGCTGCCGGAGATCTGGACGGCCTGCCGGCCGCGGAAGAACCGGTCGAAGATGCGGGGCAGGTCCTCGGCGGAGATGCCGGCGCCGGTGTCGGTGACCTGGAGCACCGCCTCGTCGCCGTCCGGCCCGGTGCTGATCGTGACGTGACCGCCGGACGGGGTGAACTTCAGCGCGTTCGTGAGCAGGTTGGTGATCACCTGGTGCAGCCAGTGCGGGTCGGCCAGCACCGGGCCCGCGGCCAGCCGCCGGTCCAGCGTGATGCCCGCCGCCTCGAACCTGCGGGTCAGGCTGTCGGCGGCCGCCGCGGCGAGGTCGGCCAGGTCGCAGCGCTGCCGCGCCAGGTTCAGCGCGGCGGCATCGGCGGCGGCCAGCGTCTGCAGGTCCCCGACCATGCGGGCCAGCCGCAGCACCTCGTCGCGCAGCGAGCCGAGTTCGGCCGGGGTGGGCTCGGCCACGCCGTCGAGCAGCGCCTCGTGGCCCGCCTGCAGGATCGCGATGGGGGTGCGCAGCTCGTGGGCGACGTCGGCGACCAGGTTGCGCCGGATCTGCTCCTGCCGGTCCAGGGTGCCCGCCATCTGGTCGAAGGCGGCCGACAGCTCGCGCAGCTCCCCCGCCGCGCGGATCTCGCCGACCCGGGCGGCACGGTCCCCGGCCGCCATGGCCCGGGTGACCGCGATCAGCCGGGTGACCGGGCGGGTGATCCGCCGGGCCACGGCCAGCCCGGTGAGCAGCGCGAGCAGCGCCGCCAGGCCGGCCGCCCCGGCGATGGCCCGCAGCAGGGCGGTCTCCAGGACGCGGTCCGCCGCGTTGAGCCCGGACCCGGTCGAGCGCACCACGGCGGTGCCCACGCGCTCGCGGTGAACCACCACCGGGGGGCTCAGCTGCGGTCCCGTCGCGACGGCGAAGCCGGGCGACGACGCGACGACGTTCCCGGCCTGGTCGCGTATCTGCACGGCCGACCCGGTGCTCGTGGCCGCCTCGAAGACCAGGGACAGGTCGGTGGAAGACCAGGTGTTGCCGCGCTCCCACGCCGTCCCCGCGGCCGCCGCGAGCGCGTTCGCCAGGTCGGTGCGCTGCTGGCTGGCCAGGGTGGCGACGTCCGCGGCGGCGAACGCCGCGGTGAGCCCGGCGAGCAGCGCGACCGCGGCCAGCGCGACGCCGAGGAACGCCAGCGCCAGCCGCAGGCCCAGCGTGCCGCCGCGGGCCGCGAGGCCCGGCGCCGCGCCGGGATCAGTCATCGCGGGCCAGGCCGAGCCGGTAACCGCCGCCGAGGACGGTCTGGACGATCCGGGGACTGGCCGGGTCGTCCTCGACCTTGCGGCGCAGGTTCTTCACGTGCGAGTCGACGGTCCGCTCGTAGCCTTCGAACTCGTAGCCCCGCACCCGGTTGATCAGCTCGAACCGGGAGTACACCCGGCCCGGGACGGTGGCCAGCGCGACCAGGACGCCCCACTCGGTCGGGGTCAGCGCGACGGTGCTGCCGCGCACCGTCGCCAGCCGCTGCGGCTCGTCGATGACCAGCTCGCCGCCGCCGTAGCTGGTGACCCCCTGGGCGGCGGGCGGGCCGCCCCGGCGCAGGATCGCCTGCACCCGCAGCACCAGTTCGCGCGGGCTGAACGGCTTGGTCACGTAGTCGTCGGCGCCGAGCTCGAGCCCGCGGATCCGGTCTTCCTCGGCGCTCTTGGCCGTCAGCATCAGGATCGGCGTCGCGGAGGTGGCCCGCAGTTCGCGGGCCACCGTCTCGCCGGGCACGTCCGGCAGCCCCAGGTCGAGGATCACCAGGTCCGGCGCCGACCCGGTGGCCATGCTGATCGCCTCCGCGCCGGATCCGGTCGACAGCACGGTGAACCCGGCCCGCTCCAGGTAGGACCGGACCAGGTCGCGCAGCTTGCGCTCATCCTCGACCACCAGCACCGTCGCCGCCATCGCCGTTCGTCCCGCCTTTCCGGCTCACGCCCACCCGGCCCTGCCCTGATCCTTACACCGGACAGGTTCCCGCCTCCACACCGTCACCATGTCAGCTTCACCGGGCCGGCACGATCACCGGGTGCACTGAATCGTGACAGCGCTGGCAGCGGGAGGCGACGCGGATGACCAGAAGCGACCTGATCGTGCTGGCCCCGTGGATCGTATTCGCCGTGGGGCTGGCCGCCATCTGCTTCCTCCTGCTCCGCTCGCGCCGCGCTCCCGGTCCCCGGCCCCGGCGGCCGTCGTCGCCCTTTCCGGGCTCCCCGGCGGACCGGGGAGCGGCCAGCCGCGTCGACCCACAGGAAGCGAGATGTCCGGAGAACAAGGCAGGAGCCAGGCCGAAATGACTGACGCAGGAACAGGCGGCCCGCGCTGGCGGGCGCTGCTCGAGGCCCGCTGGCAGGACCGCGTGCGCGAGGTCACCGAGCTCTCGCTGGCCTTTCACGTTGCGGTCGCGGCCGTCCCCGCCGACTCGGCCGGCTCGGCCGGCTCGGGCGGCTCGGGCGGCTCCGGTGGTCAGCGCGAAACCGAGGCGCTGCTGCGCCGGGCGGTGGCGGCCCGCAGGCGGCTGGCCGACGTCGAGGAGGCCCTCGGCCGGCTGGCGGCGGGCCGCTTCGGGCGCTGCGAGAGCTGCGGAGCCGCGATCCCGGCCGGGCTGCTCGCCGCCGTGCCCGAGACCAGGTACTGCCCGCGCTGCGACGGAGGGCCGGCCCGGGCCCGTGCGCTGACCGGATACACCCCGCGATGACGCCGGTACCCGGGTGGGCCTGGGCGGTGACCCTCGGCGTGCTCGCCGTGCTCATCGCGGCCGACCTCGTGCTCACCAGGAGCGCCGGCCACGGGCTGCGCGCCGCGGCGGTGGAGAGCGCGCTGTGGCTCGCCGCCGCGCTGGCCTTCGGCGCCGTCCTGTGGCTGTGGCGCGGCCCGGCCGCCGGCGGCCAGTATCTGGCCGGCTACCTGCTGGAGAGAGCGCTCAGCGTGGACAACGTCTTCGTGTTCGTTGTGCTGTTCGCCTCCCTGGCCGTGCCGGCCGAGCTGCAGCGGCGGATCCTGTTCCTCGGCGTGGTCGGCGCGCTCGTGCTCCGCGGCGCCTTCATCGCGGCGGGCGGAGCGCTCATCCAGCACGTGAGCTGGATCTTCTACGTGTTCGGCGCGCTGGTGCTGCTGGCCGGCGCGCGGCTGTTCCGTTCCGGCGACGCCGGTCCGGGAAACAACATGGCCGTGCGCGGCCTGCGCCGGGTGCTGCCGGTCAGCGAGCACTACGCCGGCGCCCGCTTCTTCACCAGGGACGGCGCCAGGACCGCGGCGACGCCCCTGTTCGTCGCGCTGGTGGCCATCGCGGTCACCGACGTGGTGTTCGCGCTCGACTCGATCCCGGCGGTCTTCGGCGTCACCAGGGATCTGTTCGTGGTGTTCACCTCCAACGCGTTCGCCGTCCTCGGCCTGCGGGCGCTGTACTTCCTGCTGGCCGGGACCGCGGAGCGCTTCGTCTACCTGAAGCCGGGCATCGCTCTCCTGCTGGTGTTCATCGGCGGGAAGATGCTGCTCTACGACGTGGTGCACATGCCGCTGTGGGTGAGCCTCGCGGTGATCATGGCGGTGGCCGGCGGCGCGGTGGCCGCCAGCCTGTGGCGCGACCGGCGCCACCCGCGGCCCGCGCTGGTGCGCACGTGAGCGCGCTGGCCGCGCTGCAGGTCGGCTCCGCGCTCTCCTACCTCATCGCGCTCCTGGTCCCCGCCCTCGACGCGGTGTTCCCCGTGCTGCCCAGCGAGACCGCCATCATCGCGCTGGGCGTCGCGACGGCGGGCAGCGCCGATCCCCGGATCGCGCTGCTGGTGGCCTTCTGCGCGGCCGGCGCGTTCCTCGGCGACAACCTGTGCTACCTGCTCGGCCGCCGGTTCGGGCCGCGGGTCGAGCGCCGGTTCTTCGCGGGCGAGAAGGGCCAGCGGCGGCGCGCCTGGGCCGAGCGCTCGCTGGAACGGTACGGGATGCCGCTCATCGTGGTCTGCCGGTTCGTTCCCGGCGGGCGGACGGCGGTCACGCTGTGCTGCGGCCTGGTCGGCTACCAGCGGCGCCGCTTCGTCATCGCGACCGCGGCCGCGGGGACGATCTGGGCGTCCTACTCGTTCTTCATCGGACGGCTGGGCGGCCGGGCCTTCGAGGACAAGCCCTGGGCCGGGCTGCTGCTGGCGTTCGGCGCCACGGTCGTGGTCAGCGGGCTGATCGAGGCGTTCCGGCGGATCAGGTCCGCCCGGTCGCGAGGCGTCACGCCGCCCGGCACGCGCAGGACGCGCGGCCCGGAACGCGAGCCAGCTGTGGGCCCGGAACGCGAGCCGGCTCGGCCGGGCCGGGACCGAACGCACGGGTGACCGCGGCGCGCGCCCAGCGCATCCGCGGCACCGCGGTCTCCGGGTGCTCGCCGTAGGCCTGGGCGACCAGGCCCGCGCAGCCGCGGGTGCCGAAGGCGCGGACCGCCGCGGCGATGGCCTGCCGGATCTCCGCGGTGCCTGGCTCGTCGGACCGCTGCAGGGCCGATGCGAACAGCGCGTCGGCCCTGGCGGTGCTGAGGGTGAGGTTGAAGGTCGCTGGCCGCATCACGGGCCTCCCTGACTGGTGGCTGCTGGACCTACAAGTCAGACGCCGCGGCGCAGGTGAATTCATCGGCGCCGCCGGCGCCCTGCCGACGGCGACCAGCGCGTGGCGCGCCGCCCGTCAGGAGGCAACGTCACGAGTCGTTGGTCCCCCGGCCGAGCGGGGGCTCGTACGGCGCATGGCCGACCCTCGTGATCAACACAAGCTAAATGACACTGGGTCAGGAGGGAGTGACGCCGGAGAGGTTCAGGCCGATGACCCCGGCGAGGACCAGGCCGATCGACACCAGCTTCAGGGTGGACACCGCGTCGCCGAGGAAGATCATCCCCACGCTCGCGGCCCCGACGGCGCCGATTCCGGTCCACACCGCGTAGGCGGCTCCCACCTCGAGCCTGCGCAGGGCGATGGTCAGCAGCGCGAAGCTCAGCAGCGCGCACACGGCGAACGTGACGGTCGGCCACAGCCGGGTCATCCCGTGGCTCAGCTTCAGCGCCACCGCGAAGCCCGTCTCAAACAGGCCAGCCGCGAGAATCATTACCCAGGCCATCACGTCACCTCTCCGTCACCGACCCGTTCTTTGTAGCGCGCGGGCAAGGAAAGCCGGTGTGCCAGCGATGGAGCCCGGATGGAGTACGCGGCGTCTAGAGCGCCAGGTGGGCCGCCAGGAACGCTAGTGACGGGGGTTGCTGGGCGGCGAAGAACGAGCCGTCGTGGCAGCCGGGGCCGACCGCCACGACGGCGCCCGCCGGAAGGGCCCGGGCGAGCGCCCGGACGCCCGGGTAGAAGGGATCGCGGTAGCCGACCGCGACCCGCACCGGACGGCGGCCGAGCGCGCCCGCGTGCGTGACCGCGTCGGCGCGGGCGAACGCCGCCGCCGAGGCGTAGGCGCCGGGGTTGACCTGCCTGGCCTGCGCGTAGCTGGTCCAGATGGCCGGGCTGATGGCGGCCACCGCGGCGATGAGGCGGGGGTACCTCTCGGCGAACAGCAGGGCCCCGTAGCCGCCCATGGAGATGCCCAGGGTGCCGATCCGCCGCGGCGGCCCGCCCAGGCCGAGGCGCTGGCAGCGCGGGATCAGCTCGTCGATCACCATGGCCATCGGGTCGTCGCCGGGGTGCGGGTTCCAGTAGCCGCCGCCGCCGTCGACCGTGACCATCGCCATCGGGGGCAGCGGCCGGCCGCCGTCCTTCAGCGCCAGCGCCTGCGCGGGCGACATCCCGGCCAGGGCGTCGGCGTGACTGCCGCCGTAGCCGTGCAGCATGACCACGAGCGGCAGCGCGTCGCCCCGGCGGTGCCCGGGCGGATAGGCGATCGTGTAGCCGACCGGCCGGCGGCGCGCCGCCGAGTAGAACGTGCCGGAGTACGACGGGCCCGGGGACGAGTACCCCAGCCGCGGCGCGGCCACCGAGCACGCGCCGTCCAGCCTCTCGAGGATGCTCCGGCCCGGCAGGGCGCCGCGGCAGACCAGCTCGGCGCCTCCGCCGACGACCAGCACCGCGGCCGGGGCGAGACCCAGCGTCAGCACCCGGCGCCTGGTCCAGGCGGGAGGCCAGGCCCGTTCGGTCATATCGTGCCCGACCTGGCCCGGCGGGCGGCCTGGCCCGCGACCGCGAGCGTCACGGTCATGACCATGGCCCCGGCGACGTCGATCGTGCCGGCGTGGAACAGGTTCCCGGGTGCCGGTGGCCGGCCTGCGATCCAGGCGCCGCATCCGCCGAGGAACACGGCCATGACGGCGCAGGCCGCGACGGCGAGGCGGGTCTCGGCGGCCAGGACCCGCGGCGAGAGCTCGGTCCGCCGGACGGCCGTGGCCGCGCCGGCCACGACGCAGGCCACCGCCAGCGGGCTGACCGCCATCCAGGCCAGTTCGGGCGCTGGCAAGGCCGCCATCGCGGCCGGGTGGGCCCAGAACGCGGAGACCGAAAGGGTCGTCGCCCAGGCGAAGGCCGCGACTCCCCCGGGCACCAGGTGCTGGCCGGCCCACGGGTGACCCCCGGTGCCCGGCCAGCCGTTCTCGAAGTGCCTGCCGCCCACGACCACCACCGCCAGGCCGGCCGCGGCGAGCGCCGCCGGGCCGAGCAGGCCCCGGTACCCCGCTGTCTCCCGGCCGCGGGCGAGGCGCGACGCCACGCTCCACGCCACGCTCCACGCCACGGGCAGCGCGGCGAGCAGCGCCAGGACGGCGAGGGCCAGCATCGCCCCCGAGGTCAGGTACGTCGCCACCGTGACGCCGGCGGAGGCCGGCTCGGACCACTGCCAGGCGATGGTGAGCTGGGACCACATGGCGCCGCCGACGCCGAGGAAGACGGCCGCGCAGCAGGTGAGCGAGGCCAGGCTGGCGCGGGCCTGCGCCCCGGGCTCGGGCGCGCACCCGCCGAGGCCGGCGTCCGCCAGCCGGGCGACGATCCCGCTCCGCAGCACGTCGGCCGTGCGGGACCGCGCCCGCGGT